>Ga0070689_100002211_pt1 | contig 12607 bp, 18 predicted proteins | sample KBSS23HmetaG_FD_64669 | JGI IMG/M metagenome (GOLD analysis project Ga0070689, IMG submission 64669) | Switchgrass rhizosphere microbial communities from Kellogg Biological Station, Michigan, USA - KBS S2-3H metaG | ecosystem: Host-associated > Plants > Roots > Rhizosphere ...
CAGCAGCGAGCTGTCCGATTGACTGAGCCCCCGCTGCGCGACTCGTTAGAGAAGACTCTTCAGGAATACCGTAAGCATGCCTCCCTGCAATCACGCTGATCGAGGATCTCAGAGCCGAGCCAAGAACTAGCTTGGGTTCGACAAGTGCATGATCGGCACGCTGACCATCCTGACACCACTGCCGGTGACGATCACCGTATCAGGCGCATGGAGCCGGCGACCACCGTGGGATTGGAAGGGCAGCGTCGTTGGACCAGAGCCCATTATCGCGATGACTTTCCTGCGCATCGGCAATCACGTCGAGTGGGTCCGGTCAGAGAAGACGGTGCATACTGAGATGGAGATCCGGTTGCTACTTGGGCGCTACGATTCCAGAGGTTTCGATGTCCAGGCGTGTTTCAGCGTGGGCGATAACTCGGTTCGCTGTCGAACAGTGCTTGAGGATGCTGATGCATTGCCGAGCGTACCAAAGACTCGGAAAATTACAGCAGGCAGGTGCTTCGCATTCTGTGCACCGTTCGGCACACCGGAGGTTGCGCTTCATGGTCTGGTGCTGCTGAGGCGGCAGGCTGTGACTGCACGCCTAGGGATTTGGCACTTGAAGCCGGAGTACAGCTCACTCTTGGCGGAGCCTTGGAAGAAGCTGTTCACGTATGCGAGGGCGGGGGCCTTCGAGATGCCTGACCAGAATGTCGAACCAGACGGTGCAGCGAACGGGAGCCAGCCGATTCGCTCAGAGAAAAATCCAACATCAGGGGCGGCTGGCTCCCGTCGCTGACCTTTATCGTTCGGCGGAACCAAGCGTACGCGCATGAGCAAAACGGATGACCAGGAGTTATTTGCAGCGCTGAAGGCGATGCGTGAGAAATACCCGGATTGGCGTTTCGGCCAGCTGGTCTGCAACCTTGCAACATGGGCACGAGGACCACAGCCAAGTTCGGTATGGGACATTGAGGACCACGAATTGATTCTGATAGCGCGAGAGCATCTGAATGAGGATGGGGCGCACCACTGACAATCGATCGCCGAACCAGGCTGCTGCAGTGAACGCGCCGATTGCGTCCTGGTTCCAATGCGGGTATCCTTGGCGGCGCGTCACTGAGCAACGACGTTCGGCCTCGTCAGCGATTTGACATGGCAACAACCCATCAGGAAGTCGGACAGGCACACGCGCAGCTCAATGCTGCGATTAGTCATGTTACAGGCGTGGCCGTCACATTACTTGCTGTTTACTTCCTCGGGTACGTAGTTTTTTGTTCGCTGGACTATTTCGATTTGGTGAGACTGCCTTACGCACCTCACACGGACGATTGGCTCTATCAGCTATTCAGACCGTTGGAGTGGCTCAGACAGTTAAGGTAGAGAGTGTGAGACACGTGATGCCGAACAAACCGGCTGCACCGAATCCCGCGATTGCGTCTCGGTTGGATTCCGGGCATCACTGGCGCGGGGTCGGTGAGCCGGATCGTTCGGCAGAAAGTTGACGCTCGTGCGCCCACTCAAGGTTAAAGGAAGCTGCTCTATCGGCTTTAGCCCGGACGGCGCGAAGTGCTTCACGTTGGCCAGAGACGTTAGCCTCTGGGACCTCGGATCGCGCAAGAAGTCCTGGCGATCACATCCCGTTTCCCACCCCTCCGATGCTGCGTTCTCGCCCAGCGGTGACCTGATCGCGGTGAAGAGCACATCCGGGCGTATCGTGACTCTGACGTCGGACACAGGCCAGTTGCGCCAAGATTTTGGGAACGATGCGGATGGAGAAGGGAGCAATCTGCATTTCTCGGCCTGCGGGCAATTCATTGTGGACTGTTCGTGGGAGGGATTCCTGACTGTGCGGGATGCGTTGTCGGGATCGGTCCGTTATCGCCGAGAGCACACGGATGAGATGCTTTGCCGAATTCATTCGGTACGCAGCGGTATGGCATGGATCGTTGAGCATTCGCCCAAGGCGACGACGCATGATCAGCCCCCAGCGGACGGCTATTTCTCTGTATCCGAATGGCCGCTTCCGAGCGGTACGCCGGACGCACTCGGCATTCGGCTTCCTTTCATCGGCGCATCCGCCGCCTCGGAGGACGGCTCACGGCTGGCGGTTCTCTTCGGTGCGCCTCCGCAGGACCTTCGCGTTTATGAATTGCCATCCGAGAGGGTATTGTGGCAGGCGGGCGTGACCATTGGAGGTTCGGGGATGGAGCTGCGTTGGTCCCGGTGTGGCAGATTTCTCGCTTCGGTGCAAAAGGCCTGCATTGCTCACTATGATGGTGCGACGGGCGAGCGATTGGCGGCGTTTCCTCTTCCCTTTCCATCGGACATTGACTACTCGCCGGACACACGGTTGATTGCCTTGGGTTCGTGGCAGTCGGGCGAGATTCGGTCTCTCGCTTTCGACAGGAAAGGGAATGGCGAACCAGACGGTGCAGCGAATCGGAGCCAGCCGATTCGCGTTGAGACAAATCGAACGTCATCGGCGGCTGGCTCCGATCGCTGACCTTGGTCGTTGGGCAAACTATGCTTAGCCGATCCGTAAAATTCGGTGGAGACAGCGCTGTGATAGTCGATAAGAAGCTCGGAGCGCTTTTCAAATGCTTATCGAAGGAGACTGATCGCGGGATTGTCATTGTTGTCGGCACTGTCATTGAAGAACGCTTGGCGCGCCTGCTCAAAGAAGTACTCATCCATAGAAGAGAGAGTGATGACTTCATTTCCCGAAATCTTTGTGGTCTGGAGGCTCGCGCAAAGGCAGCATACTGCATTGGAGCTATCTCGCGCCGAGAATTCGAGATGATTGATTTTGTGCGCCGAATTCGGAATGATTTCGCACATCAGTTTATCACCGATAGCTTCGACGGAAGTTTACAGGCCAAGAAAGCCAAAGTCTTCGATGCTCTCACCAAGTTTTTGCCAGGCTACAACCTTAAGACGATGCAAACTACACGCGAAGCGTTCGAGACATTGGCGGTTCACCTCATTACTACGATTTGGGAACGTGAGCACGAGTTTGAAGAATCGGATTACATCGAAGAGCGAGAATGAAGAAAGAGCCCAACAAAATCACTGGAGCAAACACGAACGGGCCACGTCAGTTGGCAATGAGGACGCGATGGGCCGCCCGCATCGCTCAGTTCTGGCGTTCAGGCAAAGCAAAATGAAAGACGCTATCGCGAAGTTTATTAAGGCGATTGCACTCGCAGGCATCACGGTGCCTTCTGAGAAGATTGTGGTCCGTGATTTGGGTTGTCCGCACAAACCGACATCGCTTCCGGATGGAAAGATGGCGGTTTATTGCTTTAGGCTTGGTGAAACCGTGTTGAAGATCGGCAAGGTCGGCCCGAATAGCAGCGCTCGTTTTCACACCCAGCACTATCTTCCTGGAAGTTCGCGGAGCAATCTCGCGAAGAGCCTGCTGGCCGACAAATCGGGGCCGTGTTGGAGGATGAAGGACAGGAAGATCGGAGCGTGGATGAAGCAGCGGTTGCATCGGACCGACATATTGCTCGACGCCGACCTTCAGATCGGCGTCCTCAGCTTTTTAGAGTCGTTCCTTCAGTGCCTTTACACGCCGAAATACGAGGGCTTCAAGAGTCAAGGAAAGCCGAACCAGATCGCTGGAGCCAACGCCAGGGAGCGTCTCGGGTTTGCCGAGAAGTCGCGCGTTGTCTCGCGTCGTCGGACCGGCGTGGCTCACTTCTGTCGTTCTGCAAAAGCGACATGATTGGAGACCTTCCAACGCTGCTGAACCAAAAAGCGGAGTTCGTCGCGCAGCGCATTCGAGATGCCGGACACGATCCCACATTTCAGGAGGCGGATGCTGAGCTGGAGGAGCTTGGTTATTTCTCGCCCTCCACGCTTGGGATTGACGTGACGATCGCTGGCGACGGATTGACCGAGACGATCCATATCTACTCCCAGTCCCACCACGGCCGCCGAGGTTATGACGGGCCGATGCCGGGCGGTTTGTCCTTTGGCATGAATCGGCAGGAGGTTCGACGGCTTCTCGGCAATCCTATTGCTCACGGTGGACCAGTATCCTCACCCCTCGATCCGTCGAAGATATATTGGGATCGTTGGCAGCGAACGGGCTATCACCTTCACTGCGAGTATCCTGGGGACATGAGTCGGATTCAGATGGTGACGATTACAAGAACAAAGAATGCAGAACCAGGCGCTGCACCGAATGGCGGCCCCGCCACGTCGCCTGGAAATTCGGGAGTCACGGAGGGTGAGCTGATTCGTTCGGCGGCTGGAGCATCTAACAAACATGAGTATTGAAGAAGCTCGAAGGCATGTGAGGAATGCATGCGTTGCCGGGGTAATATCCGCTGGAATAACGGTTGTAGTGTCGGTTGGTGGTCTCTTTGGCTTTACTTTGTGGGAATTGTTCGATGCCGTCTTTATTCTCGGTCTCACATACGGAATCTGGAAATTCAGCAGGATATGTGCAGTGGTGCTGCTGGCGTATTTTGTGACTGGTCGAATCATGATGTGGGCACAGAACGGAATGCCTGGGTCGATGGGCCTGCTTGTGGCAGTAGTTTTCATTTACTTTTATGGACAGGCTGTTCGCGCGACGTTCGGATATCATAAATCAAGACGGAGTAGCACTGCCGCCGAACAAAGCGGATCGAGCTAACCGCCGTCAGACTCTGGATTTTCGACAGTCGGCCGCCGAGGCTGGCATCTTTGGCTTGACGGCGGCGGTAGCTCATCCTGGACGTTAGAACAGAGTTGGTGCCTTATGAAATACGAGCCACGTCATCCCGCTCTCAATTTCGTTTTCGCAGTGGTCTGCTTCCTCTCTGGCTTCGCGTTCATTGTCGTCGGCCTTTTGGCATTCAACGAACAGGATTACTGGTACGTTTCGGGACTCGGAATAAATTCGACGACCATTTATCTCACCTCCTTTGGCTTACTGTGGGCTGCACTTGGAGGTTTCGGTATATTCTGGCATGTCCAGTACTTCAGACGGCGGCGGAAAACCAAAAACTAGTTTCTGTCGTCGGGACGTTAGGCGGCGTGATGCGCCACTGCGGCAAGAACAAACCTGAGCCAATGTCTCTCAAAAAGGATTGGATGCCGCCTGCACGAATAGCCTTTACGCTCATCGAGTTGCTCGTGGTCATCGCTATCATCGCCATACTCGCGGCGCTTCTGCTCTCTGCGCTCTCAAAAGCCAAAGAGTCCGCGCGACGCACGCATTGCGCTTCAAACCTCAGGCAAATTGCCCTAGCTGGATTGCTGTATGTGCACGAGAACGGCGACCGCTTTCCGGCTCAGCCGGGCGATGGCGTCCCGGTGCGTGCGGTTGGTGGCGACGGCTCTAATTACTACGACCTCCTCATGCCGTATTTGCGCAATCCCGACTCGTGGTTGTGCCAGTCCACCGAGCCGAAGCCGGGCCGGTTGATGTCCTACCACATGAACGGCCTCATCATCACCACGACCGGCCTCAGAGACTCCGCCATCAGCGCCCCATCGCAGACACTGCTCATTGGCGAGTCCGGTCGGACGCGCCGGGACCATGCCTACCTACGGCCCAACCAAACGGGTGCTTACCTGTATGATCGCCCTCAGGTCAATCACAACGGGGGCGGCAACGCGACGTTTGTAGATGGCCACGTGATGTGGTACAACGATTCGCGATGGAACTCGAACTCGTTTGCTGCATATCCTTGATATGTGCTCGCTGAATTAAATCGCATACGTGAGAACGCCGCCTCAGTGTCAATTACAACGTCGGCAGCGGCTCATCCCCGTCGCTCACCTCGGTCGTTCAGGCACCGGCATGCTGTGAACGCAACATTTCAAATCATCCTCGAACACGTCGGCGGCGACGACCACTGCCGCATCTTTCGGCTGGCCTTCGAGTCCGGCACCGAGCGGCTGCTTCTGCCATATCCCGAAGTAACGGGCCTGCGGTTCACAGCATTGACGGGCCACAAGGTGGGCGAATGGGGGACCAGGATCATGGCCCAGGAGCCGCTGGATGAATTCGTGTTAACTCCAGGTGCTCGAATCGCGTTTGACCTGGAAGCCTGTATCAATCTCGAGCCTGATAGGGAGCACAGGTGGACCATTCGCCTGCCCGTCGGCACGCTACACGCTTATTACCTGTTCGAAGTCCAGCTCGGCCGGCAGCGCTACGACTTTCTCAACAAGGGCTCCAGGTTCGCCGGCATTACCAAAATCTGGGCTGGTACAGTGAAATCGAATGTGGTGGAAATCACGACAACATAACGAGACGCTGGACCGAATGACGTCCTTGGCGCTCCTCGTCATCGGTCATCTGCGTTCGCACAACAATGACCGCAGCGCTTGACTACGCACAGGGCAGGGCGAAGCGGGAGTGGGACTATACGCATTCGCGTGGGCCATTTGCCTGGTTATTCCGGCGTCTCGGCGCGATGAGGCCAGTTCGGTGTGTTTGGATTCAAGAGTATCGAGACGGCGACTGGGAGAGTCCCAATTGCAAGGGCGAGGTGATTCGGAGCTGGAGATATGACGCTGATGGCTTGAACGTTGTCGAGGAAGTGCCCGAGTTGGACCAAGCTAGCCCGACTGCCTCGACGACGCCCGTGATCAGCTTCTGCGTGGACGAAACAGGTGGACGTATGATTTATGAGGAGTGGCACGGAGTCCGCGCAGGTCACGGCTGCGTTCTCGCTCGCAGTGCCAGCGGGGAGTGGGTTACAGAGAAGCCCGGATGGATTTCGTGAAGACGAAGTGCGAACCAGACGGTGCAGCGAACGGGAGCCAGCCGATTCGCGTCGAGACAAATCAAACGTCAGTGGTGGCTGCCTCCCGTCGCTCACCCTGAACGTTCGGCTATACCATGACAGTCCACCAGAAAGCTCGGATCGAGGACTTCGAGCATCGTGCGACTTACGCTCCAGATTCGGTTTACCACCATCGCACTCGCGGTTGGTACTACATTCCCGTGCATCACTTCGCGGACGAGTCCACTGCGCCTGCCCCGTCCGTCGATTGTTGGTGTCTCCTCGGTACGGATGCTGCGCTTCTGGAGTGCCAAACTACTGATCACGCGTCCTTGGAACCGGGGCTGTATGCGAGGGTTGATGCAGAATTCCCCTGTTGGCCAAAGCTGCACGCGGTAGTCGCCGAGCCGCTGACGAGAGCAGTGGTTGAAGCGACGATGGAGAGATTCGTCAAGCTTGGTTTCCCCGACAGGCTGTTGTCGCAGTTGCGTCCAGGCAGCGCACTTGCCAGATTGGAGTCATGAGTGACACATCGCCGAACAAGCCGCGCCAGCCAACGCCGGGAGAGCGTCTTGGTTCCAGCCAGACGCCCTTGGCTTGGCGTGGCTGCGTTCATCGTTCGGCCACATGACACCATGATTTCTCAGCAGGATGCCGTGAAGATTGCGAAGGAATTCGTGCAGGCTCGGCTTCCTACGTGCCCCGTCCGACTCGATTCGCCATTCACGCGACGCGAGCCAGATGGAGACCGCCATCGCTGGGTGATCATGTTCGAGAGAGTTTTGCCGCCGGACGTTGTGCAGAGTCCTGCAGAAGTTATTGTGCTAGTGGATGAGACGAGCGGCACGCCGGAGTTCGAGCTGGCCTTATGATCACCTTGTGGCCAAACCAGTGCGTCGAGCTAACGGGAGGCAGCCGAGTCGCTAGGTCGAAAACCGAACGTCAGTGGCGGCTGCCTCCTGTCGCTCACGCTGGTCGTTATGGCAAACCATGATTGACGGCTATCCAGATGAAGACTGCCCCTGGACATTTTATTTCAATGGACAAGAAATGCCGAAATGGACGAGCACTTGGTCTTTGATTCCAACTGATAATAGGCATGGTGAGGACGATGATTGGATTACTGATTTGTGCTGGAGGATTTACTGCCGCATCGATCATCTTGGAAACATTGAGACAGAAGATTCTAATCTTGTCAGAGTATGCCTCCTCTGGCACATGCGCTGTTTGGTTGAGAGGGAGACAGAGGTGCGCCAGAACATTTCCGAGCGACTCTCCGAATCGGAGCAGAGAGAGCCGGTATTCGAGAATTTGTTCGACGGCCTAAATAAGATGTTTGAGTTATCCCATGAGCGAGAGGTTTGCTGCTGGACGAACGGGTATGCACGAGATCAGGAGCGATTGGTCGAATTCATCTCGCAGACCCATGATCTGTTTCCGCATCAAAAGAGCCGACTACAGGAACTTGAATCACGGAGCTTCCGGGAGGTGAAGCAGATGCGGCGGATAGCATCAACTAAGAAGCTTCCCAAAAGTATTAGAGAAAAAATTCTTGAACGGAAGCCATAACAAAATCGGTCGAGCGAACCGCCGCGTCGCTTGTCCGTTCGGGGCCTGGCAGCAGTTTGAGCGTGCCTCGTGCGCTCCACCGTCGCTGTCGGCGGCGGTCGCTCACCTTTTTCCTTAGCAGCCCGTTGAAAAAGTAGCCGACGAGGTAACGAGGCGGACAAGATTCGCGGTTTTTCGAGGAGTTCCGCCTCCTCACGTCGGCGGCTACGGCGCCGCTGTGAGTTTTTCAACGGGCTGTTAGGCGGCACAACGCTTTTATGCCAGTCGAGTTCGACATACGTCCGATGGTGTAGAAGCACAGCACCCTTCCGATTGAGCGGCTCAGAGTCGTGAGCCGCTTTGAGGATGTTCGGCTCACAGAGATTCGTCGCGGCGTGGTATTCGTCTTGGCGATTGCACCTCTATCGCGCGTGAGCGAAACGCAAGCGCCAGTTCTAAAAGCCGAAGCGAGCAGTTGAGGTTATTGCAGGGCAAACGCCGTCTGCGACCGCGCAGAGCAGAGGAGCATCGCTGAACGTTTTCGCCACGCTTCGGTCGATTGCAAGAGCTTGATTCAGATCGACATCCAATACAACCGTGTCAATGGGATCTGTGTCTGCCGGGTGTTCAAACAGCCTCCACGAATAGCGCCGGTACGGAATCACCGTTTTCCGACGCACCGCCCGGACGTATCTCCTCCTCCGACCGTGTTGAAAGCTGGCCAGTTCCTGGATGCGTCTTTCGACTTGATTCACAGGGACAGAACATACGGCTTGGAGACGCCAACGCGCAGTAGGTCTTCACTCCATTCACGAGGGATTGACACCCCAGAATCCGGTGGCAATAGCGTGTTCGCCAGCTACGGCAGACGTTTTCCGCGGTGAAAGAGCGTGAGAATTTCTTTACCATCGGCACGGCTGCGCTGGCACAACCGACATCGCCTGCCTCGCCCACGCCATGCCGAGCCGATACAGTGCCTGGACGTGTCACCGCCTTGACTCCGCGGGGCGGTTAGATCGCAAACATTTCCCTGATTGTCTGCAGTCGAGCTTTCATTTTGCCGTTTTTCTGCTTTCACGTGTCCTTTCTCTGCTTGTGGTGTGTCGTGCGCGCTGGTTTCCTGTCTCTGCACTGGTGATTCGACTGTCCGATCGGCGGGACAAATGGGACGCCTCTCGCATTGTCATATAGATTGTACCGCTCTCTGCTATTACCTTGCTTACACACACTTCCCACTCTCTCTCGTGTATATGAAAAACCTGTCCCAAACGTCCCAAAAGCCCTCCGGCGGCTTCGCGGTTCGCCACGTTGGGGTTCATTTGAACGCTATGCCTCGGTAACCTCTTTGGTAGCCATGGCAACCGCTTTGGCCCGGACTGGGCCGGAGGACTGAATGCGACTCACTCATCGCAAATAGTTCGAGCATCAAGTCTTTAAGGCCGCCGCTGCCTTCGCGCGCCGAGAGGGGCCTCCATCCTTTGGCCTGGCAATCGGCGGGTCCTTAGACAAAGGGGGTGATTGGATTTGGAAGTTCATTTTATTCGAGCCAACGGCACGGTTTGGGCCGACGTTCAGAACGCATTTTGCAAAAATGGGCGGGCGAACGCGTCCGCCGGGAAGGATGTGTGATCGACGCCCTGATGCTGAGCAAGCAATTTTCTCACCACATTGCTCCGCACTTTGCTGGCAGAAATTCATTGGCTCAACCAGAGTCTACATCCGCATCCGTTGGCAGGGAACTTTGGTTAACGGGTGTTGATTCCACAACCTCGATAAAGCCATCGACACAGCGAACTTTGCCGGTATTGATCAATTCTTCAAGGACTGGATCGTGCAGTTCTTTTCGTTGACAGTCGTAGGTTCGGTACAAGTCTCGGGGCGTGATTCGGCCGTGCTCACGGATCCGCTTCAGCATTGCGTCCGCCGCACCTACTAATGTCGCTCGCCGACTGCTCTTGGTGAGCATGTCCCTAACTCCAGCGCTGTACTTTGAACACCAGTCCGCAATCCTGATGGAATAATCCATCGCCTCGCCTGACACGCCCGGCTCCCCTTCAGACGCTACGAGCCGAGAGCACAAGGCAAACTTAGCGGCGAGGACGGGCACATTCAGACCTAGTCTCTGTTGCGAGGACGACGAACTGGCCTGGCGCATCTCCTGTCGCCAATGTTTCATGGAGAGATCCTAGGCGCTGCGAGACAACGCGATCCGATAATCGGCCCCAGCTCGTCGCCTGTCCACCAACTCGCGATTCGATTCCTTCCACCAATCGAACAGCTCAACGCTTTGCCTCGAATCGATCGACCTCGGGGGAGATCCCTCGCACGTTGAAAGGGTCACCAGTTGTCGGCAGAATCGTGCCACGACTGGCTCCTTAGAACTGAGCAGGCGGCCGAGGGTGTCTGGGTGGCAGACGATCAGGCAGCTGATAACCGGTTCAACTATGGGGCCAGGACAATGCCCTTTAACCTTGGGTATTTCGAACGTGCGGCCGTGCCAGCCATGCTCAAGAAGTCGGAAGTCATTGGCAGCTTTGGTTGTTGCCGCGTCGAAGAGTGCAGCCAGACTATTGTCATCAAAGGTCACCAGCAGCGCCCCGTCCTCACTGGTGGACATTACTTTTACCAACTGTCCCGGAGCCGGATTCTCAACCAACATGCGGGGCTTCAGACGGCGCCGTAGCGCAGTGATTTGTCCAGGGCGGCTTTCTGGACTGGGATCGTTCTCCAAATCGGTGGTGGTCCATTCCTCGTGAACTCTCTCCAGACTCTTGATCCTCTGTTTGATCCACCGGCGAGTGCTTTCAGTCTCTTCGACAAAGCGTTCGTTCTGTAGATCGCGTAGCGGCTGGAGGATGAAGTCGAGTGCTTGCGATAACCGGCCATCGGCATCGCTTAGTGCAATATGAAGCGCCGGGTTAAGCAATCCTGGCCAGACTGGCGTTCTCAGTCTAGCGGCCTTACCCAGCGAACCGCCAATTGCTGCAAAACACACAGGCAGTATGCAGTACGGCGAAAGAGAAAAATTGCTGCCCAGTTGCGTGGTCACTTGGCCAATCACTCCTGGTCCAACAATCCCAGCTTCGCCCTCTCTATGGGCTGTCGCAGACATACACACCCCTATTCTAGTGACTCGGGCAGAGCGTCCAACGGGAAGGGAAACTCGCCGCGCTAATTGTTTGCTCCATAATTTCCACAAACGTGAATTCGAGTAACAGCGGTGTCGGAGAGCTCGACCACAACTGGGACGGCGGCCTTGAATCCCCAATTTCTGTACATGCGTGGAGTGTGACTGTTTCCACGCAGCTTATCGTGAGATTGACCGACGGCGAAACGTTGTCGGATTTTTGTGCGCGCGAGCCCAGCAAAAATCCGTTCCGGGCAGAGGGGCAGATTGCTGCCTCGGCAGAACGCCAAAAAGTTGTGCCAAAGCTGCTTGCTGGTAACCACCACGCCTCTGCGATTCTCGACGCATTCCTGAAGGTATCGCTCGACGACTTCGTCCTCGCTCAGTTGGCCCCGGGCGACTTCGATTTTCAGCAATCCGACGATCTCCTTCACCCGAGCCAAGCACAACTCTCTCTGAGGAAATCCCTGCAGCTCTCGACTCAGTTTTTGCAAGCAACCGAAGATGGCATTGATCAATGCACTTTCGCTCAAGCAAACCGCTCCGCCCGCAGGGCCCATTCGCACCTGAAATTTTCTGACCGATGGGTCGAAGCTAACTTTGAACCGTCTCGCGAATAACTGGCTCCAGAACCGCAAGTTCAGAATTGTCCGCTTCGAGGTCTTGCGGAATTTTGGCCCCATTTCCTGTTCCATCAACTCGATGTCGATGACCTCACGCTCCAGTTCATGCCAGTGCAAGTCTCCAAAATCGACAACGGGAGCTGTCCCGGCTTGGACGATGAAATCCATGATCGAAGCCTCCGGTATGCCAACCGGGACGACGCCTTCTGAGCACCAAGAAAATGTGCCGAAGCTTATGTTTCTCGGAACCACACCCGCGACCCGAAGCCACAAGACACGCACTCCTGGCCACCGCGTGACCAAGCCCGACCGTGTGTTGGGATTTTCTCTCCAAAACCGATCGAGGTCGTCGCGTTTGCGGTAGACAACCGCACAGAGCGTAAATTGCTCCAGCCGCCCACAGGCGACACCGAAAACGACCTGGGACTGCCGTGGATTTTGGTCGGGGAAATCCGTATCTGGCGATGATGATCCCGATCGGCAGGCTGCTACGATGGCGGCGTGTCTTAGATCAACGAACCCGAGCACAACGCCTGGACCAAGAGCCTCCCGCAGGTCGGCCAATCCAATTGTGGTTTCAGCACCCATAATTGCGCGTT
>Ga0070689_100002213_pt1 | contig 12600 bp, 10 predicted proteins | sample KBSS23HmetaG_FD_64669 | JGI IMG/M metagenome (GOLD analysis project Ga0070689, IMG submission 64669) | Switchgrass rhizosphere microbial communities from Kellogg Biological Station, Michigan, USA - KBS S2-3H metaG | ecosystem: Host-associated > Plants > Roots > Rhizosphere ...
GTCGTTAAGAATTTATCTCACGCAAAGGCGCAAAGACAGCAAAGTATTGCAAAGCAGATCTTTGCTGGCTTTGCGTGAAACTACTCCTTAGTTTTACGGTGCGCCTCGCGCCACTCGCGTGTTGGGTCGTCGTCAGGGTCAGGAGTTTCCTGTGGTGGCCTTATTTTCTCGGGGACGTTCCGCAAGTTGATTCTGATCCGCGTCCAGGTTGACGAACGGCCACGCATCGAATCCACCAGTACATCATCCACTGCCAACAGCTTCGCGACCTTTGGATGCTTTGCTTTCCAGCGTTCCAACCCTTCCAGCGCCGCTTTCTTTTCCGGCGAGTTAGCAACGACGATCAGCGGCATCCGCGTTCGCTTCTTCTTCGCCGGTGCCTTCTTCGCGGCATCACGCGCGCGCGATGGCGCCACGCGTGATCCTTCGCCGGGCATTTTCTGAAAGTGAGGCGGCCACGGCGCATCACCTAAACCTGCGGCCTCGTCTCTGTCAGCAAGCTCCAAAAGCTTTTCGAGCGAACCGGCGTGCGCGTCCATTTCCGCATGTGGATCACCCAACTGCTCAAAACGTTGCGGCACGGTCAGTACAGTGAAATCCGCCGGATCGCAGCCGGCAACTTCGTCCCACTGCAGCGGAGTCGACACGCGTGCATCAGGCAACGGGCGCACGGAATACGCCGAACACGTCGTGCGGTCTTTCGCGTTCTGGTTGTAATCGAGGAACACGCCGTGCCGTTCTTCTTTCCACCACTTCGAGCTCGCCAGTTTAGGCAGCCGGCGCTCGATCTCGCGTGACAACGCCACCGCCGCACGTCGCACTTCGCTGAAATTCCAACGCTGCTGAATGCGCACGTTGACGTGCATCCCACGCGAGCCGCTGGTCTTGGGCCAACCGCGCAAATCCATCTCTTCAAGCAGCGCCTTCACTTCGAGCGCCACCACCCGCACGTCCTCCCAACTAACGCCCGGACCCGGATCGAGATCGACACGCAACTCATCCGGATGATCGAGATCCGTCGTGCGTACGGCGTGTGGGTGCAACTCAATGCAGCCGAGGTTCACGACCCACGCGAGCCCGGCAGCATCATCAACCACAACCTCTTCCGCTTCGCGACCGGAAGGGAAAAACAATGTCGTCGTGCGCAACCATTCAGGTCGATTCGCCGGCGCGCGCTTTTGATAGAACGCCTGTCCCTCGGCGCCGTCGACAAAGCGCTTCAGAACTATCGGACGATCGCGAATACCGGCGAGCGCGCCGGGCGCGATCGATAAGTAGTAGCGGACGAGCTCGAGTTTGGAGAGTTTTGTTTGAACGGTGAAGTAAGGCTTGTCCGGATTGGTGACGCGAACCTCACGTCCGTCGATTGTTAACACTTCGGCTTGTTCTTTTGCGCTTCCCACTATAAAGGTTTCGCCATGTTTATAAAGTGGCAGGGTATCTTTGTTTCGGCGTCATGAAACGGCGTCGTTCCATTCTCTACGTACCCGCGCTTGCGATAAAAAGGCGGCAAATCTTCACGCAGGTTCACGATAAGAATGTCCATAAAACCGGAGCCGCGCTCACGACAGTAATTCTCCGCCGCGTTCATCAAAAGCGATCCGAGCCCACCCTGCTGGCGATCCGGATCGACTGACAAGAGGCCCAGGTAAGATCGCTCACCACGAAGCTCGACGTAGACGCAGCCGTCAAGCTGGTCGTCAGTTTCGGCGAGCAGAAACGCGCCCTTGCCGAGCAACTCTTCGACTTCAGTTTGAGTGATACGATCTTCGTCGAGAAAAAACTCCTCGGCAATGCGAAATGCGGCGTTTATCACAGCCGTAATCTTCGCTGCATCAGCAGGTTTAGCGATACGAGTAGAATCCGTCTTCATCTGCATCACTGAGATAAAACCATACTAACAGTTCAAAGAAAATCACAAGTGCATTATGCTGCTATCCTCCAAAACTATGGCCACACAAACTGCCAACCAAACAGCACCAGAAGCACGCTCCGGTCTGGATCCCTGGCGCATCGATGAACTGCCGGTCGCGCCAAGACCGCGCGGTCTCCAATGGATCAACGCAGTTGGTCCAGGCGTGATCGTGCTCGGAGCTTCAATCGGCAGCGGCGAATTCCTGCTTGGACCAGCAGCGTTTGTGAAATACGGACTCTCGTTGCTCTGGGTCGTAGGCCTCGCGGCCCTGCTACAGACGCTGCTCAACGTAGAACTGATGCGCTACACCATGGCGACGGGCGAGCCGGTTGTCACCGGCTTCATGCGGACGCGACCAACCTCCACCTTTTGGGCCTGGTTCTATGCAGTCCTTTATTTTCTCCAGATGGGATGGCCCGGTTGGGCGGGCGCCGCCGCGGGCGCAGTCTTCTTTCTGGTTGCGAAGCGTTTGCCGGGCGCTAGTGAAACGGGAACGGTCTATGCCACCGGCGTAGGTCTTTATCTACTTTGCGGATTGATCCTGCTGGTTGGGCGACGCATCGAGCGCACGCTCGAATATCTCAACTGGATCATGATCGCAGCGATCATCGGCGGACTGGGAATACTCTGCATTCTATTCGTTCCTTTACCCACGTGGGGCGCCGCGCTGGCCGGCTTTGCGGGCTTCGACGTGAATACCGGTTCGTTTCAATTTGTTCCGGCCGGGGCTGACTTCTTCCTGCTCGGTGCTTTTGCTGCTTATGCGGGTGGCGGCGGGGTTGCGAATCTGACGTTGAGCAACTGGGCGCGCGACAAAGGCTACGGCATGAGCAGCAGTGTTGGTTTCATTCCCGCGGCGGTTGGTGGAAAGAAAGTCGCGCTAGCGCATTCGGGCGCGACTTTTGAGCCGAACGCGGAGTCGCTCGCACGCTGGCGTGGCTGGTGGCGGATCATACGAGTGGACCAGTGGGGAGTTTTCTTCACGGGCGCGGTGCTCGGCATGACGTTGCCGGCGTTGCTCTACGTCACTTTCGTGCCGGCGGGAACAGACATTCGCGGGCTTGGCATTGCGGCGGCGTTGGCCCAGGCTGTGTCGACGCAGAAGGGGGCGATCTTCGGCGGCGTGATCGCGATACTCGGCGTCTGGATACTCTTCAAGGCGCAGCTCGATATTCTCGAGGGAATGACGCGCGCTGTGACTGACATTCTCTGGACCGGCAGCGCGCGCATCCGCGCCTGGCGCGGCGGGGATGTACGCGTCGTCTATTACTCGGTGCTGGTGGTCATTTCGGTTTGGGGAATCATTGCGCTGCGGTTAACACAGCCGATCATCCTGCTGGCCTTGAGCGCAAACATGGCCGGCATAGTGTTTATTATCAGTTCGTTACATTTACTTTACATCAACACCAGGCTGCTGCCGGTGGCGTTACGCCCGCCGATGTGGCGACGCTTGGCGCTGGTCGCGTTGGCCTTGTTTTATGGGTTCTTTTTGACGCTTTGGTTATGGAGCGCGGTGACTAAGTAGGGGGATTGCATTTCTTCGCGATGAGGACTATAGTGCATACCACTTAGATGGTTGGTGAATCCTTCCATCAACTGTGGTTGTCGGGGTGAGGACGATAACCACATTAGATTAGGCGCGACGACCAAATCGTCGCGCCTTTTCGTTATAACCTGGATTTCAGTACAATCAGTCCTCCGGCAGATCTTCACGCAAAGATACAGAGGGTATTTTCATGAAGTGGATTTTCGCTATTGCAACGCTTCTCGTTATATTCACCTCAATTCATGCTGATGAAGGTTGTCGATAGCGTGATTAACGATCAAGTCCCGACGCAAAAATAAGAAATATAGGTCGCATAGGTCATATAGGTCCTATTCCAGAAAGGGAATTATGCTTTTGAGAATTTTCTGTCTCGTTGTTTTCTTGATCGTCCCAGGAATCGCGGTCGCGCAGAAACGCCCCACGACCCAAAAGCCTGCGGCACAAAAGCAGCCTGTTGTCTACGCTTGCCTGATGCACCCGGATGTCACCTCAACCAAACCCGGCCACTGTCCCAAGTGCGGCATGGAGATGCGACCGGTTCAGAAAGGCGGTGAACCAGCCACGCCCGCGAACGAGGCTATAAATGAAACTCCGTCATTTTCGTCCCTCAAAATCCCCAACTCCCTCGTCTACGATCAAAACGGCAAGGAGCTCGACTTCTACACGGATCTGATCAAAGGCAAAACCGTCGCTATCAACTTTATTTTCACCACCTGCACCGCCAGTTGCCCGCCTCTGACCGCGACTTTTCGCAAAGTTCAACAAGACGCAGCGCAACGCGGCCTCGACGTCAAACTGATCTCGATCAGCGTCGATCCCACGGTCGACACACCCGAGCGCCTGCTCGCCTTCGCACAAAAATACAACGCCGAGCCAGGCTGGACGTTTGTGACCGGAAACAAGAGCGAGATCGATTCGTTACTGAAAGGCCTCGGCGTCGCCATCACCAACAAAACCGATCACACGCCGATGATCATGATCGGAAACGATGTGGCTGATTACTGGACGAGGGCCTACGGCTTGTCGGCACCTACAAAACTGGTGGAGTTAATCGCCGACGCCGCCGGTCGAAAATAATTCTAACGACGCAGACACAAAACGCCGCTCCCGATCATTGTTAATAGACGGGCGCGAGCATTTCATCTGAGCAGCGACGCGTCGTGCGTTTTAAAGATCCGCAGTCCTGGCAACGAGCAGCGCCGGGATCTCGCGTCTGCTGCTTTTAACGAAAGCGCGGTATTACGCCGCTCCTTTGGGGCCGAGAAGCTGAGCTGGGCTCCAACTGTCGCTCAAAAGCTCATCAAGAGCCTGACGGTTTTTGCAGGTTAAAGGCTCTTGATGAGCACGTCCGTTTCCCACCACTCCTCATCTGAACTTCTCGCCCAAATTGCGACACTACCCAATAATCGTTATGCTTAGACCAAAATCAAAAAGGATCGCTTGGTCATGGAAGAAGACTCGACTGACAAGATTTTCGCGGTGGTGCCACCGGCGCCTGAATTCAATCCCGTAAAACAGGCCGTCGCCAGGGCAGAAGAACTGGGTGAAAAACAAATTGCAACCACACTCGGCTACTTCGCCACTATGCCCGCCTCGACCGGCATCATCGCCAATCCCGTACTCCACCACACTCCCGTAGATTGCAACGGAACCACCATCACGCTCGACATCAGATCGTTCGCGATTCGCGCTACGGTACACGAGTCGGACATAGTGAGCCGCAAGGTTGGTCCAATTGACGTCATCTTCACCGGTCTTTTTGGCGAAGAGGGCTCCGCCGGGAACCTGGCAGCTTTTATCGATCAGAAGTTTTTTCAGAGTGTCGGCCCTGCGATCAAAGAGATTGCGGCTTTTGTCAAAAAGTATCCCGGACTTGGTCCGGAAGTGGCGATGCACCACTTCGCGATTATCGACAAAGCGAAACTGGGCCGGCAGGAGACACCGGATCGCGGCCTGCACGACGAACGAGATTCTGAATCGCTGTTAATGGAGATGATCGCCGTACACATGAAGAGTGTTGCGGTGGGCGGAGTCTCGGCTTACATGAATCATCTGCTGACGGATAATCCGCAGCTTGCCGAAAACGATCTGGTGACCTCGACCCGGCAGTTTATCGAAGACGAGCGCAAGCAAAAGAAGAACGCATTTTCCGTTAGCTATAGCCTCATCCTCGGTCATCACGCGAACGAGCACGAATGCGAAATCCTCGAGCGCATGGGCACGATTCAGATTCACCACGGCTCAGCAGGATCGAACATGGTCGCGCGTTACATGGCGACGTTACACACGTTCTCCGTCATCGACTTTTTCATAGCTTCGCACATGGCGCTCGATGGTGCGCGACACTTTGGCGCGATTCACGACATGTCAGACTTTGTTCAGGAGCTCGAGCCGTTAACGCCCGAGCAGCGCGCGCAACGAATTCGCGAGAAGATGTTGACTGGAGGACTGCCGACGTTTGGTCATCCTGAGATCGCCGCAGCCGGCAGAGGGAATCAGGTACAACAGGATCCGCGACCCGCGATCTACATCGATCCGGTTTTCAAGGCGATCGATGCGGGCGAGTTGAGCATCAACCAACGCCAGCACGAGCGGCTCGCGATCGCGCGTCTCATCTATCTCACTGCGTTTGTTAAGGGAGTGCTCAAGCCGGGGAAAGAAGACAGTCCGCCATTGCGTTTGACGGCGAATACAGACTTCGGCGCCTGGTGTGTTCAGGAAGCGTTGGGGATTGAGGAAGAGGATCGAACTCTGTTGACGTACATCTTCCGAGGTTTTGGATGGATGATGGACGCGCGCGAACAACTACAACAGAAGATGATCCGTCCGGTAATTGCACCCGATCCAAAGATCGTGCCGAAGTCGAGCGACGATCCGACCATACCGGACCTGGTGGCGCGAGTTCACCAGCGCCTAACACAGGACGACCCGTTCGATCGTAAAGCTTAGCCACAGATTTACACCGATTACATTCCGATACCTTTCAAGTGGTATCGCTCTGTGTCGTAGTAACGCTCAACGTCTACGAGATTGATCTTGCCTCGTACCGTTGAGATATCTACGAGGGAAAACTCACACGCCGGAGCGATACCGCGAGCGGAGACGAGCATCCCGAAACGCTGCTCCGCGATCGCTTCCGCAGCGCGTGCTCCGAACAGCATTCCCATGACGCGATCGATCGCGCTCGGTGGCCCACCGCGTTGTGGATGGCCCAACACCACCGCGCGTGCCTCGTAAGGCGTCTCCGCGGCGATCCTGCGCGCCAGCACTTCTCCGATGCCGCCAAGTCGCACGTGCCCAAACGCATCGTGGCGGTCGTCAATCGTCACCATCTCACCATCTTCCGCACGCGCCCCTTCAGCGACGACAATCACCGAGTAACGCGGCCTAAGCAACAAACCGCGGCTCAGATCCGATTCACCCAATCTCGCAGTGAGCAAGTGAAATACGCGCTCGTAGCGAAACGGATGTTCGGGTATCAGGATCAAATGCGCTTGCCCCGCCACTCCCGACCAGAGCGCGAGATGTCCCGCGTGCCTGCCCATCACTTCGACAATCTGCACCCAACCATGCGATCCGGCGGGCGTGCGGGAACGTTCGATCACTTCCGAAATATTCCGGAGCGCGGTGTCGAAGCCGAGTGTGTAGTCAGTGCCCGCAAGATCTTTGTCGATGGTTTTCGGCACGCCGACGATCGGGATTCCTCTTTCCGCCAGTATGGCTGCCACACCGAGCGTGTCTTCACCGCCGCAAACGACGAGCGCATCCAGATTCAGATGCTTGATGTTCTCGACCACTTCATGCGAGCGATCCTGTGTTTCACCTTCTGCGTTTACCTGTTTGAAAGGATTAGTGCGCGACGAGCCGAGATTGGTGCCACCATCACGGTCCCAACGCCGCACCGTTTCGCGATCGAGCGGCAGCACGTCGGGAAGCGGATTCAGCAGGCTCCGCCAGCCGTCGAATAAGCCAATTACCTCGAGCCCGAGCTCCGAGCCACGATAAACCAAACCCTTGATCGCGGGATTCAGACCCGGCGCATCACCGCCGCCCGTCAGAACCCCCACACGCTTCGTATCAGTCATCTGTTCGCATCCTTAATCAAAACCACGTCGCTCGTGATCACGCCGCGCGAGGCCACGAGGCTCCCATCCTTCAACCAGCCGAATGACAAAATTCTGCTGTCCTCAAAATTGGTCAACTGTTTTGGCGCGCCGCCGTGGATTGGTTGTCCCCAAAGGTTGTCGATTCCGCCGCTGTGGTCCACGTAAACCAGGTAACGACCGTCGGGGCTCCAACGCAAAGGTGAATCCCATTGAACCTGCACCGTTTGCGCGACGTCAAATGTGTTAACAGTCGCACCGTTCTCGACCTGCGCCACCCTCAGCCGCCAGCGCGAGTCGCCATTCTGATCGTTATGCCAAAAAGCGATCAACTTGCCGTCAGGTGAGATCGTGGATCTGATCGACAGGTCCTGCGTTAGCTGTTCCGGCGTGCCGCCGTCAATGGGAACACGCCACAGTGAGTGAGGCGTATTCGCTTCGAAGTGTTGGTACACGACCCACTTGCTATCGCTTGTAATCGTGGGCCAGGTACTCTCTCCACCGAACGTGAGTTGCTTCGGACTCGCGCCATCGCGATCGACTCTCCAGATCTGAAACCTGCCGGAACGATTCGAGTGAAAGACGACGTAGCGATTGTCCGGCGACACCGCGGGCCCGTAGTTTCGCTGGCTGTTTGAAGTTAGCTGTCGCACGTCGACACCGCTCGTTGAAACCTCGTAAATATCCGCGATGCCGCTGGCGTCAGACGCATAGAGAATCTTGTCGTCCGGCGCGACGCACAGATCGAAATACCTGCTGGTGCCGGACGTGAGCGGGGCCGGCTTTGTTTCGCCTTTGCCTAACGTCCACAGTCTCGAAAGCGTCTGTTTTTGCACTGTGACAAAAGCGCTGCCGTCCGATCGCAGACTCAGTTCGTTGTAATCAGCCAGGTCGTTTGTGATGGTTCGTTTTGAACCGTCGCGCAGTAGTAGCCAGACCTGCACGAACGCAGCACCGTAAGCCTTAGCCAGCAGGATTACGCCACTGCCATCGGGATACATCGTGACACGGCCCATCTCGTCAAATTTCTGCGGATCGAGTGGGATCGTGCGCTCGGTGCCGGTAACCAGATCCCTTTCTAACATCGAGATCGTGAAATTGACGGCAACGTTGTTACTACTTGCCGTATCGGAGCTTATCTGCGGCAACAGCAGCGCTCTGTTGTCCGGAGTCCAGACGGGTCTTGTCAGAATGTCCAAACCGAATTGCTGCGGCCATTTGCGTGTGGCGATGATCTGTTCGCCGCTGCCGTCAGCATTCGCAACCACGAGGGAGTCCGTTTGGTTGTTCCGATCGTAACGAATGAAAGCTATGCGCTTGTTGTCGTGCGATGTGGCCGGTAGTCCATCAGAATTTTCCACCCGGATTGCGACGGCGCCGATTCCCAGTATCGGAAGCTTGTAGATCTGTTCCGCGTCGTTGCGATTCGAGCCGGCGTAAGCGAAGTAGATAAAGTCACCATCAGGTGCAAAGGCAACTCCGAGATAACGGTCCTCTCTCGGAGGTATTATCTGCGCATTACTGTTGATCGCCACCTGGCGCAGCCACAAACTCTGTTTTCCAGCTTCGTTGATCACGTAAGCAACATACTTGCCGTCGGGCGATATTGCAGCCATCAGTGAATTGCCGTTGGTGGTTAGTTTTGTGACTTCGATTCGTTCGAACGGCACGCGCATCGTTATTTCAGTGGGCGGGCGCATTTTGTAGATACCAAAGCCTACAACAGCAAGAATGACTGCGGCTGCGGCGGCCAATATCCATGGACGACTGCGACTTCGCCCGGGCAGGATCGTCGTGCGCGCTTGGTGTTCCTTTGTCTCGACAATTCTGTCACGCCCGGTCGACGCTCTTGCGTACTCACTGCCTGCTCCAACGCCGGGTGAAATCGAGCGCTCCAGCAGGGAATTGACTTCGAGCTCTCTGCGCAGGCTGCGTAGATCGATCGCGAGCTCTTTCACGATCTGGTAACGCTCGTTGCGATCTTTGCGCAGGGCCTTTTTGACGATCCGTTCCAACTCCGGCGGCACGCCTTCAACGTGTTGCGAAATCGGCGGCTGGTCTCTCTCGACGATCGCTACGACGACGTCGGTCGCAGTCTCACCAGTAAAAGGCGGAAGTCCCGACGTCATTTCGTAAAGCACGACACCGAGGCCCCAGATGTCCGTGCGCTCGTCGACGCTGATGCCACGCGCCTGCTCTGGAGACATGTAAGCAGCCGTGCCGATGACCGTGCCTGGTGAGGAGTTGAACAAGAGCGTAGACATCGTGGTGTGAGCGACACCCTTGTGACGCTCGGTCAGCTTCGCGAGCCCGAAGTCGAGGATCTTCACGTAGCCTTCGGGACGGATCACGATGTTCTCGGGTTTGATATCGCGATGGACGATACCTGCTGCGTGCGCGGCGATGAGTGCTTCTGCTATTTGAATCGCGATGTCGAGCACGTCGCCGAGTTTCATGGCGTGGCTGCGCATGCGCTGGCGCAGTGTCATGCCTTCGACGTATTCCATCGCAATGAAAGGTCGACCGTCGTCAGTCTCGCCGATCTCATGGACCACGCAAACGTTTGGGTGGCTCAGTCTTGAAGCAGCGCGTGCTTCCTGTGTGAAGCGACGCAGGCGTTCGGGATCTTTACTGACGAAAGCGGGCAGCACTTTCAACGCCACGCGCCGGCCGAGAATCGTGTCCGTGGCGAGATAGACTTCGCCCATCCCACCTTCGCCGATGAGATTGACGATCTGGTAGTGCTTGACGCGTTGGCCGGCAGTGAGTTTTTGTTCGAGTGCGTCAGCCGCGTGCGCGACTGCCGGAGATTCCATGAAACTGCCGGCGACTTCGTAAGAACGGAGCAGCGATTCCACTTCTTCGCGCACCTCCGTCTCACCGTTGCAGACGTGATCGAGAAACGCTTCTCGTTCGGCGCCGTGCTTTTCGAGTGCGCCTTCGAAGATCTCCTTCACGCGCTGCCAGCGTTGCGGATCAGTCTCGCTCATCTATTTGTCGTCACTGAGTTCGCGATATAGCCAGGCTCGCGCCACACTCCAATCGCGTTTGACTGTCGCTTTTGAGATTCCCATGACTTCGGCAGTCTCTTCAACAGTCAAACCGCTGAAGTAGCGGAGCTCGACAACTCTACTCTGTTGCTCGTCGATCTGGGCCAAACGAGTCAGTGCTTCGTCGAGTGCAACGACGTCGAGATCCTGACCTTTGACTGCGACGTTTGCGCCGGCGAGTGAAACCCTGATATCCGAGCCGCCGCGTTTGACGCGCTTCTTCGTGCGCGCATGGTCCACGAGGATGCGTCGCATCATCTGGGCCGCGACGCCGAAGAAGTGTGCGCGATTTTGCCACTGCACGGCGCGCTGGTCTACCAGGCGCACGTAAGCCTCGTGAATCAGAGCGGTTGTTTGCAGTGTGTGACCGGCCTGTTCACGTCGCAGGTAACGCGCGGCCTGGCGGCGCAGTTCCTCGTAAACGATCGGCATCAGTTGGTCGAGCGCCTCTTTGTCGCCGCGACCATAGCCAACGAGCAGCTCCGTGATGTTTTGTGAGCTGTCAGCCACGTGAGGAGCATAGAGGTTTCTCCCGCAAAGGCGCAAAGGCGCAAAGATTTTTATCAAGGTTTTCTTTGCGCCTTTGCGCCTTTGCGGGAGAAACCTGTTTTGAGCCCGTTTTTGAGGCGCTGTCGCGTTTAGTAAGTGGAGGTTAATTTATGAGAAATCAAATTTATAGAGTGTTAGCAGTTTTCGCGGTTTTCTTCGGACTGGCGGTGACCGGCGTTCAGGCACAAGCACCGAGCAAGGTGGAGGTAGATATTCCGTTCGAGTTTTCGGCGGGCAAGGCGACGTTGAAGCCAGGCGTCTACACTATCAAGCGTCTGTCTGGAAACTATCTGATGCTGCGCCGCAGCGACGGCAAATCAATGATCCTGGACGCGCCGCTCACGCTGACTTCGAGCGATCCGAACTCTGTCGAACGCCTGGTGTTCAGTAAGTCTGGAGAACAGTATTCTCTTTCACAGATCTGGCTCACTGCGGATACGGGGCGTCAATTGTTCGTGGAAAAATCCGCAAAACCTGAGCACATCGAGCTCTCGTTGCGCATAAAGCGGTAACAAAACTCCTTCTAATTCGCATAGAGATAGAGATGTTTTCACACTCACTCTATGCGAATGAAGGAGATTTTTAATGAGTACAGTACCAACACAAGGTCCCTGTAACCCGGCTTGCACCAAGATCGTCAAGTTTATGACCGATCATGAGGTGCCGCCCAATGTCGGGATCAGTTTGCCACCGTATACAAATATCGACCACTATCGATACATCAACATATTCGTCCGTTTCAGCCAGGAGACCGCGGACGAGCCGCCGGTGGATCTGGGTGTAATCTTTGCGTTCGATGCAAATGGCACTATGGGGGCGCGTAGATATGTGACCCTCGAGGAAAACGTCACTGGTCCGCAGAGCACCAACTTCATCGAAGTGTCAGGTCAGGGTAGTTGGCATGGCAGTCCTCATAACATCAGCAGCTACCTGGCAAGATTCCCTGTGATGGGACCATTCGTCGAAGTGTTTGTCTACAACCGGGCGAAGATAGCGAGAAAGGTGAGTGTCTGGGGATACCTCGTCTCGTAACCTCACGCAGCACTAGGTTACCCATCTCGAAGATCAAGACCACACATGACTTGAGCGCTGCAACCTCCGGCTCCGCCGCCGGATGTGAATTCCGTCTCGAAGCTCAAGGCCACGCGTGACTTGAGCGCTGCAACCTCCGGCTCCGCCGCCGGATGTGAATTCCGTCTCGAAGCTCAAGGCCACGCGTGACTTGAGCGCTGCAACCTCCGGCTCCGTCGCCGGATGTGAGGCGGGGCTCTGCCCCGCCGTAGAGACTTTACTTAAGGGTTTGGGCTATGCCCTTGGTTCGGCCTTTGGCCCCCATCACTAAATGGGCAGAGCCCGAACCAGGGGCGTAGCCCAGCTATCAAAGCTAACTTGAACGGCGAGGCAGAGCCTCGCCTCACATCGGGCGGCGAAGCCGGA
>Ga0070689_100002217_pt1 | contig 12595 bp, 12 predicted proteins | sample KBSS23HmetaG_FD_64669 | JGI IMG/M metagenome (GOLD analysis project Ga0070689, IMG submission 64669) | Switchgrass rhizosphere microbial communities from Kellogg Biological Station, Michigan, USA - KBS S2-3H metaG | ecosystem: Host-associated > Plants > Roots > Rhizosphere ...
ACGGAGGTCCACCCCCGCAAGGCGGGCACCTTCGCCTGGAACGAAGCCGTCATCCATACCGTGCAGAACGCCGGGAAGACCGAAGGGCACATCCTCCGCATCGAGCTGAAATTCTGAAAGAGGACGAGCTTGAGCGCGATCAGCCTCCAGCCCATCGGCGTGGTCCGTAACGACGTGAAGGAGCCGAAGGACGAGGACTGGGGCTCGGTGGTGTCCCAGATCCGCCTCGATCCCGCCCTGGCGGACGGGCTCCTGGAGCTCCAACACTTCTCGCACGCGGTCGTGGTCTCCCTGATGCTCGAGGCGCGCTTCGAACCGGACGCGCACCTGACCCGCCACCCGCGCGACCGCGAGGACCTGCCCCTGGTCGGGATCTTCGCGCAGCGCGCCCGGCACCGGCCGAACCCGATCGGCATCACCACCGTGCGCATCGAGCGCGTGGAGCGAGGGACGCTGATCGTGCGCGGCCTCGACGCCATCGACGGCACGCCCGTTCTCGACGTCAAGCCCCACGTGCCCGTCTTCGACGCGCCCGCCAGGCCGCGCGTGCCGGAGTGGATGGACCGGCTGATGGCCGGATACTTCTGATGTGAACGCCGTCCGCGCCCGCCGCATCGTCTCGTCCCACAAGCGCGGCAGCTCCTGGCCGATCGTGGCCGAGACCGAGGAGGGCCGCTTCCTCGTGAAGCTGCGGGGCGCCGCGCAGGGCACGGCCGCCCTGGTGGCGGAGGTCATCGTGGCCGAGCTGGCGGATGCGCTGGGGCTGGCCGTGCCGCGCCGCGCGCTCCTCCATCTGGACGGGGACGTCGAGAACGCGGATCGCGACCAGGAGCTGGGCGACCTCCTGCGGGCGAGCCAGGGCCTCAACCTGGGGTTCCGTTTCCTGGAGGGAGCGCGCGTGATCGGGATCGAGGAGGCCGCCGTCAGCCGGGACGATCTGGCCTGCCCCCTCCTCTGGCTCGACGCGCTCGTGATGAACCCCGACCGCACGCCGGCCAATCCCAACGTGCTCGTCGCGGAGGGGCGGTCCTGGCTCATCGACCACGGCGCGGCGCTGCCCTTCCAGTACTCCTGGGGCACGGTCACGGAGGATTCGCCGCGGAGCGAGGCCTACTCCATCGATCGTCATCTCTTCGCCGCGCGTGCGGATCGCCTGCGCGATTGGGACGAGCGGCTGGCCACGCGACTGACGCGCGAGGTGCTGGACAACGCGATCGCGCAGGTGCCCGACGATTTCCTCGTTCCCCTGCTGGGCCGCCTGCCGGACGCGGAACGGCTGCGGCGCCGCCGCGCCGCGTATCAAGCGTTCCTGTGGAAGCGCCTCAAGGCCCCGCGGCCCTTTGTCGGGTGACCCGCGCCCCCGAGGCGCGCTTGCGGCATGATGATGGCCACGGCGTCGCCGGCCCGGGGACCGGTCGGCCGGAAGGAGGAATCATGCGGCTGAAGTTCGCGACGGCGAGCGCTCTCGTGATCGGGCTGGCCGTCCTCGTGGTCGCGGCCCAGCGGGCGGACGCGGCGCCGGGATACTCCTACTCCGTCGTGGGCAATCCCGCGGACGTCGTCACCCCGACCAGCGGGCTGCTCGTCCTGCAAGGGGGCGGCACCGACGTCGACGAGAACTTCGTCCGCATGGGCGCTCGGGCGGGCGGCGGGGACTTCGTCGTGATCCGCGCCTCCGGCACCGACGCCTACAACCCCTACATCTACTCGCTCTGCTCGTGCGACTCCGTGGCGACGATCGTCTTCAAGAACCGGAATGCCGCCTTCCAGCCGTTCGTCATCGACACCATCCGCAACGCGGAAGCGGTCTTCATCGCCGGAGGCGACCAGTCGAAGTACGTCCAGTTCTGGAAGAACACGCCGGTCGAGGAAGCGATCAACTTCGTGGCCGCCAAGCCGGCGCCGGTGGGCGGCACCAGCGCGGGCATGGCCATCATGAGCCAGTTCCTCTACTCGGCCATGACCAACAGCAGCCTCGACTCGGCGGAGGGCCTGGCCGACCCTTTCCACAAAGACCTCACCCTCGACCGCGACTTCCTGTCACTGGCCAAACTCGAGGGCACGATCACGGACCAGCACCTCATCGAGCGTGATCGCATGGGACGCACGATGGCCTTCCTGGCTCGCCTCGTCCATGACGGGTGGACCACGGAGGGACGGGCCATCGCCGCCGATCGCGAGACGGCCCTGCACGTCAACCCGAGCGACGGCACCGCCGAAGTCGTGAGCACACCGACGCACACGACTCCCTACGTCTATTTCCTGCGTACTCCGGGCCCGCCGGAGGTGTGCGCCCCGGGCACCCCGCTCACGTACCGCAACGTCGCCGTCTACCGCATCGGCCCCGGCGGCACCTTCGACCTCGACACCTGGACGGGAACGGGCGGGATCTCGTACACGCTCAGCGCGGAGGCCGGCGTGTTGACCTCGTCGCGCGGCGAGATCTACTGACGCGCCACCCAGGCGTCCACGCGCGCCTCCAGGACGTCCAGGGGCAGCGCGCCCGCGCCCAGCACCTCGTCGTGGAACAGGCGCAGGTCGAAGCGCGCGCCCAGAGCGGCGGATGAGCGCGCCCGCAGCTCCTTGATCTTGAGCTCGCCGATCTTGTAGGCGAGGGCCTGGGCAGGCCAGACGATGTAGCGGTCCACTTCGACCACGATGTCGTGCTCGGCCTTGCCCGCGTTGTCGCTGAAGTAATCGATGGCCTGCTGGCGGCTCCAGCCCAGCGCATGCATCCCCGTGTCCACCACCAGCCGGATGGCGCGCCAGATCTCGTAGGTGAGCTGCCCGAACTTCGCGTAGGGGTCTTCGTAGAAGCCCATCTCGGGGCCGAGGCTCTCCGCGTAGAGGCCCCAGCCCTCGATGTAGGCGGTGTAGAAGCCGTGCCGGCGGAAGTCCGGCATGTCCGGCAGCTCCTGGGCGAGCGCGATCTGCAGGTGATGCCCGGGCACCGCCTCGTGCAAGGCGAGGGCCTCCATCTCCCAACGCGGCCGCGCGCGCAGATCGTAGGTGTTCGCGAAGAAGCGGCCGGGCCGGCCCGCGGCGGGCGAGCCCGGCTCGTAATACGCGGTCGTCTGGCTCTTCTCCGCGTACGAGGGAACGGGCACGACGCCGTAGGGCAGACGCGGCAGCGTGGCGAAGAGCTTGGGCAGCTCCGGGTCCACGCGCTTGCAGATGTCGCGGTAGGCGACGAGGAGGTCCTCCGCGTGGTCGAAGAAGAACCGCTCGTCCGTGCGCAGGAACCCGACGAACTGCTGGAAGGTCCCGTCGAAGTCCGTGCGGTCCATGACCGCTTCCATCTCGCCGCGGATGCGCTTCACCTCGCGGAGGCCGATGTCGTGGATCTCCTGCGCGGTCAGCCGCGTGGTCGTCATCTGGCGGACGGAGAACGCGTACCAGGCCTCGCCATCGGGCAGGTCGCGGGCCGCGATCGTTTCCCTCGTGCGTGGCAGGTACCGCGTCTCCACGTAATCCAGGAGCCGCCGATAGGCCGGCGCGACGCGCCCCGTGTAGGCGCGCACCGCGGCCGTGCGCAGCCGCTCCGGGGCCGGCGCGTCGACCGTGGGCGGGAAGGTCAGGAACGGCCTCAAGAGCGCGCTCGTGAGCGGGTCGTCCACGATCTGGTTGCGGATCTGGTCGGGCACGTCGCGCAGGGTCACGCGCGGCGGCGTGATCCCCGTCTCCAGCCCCTTCTCGAGAAGGGCGATCGTCTGCTCCACCAGCGTGGGGACCGCCTCCAGGCGCGCGAGGGCGTTCTCGAAATCGGAAGGCTGGAAATACGGCATCAGCATCAGGGTCTGGGCCACGTTCTGCTGCACGCCGCCCATCTGCGTCACCGGCATGTATTCGCCCTTGAAGCGGCGCCCCTCCAGGGACTCCTCGACGTTGCGCCGGAAGAGGTCGTAATGGACCTGGTCGGCCGCGCTCAGGGCGGCGCGGTCGATGGTCGCCAGCACGCGCGCGGGGATCTCCATCTCGCGGCTGCGCCGCTCGTAGGCTTCGAGGGAGTGATCGGTCCAGCGGTGGTTGCGGCCGGGATCGCCGGTGTAGGTCGACAGCTCGGGGTACTCGTCGAGGTTGTAGGTCCAGTATGCCCGGAACAGCGCATGCAGGCGTTCGCTCTCCGTTTGCTGCCCCTTCGAATCTTCGATCTGGCGTGCAGAGTCCTCGCGCATGGTCCGAATCATATCTAGGCAGGGGGGGCACTCGCGCTTCGCTAGATGGGCGCTCGCGACCCCCCCTGCAACCCCCCTCGCCCGTCGCCGCTGCTACGCGCGTGGCCGAGAGCTTCTCAAGGCAGGGGGGGCACTCACGCTTCGCGAGATGGGCGTTCGCGACCCCCCCTGCAACCCCCCTCGCCCGTCGCCGCGCTACGCGCGCCGCCGGGCTCTACGTGACACCGTGTGCATGCGTGCCGCCGTGTTACCATCGGCGCCTAGATGCCCGAACCCCGGACTCCGGCCCGGGCGGCGTCTCCGCCCGCGGCCAGCGAATCCGACGCCGAGCAGGCCCGGCGTCAGGCCGGCCGTCTCCAGCTCCCCTTCGACCCCCTCGAGACTCCTCCCGACGACGCATCGCTGTGGGCGGAGACGCCCCTGGAGTTACTCGTCCGCTTCGGGTGCGTGCCCGTCGGGCGCGAGGACGGCCGGCTGGTCCTGGCCTTCGGCGGCCTCGACGACTTCACGCGAGTGGACGAGGCGGAGTTCCACCTCGGACGTCCGATCGAGCCGGTGGTGGCTCCCGCGGCGCGCGTGTCCGAGCTGCTGAAGCGGCATCGCGGCGGCGAGATCCTGCTCGAGCAGGCCAGCGAGGGGCTGCGCCTCCAGCTCGTCGCGGACGACGAGTCGGAGATCGACGTCGGCCTCGAGACGCTGCCCTCCGACTCGCCGGTGGTGCGCCTCGTGGATTCGCTCATCCTCGGCGCCATCGACCGCCGCGCCTCCGACATCCACATCGAGACCAAGGACCGCGAAGTGCTGGCCAAGTACCGCATCGACGGCGTGCTCTATCCCGCCCTCGAGCCCCTCGACAAGCGCCACCACGAGACGATCATCAGCCGCATCAAGGTCATGTCCGAGCTGGACATCGCGGAGAAGCGCGTGCCCCAGGACGGACGGTTCCGCCTGCGCGTGAAGGCGCGCACCATCGACTTCCGCGTGTCCATCATGCCGTCGATCCACGGCGAGGACGCGGTCATCCGCATCCTGGACAAGGAGTCGCTCAACGCCGCCTTCCGCGACCTGCGTCTCGACGTCCTGGGCTTCGCCGAGCCGGATCTGCGGAAGTTCCGCAAGTACATCACCGAGCCCTACGGCATGGTGGTGGTGACGGGGCCGACGGGGAGCGGCAAGACGACCACGCTCTACGCCGCCTTGAGCGAGATCGCGACGCCGGAGGACAAGATCATCACCATCGAGGACCCGGTGGAGTACCAGATCCCGCTCATCACCCAGGTCCCGGTGAACGAGAAGAAGGGACTGACCTTCGCGCGCGGCCTGCGCTCGATCCTGCGCCACGACCCGGACAAGATCATGGTGGGCGAGGTGCGCGACCCGGAGACGGCGCAGATCGCGGTGCAGTCCGCGCTCACCGGCCACCTCGTGTTCACCACCGTCCACGCCAACAACGTGTTCGACGTCATCGGGCGCTTCATCGCCATGGGCGTCGAGCCCTACAACTTCGTCTCCGCGCTCAACTGCGTCATGGCGCAGCGGCTGGTGCGCCTGCTCTGTGCGCGCTGCAAGCAGCCGGGCCGTCCCCCGGACACGCTGCTGCGCGAGTCCGGCCTCGACCCCGAGGTCTACCACGACCAGGTCTTCTACGAGCCCGTCGGCTGCGACGAGTGCGGGGGCACCGGCTTCCTGGGACGGACGGCGGTGGACGAGCTGCTCGACATGACGGACCGCATCCGCCAGCTGATCCTGGAGCGGCGGCCGACGGGCGAGATCAAGCAGGTGGCGCGCGAGGAGGGGATGACCTTCCTGCGCGACAGCGCCCTCGAGAAGGTCTTCGCGGGCTTCACCACGCTGCGCGAGATCAACAAGGTGACCTTCGTTGCCTGACGGGCGCGTGGGCGCTCCACCTACGAAATTGGCGCGTGTCATGAATCGGGCGACAAACGTCGTCACCGGTGACGCGAAGTAGCGGGGCGAGCGAAAGGCTCTTCCGCACCAACTCCACCCTTTCCATCGCCTTAGCGCTGGCACTCGCCCCCTGCGAGTGCGCGCACGTTTCCTGCATTACGGCCATGTCGGGCGCCCTCCGGGCGCCCGGGAGGGAAGGACGATGAGCGAGCGGCTCGTGCGCGGCGAGACGGCGGTCGAGTTCTTCCGTGAACAGCTGGAGCGGGCGATGGATCACCAGAAGGTGAGCACGTCCGAGTTCACGCAGTTCTATCTCGTGAACCTGCTGGCCGGCTGCGTCCGTGGCGAGCTGCCGCCCAGCGAGCCCGGCTACGACGAGACGCCCCTGGCCGTCCTCTACGTGCGCGCGATCCAGTCTTCGCGCCGCGACCGCGCGAAGCTGCTGCGCGCGATGGGCGACACCGCCCTCTTCGTCTCCGGCTTCTTCGCGGACAGCGTGAGCGGGCGCCTGGTCGACCTCGACTACTACAAGGCCATGGGCGGCTTCGCCTACGCCCGCCTGGCCCAGGACGAAGACCCGCGCATCTTCGGGCCCGAGGTGTTTTCCGAGCTCGCGGGCCGCTTCACCCAGTTCGCGGACCTCCTCAGCGAGATCTCCGAGCAGAGCCAGCTCGCCACGAATCAGTCGGTGATGCGTCTCTACGAGCGCTGGATCCAGACGGGGAGCCGCCGCGTGGCCGCCCTGCTCGCGGAGCGCGGCATCACCCCCGTGCTCCCGGGCGAGGGCCGGCCGCAGTGAGCGAGGCCTCTCCGGTCTCCACCCTGCTCGTGGACGTGCAGCGGCGCCTGGAGGCGCTCTACGCCCTGGAGCGCCAGGCTCCCGTCACGGAGTTCCTGATCCCGCTCGAGCACGCCGACGACTATCCGGGGGGCGGCAGCCGCACCCTGGTGACCCAGAAAGGCGACGACGTCTCCCTGGGCGTGGTCCTGGAGGACTCGGTCCGCACGCGGCTGGCCGCCGCCGATCCCCGCGTGCACCTGGACCGCGGGAACCTCGACCCCTTCTGCGTGGCCGCGGAGGAAGTCAGCCATTTCGTCTACCTCTTCTTCTGCGCGAGGGCGGCGCGCCAGGTGACGCAGCTGGAGCTGGAGCTGCAGGGCGAGGTGGACAAGTACCTCTCGTCCGTGTTCCTCCTCTGCCTGCAGAACGAGGGCGCCGTGTCCCCGCTCCTCCGCGAGCTGCTCTTCCGGCGGTACCGCCTGGCCGCCCACGTCACCGACGAGGAAGGCCGCGCGCGGTATCACCGCGCCAGCGACCTCGCCTACCGCTATTGCGGATATCTGGAATCGCGCTTCCTCCGTGCTTCCCGCCTCCAGGAGCTGGCGCGCGAGGCCCGGCGCTTCTACCGCCTCGGACAGCGCGACAAGCTCGAGCGCATCGCCGCCCTGCAGTGAGCACGCTCCCTTCGGACCACGAGCTCGCCGAGGAGGACCGCCGCGGACGCCAGCTCCGCATGATCGTGGACCTGACCTCGAGCGTGCTCATGCAGGGCGGGATCGACCGCAAGGAAGCGGAGGCGCTGGTGGCCGCGACCCGACGCCGCGCCCTCGAGCTCTTCCCGGGCAAGGAAGACACCTTCGACCTCATCCTGGCTCCCCGCTTCGCCCGCCTGATCCGCGAGTTCGTGGGGCCCGCCCTCCCTGCGAACGTGCTGGCCTTCCGTAGGCGGTAGGCGGAGACACCGGCCGCGTTTTCCGATAAGGTGGGCTTTATCCGAGCAAGGAGGGCCCCTGCCCACGACGCGCACCGAGTTCGCCCACCTGACGTCGCTCACCTATGACAAGGTCGCTCAGGATTACGACGAGCTCTGGAGCCGGAACATGGCCGGGCCCAACGCGCGCCTCACCGCCGATCTCGCCCTCGGCCGCGGCGACCGCGTCGCCGACCTCGCCTGCGGCACCGGCGTCTACACGCTGGAGATGGCGCGCCTCACCGATCCGGGCGAGGTAGTGGCCGTCGACTATTCGGAAGGGATGCTCGCCGCCGCCCGCGAGCGCCTGGAGGACGAGGGCTACCCCGTCTCCCTCGTGCACGCGCGCGCCGAGGACTTCATCGCGCGCACGCCGGCGGCCAGCTTCGACGCGATCTCGATGCGCTTCCTCCTCGCCTACATCGACTGGAACGAGGTGCTCCCGTTGACGGGCCGCCTGCTCCGTCCCGGAGGCCGAGTGGGCGTCCTCACCAGCGTGAACAGCAGCGTGCCCCAGCTCTACACGCTGTTCGACCGCTACCGCAACTCCGCGGAGCCGGTCTGGCGCCTCTACAAACACTGCGGGAGGAACGTCGGCGAGAGCTGGCGCTTCTTCCGCCGCCTGCGTGAGACCTTCGCGCATGGCCGCTTCATCTCGGTCCCGGCCAGCGCCGAGCAGGTGGCCGATCGCCTGGCCGCGGGCGGGCTCGTGACCGCCGACATCTGGGCGGAGACGGTGCGCCTCTGGTTCGAGTCGGGGCGGGCCGCCGTCGCCTGGGCCCGCGGCTCCGGCTACACGACCCATCCGTCGCTGGACGCCATGTCTCCCCGCGACGTCCACTTCATCGAGACGCTCTTTGCCGACGGCCTCGAAGGCTTCCGCGAGCCCGGCGGCATCCCGCTCGACCTGATGATCGGCGGCGTGGTGGCCCGAAAGGCCTGACCACCCCTGCGGATCGGGGTCGACCTCGGCGGAACCAAGATCGAGGCGATCGCGCTCGGCCCGGACGGCGACGAGCGTGCCCGGCGCCGCGTGGCGACCCCGCGCCACGACTACGCAGCCAGCATCGACGCCATCGGGCGCCTGGTCGAGGACCTCGAGACGGCGCTGGGCACGCGCGGCACCGTGGGCGTCGGCATTCCCGGCTCGATCTCGCCCGCGACGGGCGTGGTCAAGAACGCGAACTCGGTCTGGCTGAACGGACAGCCCCTGGACCGCGACCTGGAAGCCCGCCTCCAGCGTCCGGTCCGCCTCGCCAACGATGCGAACTGCTTCGCCCTGTCCGAGGCGACGGACGGCGCCGGCCGCGGAGCGCGCGTCGTGTTCGGCGTGATCGCGGGGACGGGCACGGGGGGCGGCATCGCCGTGGACGGCCGCGTCCTCGTCGGTCCCAACGCGGTGGCGGGCGAGTGGGGCCACAACCCGCTGCCCTGGCCGCGCGCGGGCGAGTGGCCGGGCCCGGAGTGCTACTGCGGCAAGACGAGCTGCATCGAGACGTTCCTGTCCGGTCCCGGGCTGGAGCAGGACCACGAACGCGAGACGGGAGAGAGAGTCGCCGTCCCCGAACTCGTCCGCCGTGCGGCCACGGGTGACGGGGCGGCGGAGGCGACGCTCGCCCGCTACGAAGACCGCATGGCGCGCGCCCTGGCCGGAGTCATCAACATCCTCGACCCGGACGTCATCGTCCTGGGAGGAGGGATGTCGAACCTGGCGCGCCTGTACGAGTCCGTTCCGCGGCTGTGGACGCGCTATGCGTTTTCGGACCGTGTCGACACGCCGCTCCGCGCGCCAATTCATGGTGACTCGAGTGGAGTCCGTGGAGCGGCCTGGCTCTGGCCGGACTAGCCGATCACCGGAGGGGCGATCGGTGCGTCACCGCGCCGCAAGGTGCGACGGCGGGCGGCTTCGAGGCCGAAGAGGATCACCAGCAGGAGCGCACCGGTCAGGGCGAGGGCGGCCCCTCCCTTCAACAGTTCTCCGAAGAAATCGAAGTATCGCGTCACGACTCCGGCCAGGAGGGCCAGGTAGCCGAGATTGACCCAGGCCGTGGAGCCGTGGCGCGTTCCCTCGCGGATCACGAGCAGCGCGATGACGACCTGGCCGATCCAGGCGAGCACGATGCCGGCGGTGTCCCGGGTGCTGGTCACGTCGAACCCGGATCCGAGGAGCACCCACGGCACGAAGGTGGCCACGAGGATCAGCCGGCTGGCCAGCGGGGCCCAGGACCGCGCGAGGCATCTCTCCGGCCACACGAGAGCGATGAGAAGGCCGGCCCCCACCAGCCACCAGGCCCCTCCCACTTCCGTGCGATCGAGGTGATGCGTGATCCCGAGGACCAGCAGGAAGACGTTTGCCGTCGCGAACGTCCAAAAGCCGGTCCAATCGCGGAGGAAGGAGGCCCAGGACGGAAGGAACGACGTGAGGCCCACCGCGAGCAGCGGAATGCCGATCCAGATCCAGGGAGCGCCGATCCGGGCCACCTTGAAGAAGGAGTCGGCCTCCCGGACCTCCAGGACGAGCGCCGAGAGGAGGGCGATGAAGACGACGATGGACGTCGCGCGGCGCTCCCCCAGCCAGGCCAGGGGCAGAACGAGGAGCAGCCAGAGCCAGGCCCCGTTGGGGAGCCGCGAGTGGAGCGAGTAGAGGTGGCTGACGAGGACGACGCCGGCCAGGACCCCGCCGCCGGCCACGAAGCCCATCACTTCGGCCAGCCCGGGACGATCGGGCCAGGCGCGGCGGATCTGGTGCGCCCCGGCCAGGAATCCGATTTCGAAAATCGCCCACAGGCCCAGCTTCGCCGTCCCGGACAGCGCTTCCCAGTGCTGGCCGGAGATCAGGATCACCCCGGCGAGCAGCAACCCGGCGCCGAGCGCGGCGAAGGCGGTGCGGGCCCCGTTGGCGGTCGACGTCCCGATCAGGTCGCCGCTGGCGCGGCGAAGCGCCTGCTCGCTCTCCGCGGAGAGGAGCCCCTGCTCACGCCAATGGCGGAAGTGCCGGTCGAGTACCTTGAGGTCGCGTCCCATGGGGCTACTGTGGATCGTCCGACGGCGGGCGCGATTGTCCTATGGGACAGTTCTCGAAGCGCCACAAGCGCTCGAACCGGTCCGGAACGCGTTGGTCCCTAGAACCAGGGCGGCCAGCAAGTGGCCCGATACGCCCCCGGTCCCCACCGGCTGTAGCCGTACGACGTCATGATCTGGAACTGCTCGTTGAAGCGGTTGTCGTTCTTGACGCCGATCTCTTCGTCGTCGTGAGCGGCGCAGTAGCCCATGCGCTCCAGGTTGTACTTCACGAGGTCGTAGTACTTCCTGCGGTCCCGGACGCGCCAGCTCAGCTTCCCGTAGCCGTCGTTGAAGTCGAAGAGCTCCGGATGCTCCTTCTGCGCCTGCTCGATGGCGAGGTCCACGTCGCCGCCGAAGGCGCTGCCCTGATAGGGGCAGCCGGCACCGCTGCCACCGCCGTGGGGCAGGCCGCATCCGAGCGCCACCGGCGTCGCGGTGGGGGTGGGGATCGGAGTCGGGGTGGGAGCGGGAGTCGGCGAGCCGGCCGCGGCGGCCGGTGGCGAATCGGGGCCGGTGGTCGATTGCGAATGGCGGTAGCACGCGCCGAACGACACCGCGACCAGCGCCGTCAACGCCCACTTCCCCACCTGGTTCATTCGCGCCCTCCCACGTATGGAAGGCGCGATTCTAGCCGATGGCCCTCTCCGCCGGGGTCCTTTCCGCCCGCAGGAAGCGCTTTTCCACGATCAGGAAGAAGGGGATGGACAACGTGGCGAGGACCGCCGCGAACGCGTACGCGGTGCTCAGGCCCGCGCGCTGCGCGATCCATCCGGTGGTGATGGAGCCGGTGCCGATGCCCGTGTCGAACGCGGCCAGGATGCTGCCGAAGGCGGCCCCGCGCCGCGAGTCGGGCACGTGATGCATCACGTAGGCGGCGTACGCGGGATACGCGCTGCCGAGGCCGATGCCGAACACGATGGCGGCGGTGATCAAGCCGCGGCGGCTGCCGTCGAGAGCGAGCAGGGCCAGGCCCGCGACGATGAGGCCGAGACAAGGCAGGAACACGCGGCGATGGCCGATGCGGTCGGAGAGCCGCCCGGAGAGGGGACGCGTCACCAGGATGGCGAGCGCGAAGGCGGTGAAGAAGATGCTCTTGGGCACCACGCCGTTCGCGTCCGCATAGAGGGCGACGAAGCTGGTGATGCCGCCGTAGCCGAACGAATACAGGAAGAGCGTGATGGAGAGGAGGAGCACGTGCCACTCGATGAGCGGTCCGTGGTGGGTTCCCGCGCCCGCCCGCGTGTCGGGCGGAAGCCTCCACGCGATCAGCGCCATGGCCAGGTTCAAGGCCGCGGTGGCCGCGCACACGGAGCCCCATCCCCGCGCGTAGATGGCGAACCCGACCTGGGGCGCCACCGCGATGGCCAGGATGTTCGACAGCCCCCAGTAGCTGATGCCTTCCGCGCGGCGGTGCGGCGGAATGATGTCGGTGATGTAGGCGGAGGAGGCGGAGAGGAGGCCTGACCAGAAGACACCGTGCGCCAGCACCAGCGCGAGCAGGATGCGGTAGTCGCGCAACACGGAATAGACGGCGGAGAACGCCGCGATGGCCAGGCTGCCCACGATGAGCATGCGCCGCTTCCCCACCCGGTCGGCCAGGCCGCCCGTGAGGGGCGCGGAGAACGCGGACGAATAGGTCAGGAGACCGAGGAAGAGCCCGGCCGCGAACTTCGAGCCTCCGAGATCGAGGATGTGGAA
>Ga0070689_100002222_pt1 | contig 12590 bp, 12 predicted proteins | sample KBSS23HmetaG_FD_64669 | JGI IMG/M metagenome (GOLD analysis project Ga0070689, IMG submission 64669) | Switchgrass rhizosphere microbial communities from Kellogg Biological Station, Michigan, USA - KBS S2-3H metaG | ecosystem: Host-associated > Plants > Roots > Rhizosphere ...
TGGGCCGAAGCCTCCAACGTGGCGGCGGTAAGAATGACGAGGGCAATGAAGGGCCCCATCCAGTTTCGAAGGGTCATGTTCGGAATCATGTGCGCGGGGAGAGGGCAAGGAGTGGGGTTATCTGGTGTCAAAACGGGTATTTTCTTTCCGGTTTTTCGAACGGAGCGCGGGTCTATGACCCGCAGCGGGTGCGGCTGTCCGCGCGCGCGAGAAGGACGACGCGGCCCGGAGGACGGACGCGCTGCGGCTCACAGAGCCGCGGTCCGAACGCGCTGTGCTTTCATGCAACGTGTCAACTATGCAGGCCACGGCGCGCATGAACGGATTTATTGTCCGCCGCCAAACGTGCGATTCTGGTTCTGGCCATTGCCAAAGCCGCCCGAACCCATGTTCTGATTCTGCTGCTGCTGGCTTTGCTGGCTGCGGTTTTGGAACGGATTGTTCTGAAGATTGTTGTTGCGATTGCCGGTTCCGCTCCGATCGAACATGTCGCGCACGATCTGCTCGACCTGTTGCACGTCGGCATTCTCGATGGAGTAGACGTAGACCTTTTGCTTGCGGGCCTGGCTGACGTCGAGCCGTTGAATCATTGCTTCGATTTGCGGCATCAGCTCCATATCCGCGCTGACAATGAGCGAGGACGTCCGAAGATCGGGCACTGCGACGACCCGGCCCTTCTTTTTCATCCGGTCGCTCTGGTTGGCGTTGGCCGTGTTGTTACCGCGCCGGCGGTTGTTGTTGTTGTTGTTGTTGCCGAAGTTAAATCCACCGCCGGGAAATCCGCCGAGCCGGAAATCGCCCTGATTATTACCGGTCGTGCCTGTTTCATCCGGGAAAAGCTGCCCCATGATGTCCGCCATTTCCTGGGGGTCGGCATTGGACAGCGGAAAAACCCGCAGCTCCGTGACGTCGGAAATGCTGACATCGATCTCCCGAACCAACCTTTCGATCTCCGGGATGAACTCGTCCGGCGCGCTGATGACGAGAGAATTTGATCGCTCGTCCGCCACCGCCACCACCCTGGAGTTGGCGGTCGCGGCAGGACTGGTCGCCGCGGCGCCGCGATTGCCCCCGCGTCCGCCCTGGCCTCCAAATCCTCCCACTCCTCCTCCTCCTCCTCCTCCAAAACCGCCCGGACCTCCTCCGCCGAAACGGTTGAAGAACTGGTTGCGCCGATCATTGTTGTTGTTGTTCTGCGTCGGCGGCTGAAACAGCTCCTTGATCGTGTCCGACAGCGCCTTGGCGTCCGCGAACCGCAGGGCAAAAACCCGGATGGTCGAAACGCTCGAGATGGAGGTATCGAGGGCGGTGACGATCTCCATCATGCGCCGGACGTCGGACTGCGTGCCGGTCAGCACGAGCGCATTGCCGCTCTCATTCGCGGTCAGTGTCGTGTAGGAGGTTTCGAGAAGCGGAGTGAGATTCTGCACCATGGCGGGCGCGTTCGCGTACTTGACCGGGATAATCTGAGTGACCATCTCGTCGGACTTCGGAACCTCCTCCGGCTTGTTGCCGGCGCGAACCGGGATGTCCTTGGTCTTGGCGGCGTCACGCGCGACGATTTTCAAGGTGCGCCCATTGCGAATGGCCGCGTAACCATTCTTGGCCAGAACGGTGTTCAACAGCTCGACGGCCTCGTTTTTGGTCAATGGCTGATTGCTCCACGCATCAACGGTGCCTTCGACCTTCGTCTCGAGAACAATGACGAAGCCGGCCGCTTCGCTCAGGTAATTAAGAACCATGTCGAGGGATACCCCGCGGAAGTTCAAACGTATGCCGCGCTCGTTTTCGCCGACCGGCCGGACCGGCGGCGTCTCGGCCGCAGGTTCGGGTTTGGCCGGCTCAGGCTTGGTGGTTGGCTCAGCCTGTTGCGCCGGCGCATACATGGTGATCCAGGTCAGGGCGGCTGCCAGGATAAGTCCGGAGTTTGTCTTCATTTGTTGGTCTCCTGTTCGCGTCGTTGCATCATTCGGCGGACGATCTCGTCTTCGGCGGAAGAGCCAGAGGTTGTCATCGGGCGGCTGGGAGCGGGAGGTGTCTCGGTCACAGGCGGAGGATTGATTGCCCCTTCCTGTTCCCGCTGCTGCATGAGGCGCTTCAGTACTTCTTCGCTGCCGGCGCCGTTTGAGCTGGCGAAACCCGCGCGGGATCCGGTGGATGTTAGGGAGCCGCTGGACGATTGGGTCCGGGGAGCGAGTTCCCACTTTCCCTCGTCCATACGTTGGAGCTGCATGCCCATGGGAAGCGCGTAATCGCCGTGGTTGGAGGACTGCAGGGTAACTTGCTGCGGGCTTACGGCCGCGACGGTGAATCCTGCGATGGAATCCGAGGCTTTTAACACCCGTCGGTAATCGGAGCTGGTCCCGTCAAAAAATGCGAAGTAGCCCTTCTCATAGCCGAGCGTTCCCACGAGCGCGAACGACTCGGCGCGAACCCTCCGTTCCTCGCGGCGGTATTCCCGTTCCGGGTTTCGACCTGAACGATTGGGATTAAATATGTTTCGCTCGGGGATGACCTGGAACGATTCGAGAGTCAGGCCGGAGGTGGCCGGTGAAGAATGAGACGTGCCCGATGGCGCCGCGTTATTCGTCGCCCGGTCCGGTGCCGGCAAGGAGGCTGCGCATGCCGCCAGCCCGGGCAGCAGAACCACGGCCGCAATGATGGCGATGCAATTCATGGCTCCTGCGGATTCAAAAGCAACCCGGTCACTTGAATGGCGAGCCCGAGCTGCTGGCCGTTTTCGTCCCGTGAATTAATCTCCACGGATTCAACCCGCAAAGCCAGCGGATCTTTCTCCACACTATAAAGGAAGCGGGTGAGGGCATGGATGCTCCCGAACGCGTCCGCCCGGCATTCCAGGGTCATGTATTCCTCCGTGGTCCGTTTCCATTGCGGTTTGATGCCCGAGATGCTGATGCGACTTTCGTCGGACCAGCGCTCGAACGCCTTGAGCACCAGGTTTTCCGCAGCGGACACATCATCCGGGAGAGTGTTCGTGCGCATGCCGCCCCAGCGTTCCCGAATGCGGTCGCCTCGTTGAATGAGGGCCTCACCTTGAGCCACGGATTTGCGCAGCTCGGCGATCCGGCCGGCTCGCTCCTTCCAGCCCGCCAGCAGCGGGGTGATCAGAACCTTGTCGGCGATGAGGAGTCCCACGCCCACGACGGCCAGAATCGCCAGCATCTGTTGTCTGTTCTTAATTGTCACTGCCGCCTCCGGGTCCCCATTGAAAGTTAAGAGTGAATTGCAACGGCGCCTTGCCGCGCAACTGGTCGACCTTGACGTTGCCCACCTCCCGGGCGACACGCAATTGGTCGAGCATATGAAGGAAGGATTGATTGTCACGGGCCGTGCCCGAACAAGTGATGGTGGACGAGTCGCGGATCTCCACGCTCTTGGCTGTCACCGCGCCGGTCTCCGGAAACGCTTCGCTCAACCGCCGGAGAATGCTCAGGCTCCGGCAGGAATCATCGAACCAGGGACGGTAAAGACGAATCTGGCCTTGCATCGCCTCCAGTTCCGCCACTTCCTTGGTCATGCCCGCCCACTGGGAATTCAGCCGGGAAAGTTGCCAGTGCTGGAAAAGAATCGCGCCTAAAATCAACGCCGCCGCCGCTCCCGCCGTGGCTCCGATCCAGCCCAGCTTGCGGGAGGCAAATCGCGCGGTGAGCTGCTGCCAGGCACTGACCTTCGGCGGCAGAAATTCCATCCGCCAGGGAACATTGGTCAGGCGCCGCGCCGCCAGGCTGAAGGCTCCCGAGACCGGTGTGTCCGCCGGCGGCCGGCTGCGAAACTCGTCCGGGGCAAAGGTGCGAACCAGCTCGACTTGCAGGCCCATCGACGAAACCGGGCCGACTAATTCCTGGGCGAGCCGCTGCGCGGGATCGCTCGTTCCGAAGATTCGGATCTTGCGCAGCACACCCCGGACGCCGTCAGGCAGTTGTCCAAGGGTGACGCGGATCTCGCGAGCCAGTTGCTCTGCATCCAACCGTTTCTGCACGCCTTCCGTTTCCACCGCATCTTCCAGCGACCGCAAGGCCGCCACGCCGCCGGCAAAGCTGATCTGCAGATCAATGGCGCTCTCCCCGGGAACCAGCGCGATGATTCCATTGGAGGATTCCTTCTCCGGATCCTGGAGCGCGGTAATCCCCAGGCTGAATCCAATGGGCCGAAGCTGAGCCGCCTTGAGCACCGCCTCCAACTGTTCCAGGTGGTTGCGGGGAATGGCGACAAGCGTGGCGTGACCCTCGCCGGTGATCCCACGGCAGCGCGACGTCGCCATCGTCAATGCGTCGGGGCCGTAGGGGAAACTCTTTTCCGCTTCAATCTCCAGAAAGCTGGCCACGTCGCTCTCGGGCATCTCCGGAATGGTCGCTTGAATCGCCAGTGCCCAGTTGAGCGGCACGCACACGGTGCAACGCCTTTCACGCACTCCCGCTTGATCCAAACAGTTGCGAATTTCCCGCCCGACCAACTCGGGCGACCCGTTGATCGGATTCAAGGCCAGGGTTGTGGCAAACGATTTTAGAACCTGCAACGAGCCGTTGGAACGGCGGAGCAACACTCCTTCCAGGTGGTGGCCGTCGAGAGCCAGCCCCAGCAGCGTCGTGGGAGTGCGTTTCTTTGAGAGGAATGAAGTCATCGAATATCCCTGGCCAGTTGCAGTGATTCACGAATGCGTGGACCCAAAGTCCAGCCGAGCCCGGTCAGATCCTGCCGGTATTTCAGGCGCGGCAGGCCGTCCACGCTGTCAAAAACGAGCCGCGCCCGGCGGTAGCCGCGACCATGATGTCCAACCGCGGCGATGTCCGCGCTAAATTGATAACTGCGCCCGGTCAGCCATGGCCCGGCCTGCCGGATGCGCTGCAGATCGGACCCTGCCGTCCAGCCGAGCGCGTCCTTCACCCAGCCCAGCGTGCTGAGTTTGTCCGGATTGGTCTTCCGATAGTTGACGAGCGTTTGGGCGAATTCCGTGCCCAGGCCGGGGATGCAAGTAAGCACGGCTTCGCTGGCCGTGTTGACATTGATCAGGCCCACCACGTTGGTTCCTCGAAGGGAACCTTCGATCTGCACGAACTCGTCCTTGCTCATCTCGGTGACCAGATAAAATTCCAGCACGCTGGGAACTCCTGTTCCCACCCGTGCGAGAATCTGGTTGGCGCGATCGGCACTGAATTTCGACTCGAGCAGCGTGGCGAGCTGCCGGGGGTCACTGACATTGGTCAGGGTGGAGGGATGCGCCGTATAAACCGTGAAATACTCGAGCAGCCCGGCGTCCAGGCGGCCGTCCCGATTATCCGACGGCGTGGAAATGTCACCGTCGTTTTCGTTCAGATCGAGGATGCCATTCAGGTTGGCGTCTTCACCAAATAAAGTCTGCAACGTCATGCCCGAGACCAGCCGCAGTTCCGCGGCGCTCTCAAAATTGGTGTTCTTGCATCGGTAGGGCGGATTAAGCTTCAGGTAGGTTTCCGACTCGGCCCCTCCCTGCGTGACGTCTTCATTGGTGTCGCGCCAATCGATGATGGCCGCCGCCAGTTCCGGAGTCATCCAGGGCAGTTGCTCCAGCATCGCCTGCGTCACTGTGTTGAGGTTGAGCTTTGAGGCCTCGTCGATCAGGCCGAAGGTGGGAACGTTGTCCAGCGTGCGGGTGTCCTCCCGACCCACCAGCCAATAGGTGGCTTCGCCGACCGGCACCGCTTCAGATCGATAAGTGAGAATGTCGGGTCGCATGCCCGGCTCATCGACGTGGCCCAGAACATTCGTGAGGTAACGCGCCGCCCCGTTGATCGCTTGCTCCGCCTCGATGGCGGCCACTCGATTGTCGGAAGCTCGCAATTCCAGCGACATCGACTGCGCAAAATAGAGCGCCACCGCGACCAGACCAAAGGCCACCCACAGAACGATGATGAGGACGGACCCGCGCTGCCCGCGCGCGACGAATGGTGAAATGGGATGCAGCCGCGCGATTTTCATTGCCCCCCTCCCGCGGCCGTGGAGTTGGTGCCACCAAAAACCATGACGGGAACGACCAATTCGATCGGAGGAGGCAGGGCTTTGCTCCGTTCGGGCGCGGCCATCTGGATTTGCACACGAACCGCCGTCGGTAGTCGCGAGGCCGTCTCGGTGGCCGAATCCCACGTGTCCTTCCACTGGTTGCCGTCGTGGAACTGGAAATAGATGCTGTCGACTCCCCCGAGAAGGGGAATCTGAACCGGCTGTTCCTGAAAGGTCGGAAGCAGATTTCGCGTGACGGACCGAATGAGATCGCGACCGGGCAGGCCGTTGGTGGACGGCGTCAGGTAGTAGGAGACTCTTTGCACTTGGGACCAGGGCGATGTTTCGTCGATGGTCGCGGTCGTGGAATAGAATTCAGGACTGCTTTGGCCGGGGCGGCTGGCGGCCGCCACCAACGCCATCGACGCCGCGCTGACATTCAAGCCGGACGCCGTTCCGCTACCGGTGGTGCTGGGCGTGGTCTGCAAATTCCCGGAAAGCGTTCCTCCCGGCGGCAGCAGGTTCGCGATATCATTGCGAAGGAAGGCAACGGTGTGCTGCAACGCCAGGGATTCGTCGAAGGCCTCGGCCGTCTTGTTGCGCAACCGCAGGGCCGCGTAAAACACCGAGTTAATCGCTCCCAACACGATGGCGAAGGCCGCCATGGCGATGAGCACCTCCAGCAACGTGAAGCCACGCCGGGACGGTTGGTCATGGAATCGGGCAATCATTGCGTCGAGGTGTCGATCAGAGTGCTGAGATGCACTTCGAATTCGCGCCCTTGCACGGTATAGACGACTTGGGCGGTGGCCAGCCGCATCGTGTCCTGGTTCCAAAGCTCCGTGCGAATCGTCCATCGGAATTCGTGCACGCCTTCCTGGACCGTGCCGCGCTGATTGGCGGATTGCATCTGGCCCATCACGATCCATTCGTTCAAGACCCGCTCGGCAATCCGGGCGGCGGCGACCTTGCGCAATCCCACCTGTCCAGCGGTGTTGGCGACGCTTAATCCCTGCATCGCCACGGGTATGACGATGGCCATGAAAGCCAGCGCCGCCAGCACCTCGGCCAGGGTGAACCCGGACCGGGCGCGTTGACGATTGGCGTGGATGGTCATGTTCAAAAACATTGTGTCTCAGCGCCGGTGGTTCACCGGAGCGATCTTGCTGACTTCATAGTTCAGGCGATTGCCGGATTGCGTAACCCACAAGCTTCGTTCGTTCCCGTAATCCGACTGGCGAAACACCACCGTTTCCGGACTGGTGTCTTCGATGAATCCTTCCGCGTTGATGCGGATCGCCGCAAGGTTGCCCGGTTGCAACGCGTTTCTCTTTTGCTGGGTGAGCACCATTCCGACTGCCGGCGCCGAAACCGCGACCGTGAGATCCTTGTCGAGGCGGTACTCCACCGCCTTGCGGTCGAGATCGATAAATCCGGTTTGCACCTGGAGTCCGTAGGACCCTTCCTGCACATCGATCCAAAGCAGCATCGGCAATCCTTCCGATACCGCGCGGCTTTGGGCATACCGGGTCAACGAGAGAAATCGTCGCGCTTCGGAATCCAGCGTCCGTCCGCGAAAGAATCCCTTGAGCGACGGAAAGCTTATTCCCACGACGATAAGCAGCAGGGCCATCACCACGATCAACTCGATCAAGGTGAAGGCGCCGCGGCCTGTTCCCGCTCGGGAGAACGCGCTACTTGCGCACCTGCCAGTTGTTAATGTCATCTTCACTATTGGCGCGGCCATCAAATCCGATGGAGGAAAGGTCGTAGGAACTCGGGTTGTGTTTGCCGGGACACTCGTAGACGTAAGGGTGGCCCCACGGGTCCATGGGGATGTCGTTCTTCATGTAGGGCCCCTTCCAGCTCTGGGCGTCCCGGGGCTGTTGCACCAAATCGTTCAACCCGTTTTTTCCTTTCGGATAGTAGCCGTTATCGACCTCGAAGGCGTCCAGCGCAGTGCCAAATGTCGCAATCTGCGATTGCGCGGCGGTCTGCCGGGCTTGCTCGGTGCGGCCGGCGAATTTCGGCACGACGATGGCCGCCAGCACTCCCAGAATCACCAGCACCAGCAACAACTCGATCAACGTAAACCCGCGTTGTGCGAGTCGCTGGCGGGCGAGGGGCGCCGCAGCCAGTTGGGCATGCCGGGACGGGGCAGGGAGGCATTGGGTGTGAAGTCTCAGATTCATGCGTCGTAAGAGGCGTGTTATTTGATGTGGTCTTGCAGGCTGAAGATGGGAATGACCATCCCAATGAAAATCGTTCCGATAAATCCCGCGATGAGGAAAAGCATGAGCGGTTCGGCCATCGCCACCGCCGTCTTCAACTGACGATCCAAATCGCCTTCCGTCACATCCGCGATGCGGACCAGTTCCGAGTCGAGCTTGCCGCTCTCCTCGGCCACAGAAATCATTTCCAGGACAGATCCGGCGAAAAGGTCCCGGCAATCCCCCAGGCTCGAGCCCAGCTGCTTCCCTTCCTTGACTCGCTCGATCGAATTGGCCACGGCGTCCACCAGCACCTGGTTCCCAATGGAACGACGGGCGACGTTCAATCCGTTGATGAGCGGAACGCCCGCGCCCAGCAGCGTGCCGAGCATCCGGCAAAAGCGAGACATGGCAAACTGGGCCACGAGTTGGCCCACTACCGGCAGGCGCAGAATCATTCCTTCCCAGGCGCGACGACCCTGCTCGGACACGAACCAGTTGCGAATCATGTACCCGCCCACAATCAGCCCCACGAGAATGATCAGCCCGTAGGAACGCATCAGCTCGCTGGTGTTGACGATGACCTGGGTAAGAAAGGGCAGGGTGGCCCCGAAGCCCGCGAAGATCAATTGAAAGCGCGGTATGAAAAACACCAGGAGAAAGACCAGGACGCCGAGGGCCAGGACCAGCAGAATGGTGGGGTAGAGCAGGGCGGTCATGACTTTCGCGCGCATCTCCTTTTCCCGCGCCTGAAAATCGGCGATCTGCGCCAGCACCACATCAAGGAACCCGCCCGTTTCACCCGCCTCCACCATGGCCACGTAAACGCGCGGAAACGTTTCCGGGGATTTGGCCATGGCGTCGGCCAGCGACATTCCATCGATCACCAAATCGTGAACCTGCTTCCATTTGGCGGCGGCGGCCGGACTGGCTGCTTCCTTGCAGAGAATGACCAGCGCCCGGCTCAGCGGGACGCCGGCGGCCAGCAAGCTCGAAAGCAGCCGGGTGAAGTTTTCCAGCACGCGCGCCGAAATTCTTTGCGAGCCGCCCAGCGATAAATTCAGGGCCGGCGCCGGCTTGTCGGCCTTTTCGGCGGGGGCTTTGTCGGCGGTCGCGCGTTGCACCGGCTTGGCCGGTGACCGCTCCGGTTTATGCGATTTCCCGTTGCCCTGCTCCGTCAGGCTGATAGGTCGCAACCCCTGGCCTTCCATCTGTCGAAACGCTTCCTGGCGCCCGCCCGCCTCCAGTTGCCCCTCGGCAATGGAACCGTTCGATTGGAGCGCGCGATATTGAAACGTGGGCATGTGGCGAATCAGCCGCGATCGAGGGCGACGGAGGCAAGTCCGCCCTCATTGTCCACCGTGTCTTGTGAATCGTTCTTGGTGGTCTGCGCCACTTCCTTGGCCGTGGTCACGCTGAGGACTTCCTCGAACGTCGTGACGCCCAGGCCCACCATGCGCCACCCGTCCTCGGCCAGCGTGCGCATGCCGCCGCGCCGGGCCGCCTCGCGAATTTGATCCGTCGAGGCGCTCTTCAGGATCAACTGACGGATCTCGCTGTCGGAATCCATCCATTCGAAGATGGCGTGCCGGCCGTGAAATCCGGTGTTGCGGCATTCGCGGCATCCGCCAGCCCGATAGATCATGGTTTCGGCAGGCAAACCCACCTGGTTCTTTAAAGTCTGGGTGGCGGGCGAAGTGTCCACCTGGCGGCAGTGCCGGCAGAGCACGCGAACGAGGCGTTGGGCCAGCACGGCTTCCAGCGAGGAGGCGACCAGGTAAGGCTCCACTCCCATGTCGACCAGCCGGGTCAGCGCGCCGGGCGCGTCATTCGTATGGAGCGTCGAGAAAACCAAATGGCCGGTCAACGAAGCTTGCACCGCGATCTGCGCGGTTTCTTGATCGCGGATTTCACCGACGAGGATTACGTCCGGATCGTGACGAAGGATCGAGCGCAAGCCTCGCGCGAAGGTCAGCCCCGCCTTCTCCGAGACCTGAATCTGGTTCACTCCTCTAAGCTGATATTCGACTGGATCCTCAATCGTGATGATCTTACGGACTGCATCATTGATGGCGTTGAGCGCCGTGTAGAGCGTGGACGTCTTGCCGCTGCCCGTTGGGCCGGTGACAAGGACGATGCCGTGCGGGACCTCGAGAACCCGTTTGAAGCACTGGACTTCACGGTTGGCCATCCCGAGGTCTTTCAATCCCCGCAGCTTCGAGTTCTGTCGCAGAAGGCGCATGACGACCGCCTCGCCATGCAGCATGGGAATAACCGAGACGCGGATGTCCACCTCGCTGTTTTCGATCCGAATCTTGATGCGCCCATCCTGCGGCAGCCGTTTCTCCGCGATGTTCAAATGGCTGAGAATCTTGACGCGCGAGACAATGGCCGGCTGGAAGCGTTTGACCTGGGCCGGAACTGGAACCTCCTGCAATACGCCGTCGATGCGATAGCGGATGCGCAATTCGTCCTCAAAAGGTTCGAGGTGGATATCCGAGGCGCGCAGCTCAATGGCGTCCTTCAGGACTTGATTCACGAACCGGATGATCGAAGCGTCCTCGGCGGCGCTATCCAGATCCGTGTCATCGACCTCGCCTTCGTCGACGACCTGGAACGAAGTCTCGATATCCAGCGTGTCGATCGTATCCGCGCCCACCCCCAGATGTTTCTTCATCTCGCGCTGGATGGCTTCGGCTGGCGCCAGCACGGGCTTCAGGCGAAGTCCCGTCATGGTCTTCAGCGAGTCCAGGCCCTGCGTCGCGAAGAGCCGGCAGGTGGCGATCTCGACCGAGCCATTCGTCCGGCGAAGCGGAAGCAATTGTTCCTTCAGGAGGATTCGCGCGGGGAACAGGGAGAGAAGCTGGCGGTCGGGTTCGACATGATCCAGCGAGGCATACGTGAGGTCATATTCGTCGGCCAGCCAGCGCAGGACGTCCTCCTCTGATTTTGGCGTCGCGTTGGGTTCCTTGCGCGCGAGGCGGATCAAGCTCTCCGCGTCCATCGAAGAAAGCTGCCGCTGACCGACCATCTGGTCGAGCAGCGGCTTCAGTGTTGCGCTGAGAGTCTCGGGGTCAGCCATGGCGTTATTGCAACAAGCCCAGCATCACGGCTGTGGCTTCCTGTCGAACCGACAGAACCTTGCGGAGTTCTTCCTGGGCTGCGGTCAGCGTGGCCTGCTTTTGTTTCAGGCTCTCGCGATACTTGGCCAGCTTGGCCTTGATCTCTTCGTTCGGCGCCTTCGCCTCCAGCGCCTTCTGTAAGGCATCGGCCTCAGCGCTGGGTTCACCCCCAAAACCCCGCCGCCGACGCTCGTCGCCGCCGCCGCCGCCGCCACCATTAGTGTCTCCCGCACCTCGGCGACCACCAAACCCGCCGCGGCCAAAGGCGGACATCGCCCCTGACATCGCATCCCGTCGTGCGTCGGAGACTTTGGTGATGCGTGGCTCAATCACCTTCCACTCATCGTCGTTCTTCACTTCCAAGGCCTCGCGATATCGTTCCATCATTCGAACGCGCATCTGTTCCGGGTCAAATCCGCCCCGCTCGCGATCCCGTTCCTGGGCCGAGGCCGTTCCCGAGGTAAAAGTCAAAAAGAAGGAAGCCGCAAAAGCGGCCAAAGTGGTGGTAGGTATTCTCATAGCGTTATTGAATGTGATTGAGCCGGGCGGACCTTGGTTACGAATTCCATAAATCCGCCACGAAGCCCTTGACGCAGAAGCTGTGCCACGGATTCTGCACCCGTTCCTCGGGCAATTCCGCACCAACGTGCGCAGATTTTGCTCAAGTCGTTCAGTGCCCGCTGCGCAAGGATTGCACCAGGCAATCTTTCAGCCGTACGGGATTCTCGCCGGTGACAACCTGATTCCGCCCGCCCCGCTGGGGCGGGAACCTCATCTTGGCGTCTGAGATCCGAGGGCGGTGCCCGGGCGGTGCCCTCGGCTGCTGTGCTCGCAGGCCGTTGGCCTGGGTAAGGCCCTTGCCGCCTCGCGGCAAGGCAGGCAGGAGAAAGAAATTCGGGAACCGATCATGGCGCTGGGCCCTCTAATGAACAATTAACAATAGTCAGATGGATCCGACGGCCAAGACGGAGGGGCAACGGCTGGTGATCGGCGAGTGGTCTTCGACCGAATTCGCCATCGAAGTCCGAATGATTCGCATTTCCCGGGCGGGGCATGGCAGGTCCCCGATCCCTGGTTGGATATGCGAGTCCGGACGATCAGCCGGCATGCCCCTTGTGCCTTGGAAGCCTTTTTCGGTTAACCCCACTCCCTTCAGAAAGGAATTCACAAATGAAACGAATCGCTTATTTGGCAATGCACGCAACGTTCGTGCTCGCGGCCGCAAATCTACCGTTTCCTGTCCAGGCTGCCACCACACGCG
>Ga0070689_100002226_pt1 | contig 12585 bp, 3 predicted proteins | sample KBSS23HmetaG_FD_64669 | JGI IMG/M metagenome (GOLD analysis project Ga0070689, IMG submission 64669) | Switchgrass rhizosphere microbial communities from Kellogg Biological Station, Michigan, USA - KBS S2-3H metaG | ecosystem: Host-associated > Plants > Roots > Rhizosphere ...
GTGCTGCCGGCCGGGATGACAATCGAAGTCCCGGACCGGGTGTAATCATTGGTCAGCGTGGCGGTGCCGGAGAAGGCCAGATCCACCGTCACGGACAAGCCCGAGGGCCCGGAAAGGGTGGCGGTCACCGTGGCTGTGCCTCCTGCCTCGGCCATCGGGCTGCCGCTGAGGTTCAAGGTGACTGTCGGCGGCAGATCATCGTCGGTAATGGTGTAGGTGTGCGTCGTCGTAGCGCCGAGCGTGGCATTGGTCGGATTGGACACCGTGACCAGCACCGTCTCATTGAGCTCATCCAGCGCGTCACTCACCACGACTAGCGCGATGTTCTGGTTGGTCACGCCCGGGGCAAAGCTCAGCGTGCCGCTGGCCAGCGTGTAGTCCACGCCGCCGCCCGTGGCCGTGCCGCCGCTGACGGCGTAATCGACCGTTACGGTCTTGCCGGAGACCGCGGAAAGCGTGACAGCCAGGTTGGCTGGGCTGACCGACTCGGCGCCACTGGAACTAGCCAGGCTGAAGGCAACCGTGGGCGGATTGTCGTTGTCGGTAATGGTACTGGTGCCGGTGCCGGCTGCAATCGTCGCGCGAGTCGGGTTGCTCAGATTGACCGCAAAGGTCTCGTCGAACTCGTCAATGTTGTCGCCGTTGACCACGATGGTGATGGTCTGAGGCGTGGTTGAATTGGCGGGAAAAGTCAGTGTGCCGCTTTTAGCGACGTAGTCGGCGGGAGCGGTGGCGTTGCCGTCGGCGGTGCTGTAGTCAACAGTAATGCTCTGGGGACTGGCCGCGGAGAGAGTGACGTTGAAGGTGGCGTTGACCGTCGAGCCCGTATTGCCTTCGATGACGGTCACATTGTTGATCGAAATGGTCGGTCCGTCGTCATCGGTGATGGTTGCCGTGACCTGTTGAGTGCTGGACTCGACACCGTTGGTGACGTTCGAGATATCGACGACGATGGTTTCGTCCACCTCATCCAAGCTGTCCTGTACCGCGGTGAGAGTGATCGTGCCGTTGGTGCTGCCGGCGGGGATCACGATCGAGCTGCCGGAGCGGGTGTAATCACTCGTCAGCGTGGCGGTGCCGGAGAAGGCCAAATCGACTGTCACCGTCTGGGCCGACGGCCAGCCCAGTGTGGCGGTCACCGTGGCGCTGCCGCCGGCTTCGGCCATCGGACTGCCGCTCAGACTCAGCGTCACGGTCGGCGGCCCGTCGTCATCGGTAATCGTGCCGGTGCCGATGGCGGCGGAGAGGCTGGCATTGGTTGGATTGGAGAGATTGACCGTGAAGGTCTCGTCGGTCTCGTCAATGATATCGCCGTTGACAGGAACGGTTATGGTTTTGGTCGTCTCGCCCGGGTTAAAGGTCAGGGTAGTGGTTGGAATGGCCAGGTAATCCGCCGGTGAGGTAGCAGTGCCGTCGGCGGTGGTGTAATTGACCGTCACGGTTCTGCCGCTGGCGCTGGAGAGCGTCACGGTGAAGGTGGCGTTGGTGGTTCCACTATTGCCTTCCGTCAGGGTCACATTGTTGATCGAGAGCGACGGGAGCGGATCGTCATCGAGGATAGTATAGGTGTGGGTGGGGATGACGCCCAAGGCCGCGTTGGTGGGACTGGAGAGTGTAACTTGAAGGGTTTCGTCGTCCTCGTCCAACGTGTCATTCACCACACCGATGCTGATATTCTGAGTCGTCACACCCGGAGCGAAGGTGAGTGTCCCGCCGGCGAGTGTGTAATCGACGCCGCCTCCGGTGGCGGTGCCGCCCGTGATTGAATAGCCAACCGTCACAGTCCTGCCCGAACTGGCCGAGAGTGAAACCGCCAGCGTGGCCGGGCTGACACTCTCCAGACCACTGGAACTGACTGCGGCAAAGGAGAGCGTCGGCGTGGGGTCGTCGTCGGTGATGATCGCCGTGACCTGTTGGGTGCCCGATTCGGTGCCGTTGGTGACGCTGGAAATATCCACGAGGATGGTTTCGTTGTCTTCATCCACACTGTCCTGCACGGCTGTCAAGGTGATGGTGCCAGTGGTGCTGCCGGCGGGGATCACAATCGACGATGCAGACAGAAGATAATCATTCGTGATCGTGGCAGTGCCGGACAGAGCGAGGTTGACCGTCACGGTTTGCCCGGATACGGCGGAGAGGGTAGCGGTCACAGTGGCGACTCCCCCTGCTTCGATCATGGGGCTGCCACTGAGGCTCAAAGTAACTGTAGGAGGCAGGTCGTTATCGGTGATCGTGCCGGTGCCTGTGCTGGTGGCGATCGTCGCGTTGACGGGGTTGGAGAGATTGACGGTGAAGGTCTCGTCCGACTCGTCCAGCGTGTCGCCCTTGGCCTGGACGCTGATGTTCTGTGTTGTCTGGCCGGGATTAAACGTGAGGACGCCACTCGCGGCGTTGTAGTCGGTCCCGGCAATGGCCGTGCCATCAACGGTAGCGTAATCGACGCTCACAGGCTTTCCGCTCGCGGCCGACAACGTGACGGTGAAATTCAACTGTTGACCATTGCCATTGTCTGCCTCGAGGACGGATGCGTTGTTGATGGAGATGGAAGGTGGGGGATCCTCGTCGAGAATGGTGTAAGTGTAGGTGGAGATTGCGCCCAAGGTAGCGTTCGTGGGGTTGAGCGTGACTTGAATGGTTTCGTCGAACTCGTCCAAGGCGTCATTCACCACGGTGATGCTCAGGTTCTGGTTGGTCACGCCCGGGGCAAAGGTCAGCGTGCTGCTCGCCAAGGTATAATCGACACCGCCGCCCGTGGCGGTACTGCCCGTCACCACGAAGTTAACCGTCACCGTTCTGCCGGAAACTGCCGAGAGGGAAACCGGCACCGTGAGAGTGGGTGCCGTCGATTCCAAGCCGCTGCCACCACCGGCCGTGCCGAAGGTGACCGTGGGAGACGGATCGTCATCGGCAATGACGGCGGTGACCTGCTGAGTGCCCGATTCGGTGCCGTTGGTCACGCTGGAAATATCCACAATGATGGTTTCGTCGTCCTCGTCGAGTGCGTCCTGTACCGCCGAGAGAGTGATCGTGCCGGTGGTGCTGCCGGGCGGAATGACAATCGAAGTCCCGGACCGCGTGTAGTCACTGGTCAGAGTAGCGCTGCCGGAGTAGGCCAGATTGACCGTGACAGTGAAGCTTGACGGCGCCGAGAGCGTGGCCGTCACCGTCGCCGTGCCTCCTGCTTCAGCCATTGGGGTCCCACTGAGGCTCAAGGAGACTGAAGGCGGAGGGTCGTTGTCGGTAATGGTATAAGTATGTGTCGTGGTTCCACCCAAAGTTGCGTTCGTTGGGTTCGACAGCGTGACCCCGACAGTCTCATCGAGCTCATCGATTACGTCATTGACGATCACCAGGGGGACGTTCTGGGTCGCCACTCCGGGAGCAAACGTGAGCGTGCCTGCGGCGAGCGTGTAATCCACCCCGCCGCCAGTGGCCGTTCCGCCCGTCACCGAGTAATCCACGGTCACCGTCTTGCCCGAAACAGTGGAGAGGGCGACGGCGAGAGTGGGAGAAGTGACCGATTCGGCGCCGCTGGAACTTGCCAGGCTGAAGGCGACGGTGGGCGGGTTATCATTGTCGGTGATTGTGCCGGTGCCGGTGCCGGCGGCGATGGTAGCATGGATCGGGTTGGTGAGATTGACGGTGAAGGTTTCGTCGAACTCGTCACTGTTGTCGCCGTTGACCACGATCGTGACGGTCTGAGGCGTAGTTGAGTTGGCGGGAAAAGTCAAAGTGCCGCTCTTCGCTACATAGTCGGCGGGAGCGGTAGCCGTGCCATCAGCCGTGTTGTAGTCGACGGTAATACTCTGGGGACTGGCGGCTGAGAGGCTGACGCTGAAGTTGGCGTTGACGGTGGAACCGGTATTCCCTTCGGTCACGGTTACGCCGCTGATGGAAATCGTCGGACCGTCGTCGTCGGCGATGCTCGCTGTCACCTGCTGGGTGCCGGATTCCGTGCCATTCGTGACGCTCGAGATATCCACAACAATGGTTTCGTCCACTTCGTCCAGCGAATCCTGCACGGCGGTGAGGGTAATTGAGCCGCTGGTGGAGCCAGGCGGAATAACGATCGAAGTCCCGGAGCGCGTGTAATCCGTCGTCAATGTGGCAGTGCCGGAGAAGCTGAGGTTGATCGTGACGCTCTGGGCGGACGGACCAGACAGGGTGGCAGTCACTGTGGCAACGCCGCCGGATTCGGCCATCGGGCTGCCGGCGAGAGCCAGGGTGGCTACGGGCGTCGGGTCATCATCGACGATCGTGCCGGTGCCGGTGCTTGTGGAGAGCGTGGCGTTGGTCGGGTTGGAAAGGCTAACGGTGAAGGTTTCGTTCGGCTCGTCGAGAATGTCGCCGTTGACAAGAACGGTGATGGTCTTGGTCGTTTCACCCGGATTGAACGTGAGCGAGGTCGTGGGGATTGCGACGTAGTCGGCGGGAGCGGTGGCCGTGCCGTTGGCGGTTGCATAACCTACCGTCACGGTTCTGCCACTGGCGGCTGACAAGGTGACTGTGAAGTTGGCATTAGCCGTCCCAATGTTGCCCTCGTTTACCGTCACGTCACTGATTGCGAGCGCAGGAAGCGGATCATCGTCTGTGATCGTCACGGTAGCGGCATCGTCCGGAGCCGCAGCAATGTTATAGCTACCGGCTGCCAGGGTGAGGACGACAGTTTCATTGGCTTCGTCCAACAAATCGTTGATCGGCGTGATGCTGACCGTGGCACTGGAGGAAAGCGCGGGGATGATGACGTTCGTGCCGATTGAGCTGTAATCCGTGCCATTCGCCGCCGAGCCTGAAATCGTGTAGTTGACGGTTAACGGAGAGATTGCGAGAGAGGGAAGACCAAGGCTGTCCGTACGAGTGAACGTCACGACGCCAGAAGCCGAGCCGCCCTCGGCGACGTTGGCAACGGTGGCGCTGGCGGATACGGTGTCGGCGGCCAGGGCTTGTGGGACAATCGAGTTCAATCCGAAGGATAGAACCATCTGCAGGAGCGCGAACCGAAAGGTACGCCACGCAGTTGATTCACTTATTCGGGTTCGAGAATCTTGGAGGGTAGAACTCATAAACAAAGGGATAGGGTCAGGGATCCGAGCAACAGAAGTAGAACAGGATTGTGGAGAGAGACAGCTGACTGTGGTGGTGTGTAGGAATTCCGAAACCTATCTTGCGGCGGCACTTCAGAGGTCAACCAAAGGGCCGTCTGCTGTGACGAACGTTCCGGGGAGGGACATCGGTCGATTCCCGTGATTCCGTCAGCTTCCGTATTCCAATTGTGAGACACGTCATCCATGTTCAGAATTGAGACGGTGCAGGACAGCGGCCAATCTTGAGACTGAGAATGTCCTGCTCATGGACAATGAAGGGAGCGGCTCCGCACTCCGACCTGTTTGCCGGGCATCCGCGAGGAGACAGGTGTACTGGCGACTAGTCGGTTTACACCGAACTCGTCTTCGGGAAATACTGCGCTTGTGGAGCCGGCTTCCATTTGGCCGGTAACCAAAGGGCCCCTATTAAGTTGCGGGTCCGAAGGGAAACCGGGACAACATGTTCTTTGCAGTGCGCAAAGAAAAGTCAGCGGTGGCTATCTCATACCGGGAGGAAGATTACGGAGAAATTCCACGCCGATTGGAATGGGACCGGGGAGTCCCATCGGAATACCGCCGAGAATGGGGGTAATCACCCACCATGCAGTTCTCATTTTCATGACGGGTAGCGACCGTGCGCTCCAGAAAACACCACGCACCAATTTCGAGCAGCTTTAGACAAACTGCGGACTAAAGATTATTCCGCCGCGACTTTGGGGAGCTGCGGACTCGGTGCGCAGTTAGCGGAGCGAACCTAGAAATTCAAGCAAGTCGGCTGCTTCCTGTGCGGTCAGATTCTGCAGCAAACCCTCCGGCATGGCCGAAATTTTCGACGGTTGCATGGCTGCTACGTCCTCGAGATTGACGTGAATTTCGTTCAGATTCGAATCCTTCAATACGACTTCATCGGTTGTCTTCCGTAGAATGAACCCGGAATAGCTCAAGTCGTTCTTCGCTTCCACCTGAAAGGTCGCGAACGCTGGATCGATGGTCTTCGACGGATTGAGGATGTTGTCCAGGAATTGCGCGCGGGTGTATTTCTGTCCGATGCGGCTCAAGTCCGGGCCGAAATCGCGGCCCTGGCCGCGCAGGCGGTGGCACTGGGAACACTGGGCTCCACCTTCCGCGAAGAAAATCTTTTCACCGCGGCGTGCATCCCCGTTGAGCGCCAGAATCTCCTCGGGTTTGATGTCGGAGCCGAGCCGCTTCACTCGCTTTTCTTCAGGAACAAACCGCTCGAACAAGTCGCGCACCAGTGCGTTTGTGTGTGATGTGCCGCGCCCGATCGCTTCGTTTTGCAAGATCAGGTTCAGCGATTTCACATTGATTTCGTGAAGCAAGGCCAACGCGCCCGGGACCGAGCTCAACAAGCGGTCGATCGATTGATCGCGTTCCTTCGGCCGGGAAATCCTGCCCGCGCGAAGCTCATCTAACAAAGGGTTGTTGTCTTCATCAATTCCGCGCGCGGCGACTTCGGCGGTTCCATCGGAGGCCGTTGTTGGGGGCATCTGTTTTATCCAGTCAAAAAGAAGATTCACGCCGGCCTCGTTGATCATGCGGGAGCCGATGCGCGGCATGTGGGCTGGTCCGAGCGAGGAAACGCGATAGTAGAGCACCGACCGCAACGGGTCGCCGGGCGTAACCACGTGAGCGCCCCGTATGCCGAACGCGCCTTGCGACGGAGAAAAGTTTACCGTCCGGCTCTCCTCCAACTTCTGGTCGTACGCGAAGAATGAAGCGACCGAACCGCCCGCGCCGAAACGATGGCAATGAGCGCAATTGATGTGCAACCAGGAGCGTGCTCGCTCGCTCAGATCCGCGGTTGAGTCGTGCGGATCCGTAAGTTTGAGCAGCGGTCCATAAAACAGTGATTCGTGCAAAATGCCGATGTGCGTCAGTGCGCGAATCTGGTTGTCGATCCTCTCATCAGCGTTCCTATCTTTCACCGTCGCGGCGTAGCGCTCCGAGCCGCGGTTCTCCGACGGGCGCGTCAGCGGATAGCGGTGTTCCCTGTGCAATTCAAGGAGGTTAAACGCCAGCGGCGGGCCGGCCCACGGATTATGGCAGCGCAAGCACTCAGCGCGACTATGAAAACGCCACGATTGCCGCCGATGGCCGCCCGACGCCTGCCGATCGGTGATTTCGAAGGCGTGATCGGCACCCGATCGGTCCACAAGCGTTGCGTCGGTCTGCTGGTCGTTCCATTGGTAGCTGTAGCCGCTCCAGTTGTTACCGTCGAAGTGCAGGATCTGAGTTTCGATCCGGCGCCGGCTCTGCGGTTTTCCGGGCTCCATTTCGAGAGACAACGTCTTCGCCAGAATGGCATTCGGCGGGAACCCCCAACGGGAGGAGCCCCAGGTAGCATCGTTCGTCTTCAGGATTTGCGAGGTCCCGGGCAATGCAACGAATCGGTCGGCGACAGCACCGTCGGACCACAGTTCGGTGTTTACGGAAAACGGGATGACTCCCGGAGCCAGTTCATGATTTTTCGCTGAAACAAACAAACCCGAATCGCTCAGTTTTCTCGGAAAACTGGAGCTGTTGTCGGGAACCGGATTGGGCTCGAGTTGGAAAATGCCGCCGCGATAGTCCACAACATACAGCTCCCCGGAATTATCCTCGCCAAAACAAACCACTTGCATCGTGCTGTTGGCCAGTTCGCGATGCCAGGCTACTTGTTTGCCGTCATGACTCAGGCCCCAGATTTTTCCGGTAACCCAATCCCCATAAAGATAAGCACCGCGGAGGTCGCGCAGACGCCTGCCATGATATACGCAACCGCCCGTGATGGATGCCGCTTCTGAGTGCGGATGATAGATGGTGGGGGGTGAAATGGGCGTCGGGCCCTGTTTGCGGCTGGATTTGACTGCCTGGGGGCCCTCAACAACGCTCCAGCCGTAATTGCCGCCGCGTTCGACACGATAGACCATTTCCCACAATTCCCAGCCCACGTCGCCGACCCATAACGCTCCCGTTGGGTCGTCGAAACTCATCCGCCACGGATTGCGGAAGCCGTAGGCCCACACCTCGGGACGGGCGCCGGGCGTTCCTAAAAACGGGTTGTCTGGCGGCACGCGATAGGGCCTGCCGTTGTCCTCATGGTCCACGTCGATGCGCAACACCGAGGAAAGCAGATCGGTAATGTCCTGACCGGTATCGAGTGAATCGGGCGGGTCCGGCGAAGCTGCGTCGCCACTCGAAATGTAAAGGCAACCGTCCGTGCCGAACTTGAGGCAACCGCCGTTATGCCCGCCGGAGAGCCAGGTGAGGATGATCTTTTCACTCGTCGGATCCAATTGTGGCGGCTCGGTCTGCTTCATCGTAAAGCGCGAAACATGCGTGCCGTCGGGCAAGCCATCTTTCAAAACGTAACAAAGATAAACAAACCGGTTCGTCGCGAAGCCGCGATGAAATGTCATGCCGTAAACCTGCGTGAAACCGGGAATTTCTTTTTTCAGGTCGATGGCGAGGTCCGACTGCTCCGTACCAGGATCCGTTTTGAACGAAAAGATCTTTCCCGACTGTTCGACGACAAACAGTCGGTCGATCACCGGTGTACTGGTCAGGTCCAATGGTTCCTTGAACTTCAGCTTTGAAAACGCGCGCGTCACGACGTAGGGCAGCGGCGGGTCGGGAGAACCGGTCATTCGTGAACTCGTCCAGGGGATGCGCTGCTCAATCCCGTACGGGCGATCATTCGTCCAACCTACGGCGGTTTTCCAAAGCAAAGAATTATCCGTCGCGTCTGCACAGGGACTGCGGGATCCGCAAAGGACCAAAAGTCCAACTACCAGCCAATGGCACTCAACAGCGAGTTTCATGAGCTTGTTTTCCCTCTTATCTCCCGCTTCGCGCCGCGCCGCAATGTCTTTTCATTTGGCGTGGTCCATTGGGCCCCATGTCTGACCGTAGCGCCGAGGGGGCTCTCCACGAATTTACAAATCCATGACAAATCCCCTCGCCATATGTTTAATCTGGCCACAACCGAAAGCCAGCCCATGGTCCTGCCAAGTTCCAAACGAAGACCAACCTTTCTCTGGCAGGCAATACTGATCACCCTGCCGGTCGCCGTGCTGGCCGCGGTCGGTCTGGTTTCTTTGCGGCAGGACAAGCTGCTCGCAGAACAGGAAGCTCGCGAGCAGGCACAGGCCATCGCCTGGCCGCTGGCCCGCGAATGCGGCATGCGTTTGGGTGCTGAAATCTCTCAGTTCGCCGAAGTCAGTGCGAGACAGCAAGAGTCGATCGCACTGACCGCGGGAACACTGCAGCGCCCTCCGGGGGAGGGGACGAGCGATACGAGTCTCAAGGACCAGGCCGCGGTCGTTCGCTGGCAACAACTCCATCCTGAAATCAAGTTATCCGCGCTTCCGCAGACAAGATGTTATGTGCGCGACGGCATATTGTTCTACCCGGCGGACTACAGCCGCGTGCCGCAGCCACCGGCGTGGTTGGCCGAACTGCCAACGCAATCGGCGGCGCAATGGAGGGAGGCCGAGGCTGCCCTGGATCAGCGTCATGACGCGGTGGCCGCTCGCGCTGTGCTCGAAGGCTTAATCCGCAATCAGGATCGGTCGGACGATCCTTTGCGCGCCAACGCGAGGCTGAAATTGCTGCTCACGGATCCGGGTGAGTCAGGAGCGCCAGATACATTCCGCAATTGGTCTGATTTGATTCTGCAATATCCGCGCGTCACCACGGAGAGCGGTCTTCCCTTGAGCAGCGTGGCCTGCTACCAGGCCGTCCGGGTTGCTCCCGCCGGAAAGGCCTTCGAAGAACTCCTTGACCTCTTGGTCTTTCAAATACAAAACGCGCCTTCGATTCTGACCGGCACAATCTTGGAGGAGATGGCGAGACGCGCTAAAACCGAAGGGCATTACGCGCAGGAAAGACTTCAGGCTATCCGGGACGTCTGGGCCGCCCAGGAACGCGCCAGGGATTTGTTGCGGCATCTGACGCAAACCCAGTTGGCCAAGCCAAGCCTGCGTCCCCTGTCGTCAGATTCCGGGAAGTTTATCGCTTTCTCCCATCCCTCGGCTTCCATCACCACGAATTCATTCCCGGCGGCGACGAACGTGTCCACAACGGTCGACAGCATCCTGCTGCTCGTGCCCCGATCCTTGATTGAGCTGGCGTTCCGAAGCGCGATCCAAACCGGTCACGTGCGGCCCCCGGATTACGCGGCCGCACATTTATGGTTGGGCAGCGACCAGGCACAGTTCGTCCATCCTTCTTCGCGGAGGACCGGAGTGACGAATCAAACCACGCAGACTTTGGCGACCGTGGTCGATGGCGTATCCTCAGGCGCTGCCGGCGGATACTACCCCTTCACACTCAAATTGGAACTGGCTGATCCAGAACTTCTGTTCGCACGGCATCGCCAACGGGTGTGGCTGTTCGGCGCGATCATCATCCTCGCCGCCTCGACCGCTTTGGTTGGTCTGCTGGCTTCCTGGCGCTCGTTTGACCGCCAACAGCGGCTCGCAGAAATGAAAACGAACTTTGTCTCCAGTGTGTCGCATGAACTCCGAGCGCCGATTGCCTCCGTCCGCCTCCTGGCCGAAAGCCTGGATCGGGGCAAGATTCCCGACGCGGGGAGACAGGCTGAATATTTCCGGCTCATCGTGCACGAATGCCGCCGGCTCACCTCCCTCATCGAAAACGTCCTGGACTTTTCCCGCATCGACCAGGGCCGAAAGCAATACGAGTTCGAGCCAACGGATCTGGCGAGCCTGGTCGAGCAAACGGTCCGGCTCATGGAACCGTGCGCCACCGAACGTCAGGTCACCCTCCGCGCCGACCTCAAACACCTTCAATTCTCACCTCTCGACGCTCAACCCGAAATGGACGGCCGCGCCATTCAACAAGCCCTGGTGAATCTGCTCGACAACGCCATCAAACACTCGCCCGCAGGCAAATCCGTTACCGTCGGCATCGACCAAAGTAGGGCAGGCGTCCCGCCTGCCCTGAATGTGAAAGAGCGTCCACATGGCGAACCGACTCCGGACCCTTCCCAAGTGGGGGTGTCATTCGCGCGAAGGCACGCAGCGCTCCCCTTCCGGGATGGGTCAACGGATGGGTCCTCAATTCGAGTTTGGGTCGAGGACAGCGGCGAGGGCATTCCACCGGAAGAGCACGGGAAAATATTCGAGCCGTTTTATCGGCGCGGCACCGAATTGCGCCGCGAAACTCAAGGCATCGGCATTGGTTTAACCATCGTGAAACACATCGTCGAAGCCCACCGCGGGCGTGTGCTTGTGCGTAGCGCCGTCGGGCAGGGGAGCCGATTCACGATCGAGCTGCCCTTGAATCAAACCCGGTCATGAACCAACGCCTCCTCATCGTCGAAGACGAACTCCCCATGCGCACCGCGCTAAAGGATTGCCTCGAAGCCGAAGGTTATCGCGTGTTGACCGCCTCCGACGGCGAAGCCGGATTGGAACGCGCCCTCAAAGAAAAACCCGACCTCGTTTTGCTCGACATCATGTTGCCGAAGCTCGACGGCTTCGCCCTCTGCGTGGAACTGCGCCGTCTCGCGCTCGAGATACCGGTGCTCATGCTCACCGCCAAGGGCCAGGTCCATGACCGCGTCACCGGCCTCGACGCCGGCGCGGACGATTACCTGGTCAAACCCTTCAGCACCGATGAACTGCTCGCGCGCGTGCGGGCGTTGCTCCGGCGCACCCGAAGGACCGGACACGCGCCGACCGCGCTGAACCTGGGCGACGCCCAAATTGATTTGCTGAAGCAAACCGCGCTGCGCGGGCGCAAGCCGGTGCATCTGACGGCGAAGGAATTTGCGATGTTGCGTTTGATGGCCGAGGCGCAGGGCGAGCCGGTCACGCGCGAGCGGTTCCTCGACGTCGTTTGGGGCTATACCGCTTTTCCGACGACGCGCACGGTGGACAACCACATCGCGAGCCTGCGCGCCAAGCTCGAATCGGACCCCGAACAGCCGCGTTGGATCAAGACCGTGCACGGCGTCGGGTACCGCTTGGAATCTCCGGCAGGATAGCCGCAAAGAGGCACAAAATGCACAAAACGACCGGACGTTTTAGCGAACTCCTGCGAAGCCGGACCTCATGAATGGTTCGAAACCATATGGCCTTTTTGAGCAATCGCCACACGCCAAAGCAAAGACATGCGCGTGGCGCGGTACTGCGGTTCCCCCTCACCCTGACCCTCTCCCTCAGGGAGAGGGAACATCGAGCAACGCGCAGGTGGAAAGCCGTCTGGTGTGGATTGTCCTCCAGACAGGAATTGGCTCACCCTCTCCCCAAGGGAGAGGGCCGGGGTGAGGGGAAATGGCGCAAAATGACCTGTGGTAAGCAAAGTGAATTATAAGCGAATTGATTTTGCAAAAGCGTGACAACCCGCGCGGAGAACAACTGCACAATGAAGGTCAAATCTTATCAAGCTATGAAAACTAAAATCCTCGTTCTCCTTGCTGTCTCATTCGTCACTTCAACATCCCCATCGAGCGCAGCCGACGTTCTCAGCGAGG
>Ga0070689_100002229_pt1 | contig 12583 bp, 10 predicted proteins | sample KBSS23HmetaG_FD_64669 | JGI IMG/M metagenome (GOLD analysis project Ga0070689, IMG submission 64669) | Switchgrass rhizosphere microbial communities from Kellogg Biological Station, Michigan, USA - KBS S2-3H metaG | ecosystem: Host-associated > Plants > Roots > Rhizosphere ...
TTGACAAGTGGATCATTACTGAGCCGATCGTCGGAAACTTGCCGGTCGTAGTGCATCCGACTGAGCACGGCGGTACAAGGCACCTCTCGGCGGCGCAGTTTGTTAACGATCAGCGTGACTCTCTGGCGCTCGTGGCGTCGCAGGATGGACGGTTCACCGTGTTCGCGTGGTCGCCGTGCGAGGAGATGGTCCACGCGCACCGCGTTGAGTCGTTGTTGATGTAAGCCGCGGATTTACACGGATTTTTTACGGATCAGGGTGTGAAGGTGCGACGGAAGATGATTCCCGAAAAGTTCATTCGCATCGCGCGGCCATCGACGATTGATTCAAAAGTGATCCAATCAGGTCCCTCCGGTTCGCCAATTCCGAATTTTCCATCACCGCGCGGCACGAGTGGCTGAACGCCGTCCATAAAAAGCTGGCCCTTGCGCAACACGACGCGCGCGTCGCCGTACCAGGGACTGTCGCTGTGGTAGTGGCCGGCGAAAGCTTCCCATTCTTTCTTCGTCTCAAACGTCTTCGGTCCATTATATTTCGCACCGAAATACCAGTTCGATCCATGGAACGCCTGCGTCACCTGTTGATTCTCCCGCACAAATCCGAGCAAGAAAGCATCGAAGTCCGGATGCTTTACGATAAAACGATCCGGCGCAGCGCGCTCGAGCACAACCCTGCGATGCGCATGCACGAGCACGAGCTTGTCGCCTTCAGCCGCGAGCTCCAGCTTCTTATCGTCAAGTGAGGTGTAGACTCCAGCGTAATCGGCCGCGTTCTTTACTTCTTCAGGAGAGGGCGGAGGCGCCGGCGGATCGGGCAGCGGCTTCCTGCTGACGACGCGTTGAAGAGCTCGATCGCATACTTCGTTACTGCCACCGGTCGATAACCACGAAGGTTTGCGTTGACGGACGCAAACGCGCCAATGCCTTCCGTTACATCAACGTCGATCGAAGAACTAAAAGCAACCATCCCACCCGTATGACGCAAACGCATGTGCCCGGCGATGTCGCTCACCCAAATCCCGTAACCGTACGAAGCCGGTTCGCCGCGATACGGAGAGTCGATCGCCGCCTTCGTGAAGAGTGCAAAAGCTTCTTCTGAAAGCAGGCGGCCCTTTGGCAAAGCGCCGCGATTCAGCAGCATGCGCATGTATTTCGCCATGTCTGACGGTGTCGAAGCGACACTGCCCGCAGCGATGTCCACTTCGATCCATTGTGCTTCAGCCAGTGGGCCATGAAGCGGAAACGGCTTGCCTTCCTCGAGTGGCTCGTAACCGATTGCCATCTGCTTGCGCAGGTTGTTCGTGATGATAGGCGAGCTCGCCGTCATTCCCAGTGGCGCGAGCATGCGGGCGCGCATCGCTTCCGCGAACGGTCGTTTGTCGACAGCTTCGATCAGGAAACCAAGAATGTTGTAACCGGTGTTTGAGTAAAGGAAACGTTTGCCGGGTTCGTAAGCAGTCCAGAGCTCGCTCAGCAGCGCGTCGAGCAGCAAGGGCGCGCCTGGCAGCCCGCCTGTGTGACTGAGAATATGATGAGTCGTGATCGCCTCAAACTTGGAATTGATTTTTAGCCACGGCAAGTATTCGACGATGGGTTTGTTGAAATCGAGTTTGCCTTCGTCTCGCAGTTGCAGCAGCGCGAGACCAACAAACGACTTCGAGATCGAGCCGATCTCAAACATCGTTTCCGGCGCGACGCGCAAACCGGCCTTCGTGTCGGCGTAGCCGTAAGTTGAAGCCCTGATCAAGCCATCGCGATTTGCGAGCGCGAGGGTCATGCCCGGCGCGCCTGTCTCGCGCATGTGACGCGCGATGTATTCATCGAGCCTCGCGAACACGGGTTGCACAGCGGCCGCCTGGGCCAATGTGTTTGCCGGCACGACGGATCTCAGCAGGGTCACGGCCACCGCGGACTTCGCAGTGCCGGAAATAAATTTTCGACGTGAAAGAATCATAAGCATTTCTCCCGCAAAGGCGCAAAGAAAACCTATCCAGGCTTCGCGTCTTTCTTTGCGCCTTTGCGCGAGAAATCCTCACTCCAACCCGAGGCCGCTCCGAGAGCGTCTGTCACTTGAATCGTGATCGAGAGCGCGCAGCGCAGGTCGAGTGGCTGGCCGCCGACAAGCTGGCGCACGTTGCGCCCCTCGATATACTGCATCGCGACAGGATTGAGAGAATTTACAAGACTATCTTTCCCCGGCTCGCTGTTCGACCATTACTATCACGATCAACTCAGTAAGAATTACCAATATCAGACCCACCACCAGGTAAGGAAAACGGTAAACCAGAAACCCCATAAGTGGAAACATCACCCACTGTTCATAACCGTAGTTATCCGGCTGAGCCAGAATTGAGGTTACCCAGAAGTAGCCGTAAAGAGTAGATCCCACTAACCATCCAACGATCGTAATAAAAATGATCTTTCCAGTTTGCGGCATCGAGCTGATTATCTCACGCAAAGGCGCAAAGTAAACTCCAAATTTCTTTACGCTCCCTGGCTGACTTTGCGCCTTTGCGTGAGAGAAATTCTTAAGTGTTAGAATGTTTCCAATGAAACTTGCCCTGGCAACGATATTGATCATGCTGGCTGCGCCGCGTTGGGCCATGCAAACGAGTGGTGTGACCGTGCGTCTGCGTGGTGTGAGCGCTGTTAACGAACGGGTGGTGTGGGCCAGCGGCGCGGAGTCAACTGTGCTGCGCACGAGTGACGGTGGAACGACGTGGCAAAAACTCAACGTAACCAGCGACGCTCTCGATTTCCGCGACGTCGACGCTGTCGATGCTCAAACTGCCTACGTGCTGAGCATCGGCAATGGTCCAACCTCTCGAATCTACAAAACTACTGACGCCGGAAAAACCTGGACGTTGCAGTTCAAGAACGAGGATCCCAAAGTCTTTCTCGATGCGATGTCTTTCTGGGACGCCAACAACGGCATCGTTTTCGGGGACTCTGTCGACAAGCAGTTTTACATTCTGACAACCGCCGACGGCGGTCGCAGTTGGTCACGTGTTCCCCAAAGCGCTTTACCACGGGCACTCGAGAATGAAGGAGCGTTTGCAGCCAGCGGCACAAACATCGCCATCTTTGGAAAGTCGCACGCGTGGATCGGAACTGGCGCCGCTGCTAAATCACGAGTCTTGCACACCTCCGACCGCGGTCGCACCTGGCAAATCGCCGACACACCGCTCGCCTCAGCTGGATCAGCAGGGATCTTCTCTATCGCCTTTCGCGATGCAAAACACGGCGTGATCGCCGGTGGCGATTATCGAAAGGAACCGGAAGCTGTCGACAATCTTGCGATGACCAGTGATGGTGGCGTCACGTGGACGCTGGTGAAAGGTTTGTCAGGCTTTCGATCGGTTGTGGCTTACGTGCCGGGCACGACGAGCCTGATCGCTCTCGGTCCGAGCGGTGGCGACTACTCTGTCGACGACGGACGGACGTGGAAACCCATCGAAGGTCCGGGTTTCGACACGTTTAGTTTTGCTCCTGGTAAACAGATCGGATGGGGAGCCGGAGCGAAAGGTATCCTCGGCCGGCTCGCATTTGAAAAGTGAACTAGCGCGCCTCGGTACTCTTCGCCACGATCTTCACCTGTTTCTTGATCGCCTCACTCAGATCCGCGGCACTCCTCCAACTCATGCCCACGCTCGTAAAGCGCACGATCCCTTCGTGGTCTATCAAGACGTAAGTGGGAAATGCGCGTATGCCAAACGCGCTCTGTATGCGACGATCCTTATCGCGGTATTGCGGCCAGATCATCTTGTTTTTCTCGGTGAATTCCTTCCACTCTGCTTCATCGCTGTCCGAGCTAATCCCAATCAACGTAAAAGTCCCGTCCTTCGAGTAGCGCTTGTGCAGGTCGCGAAGCTCCGGCACTGACTCGACGCACGGCGGACACCACGTCCCCCAAAAATCGAGCAGCACAACTTTACCACGCAAATCATCGAGAGTGATGTACTCGCCTTCCGATGATGTAAACGAGAAATCAGGCGCAAAATTTTCGCGAGCGCGACGAGGATTCTCGACCAGCTTCCGCGCCATCTCAGTGTATGAGCCCCTGGGTTCCAACTTGATGTACTGCTTAATTTCTACAAGACCTTCTTCATCCCGATTCAACTGCAGCAACGTTATGCCGAGGTTGTAACGCATTACGGACGGCGCGCCTTCCAGTGCCAACCCTTGCTTGAAAACGGCTTCCGCTGCCTGAAGCTTCTTCTGGTCCTTCTTCTCCGCCGACGACTGTAGCGCGAGGCCCTTGTTGTTGTAAGCACCGCAGATAAGCTTCTGATCGCCATTGGCAAACTCGATAACTTTGTCAGCACTCTCGATGGCATTCTTGTAGGCCTCGAGCGCTCGATACGTCTCCGCCATCCAGGCATAACACTCAGCACACTTCTTCTGGCGCATTTCATTCGCGCGTTTGAAACTCTTCAATGCATCTTCGTAACGGGCACGCCGGAAGAGATCTTTGCCCTTCAGAATCTCTTCTTCGTAATCAAGCTCCTGCGCGGCGACGGTCCAGTGGGAACGTGAGTCGGGCCATGAGATCAGAAGCCCGATTGTCAGGAGCAGCACGATGGGGATCAGTTGGCGAGTCAACATAGTCGGGTTCCTCCGTGAGACGGCCCATAATATCACCAGATTTCCATCTGCGTAATCCACAAAAACTGTGTAAGCTGTGGGACATGACTGAAAATAATCAAGCCTGCCCGTGCGGCTCCGGTGCTCCTTTTGCGACTTGCTGCGAGCCGGTCATCAATGGCACTCGCGAAAGCGAAACGGCTGAGGAGTTGATGCGCGCCCGGTACTCCGCTTTCGTAACCGGCGCCATCGATTTCATCGTCGCCTCGACTCATTCGCGAACGCAAAGAGAGATCGACATGCCGTTCATTCGCGAGTGGTCGCTAACGTCCACCTGGCGCGGATTGCAAATCCTCGAGACCAAAGTCGCTAACGAAGACAAGGCATACGTCTCTTTCGAAGCACGCTACACGCAGAACGATGAGGACCGTATTCACCGGGAGAAGAGCGTGTTCGAACGCGAGAATGGGCAGTGGAAGTTTGTGACTGGAGACGAGTTGAAGAATCCGACGGTGAGATACGAGACGCCACGGCCTGGCCGCAACGATCCTTGTCCATGTGGATCGGGGAAGAAGTACAAGAAATGCCACGGTGCTTAGGTGCGCTTGACGAGAAGCGTATGATCTAAGCACCCCAGACAGTTAACAAATCAGGAGATACAAATGAAGTACGCAGTTGCAAGAGAAATTATCAATGAAGGCGAGGTGTTGGGCGAGGGCGCAGCCGCACGGACTGCCGTCCACAGTGACGACGGCTTGCTGGACGCATATTCGCGAGCCGTTATCGAAGCGGCGGAGAGAGTCAGTCCCTCGGTTGTTTATATTCAAGTAACCGGAAAACGAAATCGCAGCCGTCGTTCGCGACCAGACGAAATAAGCGGAAACGGATCAGGGTTCGTCTTTACACCCGACGGGTTCATTCTGACTAACAGCCACGTCGTACACGACGCGTCGAAGATCGAAGTTGCACTAATGGATGGTCGCAGGTTCCAGGCGCAGTTGATCGGCGACGATCCGGATACCGACCTGGCGGTGATTCGCACCACGGCGCCAAATCTCGTCCCCGCACAACTTGGCGAATCGCAATCGATCCGCGTGGGCCAGTTAGTGATTGCGATTGGAAATCCTTACGGGTTTCAGTATTCGGTAACCGCCGGTGTCGTGAGCGCGTTGGGACGATCGTTGCGCGCGCAATCAGGAAGATTGATGGACGGCGTGATCCAGACTGACGCGGCGCTGAATCCCGGAAATTCAGGTGGCCCACTGGTCAACTCTCGTGGTGAGGTGATCGGTGTTAACACCGCGACCATCCTGCCGGCGCAGGGTATCTGTTTTGCGACGTCGATCGATACGGCGAAGTTTGTGGCCGGACGTCTGATTCGCGATGGCAGGATCAGCAGGAGCTACATCGGAGTGGCGGGACAGAACGTGCCGGTACCGCGTCGCATTGTTCGGTTCTACCAGTTGACGGTCGATACCGGCGTGCTGCTCGTGTCTTTTGAAACAAATGGCGAGCACAGCGCGGCGAAGGAAGCCGGCCTGCTGGCGGGCGATATCGTGATCGACTTTGACGGTTATCCGATTCGCGGCATTGACGATCTACACAAGCTACTCACAGACGAACGTATCGGACGGCACACGCCCGTCACGGTGATTCGTGGCGTGCAGAAGTTGTCGTTTGTCGTTGTCCCGAAAGAAGCGAAGTAGAGCCACAGATTAACGCAGATCTGTGTAAAATCGATTTACACGGATCTGCGTTAATCCGCGGCTTAGTTTCTGAATTCCTGACTCACCATCAATCCACGCATACCGCCATCCATCACGCCAATCCCGACGCGTCCAAATTGCGGGTGCAGGATGTTCGCACGATGACCAGGAGAGTTCATCAGACCGGTGTGGGCCACCGGAATCGTTGGCGCGAGCGCAAGGTTCTCGCCGGCGGTGACGAAGCGCACGTTTGCAGCACGCATGCGATCGAACGGCGAAAGCCCCTCGGGCGTGTCGTGTGCGAAGTAACCGCGCGCAAACATGTCTGCCGAGTGCCGGCGCGCCACTTCCGTCAACTCCGGATCGGGCGCGAGTGGAGACAGACCTGCAGCTTGCCGTTCCTGATTTACCAGTTCCAACATGCGTGCTTCCAAATCTGGTCGTGGCCGCGATTGCTCGACCTTGAACGGCAGCGTTACGCGCTCGTTTGACTCGGGTTCAACTGTCAGCAGGTTCAGCGTGCGCGCAATCGCCTCACCGAAGACCGGACGAAGCTGCCCCTCAAGCCGTTCTGCATAAACGGTGAGACGATTGACGAGCGCACTATCGCGCGCGCGCTCGTTCAAGCCTTCACTCAACGGAATCGCTAACAGGAACGCGGAGAGGATGGCGGCTATGATCAGTCCATACACAAAACCCGGCAGCGTGCCGAACAGTTGATTGACGCGTCGCTCGTGAATGTCTTCGGGCAGACGTCGCAAGAGCGAGAAACCAATTGCCTGAACAATCAGGCTGACGACGAGTGCAATGAGGATAAAAGCGATTGGCTGGTCCCAAACCTCGGACCAAAGGTCGACATGTGGTCCAATCCAGCGCGCGACCGCCTGGTAGTAGCGCAAACCTGCCAACAGGCTCAGCACCCAACCGGCAAGGTCCAACACGCCATGAACAAACCCACGCCGGTAGCCGTTGAGCACGCTCAACAGGATGACAATCGCGAGCAGAATATCGATCGGGTTAATTGCCACGAGCCAAATACTATCCACAGATTACGCCGATTGTTTCGAAAAAATCTGTGTAATCTGTGGATGCTCATTTTTCCCATACACGCGATCCAAATTTTTGTAGTTCAAAATCAGCAATCGGCAATGATTTTTTGGACTGGCTTTACGAGCCAAGTGCTTCGTTTCCGCTATTTACTGGCATTTTCTTCATTCAAAACTGTCGCGATCTATTGGAACAGTAACTGCGTTCTGAAAAACGAACTTTTGTCTCCCCCTGAATGCTACCCATAGCATTCCAAAAGCTTCGACATTAATCCGACAATGCGTTGACTAATTCTGAGCAGAATTCTCAACGAACTCAGCACGACCCATAAAGGAAACCAGGGAGATTGCTTATGAGTAAAGTTAGATTCGGAAGTCTTTCTTTAGCTTCGTTTCTTGTTTTATTGCTGTTCGCCGTCTCTGCTCTCGCGCAGTCAGGCGGTACCACGGTCCGCGGCACGGTTAAAGACCCGGCAGGCCAGCTTGTCAATGGCGCGACCGTAACTCTCACTGACCCCTCTAAAAACTTTACGCGCACGCAACAGACCAATGAGGATGGCCAGTACGTCTTCAACGCAGTGCCGCCTGGCACATACAGGCTCGAGATCACTGCAACGGGTTTCAAAACTGCTTCCGTTTCAGGTGTGGAAGCCTTGGTCGATACCCCGACAGTCCGGGACGTGCCACTCGAAATCGGAGCTGTCTCTGAAACAGTAGACGTCACCTCCGCCGCTGAAGCAGCCATCAACACGAGCGACGCGACCATTGGTAATTCCTTCGAGCGCAAGCGCATCGTGGAATTGCCGCTCAACGCCAATAACGTCGTCGGTTTGCTATCGCTGCAACCGGGCGTCACCCGCTCCGGCTATGTAAATGGCGGGCGTGCCGATCAGTCGAACATCACGCTCGACGGTGTTGACGTAAACGAGCAACAGGACGGTCTCGACGTGGTGACCGACGAAGCGTTTGCGAGCGTTTTGAGAGTCACGCGCGACTCATTGCAGGAGTTTCGCGTAACCACCACCAATCCGAACGCCGAACAGGGCCGTTCGTCCGGCGCGCAGGTTTCACTCGTAACGCGCTCAGGCTCGAATCAATGGCACGGTTCGCTGTTTGAAATTCATCGCAACACCGTCACGACCGCAAACGACTTCTTCAACAACGCCGCCGGCGTCGAACGCCCGCAGTTGTTGAGAAACATCTTCGGCGGCTCGCTCGGTGGTCCAATCAAGAAGAACCGCGCGTTCTTCTTCTTCACGTATGAAGGGTTCCGCGAAGCAACCGCGACCTCCGTCGTGCGCGAGGTGCCGTTGCCGACGTTGGGCCAGGGTATCGTTCGCTATCGCACCGAGAGCGGCTTCAGCGATCCCGGCTGCCCGGCGGGAACGCCGTCCGGCGTGGACTGTCTGACGCCCGCTGAGATTAATGATGCCTACACCGCCTTTAATGGAGTCACTCCCGGTATCAACCCGGCAGGGCTGGCTTTCCTGGCGGCTGCGGCACAAAGATATCCGGCGAACGACAACACCGTCGGCGATGGTCTGAACACCGGCGGCTTTCGCTTCAATGCGCGAACCCCGACTGAGTTGAACACGTACATCGCGCGCTTCGATTTCAATCTGACCAATAACCAGACGTTGTTCTTGCGTGGCAATTACCAGAACGACACCGTCACGCGTGCGGTCTACCTCAGTTCCGATTGCAGCGTGCCTGGTGACAACATTCAGTGCTTCCCCGACACTCCGCCATTGTCGACGTGGAACCATCCGAAGGGAATTGCAGCCGGTCACGTCTGGACGATTAACAATTCCCTGGTGAACCGCTTCAACTACGGCCTGACTCGCGCATCATTTACACAGGCCGGCGACTCGAATGATAACCGGGTCAACTTCCGCTTTATCTTTTCACCATCGGGTTTCCGCCGTTCACTGGAAAGAACCACACCGGTTCACAACTTTGTGGACGACGTTTCCTGGGTACGCGGCAATCACACCTACGGATTCGGCGGCAACGTTCGCCTGATCACTAACAACCGCATTTCCACGGGCGCATCTTTCGACGATGCAGTCATCAATCCATCGTTCTACAACTTCTCGGGTGCAGTCCTGATCGACCCGTTCTCTGACTTTGAAAGTGGGAACGACTTGCGCGACGCACTCGCATCCGTCATCGGCCGTTATTCTCAGTTTAGCGCCAATCTCGTGTACGACGAGAGCGGACAACTGCAACAAGTCGGCACGCCAACCAATCGTGCGTTCGCTACTCAGGAATATGAGACTTACTTCCAGGATTCCTGGCACATGCGTCCGAACTTCACGCTGAACTACGGCGTACGCTGGTCCACTTCGACTCCGGTCTACGAGAAAAACGGCCTTCAGGTCGTCCCGAATGTTAGCTTGACCGACTACTTCAATCAGCGGGTGGAAAGCGCAGACCGCGGCGTGCCCTTTACCGACCCAATCACTTTCGTACTGGGCGGCAAAGCAAACAACGCCCCCGGCTACTACAAGCAGGATTGGAACAATTTCGCGCCGTCGGTCTCCGTTGCCTGGTCGCCTGACTTTGGCGACAACGTGTTTGGACGTGTCTTTGGTCGCGAAGGCAAGAGCGTGATTCGCGGTGGTTTCCGCATGACTTACGATCGTATTGGCAGCCAGCTAGCCGTCAATTTCGATCTTAACAACCTGGCCGGATTCACTTCCGCGAAGAACATCAACGCCAACACGTTCGATGTTATCGATCCTGATCTCGGACCTCTGTTCGGCGGCTTAAATCCGAATGTCCGTTCATTCACTTTCCCGGGTCAAGGCCCGATCCCGTCTACGTTGAACTTCCCACTGACCGTTGCGGCTGACGAAGATCAACGCATCGAGGTCTCGCTGGACCAGGGAATCACCACGCCCTACAACTACAGCTTCAACCTCTCCTATGGCCGCGAGATCGGCAAAGGACTCTCGTTTGAAGCCAGCTACGTAGGACGCTTCGCGCGCAATATACTCGCGTCGCGCGACATCATGCAGCTCAACAACATTAAAGACCAGGCGTCGGGGATGACGTACTACGAAGCGATTAACAGATTGGTCGATTTCCGGTACGCGAATCGTCCAATCACGTCTGTACCTGACATCGCCTTCTTCAACAACATCTTCCCGTTTATGTCGGATTGGGGGGCAGCGCTTTTGGGGACCGATCCATCGTTGACGCCGACGCAGGCAGCGTACGCTTTCCTCGCGCCGGGAGATCTGGGTGGCGCCGACATTATCGACTACACGTTCTTGCAGTTGCTCTGGGACGACAGTCCAACCTGCACTACGTGCCCGTTCGGCGGTGGACCGTCAAGAGTCAACAACCTGTTCTATCAACCACAGTTCGGAGCGCTCTCGGCGTTCTCGACTATTGCCAGGTCAAACTACAACTCGTTGCAACTCAGCATGCGTCAGCGGCTGCGCGACGACATCACGTTTGACGTCAACTACACCTACGGCCATTCACTCGATAACGCTTCCGGGTTGCAGAGTTCGGGCAGCTATGGTGCAGCGTTTATCGTCAACGCGTTGTTCCCGGATGACAACTACGCCAGCTCGGATTTCGACGCCCGGCACATCATCAATGCCAACTGGGTGGTCGGACTTCCGTTCGGACGTGGCAAGCGCTTCTTCTCGAACGCGAGTGGATTTGTCGAGCAGGCTTTCGGCGGCTGGCAGACCACCGGAATCTTCCGTTGGAACAGTGGATTACCGATCGCCGGCGCACCGTTCGATTGCTGCGTCTGGGCGACGAACTGGAACGTTCAATCGAATGGTGTTCGAGTTCAACCCATCCAGTCGTCGACGGTACGGAGTCAAGGAACAAGCGGAACGCCAAACCTCTTCAGCGATCCGGTTGCTGCGTATCGCAGCTTCCGGCCGGCGCGACCAGGCGAAGTGGGCGACCGCAACGTCCTTCGTGCTCCGGGCTACATTTCCCTCGACATGGGACTGTACAAGTCGTTCAAGCTGCCGTGGGAAGGCCATGCGCTTCAGTTCCGTTGGGAGGTCTTCAACGTCACCAACACCCAGCGGTTTGATGGCGTGACCATCTCCGATCTGAGTTTGGGGACGGATCCCTTCCTCGGAGGCAATCCGAACTCCGACTTCGGACGCTTCACTTCAACTCAAACGCCTTTGAATGAAACCAAAGCCGGACGCGTAATGCAGTTCGCGCTGCGGTACACGTTCTAAGGAAAAAACACCGGCCACGGACTTCGCGGATTACACAGATTGCATAATCTGTGTAATCTGCGAAAATCTGTGGCCGATGCTTCAGTTCCTGAACATCTCCAACATAGCTCTAATCGACGATATGCAGGTTGAGTTTGAGAGTGGTCTCAATCTGCTTACGGGGGAGACTGGATCCGGGAAGTCGATCATTGTCGACGCGCTTGGCGTGCTGATTGGCGGCAGGTTCACGAGTGAGTTGCTCAAGTCAGGTGCTGAGCGCGCCGCGATCGAAGGGCTCTTCTCTGTCACTGCTAATCCGGATCTGGAAGTCATGCTGGAAAACGCCGGGCTCGGTGTTACCAATGAGCTGATCATTCGTCGCGAGCTCTCCGCTACCGGACGCAACAAGATCTTCATCAACAATCAACTCGCTACACAGTCGCTGCTGCGCGATCTGCGCCCGTTTCTGGTCGATATTCACGGGCAGGGAGATCAGCAGACGCTCTTCAATCCGGAAACGCACCTGGAAATACTCGACGCTTTTGCGGGTAACACAGCGTTGCGCGTTGACGTCGCCGAGGCGTACCAGCGCTGGACGGTTGTGCGACGCGAGTTCGATTCGTTGCGACATGACGAAGCAGAAAAGTTTCAACTGGTCGACACGTTGAAGTTTCAGATTGGCGAGCTCGAGCGCGCGCAGCTGACGATTGGTGAGGACGAACGACTGGAAGAAGAGCGACGCCGGTTGGCGAACGTGGAAAAGCTGACGGAGCTTTGCCAGTCGAGTTACAGCCGCATTTATGAAGACGACGATGCGGCAGTTGCGCGCGTGCGGCAGACGTTGAAAGATGTCGAGGAGCTGGCTGAATACGATTCGAGCTTCCGAGATTATCTCGACGGACTTGAGTCGGCGCGCGCAGTGCTCGAAGATCTTTCTTTCACGCTACGGGACTTTGCGGATCGTCTCGAATTTTCTCCGGCGCGTTTGGTTGAAATCGAGGACAGGCTTGCCGAGCTTTCGCGGCTGAAGCGCAAGTATGGCGGCTCGA
>Ga0070689_100002230_pt1 | contig 12582 bp, 13 predicted proteins | sample KBSS23HmetaG_FD_64669 | JGI IMG/M metagenome (GOLD analysis project Ga0070689, IMG submission 64669) | Switchgrass rhizosphere microbial communities from Kellogg Biological Station, Michigan, USA - KBS S2-3H metaG | ecosystem: Host-associated > Plants > Roots > Rhizosphere ...
TGACCAATCATAAAATGGAGCGGCTTTTCTTTGTTTGCCATCAATATGATTGACGCCTTGTTTTATATTAAAACTTAATCCCTGGTATTGAAATGGGTTCTTGCTATTAATTAGTAAAGTACCGTTCATACCACCAGAACCATATAATGCAGAAGATGCGCCTGATAAAAGCTCCATATTTGCAACATCGGGTTCAGTAAGTCCAACAATATTGCCAACAGAAAAATTTAAACCCGGTGCCTGGTTATCCATACCATCTATCAATTGATTGAACCTGTTATTACCGCTTGCAACAAATCCACGGGTAGTAACAGTTCTGAAAGATATGCTGGCCGTATGCATATCCACTCCTTTCAGATTAGCCAATGCTTCATAATAATTAGGAACCGCAGCATTTCGAAGAGCTGAGCTGCTCAATCTTTCAATGGTTACCGGAGCATCAATGATTCGTTGTGGTGTACGGTTTGCTGCTACAACAACTTCTTGTCCAAGAGTAGAAACAGATATAAGATCAATTTCAAGAGCAGATGAGGCATTGCTGACCTCAACTTCTTTTGCTTCAAATCCAACAGAACTGAATGATAAAGTAAGCGGCAATTTTGCCGTTGTGGAAATAGAAAAGGCACCTTTATCATCCGTATAAGTGCCATTTGAAGTTCCTTTAATAACAATAGAAACGGCTGGAACCCCTTCTTTTGAGGTGGAATTGCGGACAGTTCCGCTGATGGTTACGGTTTGCGCCAAAGCTTGAAGTGAAAATAATGCAGTAATCAGGCAAGCAGCCGTAAAGCGCAGGCTTTTACTCATGTTAGATAATTTTGGTTTTACAAATTTGTGATGGAAAAGTAAGAATAGTAATTTGGATGTAAAAATCTAATTTTTAGACACTAAGGATAAATTGTTGAAATCTTGGACAGCTTGTTATTGGGCAAATTTTATCACCTGTTTACTTTCGGGCATGGCTAAAATTAACTTTCCGGATCAGACAAATTTTTACAAAGGAAAAGTAAGAGATGTTTATTTTATTGGCAATGATTGGCTGGTGATGATCGCCTCCGATCGTATATCAGCTTTTGATGTGATCCTGCCCCGCCCTATTCCATTCAAAGGCCAGGTGCTTAATCAAATTGCTGCTTACATGCTTGGCGAAACAAATAATGTATGTAAGAATTGGCTGGTCGATGTTCCGGCTCCCAATGTTTCGATCGGAAAAAAATGTGAACCATTTAAAATTGAAATGGTTGTTCGTGGTAATCTTGTAGGTCATGCATGGAGAACTTATAGTTCAGGCAAAAGAATTTTATGCGGGGCTACAATGCCTGATGGTTTAAAAGAAAATGATTTTTTTCCGGAACCTATTATTACTCCTTCTACAAAAGCTGATGCCGGTCATGATGAAGATATTTCACCCGATGAAATAATTGAAAAAGGATTAGCTACAAGAGATGAATGGACCATGCTTAGTCAGTATGCGTTTCATCTTTTTGAAAAAGGAAAAGCGATTGCTGCAAAAAGAGGATTGATTCTCGCAGATACAAAATATGAATTTGGAAAATTAAATGGTGAGATCTGGTTAATGGATGAGGTTCATACACCGGATTCATCCCGTTATTTTTATGCAGAAGGTTTTGAAGAAAGACAAGAAACCGGGGAACGTCAAAAACAATTAAGCAAAGAATTTGTAAGAGAATGGTTAATTGCTAATAACTTCATGGGGAAAGAAGGACAAACAGTTCCTGAAATGAGCGATGAATGGGTGAATACAATTTCACAACGATACATAGAACTTTATGAAAAAGTGATCGGTAAAAAATTTGTTCCGGAAAAATTAAGTGATGATGAAACTTACAAACGGATCATTTCATCGTTGAATAAATATTCCACCTAAAAAATAAACTATGTCACCTGATTCTATTTTTCAAACCTGTAGCACAATTGTGATGGCGGGTTGGTTGGTCTTGCTTATTATTAGTCCATTCTGGAGCAGCTTTGATAAATTTCTTATAGGCATCATCATCACATTATTAGCTATTGTTTATGCATGGCTTATTTTCCAGGTATTCACCCCCGGAGATTTTGAAAAATTTAGTTCATTGAATGGTGTCATGGAATTATTTACCGATAAAACTGCTGTTACCGCTGGTTGGATACATTATCTCGCTATTGATCTGCTTACCGGTATTTGGATAAAAAAGAATGCACAGAAGTATAACATTCATCACTTGATCGTGCTACCCTGTCTGCTTGTTACTTTCATGTTGGCACCGATAGGATTGTTATTGTATTTGTTGGTGCGATTGGTAAAAACAAAACAATATTTCGCAGACAATTATTAAATCATTTATATGAATTTCTTCATTGAATTAAAAAGGAGAAATGCATTATTATTTTGGTTTGGTCTATTCAACCTTACCGTGGCGATTGCTTGTCTTGTATTAATGCCATTTGGGGAAACACAAATTCTCGGCGTAAACAGGTGGCTAAAACCTTTTAAATTCTATTCTTCGGTTGGTATCATGGTTCTTACGATGGGCTGGTTGTTGTATTATCTCAACAATGCTAAGAAAATAAGAACATATTCCTGGTTGATAGTAATAACGATGTTTTTTGAAAACGGACTAATAATATTACAGGCTATAAGGAATACAACTTCACATTTCAATATTACGTCAACTATCAATGGCATCATCTTTAACCTGATGGGGATGTTTATCCTTGTATTTACAATTACGATCTTATTGGTTTGCATTTCTTTTTTTAAACAAAAACAGTTTTCAATTCCCCAGGCTTATGTATGGGGTATCAGGCTTGGTATCTTATTCTTTTTGTTTTTTTCAATGGAAGGGGGAGCGATGTTGGGTCTTCTGAAACATACAGTTGGTGGCCCTGATGGCGGACCCGGTTTACCTGTGATAAATTGGAGCACACAGTATGGCGATCTTCGTATTGCACATTTTATCGGCATTCATTCGTTACAAGTTCTGCCATTGTTTGGAAATTATATTTCAAAAACAAAAAAACAAACTATAATTTTTTCCATCGTATATTTTCTTTTTGCTTCGTTATTATTTTTACAAGCAATGAATGGGATACCTTTGTTTTTTTAATTTCTCTATATGCAAAAAATATTATTTATCGGCGCATCAGGTATGTTGGGTAAACCTGTGGCTCTTGAATTATTAAGAGCCGGTTTTAAACTTACCTTATTGGCAAGAGATGTTGAAAAAATGCAGAAGCTTTTCCCAAACACACCTGTTGTAAAAGGTGATGTATTTGACACTGCCTCATTAGAAACTGCGATGGTTGGGCAGGAGATCGTTTACTTAAATCTTTCTGTTGAACAATCATCAAAGAAAAGTGACCCGCAACCGGAAAGAGAAGGGATAAAAAATGTTATTGACGCTGCACATAAAACAAGTGTTAAACGTATTGTGTATCTTTCTTCGCTGATAAAAAATTATGAAGGAATGAATGGTTTCAAGTGGTGGGCATTTCAAATAAAACATGCGGCGGTGAATGCCATAAAAAAATCAGGCTTGAACTATAGTATTTTTTATCCTTCTACATTTATGGAATGTTTAGATCAGCAAATGTTGCAGGGAACAAGAATAATGCTTGCCGGAAAGCCAGAGGCGCAGATGTGGTTTATTGCCGCAAAAGATTTTGGGGTACAAGTTGCATGGGCAATGAAAAAAGCCGGCGACACAAACCAGGAATATAATGTGCAAGGGTTAGAGCCCTTTAAATCCGATGAAGCCGCAAAAGTTTTTATTGAAAATGCTAAGTCAAAAATAACGATCATGAAGGCCCCACTGGCTCCATTAAAATATCTCGGAATTTTTAACCAGCGAATGAATTATGCTTATCATATTTGTGAAGCGCTGAATAAATACCCGGAGAAATTTGAAAGCCAAAATACATGGGATGATCTTGGTAAACCTTCTACAACACTGGCAGAATATATTGCTTCTTTAAAAATTTAGAATAGACATGATAAAATCATTATTAGTTTTTTTTGCTCTTGCTCTTAGCGTTAATCTTTCCGCTCAAAAATCGAAAGAACAGCTCTTGATAATCGGGACTTATACGTCGGATAAAAGTGATGGGATCTATATTTATAAATTCAATACCGAAACAGGTGAGAATAGTTTTGTAAGTTCCGTAAAGACTTCCAATCCTTCCTATCTCACTATTTCACCAAATAATAAATTTATTTACGCAGTAAATGAAGATGCTCCGGGCAATGTAACTGCTTTTGTATTCAATAAGCCTAACAACAAGCTGATCCAGGTGAATCAACAACCTTCGCAGGGAAAACATCCTTGCTATATTACAATAGATAAAACCGGAAAATGGGTGATCGTTGGAAATTATAGCAGCGGTACTCTTGCAGTTTTGCCTGTTAATAAGGACGGTTCTCTTGGAAAACCTACTGATTCAGTATTGCATGAAGGCAGCAGTGTAAATTCTGCGAGGCAGGAAGCTGCACATGTACATGCAACTGTATTGAATAGTAATAACAAAACCTTGTATGTACCTGATCTTGGAATGGATGATGTAATGTTATATAATTTGGATATTAAAACCGGTAAGCTAAAAGAATTTATTCCGCCATTTATAGCAACAGAGCCCGGCGCAGGACCACGCCATATTGATATTCATCCTAATGGAAAATATGCATACCTGATGGAAGAACTTACTGGTTCAGTGTCTGTTTATAAAATAGAGAAGGATGGTTATTTAAGTTTATTACAAAATATTTCAGGATTGCCAAGAGATTTCGATGGCGCAGTTGGTAGTGCTGACATTCATGTTTCTCCTGATGGTAAGTTTTTGTATTGTTCAAACCGGGGGGAAAGTAATACCATCGGAATTTTTAGTATCAATAAAAGTAATGGACAATTGGAATGGATAGATCATCAGTCAACGTTGGGAAAAACGCCCCGCAACTTTAATTTTGATCCTACTGGTAATTTTTTATTGGTAGCAAATCAAAACAGCGATGAGATCGTAATTTTTAAAAGAGATAAAGAAACAGGTCTGCTTACTGATTCAGGTAAAAGAATAAATGTTTCAAAACCTGTTTGTTTAAAATGGATGCCAGTTGAATGATTGTATCCTGACTAATTTCCTATGTGTTATCAATGTGCCTATGACTCTATGTGGTGAAAACATATTTACCACATGGGCACAATAGAAACATAGGAATCACATAAATTAAAATGGAAATAACTAAACAACACATCGAAGAAGCACATGAAAGAATAAAGCCTTTTATTCATAAGACGCCTGTTCTTACTTCAAAAACTATTGATCAGATTTCCGGCGCTGAAATATTTTTTAAATGCGAGAATTTTCAAAAGATCGGCGCCTTTAAGATCCGCGGAGGCATGAATGCTGTATTATCATTGCCTGGAGAAAAAAGAAAAAAAGGAATAGCTACGCATTCTTCCGGTAATCATGCGCAGGCAATTGCTTATGCAGCAAGAGAAGTTGGGACAAAAGCATTTATTGTAATGCCTGATAATTCTCCTAAAGTAAAAGTTGATGCAGTAAAGGGTTATGGCGCCGAGATATTTTTTTGCGAGCCTAATCAACAAGCAAGAGAAAAAACTTTGCAGGATGTAGTTACTAAAACCGGTGCAGAGTTTATTCATCCTTATAATAATTACGAAGTAATAACCGGGCAGGCAACCTGTGCAAAGGAATTGATCGAAGAAATTCCTTCTTTGGATTTTGTTATTGCCCCGGTTGGCGGTGGCGGGTTGTTGAGCGGTACATTATTAAGCACTCATTATTTTTCTCCGACAACAATTGTTTATGCTGGTGAACCTGAAGGTGCAGCCGATGCGATACTTTCTATAAAAAATGGAGAGATAGAAAAAGCTCCATATGTTAAAACGATTGCGGATGGTTTGCTTACCACACTTGGCGATAAAACTTTCCCTATCATTAAGCAATATGTAAAAGATATTTTGACGGTAAGTGATGAGGAGATCATCGCCGCCATGCGACTTGTTTATGAAAGAATGAAAATTGTTGTTGAGCCAAGTGGCGTTGTGCCACTTGCTGCTTTATTAAAGAATAAAAGTCTTTTTACTGGTAAAAGAGTTGGAATAATTTTTAGCGGCGGGAATGTTGAATTGAAGAAGTTGGGGGAATGGTTTTGACGTTGCAAACATCTTACTTCGTATTTGGATGTTTGCATTCTTCCCAATAAGCAACTATCAGCTTAATGGTTTCTTTTAGCTCATTATATGTGCTCTTCTTCTGAAAAAAACCCTGAACCGTCATTTTGGTATATGCTTCATTAACCGTTTTTTGATCTATAGAAGTCGAGTGGAAAACAAATGGGATACTTTTTTTTCTTAACTCTTTATCATCATCTATTTGCCGTTTACATTGTATTCCACTCAAACCTGGTATATTAACATCACAAAAGATAATGAAGGGCTGCTCAGAAGCTTTTTTCAAATATGAAAATGCTTCATCGCAATTTTGAAACCATATTACTGGATTAGTTACCTGTAAGTCTTTCAAAATATCCATGAAAACATCTTTATCATCAGCGTCGTCTTCAATAAGAATTACTGGACCCGATTTCATACACCACAATTTTTTTAAAGTTATTAAATAGGTGCAAGCTGAAAAAGATAATCTTCAAAGGCAAAACATCAAGCGGTATCATGAGAAATATTGCAAAAGGGATTGGTTAAGCAAGTCAGCAAGTTTCGGGTTGTTGTAAAATAATAAACGTTTCATTTTTGTACAAATAAATATTTAGGAAATGAAACAGTTTAAGATTGTTCCCCTTGGCAGTGAATATGCAAAAAAGATCAAAGAAATTAATAAGGATGATTTTGGGCATGAAGTGATCGAACAGGTTGCAACCGGTAAAGGACCTTGCAGAGTTTCACTTAAACCATTTACAGTTGGGGAAGATGTAAGGTTGTTGATTTCTCATAGTCCATTTGTTGTTGACAATGCATTCAATCAACCGGGGCCTGTATTTATTCATAAAAAAGAAGTGGAACCTTATAGTGACATTCATCGTTTTCCTCCGGAAATAAAAGCAGATAAAGAAAGTTTTCATTTGACATTAATTGGATATGACAAAAAACAAATGATGGTTTTTACACAATTAGTAGGTGATGATGATGTGGACTTGCTTATTCCGAAAATATTTGAGAAGAGGCCAGATATTGAATACCTGCATGCCAGGAGTGCAGAAGCATGTTGTTTTATTTGTAAAATTGAGAGGGTGTAATTCTCGAGATAGCGTCCGGTGCCTTCTGCTATGCTGATACTCCGAGTTAGAATAGTCCCGCCTTTGAAATACTATGTAGTGTACCTGCAATTATGAAAATTATTGTCGTCAAAAAAAGATTGAGCGTTACAATACCCCATTTTCCCTTGTCTATCTTGAGTAAATACCCTGCAAAGAGAAAGTTTGCTATCATTTGAAGTAGGAAGAGGCGATTGTCCAAGCGTTTTACACATTCACCACCACTTAATCCGTCTGAACAAATGAAGGAATTAATAGTCATGAAAACAATAATAACAACTGAGTTTATAAGAACCATTTGTCCTAAAGTAAGTTTTAGTAATTTGTTTTCTTTAGCGGCCATTGTTTGTGTCGTGTTTAGCCTTTTTGGTATGCCGCATAGCTTTGGGTATAGCGTACCAACAACCGAGGTTAATGATGTATCGGTTGTTGGTGCAATTTACTATTCCTGAATTATTTTTGAAACTGAACACCATCAACAACGGCGTAAAAAATTATAAGTTCAGTAATTATTTTATTTGTCTTTGTCATTAATGAATTCTCTATGATTGCTTTTAATAATTTTATATTCCGTATATCTAAAAACACTGGCCTTCTCTGGTCTTTGGTCTGACTTAAAATTTTTTGGATACCCTTTGTCCATATAAAACTGTCCTGTAAATCTTACAATGTCGCCATTATAACAAATAGTGTCAGGCAGTATAATAGAGGTGTCCGCAGGTTCAATGAAAATACTTAAGTCAGCAAGGGTATCACCTACATTGTCATAATACTTTGCAATATCGGATACTGTCGCCCAATTGGCACACTCACAAGCCCAAGTTATATAGTGCAACTCTATAGTTTGCACCTTCGTGTCCAACTTGTTTGATTTTGTCGAACAGGAGAAAAGCAAAAAGATTATTGTCGCAGGTAATAGAAGTTTCACTATTGGGTATAAAATGGCTTGTGACACATAAATTTACGACACTGAAGATCTAACTTCCAAAAAACAAGAATTGACTTTAAAACATTTGCCATTCACCGTTCTTATTGTATTGTCGTCAATGAAACATGCTTAATCTTCTTCGTTCCTCAAATTCTGCATCCTTTCCTTATGTTGCTTCGATTTATTAAACACATTCCTTCCTTTATCAATCCCGCTTCTCAATTTTTTTTGTTCTTCTTCCGGTAAGTGAATAAAATCCTGACATTCCTTGCTGCAGGTTCCTTCATATTTTTTTTTGCATTCATCACATTGTATAAATAATAAATGGCAGGCATCATTTATACAATTTACATGTGTATCTGCCGGCTTGCCACATTGGTGGCATTGAGAAATAATTTCTTCTGTTACTCTCTCCCCCAGCCTTTGATCAAACACAAAATTCTTTCCATGAAATTTTATATCAAGCCGTTTTTCTTTTGCCTCGTTCACATAATTGATAATGCCGCCTTCCAAATGAAAAACATTTTTAAAGCCACTATGCTTCATGTAGGCTGATGCTTTTTCACAACGGATACCACCGGTGCAATACATGATGATATTTTTTTCTTTGTTTTCTTTCATCATGTCAACAGCCATCGGTAATTGTTCCCGAAAAGTATCGGAAGGAATTTCGATCGCACTTTCAAAATGACCAACTTCAAACTCATAATGATTCCGCATATCGATCACTATCGTATCGGGGTCATTGGTCAGGTTATTGAATTGCTCTGCATTTACATAACGTCCCCTGTTTGCCATATCAAAAGCAGGGTCATTAATGCCATCTGCGACAATTTTATTACGAACTTTTATATCCAGTACATAAAAACTTTTTCCATCATCATCAACAGCAATATTGAGACGCAGGCCGTTTAACGGCTCAATGGAAAACAGGTAAGATTTAAAAGCCGTAAGATTATCAGTTGGCAAACTGATCTGTGCATTGATGCCTTCTGAAGCGACATAAATTCTTCCCAACACTCCTAATTCTTTTAACTGGCGATAAAGATCATTCCTGAATTGTGAAGTATCTTCAATTTTAAAATAGCAATAAAATGAAATGGTAATGCGTGGTGTGGGATCGTTCTTAATGAGTTCTTTCAGCTCCTTACGGGAGATACGGTTGTGTAATGCTGTCATCTTTTTTGAATTTTAATCCTAATTGCTCAGAATCCCAATTGCAGGTTGGGCAAAATTCTAAAGCGCAGCAAAGATAAAAAAGGGAGATTAAATAAAACTGATTTTAATCATCATTACTCCGGCGTCCGACACCAAATCGCTTTGAAAACCCGACCCGGAAATTATTATCAAACTTTTTTGCGTCTTTGCGGGCCCAGTAATAGTCAATACGTAAATTTTTCAGAATATTTTCAAGACCCACAGAATATTCAAGGTAATTCGTTTTTTCATAATGGAAAGTACTGAGACCCGCTACCATGTACCAGTTTAGCGTTCTAAAAACAGGTAATTTATTAGTAAGAAGACCATTGAAATGATGTTCAATATGAGCCAGTACATAAAATTTGGAAATATTGCTAAACTCATAGATCGGCAAAAGTTGAAAGCTGTTAAGATATTCAGTGGCGATATGCGAGATGTTGCCATTGAAATGCTGGTAATCCGGGATCTGCATTTTTTCGTTGTGAATAAAACCACCCATACCTATTCTGTAATTAAACTGGCCGGCTAATTTGAAGCGAATAATATCAGTTACTGCAAATCTCCATTTGCTATAATTCACGTCACTGCCAAAGACCTCATCGAATGTGCGGGTATAACCTAAGATCATTGTTGGCCATTTAGAACCGATATTAATTTTTTGATCCGGTAATTCTATATACCGGGCTCCTGGTTGCCATGTAAGTCCGAAATTCAAAATAAAAGCCTGGTGAGGCTTAATATTCTCGTTGGAAAGTTCTGTTGGATAGTTTGGTGTAAATTCTTTCTTCTCGTCCTTGACAAATGAATAATCAGTTGTGTTATCCAAAGGGCTCCTGCTTTGATATTCAAAACCGGCACTCCAGGTAAAACCTTCTCCGATACCTTTTACATATGATCCACGCAGATACCAGGCTTCATAAAGCTTCATCAGGTTCTTTCCACCTAACAAAGCTGCAAAAGTAGTACTCCTTGGTCCTATCGGGCTTGCATTATTAAACTGGAAAACTCTTTTGCCGCCGGAAAGATTAATAGACGTAATATATTTTTTTCCGAAAATGTAGGAAGTGCTCAACCATGCATTAAAATGTCCATTAGTAAACCCATATCGTACTGTTGGAGTTATGCGAATGGATCGTCTGCCAATTGTAGAGTCAAGCTTTTTTGTGTAAGTGCAGGAAAGGTTTAAGGTCAATCCTTCAACAATATTATAATTTATTTGGTCGGTTATTGACCGGAAGTAATACGATGCATTTTTCTTTTCTTTATTAATTGTTTGCCCCGTAAGCAAAAAGCCCATGACTGTCAGTTTGTTTTTAACCCGGTCAATTGAATCCAGGTAAGCAGGGTTTTTACTTAATTGCTCTATGCTATCTTTTTTCCGGTAATCCATTGTTTCTTCATCAAGTAGTTTCAGGGGTCGTGCTTCATCCCAATATGAAGGGGTCTTCCTATTGGAACTGTCAGTATACTTTAAAATCGTGTTGTCAAAATAGTTCTTTCTGAAATCCGGATCTGGATCAAATTTGGAATAAACATTTACAAAACTTCCGTAAACATCTATCCCGAGAATTTTTATATATGGATAAATGACCTGGTTATGCAAAACCCACAAACTATCATTATAAGGAATATATAGTTGTTCCAGGATCAAAGAATCCAGGAATTCCATTTGATTTACTTTTCTCAATTCCAATTTCAATGAGTGGATGCGCCATTCATCTTCCACAATATTTATATACCCGGAAAAAAGAGGCTCGTATTTTCTCTTTGGCGTTACCAGTATCTTGTTTATTTGTTTTCCATCTTCAAAAAAAGCTCCCACGTATTTGTATTTATAATAGTTGGTCGCATTATCAGAGATGGGTGAAATAAATCCACGGGGATTAAGACTGGTACCGATCTGTACATTATTATCATACATGGAATAAAACTGTGGTGCAGCAAGTCCATAGCTATCACTGCTACCACTAACCTTGGATGAAAGGACTTCTATTTTTCTGTCGTTTGGTTTGCGTACTGAGTAAGTAGAAATTGTTTCTGAGAGATAGATGATCTTATTTTTACTGGTATCGCCGTCTTCATTGAAATCGACTTTTTGGCCAAAAACTTTTTTAGGATAGTCACGCAACCTCATTTGTCCCTTTGTGTAAACCTCGCAAATAAATTTATCCAGTTGCTTTTGATAGACTGGCCGCATGCGAATGGTTTTCTTGATTATTTCATTGGCCGGATTTTCGCCTGAACGTACAATAACTTCTTCCATTGTAAAATCAACAAGGCTTAATACAAAATCAAGCTGGATGTCCTTGTCTTCGACCTTAATATTTCTTACATCTCGTTTATACCCCACATGCTGAGCGATAAGCGTATAATTGCCGGGAGAAAGGTTCAAAAAATATTTTCCTTCGACATTGCAGGTTGTGCCGCCCTTTTTATCCTTTATTAAAACAGAAGCATTTGGCAACGGCTCACCTTTATCATCTCTTACAATGCCTGAAACTGTTTGGGAAAATGATGAAGCATTTATTAACGCAAATATTATAAGTTGAAAAATTATTTTCATAGACAGGTTATCAGAAATTATTTTTTGGGCTTTGATGAACGAAGGTAACTTCCACTAAGCGCTGCAAAGCCTGCTACAAGTCCACCAACAAAAGCCGTTACGATCATCAATAACCATTTCGATCCGCCTAATGGTAAAAGCGAAGCGATCTTCACGGATAACACTCCTTCATTTGAAAGATCCATCCAGAAGGCTAATACAAACCAAAGAATGAACAATGCTAAAAAACCCGCGAAAAATGCTTTGAACCCTCGTTGATGGATCAATAGTGCTACTAAAAAAGCAATAACTGTAAAAAACCACCAGTAGGAAATATAAATACCGGCAATAAAACTTAATAAAGCAGTTAATAATACAGAATTAAAAAATTTCATATCGGGAAATTTCAAAGTTTGTCAAGTGTCATTTTCCATTTGGCTTTTTTATCCAGCTTATCACCTGCATGCATGAACCAAATGCTATAATATTTTCCAGCTGCCCATTGATCAACAAATGAATCATAATATTTACTGCCGGGATTACCGCTTTGTCCGCCGGGATAAACACCGTACGCTTCTATTTTATCTGTCAATTGAACGATCATCCTCCAACTTGGCCCATGAAAAT
>Ga0070689_100002232_pt1 | contig 12581 bp, 20 predicted proteins | sample KBSS23HmetaG_FD_64669 | JGI IMG/M metagenome (GOLD analysis project Ga0070689, IMG submission 64669) | Switchgrass rhizosphere microbial communities from Kellogg Biological Station, Michigan, USA - KBS S2-3H metaG | ecosystem: Host-associated > Plants > Roots > Rhizosphere ...
TCCCCGATTGTTTCAAAATTGTAATGATCTGTAAGCCATCGTTGAACCACTAAATTGTGTTTCACCGTCTCAGCGTCATTAACAACCCAACCAGCAGGTTTATTAAGAACTAAAAGGGAATCATCTTCAAAGATAACTGTAGGTTCCATATTGAGTGTATTGTACCATTTTTGGTATAATAACTATTATGGCAAGACCAAAAGATACTCTTACAAGCCCGCAAGATGTTGCTGCAATGGCAGAAGGAGGAATTTCATACGATCAACTTTTTGATCAAATTAAAGGTGGAAATCCTGCGGAGATAGCAGAAGCAATTGGAAGAACTCAAAGACAAGGATTAGTAGAGTTTGGAACTCGATATAATGCTGAACTTGGCACTACAGAGACAGTAGTTACTAAAGTTGTGGAAGACTAACCTATTTTTCCCTCTTTGCCTGACAATTCATACAAAATGTTGCTTCTGGTTCGATCATGAGGCGCTTTGTTTCAATCATCTTTCCACAATCATCACAAATCCCGTACTTCCCTATTTTAATCATAGACAATGCTTTTCTGACTTGGACCATTCTTCGGTCTAATTGCTCCTTCACTGCAGTAACTTGTGCGTGACCAAACTGCTCTTGTGCCGTATCGTCAAGAGAAGTATTCTCTGTCACCCGATCAGTATCTTTAAACGGATCTTCCTTGTCTATTTGCTTTTTCCTTCTTTCAAGTCGCTTCAATTGCTCATGAAGCATATTGGCAATTGGAGTGACAAATTTCTTTGGGAATGATACTTTTTTTTGTGATTTCATAGTGATTATGCTGTTTTGAATGTTAAATGGAATAGAGTGAGGAACGAAAGGAACGCGGCACTTCCTGAAATTAACCACTCGTATGAAGCAAAGGATATCATAGTTGGGAACCAGATCGCAAGGAGCGCTCGAACGATAAAAAATACTGCAAGGACTGAAACCCCTGCAAATCCGATCCTTCCTGATTTATACCAGCTAAACTTTTTATAGTGAATGTTTAAGAAATAATAAAGACCAATCAGAAGACCAACTCCTGCGATTGCGAAAAAACTGGCTGCATGTCGTGCGGTGATTCCATCATAGAAAAGAAAAAGAATAATGGGAGCAAAAAGTGCCACAACCCCTGCCTCCAAAAGCTCAAAGATCCGCATTTTATAACGCCAGCTTGCAATTCCTAAACCAACAAGCATTCCTACAAATGAAAACCAGAACCAGTAATTACTCGCGAAAAATCGAGCCACTACATCCCCTAGAAAGACGAAAAAGAAGATGTAAAAACCTACAGTAAATATTTGGTTTTCAAAATAATCTTCTTTGAGAAAGCGCCAAAAGGAGAAAAGGAACATTAAACTTCCAAGTAGTAGTAAAAGAATTTGGATGATCACAGATTTGATTTTACCACAAAATTAAATGTGATTTTTAATGTCACCTTGACTTCTATCTCTGTGAAAACTAGAATAGTGTACTCATATGCTCGAAACTCCCCATGCTGTCGTTGGAGCAGCTATCGCAACCGCTATCCCAAATCCATTTATTGCTATTCCACTGGCTTTTCTCTCCCATTTTGCTCTCGATATGACTCCTCATTGGAACCCGCATATTAGTACTGAACTCAAAAAATACGGCGAAGTAACGCAAAAATCCAAAAACATTATTTATCTTGACCTTGCTCTTTCCGCAGCTCTCACCGTATTTATTGCTTCTCGAGCACTTCCTGATACTGGACATTTTCTAACCATTGGAACAGCGGGATTTGCAGGCATTCTCCCTGATGTTATAGAAGCACCTTATTTCTTTCTCCATTGGAAAACAAAGTTTCTAGAGAATTGGTTGAAGTTTCAGAAATCAATTCAAAATGATGTTGGAGTCTTTTGGGGATTGAGCACACAACTTGTTACGGTAATTGCCGCTTTGTGGTGGATATTTAATTAGTTAAAAGTTCAAAATGCAAAATTAAAAGTTGAAGAGAAATTAATTTTGAACTTTTCACTTTGCACTTTTAACTTTATTTCCCCGCACGTTCTACATACTCCCCTGTCCTCGTATCAACTCGAATCATTTCTCCTTTTTCTATGAATAATGGTACTCGAACAGTAATTCCATTTTCCATAACCGCTGATTTGTACATGTTCGAGGCAGAATTTCCTTTGACACCTGGATCTGTATCTGCAACTTTCAAATTCACTTTGGGAGGAATATCAATTGATAAAGGCTTGTCACCCCAGAACATGATGGTAGCGGTCTCCCCTTCTTTGATAAACGGAAGTTCTGACTCAATAACAGAAGTCGGGATCTCAACCTGTTCATAGCTCTCAGGATCCATGAAGGTTGCAATGGTTCCAGCAGTATATAAATATTGAAGTTGGCGTTTGACGGTTACTAAATTATCTACCTTTACATTACTTGAGTATGACTTCTCTTCAACACTTCCAGAATCTAAATTGCGAACTTTGAGTTTTACTGTCGCTCCCCCACGCCCCATTTTAATGAAATCATATTTAACAACCTTGTATGGCTTTCCATCAGCCAGAAAAGTAACGCCGTTTTTAAGATCAGTAGAAGCAAGCATAGAGGCAATTATACTAAACTTTAGTTCACTTCGGAAGCACCTTTTTCTAGTTCTACAATTCTATCGTCATGATCACTAACTTGATGAGAAAGAATTGTATGTTCCTCGTCAAATTTTTGATATGCACCAACAAGAAAATCAGTATTATCAGCTATTCTATTTAATGCTGCTTTTATTTCAAGAAAACTTTGATCATGATCATCTAGTCTCTGAAAAATATCATACTGAGATCTACGGATTTCATCGCTCACAAACTCCTCTGTAACTAATTTATTTTTTGCTATTTTCTTTACCATACAACCAATATAATACTTCTTTCTTCTAAAAACAATTCAAAAATGATATCATTCACCTATTGCCTTGGTGGTGGAATGGTAGACACGCAGGTCTCAAAAACCTGTGAGCCTTAAAGCTCATGTCGGTTCGAGTCCGACCCAAGGCACTGGTTAAAGTTAATTGAAACGAGGTGATATTTATGAATGGAAATCGAAGAGAAGCACTAATTCATATTCAAACTGAAGAACTGGAAAAATTACGTAGAGAATCTGCAGACGGGAAACAAGACGCAGGGAAGAAAATAGAAGAAGTAGTTGAGGCAACCGTAGAAAATTTAAAGGAAAGGACTAAGAAAACTAATTAATGGATCAAACCTGCCCAATTAATTTTAGAGATTGCTTCGTACCTCGCAATGACGGAAGGTTAATTTTTCCCTTTATCCCTTGGGAAGAACTTCATTCTATTGAAAGCATTATAATATTGACATATAATACCTTTATGACGCATAAAGAAGACCAGGCTCAACAGTTAGGAAAAGGAATTGCTGCACTTCACGAATATACTAAAATGCTGGATGCAATCACGAATCATCAACCAGGGGTTTCAAAAGATGACGCCGTGGCAGCAGGAAGACGACTTCAAGAATCTGCACAGAAACTCGGAGATGATCTTGGAATAATCCAAGGCGTACAAGAAGTCATTAACAACATAACTAAATAAGTACTTCTAACTTTTCCCCTTATCTCTCGGGAAGAACTTCATTCTATCTCCTTTGAAGAAGAATTTAATTGACTTGAGGGCTCCATTCCGATGTTTAGCGATATCGAGCGAAATATTTAAACCTCCATTTGCTTGCGATGCCTCAAATGCATCATCATCTTCACGATAAAGAAACATTACCATATCTGCATCCTGCTCAATCGAACCAGAATCACGGAGATCTGAAAGCTGTGGCCGCTTCTCCCCTCGTTGTTCAACAGAACGCGAAAGCTGTGATAACGCAATCACGGGAACTTTCAGTTCACGGGCAATATTCTTTAAACCTTGAGAGATTTCTGAAACCTCTTGGACCCTATTTTCCAATCCTCTACTTCGAGCCAATTGTAAATAATCCATAAATATAATGTCCAACCCATGTTCCACTTGAAGTCTTCGTGCACGCGTTCGCATCTCAAGAATTGAAAGAGCAGGCGTGTCATCAATATAAATAGGTGCTTCAGCTAACACACCCATGGCATTAGAAAGATTCGTAAAATCGTCTTCTGAAAGTTTGCCAGTTTTGAGTTTCCATGCATCAACATTGGCTTGTGATACCAGCAAACGATCAACTAATTCCTCACGACTCATTTCAAGAGAGAAAAAGCCAACAGATCGTTTCATATTTACGGCAATATGTTCCATCATGTTCAGTGCCAACGTCGTTTTCCCGACAGAAGGACGAGCAGCTAAAATAACAAGATTGGATTTTTGAAATCCTGCAGTTACATCATCAAGTTCTTTAAACCCAGTTGGGACTCCACGGAGACCTCCCTGCTGTTTATGAAGTTCATCCAAACGATCAAAACTTTGCGCCAAAGCATCTTTCACTGGAGCAAATGCGTGTGTTGTATTATTTTGCGTGATGGCAAATACTTCGGACTCTGCTTTATCAAGTAAATCTGCAACTTCCAATCCATCATCACTCGAAAGCTCAACAAGGCGTGTCGCGGCACGCATAAGCGACCGTTTTGTCGCAAGTTCACGGACTATTTTCCCATATTGAGCAACATGTGCAGCAGTTGGAACTTTATTCGCAAGCTCTATAAGATACGATGATCCACCAACGTTTTTTAGTTGCTTTTTCTTTTTTAATTTGTCAGAAATGGTAAGAACGTCAATCGGGATTCTATTCTCATAGAGTTCAAGTGCCGAATCATAAATAATACGATGTCGATCATCATAAAAATCGTCAGGCTTTAAAATCTCACTCAAGGTGATAATGACATCTTTATCAAGAAGTAATGACCCAATGACTGATTCTTCAGCCTCTTGAGAATGTGGAGCTACACGGATTTGATTAGGTGACATGAAGTATTGATAGCATGCAACTTACTTTTTCTCAAGGATGATAATCTTCCTCTCTTCCCCAATATCACTTTTCTTAATAGTCAATTTCTCCATTGTCTCAGCTGGGATCCCAAATGCATTGACAAAGTCTTCTGCTTTCGTAAGATCAGCAAATGTTTCGGGATTCATTCCTTCAGCAAGGTAGTGCATGGGAATAATAATCGAAGGCTCAATACTTCGTGTTACTTCAACTGCAGTTTGTGAATCAATAGTATATTTTCCACCAACAGGAATAAGTAAAATATCAATTGGCCCCATTTCTTCGATTGATTCGGCAGGAAGTTTGTGGCCCAAATCACCTAAATGAGCAATCCTCAAATCTTCCATCTCAAACACATAGATCGTGTTTTTCCCTCGTTCTTCCCCTTTTTTATCATCATGAAAGGACTGAATCCCAATGATTGAAACTCCTGCAATTTCATATTCTCCTGGACCATCAACAACCCGAGAAACATTTTTAACAAGATCAACTTGGTCATGATCAGGGTGATGATGCGAAACCGTTACAATCGTTGCTTCCTGTGGAGGATATTTCAAACCAACCATCGACGGATCAAAAGGATCAGTGATGACAGTAGTACTCTTGCCACGAAGTTTGAATGATGAATGACCGAGATATGTTATGTCCATAACTTGTAGCATCCTAGCAGATCCTTCATTATTTGACAACGTGCGTTTACTTCCTTACACTATCAAAGTTCCCAAGTCTCCTACCCACTTTATATGCGCAAGGAACTTCTCGTTGCTATCTTTGCTGGCACTCTTTTTGGTGTCATAGGCGCGTTTGGTATCTGGAGAACAAATCATACTCTTGACGCACAAGGTGTTTCCGCTACTCCCTCTATAACAACTCCTGAGTCAATAACTCCAACGGTGACATCTGCACAAAAAGGTGCGATACAAACACATATTCTCACCCCCGTGGATGGCGATGTTGTCTTTACAAATTCGCTACCAGTTGCCGGCAAGTCACTCCCGAATACTTGGGCTACCCTTTCATCAGAATCTGAAGATACTATCTTTAAAATCAATGCTGATGGATCTTTTCAACAATCATTAAATGTGAGTCCCGGTATCCACGCAATTGTTCTCACTTCGTTTGATCAGGAAACGCCAAAAGAACAAGGTATCTTTGTGGTGAATTCTTCACTATTTACACTTCAAAATGGGGAAAAAGCAAAAGCCTATATGGGAATTGTAACGAATAAAACAGAAAGCTCGCTTCAAGTGAAAGATCCAAAAGGAACCATTCTTCTTGTCTCAGTCAATCCTAAATCCGTATCAATTTCTCGTATTACCGATACAACAACAAAAGATGCAACCTACGCAGATATCGGGATTGGAGATGCTATCGCTGCCTTGGGAATTGTTGGTGCCAGCGATGTATTGGATGCCAAACGAATTTTGATAACAGCAATTCCGACATCGACAAAAAGAAAAACACTCATGGGAAAGATTACCTCAGCAACAAAAAAGGAAGTTACGTTTACTGGAAAAGATGGGACAGAATATTCATTGGCACCAACGAAATCAATGGTAATTACAAAGGGCGATACATTGGAAAAGATTGTATTTTCTGATTTAGAGATAGGACAAAAAATCATTGCAACAGGAACTATAGATGGAAATGACATCACTGCAAGTAGAGTTCAGGTAGTTGAGTGATTTGACAAACGCCACTCCTCTCTCGTATAATTGCCTTACATTTAAAGATTTAAAGCGTTTTACCGGAGTCACGATCCGGGATGCAGCGAGCCAAATACTCGACGGACAAGATTTACGCCGTAAAAGTTTAAACACCTGGTGGTTGCCGGGACAAAGAGCCAATATCCTCAAAAGATATTGGAACAAGGATGGGACCGCGAAGGTTCCTTTTTTTTGGACAAAAAAGAAGGCCCTCGTTCCTTGAGACTTTTGTTTAATAGAAATATTAGACTGAATTTTCAATGAACGAGGGCTTTTTTGTTGAATTAAATATATGAATAAAAAGAAAACAAAAACAAATCATATGGAAAGAATTCAAACAATTGAAGAGGTATCTATGTCGCAAACTATTGAACAAATGGTTACTGTTGAATTTATCCCTGATTTTTTGGCGAACCCAAGTGCAGGAGCCTTGAAACGTGCAAGAAAGATCATTTGGAGTGGATATACAAATGTGGACACAGGCCCAGAGAGAGATATCAAGCGAAGAGAACTTATGAAAAAATATCCTGATTTACCATGGAGAAATAATGAGACTGAAGCGATAGCCTGCTGGTTAGAGTTAACTGATGAACAAAGACGCGAAGTTATATTGTCTATTTCACCTGATAAAGACCAGTTACAGAAAGCAGTCAAACCATTAGTCACCGCTATTGGAAATGATATTGAAAATAAAAACACAATTTTACTTGCAACAACGATCTATCGTTTCCTTTTATCACAAACACAATTGGATAATCAAAAAGAAAATGCTGAAAACAATTCTTTGTTGGCAACTGTTTCTGTGAATTCCGCCATCAGTAAACAAATTGATTTTTGGCGTTTTGTTTGCTTACCAGAAGTTTCACTTGGCGTAAATTCAAACAATACATTTGATACATGGAATTATACGCTTGGATCGGAACGCTATGATACACTCTCACCTGCTCTTCAAAGAGATTCTGAGGTAATCGATGGAATGCGAGCTCTGGGAATAACTCCTCAATTATTCTATGTTCTTGATGATTGGGAAGCACCTTGGTTACGGTCTGAAAACACATTTAAAAAATTATCTAAAAGTGAACAAAAGAAAGCACTTGAAAGTCTTTCTGAAATAAGAGATGTGACATCAGAATGGATCACAAAACAGACAAAGCAATTTGAGCCTTCTGGAATTATCTATTTCTCTTCTTTGATAAATTACCAGACTTTTACAGATCTTATGGATGTTCCACTTTTAGAATCTCGAAATGACTATAAAAATACTATGGAAGAAGAAAAACGTTTTGTAAAAGAATCGTCTCGCCGAATTCTGATTGATTCAGAGGCATATGCAATTGCACAAAAACGTGTTATTCAATACGCGACCGAAGGTTCAATTCTAGCAAATACATTTCTAGCAAATGGTATTTATTTAAATTCTGAATATCCAGTTCAGGTTGTTTGGAAAAAGCTAACCCTTTTTGCCAATCTACCAACACTTTTTTATGTTACAGACAAAGAAGTGAAAAATGTTTAGAATAAGGACAAATATGTCAAAACAAAATTTACAAACACTAAAAGGATTTCGGGACTTTTTGCCAGAGACAACTGCTAAAAGACAGTGGGTCAAAAGCAAAATGGTTCAAGTTGCAGAACGATGGGGATTTGAACCCATAGAGACTCCAACCCTAGAACCCTATTCCCTATTCCAAGGAGAAATTGGTGAAGATGAAAAGCTTTTTTATAAATTTAAAGACCTTGGAGGACGTGATGTTATGCTCCGATACGACCAAACGGTACCTACATGCAGATTCGTTGCAGCGAATCAAAATTCTCTTGCATTTCCTTTTAAGAGATATCAATGTCAATCTGTATTTAGAGCTGAAAATCCTCAAGCAGGCCGTTATCGCGAATTTACTCAGTTCGATATTGATATTTTTGGTGTTGCGGGTCCCACGGCTGACGCTGAAGTAATTGCCGAAAATCTTGATACGTATCTTACGATTGGATTTAAAAAGCCGGTAGTTATTTTCAATAATCGCGATTTGATGAAAGACATCCCATACGAAGCCATTGTCGCGATCGATAAACTCAAAAAAATCGGCGAAGAAGGAGTTATTAATGACATGGTTAAGAAAGGTATTACGAAAACTCAAGCTGAAGAATATTTTAAATATGTTACAAATATTAAACCTGATGAAACGGTAAAAGAGATAATCCAATATTTGGAGAATTCAGGTTTTGACAGTCAATACTATCGCTTTGAACCCACTCTGGCTCGTTCTTTTTCTTACTCTCAAGGACCAATCTGGGAAATTGTTATCGAAGATTATGTTGCTGGATCTGTTGGTGGTGGTGAACGATATGACGGAATGATGGAACGTTTGACCGGGCAGAAAATCCCGGCAACTGGAATTGCATTTGGATTTGATAGAACCGTTGAAGCGGCTGATCAACTTGGATTAATTCCAACAGATAATAAAAAGACGACAATTTTAGTTACGATTTTTTCTCCAGAAACACTCGAGATTTCTTTGGCAACTGCAAAAACGTTGCGAGATTCGCAAATAAATACTGATTTATATCCAGAATATGTCAAACTGGACAAACAACTCAAATATGCAGATAAAAAAGGAATTCCATTTGTGGTGATTATTGGGCCTGAGGAGGCTGAGAAAAATGTTGTGAAAGTCAAAGATATGAAGAGTGGAGAACAGGAAGAACTTTCGGTAGCAGATCTTATCAAAAAATTGGTATGATGAATGATGGCTGCTGCTCGAACTAAAGCATTTATCCTTCTTCTTATTACTACGCTCATTTGGGGAGCTGCAACCATAATTCTGAAATATACCCTCAACGGCATTACTCCACTCCCCTTTCTGTCGTATCGATTTCTCATCTCTGGTGGACTTGGGATAGTGTCACTTCTCTTTTATCGTGGAAAATTACCCAAGACTGCTCGGAGTTGGATCATTATCGCTGTCTATTCATTTCTTTCAACAACGATGTCTTTGGGCCTTCTTTTTCTTGGGTTAGCCAAAACAACGGTTCTCGATCTCATTTTAATCACCCTTATTGGTCCTCTCATGGCTGAAATAGCAGGCGTCGTATTTTTGAAAGAGAAAGTCACTCGTTTGGAAAAAATTGGCACATTCATTGCATTAAGTGGTGCTCTTCTGACAATTCTGGAACCGGCATTAGAAGCTGGACATTCGTTTGGTGGACTGGGAGGCAACCTTCTTATTTTCACTTCAATGTTTGCTGATATCGCATCGCTCCTTCTTCTTAAAAAACTTATTAAAAATGATATTTCACCAACAATACTTACTCAGATCTCTTTTATTATTGGTCTCATGACCCTTTTACCAATATCAATTGTCTTTATGGGTATTGGACCATTTATGCATATCGTTTGGGAACTCCCGATACAATACCATTTGGGAGTCCTCTATATGGCTATCATGTCTGGAACTGTAGCCTATGCAATGAGAGCACGAGCTCAAAAAGCAATTACCGTCGGTGAAGCTGGACTCTTTGGATACCTCGGCTCAATTGTTTCTGCTCCCCTAGCAGTGATTTTCCTGCATGAAACAATCACTTCCCTTTTTATAGCAGGGGCAATTCTCATTGGGATTGGAGTTGGAGTTGCAGAGTATAGAAAGAAGAGGTAGTATACGCGCATGACGATTTCTATCGAGCAATTAGATCAAGAACAGCAAGCAGAAGCGAGGAGACTAGATGCTACGAGTAAAACAGGGTTCGGCACAGCACCAGAAGCACTTTTACTTAAAGCCGATGGATCGATCGTACTCATAACACCGGATACTCGACCATTGAATGCCGAATTAGGAGAAGAAAACAATATCATCAGAGCATGGGAGAAGTAATTACATCTCCCCAATTATATGGGAACTGAATATGTCCTTGGACCAGAGGCGGACCCAGCTGAAACAGGCGACTACAAGCATTTCAAAGCACCTGATGACCATGGCATCACGGTAATTAGCCGAACCTTCGATAAAAATACAGGCAGATATAAGGAGATAAAAATAGATCTCAAACCAGGAGAAGAAGTAAAATATGTAAATCATCCTGATGTTGTGGTTTTTGAAAAACCTGAACCTCGTTAAAAAAGACCCACATTGATACTTCTGTGGGATCCTCTAGATTTGAAAGGAATAAATTGATATAATACTCCTAATATGAAAGCACAAATTCACCCACAATGGTTTGAAGACGCACAAGTTGTTTGTGCATGTGGAAATATATTTACTACTGGGTCTACAAGACAAAAGATCGAAGTTGATATTTGCTACAACTGTCATCCTTTTTATACTGGCCAAATGAAAAATATTGATACTGCAGGACGCATTGATGCATGGAAAAATAAGATGGAAGGAGCCCAATCCAAAGTTCTTTCTAAATCAGATAAAAGAAAATTGAAGAAGGAACAGAAACTCGAACGGGAACTTGACAGACCAGACAGTTTAAGTGAATTACGAGGAAGTAAGAAAAATTAACACTCCAAATTTTTAATTTTTAATTTGAAATTTTTAATCAAATCTAAAATTTTAATGTTCAAATTTAAAACATTTAATCATTTGAATTGATTTAAAATTAAAAATTGGTAATTAAAAATTTTTTTACACTCCACGAAAACACCTATGGACTATCAGCAATTTAACACATCCAATCAGAAAGCCTATATTGAGATTCGTGGTGCCACGGGCGGAGATGAAGCAAAACTTTGGGGAGCAGATCTCCTGCGTATGTACATCCGATTTTGCCAAAAGAAAAATTGGAAAGTAACCCAAATTGATGATTTGACAATCATGGTGAATGCCCCAGGATCATTTGATACGTTTAAAAATGAATCAGGAGTTCATCGTGTCCAGAGAGTCCCCACAACTGAAAAAAGAGGACGAATCCATACCTCAACTGCAACTGTTGCAGTTCTCCCAGAAGTGAAAGAATCAGAAGTCACTATCCGACCAGAAGATTTGGAATTGCAATTCTACCGCTCCGGTGGCTCAGGAGGCCAAAATGTCAATAAAGTTTCAACAGCTGTTCGCATCATTCATAAACCTTCTGGAATTGTTGTCACCGCTCAAACTGAACGTTTCCAAGAAGCAAACCGAATGATTGCAATGGAACATTTGCGCGCTCGCCTTTTTGAAAAACAGGAAGAAGAAAAATTAAAAAGTGTTGCTGGATATCGATCAAAAATTGGACGCGGCATGCGAAGCGAAAAAATCAGAACGTATAATTTTCCTCAAGATAGGCTTACTGATCACCGGATTGGGAAAAACTGGGGAAATTTGGAAGTTATTATGGAAGGGAATTTGGATAAGGTTATAGAATTAACTAAGAATATTGAATAAAATAACATTTTATGACTAATGATCGACTTACAAATTTGGACAGGCAGGATCCTGAACGTATGGCAAAATTAGATCAAGCTTTACAAGAACTTCAGGAACAGTTAAAAAAAGAACGTGCTCAATCAAATAATTCTTTAGACAAGATTGCTCGTATTTTTAACGAAAATGGGGATCCAATCGCTGAACCTCTTGTATAAGAATTATTGTTCTGGGGATTCTTGAAGTGTTGCACTTATGGTTTCGGTTTTCCCATCTCTCCACACTTCAATCTGAACTTGTTGCCCAGACTTTTTCTTTGCAATCACATTTGCCAACCCATTGTCTCCTTTTATATCTTCCCCATCAAGTTTGGTAATAATATCATCTTCTTTAATTCCAGCTTTTTCTGCAGGAGAACCTGCGACCACTGTTTGAACATATGCTCCTTGAGGAACGTTATTGAGAACAGCTGATTGCTGAGTAACCATTTGATACTCTACTCCAAGATATGCTTTTTGGGCAAAACTTCCATTTTGATTAAATGCGGTAAGTGCATCTTTTAAGATATTAACAGGGAGTGCAAACCCAATC
>Ga0070689_100002234_pt1 | contig 12580 bp, 14 predicted proteins | sample KBSS23HmetaG_FD_64669 | JGI IMG/M metagenome (GOLD analysis project Ga0070689, IMG submission 64669) | Switchgrass rhizosphere microbial communities from Kellogg Biological Station, Michigan, USA - KBS S2-3H metaG | ecosystem: Host-associated > Plants > Roots > Rhizosphere ...
TTTACTCTTGGATTTTTGTTTGGAGGACTCATTATGAAATGGCAAATAGAAATCTTTTTGGACAAATCAGTTTCACTCGGTATTGGCAATATCTTGGATATCAGTCGATTATTAACAACAGTACTTCTTACTTCCGTTCTCATGGGTGTTAGCTTCCAGTTTCCGATAGTACTCCTTATGTTACTTCGATTTGGTCTTATCAAGATGAGTTCGTTACGCAGAATGCGACCGGGGATATATCTTGCCTCTTTTATTTTCTCAATGTTACTTCCTCCTGACTCAATTCTTGCCGATATCTTGCTTACATTACCACTGATTATTTTGTTTGAGTTGACCTTATTACTAAATAGTATGTTTGGTAAGAAAGCTTAATTTCCCCTGAATTCCCACTTGCAAATATACATAATCATATTCCATACTGAATGTAAGTTTTAATTATATGAAAATATCGTTTGTTGTAGCATGTATACTTATTCTTCTTCCATTCAAATCTGTTTTTGCCCAGACTATCCCAATTACTGCAAATGAAAGTGTTTCACCGACTTCTCATCCGTATATTCTTCAGGGGGACACGAATAGCGATTGTTCCGTCGATGGTATCGATTTTTCAACAATGATGAATCATTATTCGTCATCAACACAAAATGGCGTTGTTGATGGAGATTTTGACGCTTCAGGACAAGTTGACGGAGTTGATTTTATCATCTGGCTTTCAAGTTATGGACTTACTTGCGATACTCTTGACAGAATCCCGACGCCTATCCCAGCTGAACATGAATTGGATATTTCAGTTTGTGATCCAGCCAATGGGCCTTTTTCTGCAACTATTGATAATCCCTATAACCCGTTCCCTGTAGATCAGGTTTCTGTATTTGAATCTCCAGATGGTGAACGGGTAACCGTTACGGTACTTCCCCAAATTGAAAGAGTTGCAGGTGTAGATACACGAGTGGTTCAGGAATATGAAACGGTAAATGATGAATTAGAAGAAATATCTCAGAACTTTTTTACACAAGCTCCTGATGGGACGGTTTGTTACTATGGAGAAAATGTAACTGAATATAGTGGTGGACTAGCGATTGCTCATGATGGGACCTGGCGTGCTGGAGGCTCAAATAAACCAGGTATTCAAATGCCTGCACATCCGGAAGTTGATCAGTCGTATCTCCAAGAATATGCGCCAGGGATTGCGGTAGATCGTGCACATCATTTTGCATTTGAAGATTCATATACTGTTCCCCTTGGTACATTCCATAATGTGCTTCTTGTTGATGAAAATCCTCTGAGTACCAAGCGATACGCACCTGGGATTGGTGTTATCTTTGATGATGATGCGGTATTGGTAAGTCAAACAAATCCATAGCAAGAAAATGATTATACGTAAAAAATATACAAATTTTATAAAACAGTGGGCCGGAGCTTTCGCTCTTCTTTTGACTGGGCTTCTCCTTTTGACTTTTCGTTACCCGGTTGCAAATCTCACTTCAGCAGCAGGATCGGTATCTGGAGATGCGAATGGTGACTGCAGAGTGGATGGAATAGATTTTAATGTTTGGCTCAATCATTATAATCCGACGCTGACCGTTAGCGGTGGTCCTTCAGTTGGCGACTTTGACACTTCAGGAAAGGTAGATGGCATTGATTTTGTCATTTGGTTAAGCCACTACGGACAGACATGCCCTACGACAACCAATACACCAACGCCTACTGGTACTTCAAACTCAACATATGATGATTTGAGAGCAACTGTGGACAGATATTTTCTCGCCCATCAAGGGCCAAATGGGAATGGAGGAACAGGATTAGACCATACGTGGGATATTAACGAACTCTCATCTTCGCAAATTGCAGGAAGCCCCGATGCTCAAAAATTATTGGCAGCATGTCCCCTCCCAACTCAACGTGCGGTGTACCCAAAACTCGCATGGGAATATGGTGGCAGTGATCATCAGTGGATTCATCCGGAAGTATCGGCATTAGTCTATTGTGTGTATGTTCCCGTAAAACCAAGCACGTCACACTGGACCTATAATGCATCAACTGATCGTGTCACTGGAGATATCTATGTTCTCTTCCCAGATCAAAATCCATGTAAAAACCGTACAGGACGGGATCAGGTAATGGGATGTATTGGAGATCCAACGAATTCCGAAATACTTGTAGACACCATGAGTTATCATGATGGAATAAGTGTTGGATATAATCTTCAAAATGCCTCAACGGAAGTATTTCTCATTCTTCCCGATGGTACAAAAGTCCAACTTCTTATTAATATATAAGTTAAAACTTCACAATGGTATTCAGACACGATATAATTAGCACTGGAAATATATGGCTGCTAATACTGACTACTACGATTTATTAGGTTTGAAAAAAGGTGCATCCGATGCTGAGATTAAATCTGCCTATCGGAAGAAGGCTATGGAGTGGCATCCTGATATGCATAAAGGTGCGGATAAAGAAATGGCTGAGAAGAAATTTAAAGAAGTGAATGAAGCATATCAGGTCCTTTCTGATTCTCAAAAAAAGGCTGCGTATGATCAATATGGCAGTGCAGCTTTTTCCCAAGGAGGTCGTGGGGGTAATCCCTTTGCCGGAGGTGGAAACCCATTCGGTGGTGCTGGTGGGCCATTTACCTATACCTATCAGACCAACGGTCAAAATCCATTCGGTGGAGGAGATTTTGGCGACCCGTTTGATATCTTCGAACAATTTTTCGGTGGAGGGTTTGGTCAAAGATCTCAAGCCAAGCCTCGTTTTGGTATCACTATTGAGTTTATGGAAGCAGTCAAAGGAGTTGAAAAAGAAGCTTCTATTGATGGTAAGAAACGAAAACTTAAAATCCCTGCTGGAGTTTCTGATGGAACCCGAATCAGATTTGATACCTTTGATCTTATTGTAAGTGTATCTCCAGACAAGATTTTTGAACGAGATGGTGCAGATATTTATGTGAGTGTTCGGATCCCTTTTTCAATTGCGACGTTAGGTGGAGAAATTCGTGTGCCGACTATTGATGGAGACTTAAAACTCAAAGTCAGAGCTGGAACCCAACCAGGAACTATGATGCGTCTACGTGAACGAGGAGTAAAACATGTGCAAGGACGAGGGCGTGGAGATCAATACGTTAAAATCACAATAGCAGTTCCTGAGAAACTCAATTCCTCACAAAAAAGACTTTTTGAAGAGATGAGGAGAGAAGGGTTATAATTTATTGATCTTTTTTCATACTGTGAAATAATCTTTTTGCTTCTGCGACAACCCAATCTGGGGGTTGGTTATTCGGATCTTTATCAGCCTCATCTCTCAATCTCTCAGCTTCTTCTGGACTAATAACTTCTTCTTCGGGCATAGTGTCTTCTTTTTCATGTACCATATGGAGTTAGTATAATCTTTTATATTTCTTTTGTAAAAATGGAGATTAATTAGCAAATGTTTGTCCTGCTGGGTCGAAGACTGGTTCGGTGGCGGAACATACGAGACCTCCCCGGCTATTTACGGTGTCATATACTTCCCATGCAAAGTCTCCTGGAGTTGTACAAATATTATTATTACTTTTCGACTCTAGGCGGGTCGACACAAGAACTGCGGCCGGTGGGATATTCCCGTCAGATGAATAGCAATATTGATTTTCTGGGTTTGTTGCGCATTGGAGAATGGTTGGGTCTCCATAGGTAACAAGAGGTGGAACAGATGAAATAGTTCCTGCCGTTACCATATCGGTAAGCCATGTCGCACTTTCATCGGGGAATGTTCCATCGTGGTTTGTTGCATAGGCGGCAAGATTGTGCCCGATTTGAGTGACTGCAGAAATGCGTCCAGCATCCCGAGTTTTTGCAAGTTGCTCAAGTGGATTGACAGCAACAATAACGACGGTAGCCAAGACTCCAAGAATGGCAATGACAATAAGCAGTTCGATTAACGTAAAAGCTGATCTATTTCGAGCTTGCTGCTTCGCAGTTAAGAGTTCAATAAGTGTAAAGCCCTGGTGAAGTTTTTTCATGTACTTATCCAGTATTTATTAAAAAAATACTTCTGTCAAGGATCACGACGAGAAGATTGAAGTTGTCCCAATTGCTGAATTTCTTGGTTCCATTGGTCGACTTCATCTTCTAACTTTTGTTGTACTTCATGTGACAAGCCTTTTGTCCCTCTATGATGCCTCTTTGTTCCTATATCAGTTGGTCTAAGAGGGTGTTCGTGTTGAATTTCTCTTTTTGTCATATTTATTTTTTAGTTTTCACCTCCTTCTCCAGTTTCTCTTTGTCTTTTTTCAATTTTTCAACCTGTTCATCAGTATATTTAACGACTTTTACGATTGCACTATTGGGGATGATACTGATTGTTCCATCTTCATCTTTGAGGATAGTAGTTCTTAGATTCATTCGTCGTACTCTCCCCTTGACGCCCGTAATTTCGACATAATCTCCAACATTATATTGATTTTCCAAAAGTATAAAAAATCCGGTCACAATATCTTTGACAAGTGTTTGACTTCCAAATCCAATTGCCAATCCAAGAATTCCTGCACCAGTTAAAATGGGAACAATGTTGACTCCCCACTTGGACAAAATCATAACAAAGGCAATACTCCAGATGGCAATGCCAATAATATTTTTAACTAAACCTCGAAGTGTCTTAACACGGGGGTGATTTTTGCCTTGTGATTCTCCATGAAGGGCAATGGTATCAGTGACTTTGTTTACAGAACTCGTAAGGAGAATATAAACAATATATCCGACAATAATAATGACGAGTGATGAAATACTATTGGTTAGCATGGTGGGGTTCTGATCTAAATATTGGGCAATGAAATCCATGGGATTCATATAATGAGTATTATACCTCAAACATAATTGTTTTGAAATTGACTTCAATCCCTTTTTGAATTAAACTACAGAAGGATTTTGTGATTATGGCGGGAAAGTGCCCGTCATTTTTTTTACAAAGAGAGATTGCACAGATCGATTACGGATTTCCACGGATGAAATCCGCGAGAATCAGATATTGATCGGTGTTATCCGTATTTTATGCAACAACAACGAACTGAATTCGCACAAGCTTTAAGGGCAGTCGCACAGGAGAGGAAACTCGATCCTGAAGTGATTATTGAAAGCATTAAGCAATCAATTATTGCTGCGTATAAACGGGATGCTCGTGAACAAGGTATGGATGAGCTTGAGATGGAAGCACTTTCCTATGATGTCATTCTCGATCCAGGAAGTGGCGAAACACAAATCTTTAGCTTTAATCCAGAAACTCCAGAAGACAGAAAGGAAGTTACTCCTCCAGGATTTGGTCGAATTGCAGCTCAAACGGCAAAGCAAGTTATTCATCAAAAGATTCGGGAAGCTGAAAAAGGCGTGATCATGGAAGAATTTTCTGGAAGAGTGGGAAGTTTGATTACAGGAATTGTTCTTCGATTTGATGGCCCCGATGTTCGAGTGGACTTGGGTCGAACTGAAGCTTTGATGCCTGCTGACGAACGAATTCCAAGTGAACGATTGAACTTGAGTCAAAGATTAACTTTCTTGGTAAAAGAAATCAAAGAAACAATCAAGGGCAAACTCATCATTCTTTCCCGAAGCGATCCTCAATTTGTCGTTGAGCTTTTCAAACGGGAAGTTCCTGAAATGTCTTCAGGAAGTGTTACTGTCAAAGCAATTGCTCGAGAATCTGGAGTTCGCACCAAAATGGCAGTTTTCTCAGAACAATCAGGTGTAGATCCCGTAGGAAGTTGTGTTGGACAAAAGGGAGTTCGCGTTCAAGCTGTTACCAATGAACTTGGTGGTGAACGAGTTGATATTATTCAATTTACAGACAATATGGAAGAATTGGTGAAAGCTTCTTTGTCTCCTGCTGAAAATGCAACAGTCAAGCTTGATAAAGAGACAAATACCGCTCATGTTACTGTTTCCGAAGACCAACTTTCACTTGCAATTGGAAAAGATGGACAAAATGCTAGGTTGGCAGCAAAACTTACTGGGTGGAAGATTAAGATTGTTGGAGATGGAGTCAAAGCTGAAGAACCAAAAGTTGAAGTTAAGGAAGAAGAAAGAGCAGTTGAACCAGTAGTTGCAGAAGAAACTCCAAAGGCAGAGGAAGAAGCTATTGAACAACCCTCCTCCGCTGAAGCTACGGAAGGGCAAGGGAAGGATGCAGAACCAGTAGTTGCAGATGATTCTACCCCCGAACCATCTTCTGAAGAGCCGGTTGTAGCAGAAGCAACTGAAGTTGTTGAAGAAAAAGCTGCGTAAACAAACATTGGCCGTATGCATGGGAAAGACCTTGAACAACGAGCTAAAGATTTAGAAAAGGCAATGGGTACCTTATCCGAAGATGAGCAACTGGATGCTGCTGTTGTCTTGCAAAAATATCAACAATGGCAATATGAGAATAAGGACAAATTTCCCGTCGGTCGTGTTCCGTTAAGCAACTTCGAAAACCAATTACCGCCTGATGAACGAGAAGCATATAATAAACTTATGAAGACATGGGATAAAGAACTTAACGGCGAAGAACAATAATTATTAACCCATACTTGTATGGAACTTTTTTTAGAATCAAACACATATGACTGCAATCAAACGTCCACCCATTGTAACTGTGTTAGGTCATGTTGATCATGGGAAGACTTCGCTTTTAGACTACATCAGAAAAACTTCAGTAACTAAAAAAGAAGCAGGGGGAATTACTCAAAGTATTGGAGCTTCTAAGGTGAGTACAAAAGACGGTTCAACTATTACCTTTATCGATACTCCTGGACACGCTGCATTTTCAGCAATGAGAAGCCGAGGTGCCAAAGTTGCCGACATTGCAATCCTTATTGTTGCTGGCAATGATGGAGTAAAGCCTCAGACAAAAGAAGCTTTGGAAACTATTTTAACAGCACAAATCCCGTACATTGTTGCTGCAACCAAATCTGATTTGCAAACATTTTCCATTGATGTCGTTCGTGGCCAACTTGAAAAAATGGGAGTTCTCTTTGAAGGAAGAGGTGGAGACGTCCCTTTAATCCCTGTTTCTTCAATGAATGGGGATGGAATTGATCATTTACTAGAAATGATCGCACTCATTTCTGAAATGCATGAAATAACGGGTGACACAGACGCTCCACTTGAAGCGGTTATTATTGAAACAACAAAAGATCAAAGAGGTCCTGCAGCATCTTTGGTAGTTCGAAATGGAGTACTTAAAGTTGGCGATGAAATAACTACAGAAAGTGCAAACGCAAAAGTCCGAGGACTTTTTGACTGGACAGGAACACAAGTAAAAGAAGTTCATCCGGGCGAACCGGCCTATGTCATAGGATTTGAAACAGTTCCCCAAGTTGGATCTCGCGTTTGGTATGCATCAGAACATTTAGAGCTTACGAAAGTTGAAGAAAGAACACTTCTCCCTGAAGATATTGAAGGAAAGCACACCGTAATTATCAAAGCGAAAAGTTCAGGGTCTTTAGAGGCGATTTTGGCACAAGTTCCTAAAGAATTATTTGTTGTATCTCAAGGAGTTGGAGATATTACTGAAAATGATATTTTTGTAGCAAAAGCCGCCAAAGCAAAAGTGTATGCATTTGAGGTGAAAACAAAGGCTGGAGTATCCAAACTTGCTGATACAGAAGGAGTAAAAATTGAAGAATTTAAAATTGTTTATGAATTATTTGAACGACTTGAACAACTTGCACAAAAAGGCAAAATTGAAGTGGTAGGCAAGGCTCAAATTATTGCAAGTTTCCCTTTTGAAGATAAAAAGATTGCAGGATCTCGAATCTTGGCCGGCACTTTTGCAAAGCCGAATGGCAAATTTATTTTGCAGAGAAATGAAAAAGAATTAGGTGTAGTACGTATTCTTTCAATTCGAAAAGGTAAAAATGAGGTACCATCTGTTCGTCAAGGCGATGAATGTGGCATTCTTTTTGTTCCACAGCTTGATTTCAAGATTGGCGATGTTATACTATCGGTCAGAACGACATAGTGTATGGATGATCAATTTAAACACCTAATCGAAGAGTCAAAATCAATTCTTATCCTTCTTCCCACGAAGCCATTTTTTGATCAAGTTGCTGCGGGTCTTTCACTCTTTTTGTCTCTCAGAGAAGGTCGCGATGTTCAAATAGTATCGTCTTCTCCCATGACTGTCGATTTTAATCGAATCGTCGGTATCAATAAAATTACACAGGAATTGGGAAGTAAAAACCTCATTATTAAATTTTTAGATTACAATCCGAAAGATATCGAACGGGTTAAATATGATCTTGAAGCAGATAAAATGGTGTATCTTTCGATTATTCCAATGCCTGGTAAAAAAGCTCCTGCAAAAGATCAAGTGCTCCTTTCCTATTCTGGGGTGGCTGCTGACCTTGTAATCTTGATTGGGGGAACAAACGACAGTCATTTTCCTCAACTTTCGGGATCTGATCTTGCACAGGCAAAACTTATGCATATTGGGACGAAGGATTTAGTTCTTACCGATAAACATGCAATTTCTTTGGCACGACCTGCATCTTCTATTTCTGAAATCATCTATTTCCTTTTGAAGAATAATGGATATGAAATTGATCAAGATGCTGCAAGTGACCTTCTCATGGGAATTGAAGCACAAACTGAAAACTTTGCTGATCGAAGTGCAACTTCTGATACTTTTATGGCAGCGGCAGATCTCATGAAGCGAGGTGCCAGACGTTTTGCTGGACAGTCAGTCATTATGCCATCTAATTTCCCACCGGGGGCAATTCCAGGAGTCCAGCCACAAATGCCCCGTCAAATGCCACAGCAAGGACAACCGATGCCTCAAATGCCATATCCGCAACAAGGTCCGCAAATGCCACAATATCCACCCCCCCAAATTCCAGGAGGATTTACTCAAAATCCCCAAATCCCACGTCAACAATTGCCACAACAAGGTGTTCAGCAACCAATGCCACAGCCACGACCTCAGCCTCGACAACCACGGCAGATGCCTCAACCTCCCGTACAAAATGTTTCAGATGACAATCAAGAAGAAAATCAAAATGCCGAAATGGATCAAAATCCCCCAGCAGATTGGCTAGCAAAGCCAAAGGTATATAAAGGAACTTCAATTAATTAAATATCATTCTCTCCAATATTCCTTCCCATCATTGGTCCTATCTAAATATTCACTGTCATACAAAGCTCTTCGGAAAAATGCCACATCGAGAACTGCAATGTGTTTGCCCAAAATTTCGTTGACCTCTTTTTCAGAATACTTTTTGCTTTTTTCAAAATCTTTACTTAGATAGGCAAACACAATATCTCGGGCATCCTTTTTTGATGGCCAGAAATAGACTTTTCCATCTTTAAGAAATCGTTCAATAGTGATTGGCTTTGTCATAGATGTAGTATATCAAACTTTGCATTTTCACTTTGCACTTTAAACTTGTTCGTGGTATCATACCCATGTTGGAGACGAGGTTTAACCAATTAGTCTTTTTGCCAAAAGCGGTTTTACTTTAGTTTCACAATTTATTTATGGCACTTGATCAAACTACCAAACAAGCAATTATTGCAAAATTCGCCAGAGAAAAGGGCGATACTGGATCTCCTGAAGTTCAAATTGCACTTTTAAGTAATGCAATTGAAAAGCTCGCAGCCCATTTGAAGGAACACAAAAAAGATGTTCATTCACGAAAAGGACTCTTGGGAATGGTTGCAAAACGAAGAAGACTCGTTAACTACTTGCGTACAAAAGATGTTGAGCGGTATAATACCCTTATTAAAGAGCTTAAATTAGAAAAATAACTAGAACGCTTCATCTTGACTGGTTCTCTACCAAACCACAAAGAAAATAGTTCTAAAATATATAAATCATGAAGAAAATTGAAAAGTCGATAGAACTCGCAGGACGCAAACTCACCCTTTCTACGGGACATATTGCTGAACAAGCAAGTGGTGCTGTTTTGGCACAACTTGGCGATACTGTTGTTTTGGCTACAATCGTTGGAGCTCCTCTTCAAAGAGAAGTTGATTATTTCCCCCTTGGTGTTGAATATATGGAGAAGCTTTATGCAGGTGGTCGCATCAAAGGCAGCCGTTGGGTCAAAAGAGATGGAAGACCAACTGATGAAGAAATTTTGACATCTCGACTTGTTGACCGCTCTATTCGACCTCTTTTCCCAAAGACCTATAAAAAAGAAGTACAGGTAATTTTGACTGTTCTCTCAGTTGATGGAGAAAACACTCCTCAACAGGTTGCAGGAATTGCCGCTTCTGCTGCCACAGCAATCTCTCCAATTCCATGGAAAGGTCCTGTTGGGATGGTAACAGTAGCAATGGTAGATGGAAAATATATTGCATATCCAACAAATGCACAATTGAAAGAATCTTCCCTTGAGCTCGTTGTATCAGGAACAAAAGATGCAATTGTGATGATTGAAGCAGGAAGTAAAGAAGTAACGGAAGATGAGATGCGAGGAGCAATCGAATTTGCACACGATGAAGCAAAATCTGTGATTAAGTTCATTGATTCTTTTGTTAAAGAAGCTGGAAAAGAGAAAGAGGCATTTGCTGAACCTGAGGGAAATAAAGATGTACAGAAAAAAGTACAAGAACTTGCAGGTAAAGGAATGAAGGAACTTATTGAGCGCTTAGCTACTAAAGAAGGTTTATATGCTGAAATTGCTGCACAAGTATCTGCTTTACAAGAAAACTTTACCGATGAAGAAAAACCATTTGTAGGCAAATATTTTGACGAACTTTTCAAAAAAACCATGCGAGAAATGGTTTTGTCTGGAAAACGAGCAGATGGCAGAAAACTTACTGAAATCCGAAAACTTTCCGCTGAAGTAGGATTTTTGCCTCGAACTCATGGATCTGCACTGTTCCAAAGAGGTCAAACACAAGTTCTCTCTATCGCAACACTCGGTTCCCCTTCAAATAGTCTTCTTTTGGAATCTTCACAAGGTGAATACGAAAAGAAATATATCCACCAATACAATATGCCTCCTTTTACAACGGGTGAAGCAGGACGAGTTGGAGCTCCTGGAAGACGAGAAATAGGTCATGGTGCTTTGGCAGAACGAGCACTGATCCCTGTTCTTCCTGAAGATGCAGACTTCCCATACATGATGCAAGTGGTTTCAGAAGTTATGAGTTCTAATGGCTCAACATCTATGGCTTCAGTTTGTGGTTCAACACTTTCTCTTATGGATGCTGGTGTCCCAATCAAAGCATTGGTCGGTGGCATTGCAATGGGCTTAATCGTTGAAGATAAAGATACTTATGCAGTCCTCACAGATATTATCGGTCTTGAAGATTTCAATGGAGATATGGATTTCAAAGTTGCAGGAACCCACAAAGGAATTACTGCACTCCAACTCGATGTTAAAACGTTAAGTTTGACTCCAGCTATCTTAGAAAAAGCATTAGCTCAGGCAAAAGTTGCTCGAGAAGAAATTTTGGCAGTTTTAGAAAAAGCAATTAAAGAACCAAGAGCAGAAGTTTCAAAGTATGCTCCAAAGATCAAATCCACAAAGATTGATCCAACACGAATTGGTGAAGTTGTTGGAGGAGGCGGAAAGACGATCAAAAAGATCATGGCAGATACGGGTACCCAAGTTGATATTAATGATAATGGAACGGTAACAGTTACCGGAATTGATGGTGCTTCAGTGGACATGGCAATTGAAATTATTGATGGAATGGTTCGAGAACTTCTGCCTGGTGAAATTTTTGAAGGAACAGTTGTCAGGATGCAACCATTTGGTGCATTTGTTGAAGTGCTTCCTGGAAAAGATGGACTCGTTCATGTTTCTGACATGAGTGAGACGTATGTATCTGACCCTTACTCTGTTGTAAAAGAAGGCGACAAAGTACAAGTTCGTGTTAAAGAAGTTGATCAAATGGGACGTTTGAATCTTTCAATGGTACTGGATCCTGCATTTGATCAAAAGAAAGAAGAAATGAAACGAGAACGAAATAGCGGCGGAGGAGAAGGTGGATCTCGAGGAGGATCATATGATAGACCACAAAGAAGTTTTGACCGACCAAGAAGTGGTGGATTTTCCAGGGGGTCAGGAGATCGTGGAGGCCAAACAGGACAAACATTTGATCGACCACGAAGAAGTTTTGATGGACCACGAACTTCAAGTGACCGACCATCTGGTGGAAGATCTTTTGATCGACCACGTCGAAGTGAAGGTGGAGCTCGATCATCAGGTCCTCATTTCCCAGCAAGCAGACTTATGAATGACGACTCCAAAAAGTATAGTAGGTAATCCTTCGTTCATTGTAAGACTTTCTGTTAGATTCACCTTCGTTGATTTATATGATACAGTATCAGTATGAGTAAAATTGAGGACCAGATTCAGAAGATGACGGGGGAAGTGCAAGCTTCGAGTGCTCCTGATGAATTGAAGAATAGATTGGTCCAGCGTTTGGACCAGCTTTCTAATTTGATGAACTCTCCTACCTTCCTTCCTGAGTTTGATCAGATGGATAAATACATCGCATGGATTTTATCGTTGCCGTGGGTAACAAGAACCCAGGATATGTTGGATTTAACCCATGCCGGACAAATTTTGGATAAAAATCACTATGGACTTCAGGAGCTCAAAGATCGAGTGCTT
>Ga0070689_100002235_pt1 | contig 12574 bp, 10 predicted proteins | sample KBSS23HmetaG_FD_64669 | JGI IMG/M metagenome (GOLD analysis project Ga0070689, IMG submission 64669) | Switchgrass rhizosphere microbial communities from Kellogg Biological Station, Michigan, USA - KBS S2-3H metaG | ecosystem: Host-associated > Plants > Roots > Rhizosphere ...
CGCATGTCGAGTGTCCGTTCGACGTAGAAGCTCTGCTCCATGTCGATCCACAGGCGGATCGCGCGGCGGCTCGTCTCGTCGGCAAGCATGAGCAGGCTCGCCTGACAGTGCTGCGGATCGATGTCCAGACCAAGCTGCGTCAGCTTCACCGAAATGTCGCCGTCGAGACCGAGCCGGCGCAGCTCGCTGGCGACGCTGATGTAGTGCGTTGCCGTCTCGTTGGCGTCTGCGGCATCCGTGATGTTCTCACCCAGACGCGTCAGCACGGAGCCGATGCCGAAACGCTGGAGCTCCGCCGCGGCGGCCAGCGCGTCGGCCAGCCGTTCGCCGGGCATGAACCGGTTGACCGCGCGTCTGACGAACGGGAGCGTGGCGATGTGTTCGCGCAGCCACACGTTCTGAGAGCCCACAAGGAGGGCGTTCCGGACTACCCCATCGGATGCATTGTCCTCTGATTCGAGGAAGTGGCGGAGACCTGTGGGCCAGGCCCCCGCTTCGATCATGAGAACTCGGCCGCGAACGCGCTATTGCGTCGGCGGCAACGCAGCGGCCAGAGCGGTTTCTCCGCCGGCGGGACCCGGACCGCAGTGCGGATGCCCCCATCCCGATGCGCTGACGCCCGGCATCTGGCCGGGTTGAGGCGTGATGTCGAAGATGATGTTGTCGGGATGCGTCGGATCACCGCCGAAGATCGCGGCGACACCGCCGGGCACGAAGTCAAGGTTCAACGCGTGCCGCGTCCGCCAGGCGATGTTGTGATCGGCGCACGATGTGTCGCCGCTGACGCCGATGGCGCCAACGAGCACACCGGAAGAGTTGTAGAGTCCGAGACCGCCCCCAAACACATTGACGCCGCCGATGCGACCACCGACCATAGGATCGTTGGGCTGTCCGTAATTCGATGGGCTGCCGCCATACGCAACGTCGACATTGACCGGGTTGCTTTCCTGCAGACCAAAGAGGCTGCCGCCAGGCTGAACAGCGCTGTAGAGATTCGCGGTCGAGAGCGCGAGACCTGGGAGGCCGAACGCATTCGCCGTGTTGGCCTTTTGCGCCGAGATGACGCGGCTCCCCGGCCACTGGTCACCGCGGTTGCCGCCCGTGAACGCCACCGCACACACGATTCCGTCTCGGTTGACGACCGTTGCCCACATATCCAGGCTGAACCCGCCGTTGGCGGCCCCACGCGCCGCCGTGAGCTTCTCTTTCAGCGTTGCCTGATCAGGCAGATCCGCACAGGCCGAGGCCCGCTGCGCGTCAGCGATGTTCGCAGTCGCCAACACACTCACCACGGCCAACGTTGTCACAAAGAATTCTCTCGTCATTCGTCTCCTCCACGCTTCGGGCCTCTCGCTTCGAAACCCGACGCAACCTATTCGGGCGCTCGGGCTCTGTCAAACAAAATCGGCGCGACGTTCATGCTTTTTGGTGCGATCACAATCTTGTTAGCGCGAGGCTGCGGAAAGGCCGATAAGCAACAGGAGTAGTCCGCGTCAGAGTCAGGCGACGAATATGACGACTGAAGAGGAACGCTGCGCCGAAGCCAGGAAGTTCCGGTGCCTCCACGACGCGTTCAAGAGCGGTGATCTGGAGGCGTTGCGCGCGGCCGTCGACGATCCGGCGCTCGTGCCGAACGGCGTCATACCGCACACGATTGGATCGTGTCTCGTCTATGCGATTTACCACAGCCCCCTTCCGTTCATCCGCACGCTGCTTGAAATTGGCGCCGACCCCAACGCGCCGGCAGATGACGGGTTCCCGCCGCTCATCGCGGCGCTGACGTGCACGCGCGACGAACCAGGAGTGAACACGCGGTCGGACGTCGACGAAATCCTTCGATTGTTGCTGTCGTTTGGAACGGATCCGAACCAGCGCGGCATCAACGACTACACGCCGCTACACATGGCGGTGGCCGAACGAAATGCGCATGCCGTGCAGATCCTTCTCGATGCCGGCGCGGATCCGGAGCTGCGCACGCGCATTGATGAATACGAGACACCGCTCGAAATGGCGCAAGCCGTCGGGCTGGATGCAATCGCCGCGATGCTGGCGCGCAAGGGTCAACCGCTCCGGCAACGGCTTCGATCCGGTCTGACGCTGCTCGTGGACATTCCGGGCGTCGGCGATCCAATCCGGCGGCAACACAACTACTTGATCCGTCTGCGCCTATGGCTGAACCGCGGCGAGCCCGTCCGGTGGCAGATGGCGTGGGGACCGGTGGGAACCGCCAAGCTTGAAGACAACGGGGAAACGCTGATCACCGAGGTGCGGATCGACCGGCGCTCGCTCGTCAACGGGCTGTTCTATGGTGTCGATGGGATGCACGTCGGCGGAACGCGACGGCTGGAGATTGCTCCGCATCTTGGCTACGGCGATCGAGGTGTGCCCGGCGTGATTCCCGCCGGTGCGGTGTTGACGGCCGAAATCACGATCCTCGAGACGCGCGACCGGACGCCCTGAACACGTTCTGTCCGACCAATTACAAACTCGCCGTGCGGGCTATATGGGCCCGGTCCTGTTCGACGCACTCGGACGCCAACTTTGAAACGGTGCCCGTGGTACGTGTTTTGAGCTTGCGGAACCCGTGGCAGCCATTCTCATTCTCGCGTCGGTCCTCATGGCTCTGTACCTGCGGAGCCTGAACCCCGAAGAACGAGTGGAGTTCGTGCGCAAGTCACGCGCCAAGGCGCAGGCAGCGATCCTGAGCGCGCGCGATGAGATCACCAAGGTGCCTCCGGAATGCGAGACGTTTGTTCAGGAGCTGAGAGCACGTACCCACGTCGCGGTCGTGACGCCCGCAATCCTGGGGCTGAACATCGCGATCTTCATCGGAATGTGCTTTGGCACCGGCGCGCTCAGCGATCCGGCAACACTCATTGGGTGGGGTGGCAGCGTCGGTCCGCGTACGACCAACGGCGAATGGTGGCGGTTGGTCACCTCGCTGTTCGTGCATGCCGGCGTACTGCGGCTGCTCGCGAATGCGATCGGGTTTGTCAGCGTCGGCTTCATGCTCGAACGGCTCGTGGGACCTGTCGCCTTTGCCGTCACCTATATGGCCGCTGGCCTCATGGCTGGCGTTGCGGAGCTGTCAGCGCATCAAATTGAGGTGATGACCGGTGCCTCCGGTGCGATCTTCGGCGTCTACGGCCTGCTCGCCGCATTCACGATGTGGGGCTTCTACCGGCCATCACCGGCGACCGTTCCACTCGCGGCCTTGAAAGGTCTTGTGCCTGGAGCGTTTGTGTTCCTGTCAGTTGACGTACTCACGCACGGTCTTCACAGCGACGGACGGCTCGCCGGATTCGCCGCCGGATTCATTGCGGGGGTAATTCTCGCCGCAGGCGCCACGGACCGGAAGCCGGCCATGCGACGGGTGTATGCAACCGTGGGCGCAACGGCGGGCATCATGATTCTGCTCGTCGCACCCCTCCGCGGCCTTGTTGATGCGAGGGCCGACGTCGCGGCCGTCATCGCGGTCGAAGGTCGAACCGCGCACGAGTACGACGCGGAGCTCGAGCGCGCCAACGACGGGCGCAGCTCGATGCGTGAACGAATCGTGGTGATCGATCAGATCAGGCCACAGCTGCAGGCGCTCCGCACCCGGTTGGAATCGTTCGACAAAGTGCCGCGCGAGCAACAGCCGCTGGTCGCGAGCGCGATCGATTTTCTGAAGACGCGCGACGAGAGCTGGCGGCTGCGAAAAGAGGCCCTGCGCAAGTCGAACCTGCAGATACTGCGTCAAGCGGACTCGGTCGAGCGGGACTCCATCGACAAGTTCAGGAAACTGAAGGCTGCCGTCGCGTCGTAACCCTCAAAAAGCCTTTCGCGTACAGCCGCTCGCCTGCGGTTCGTTCGCGAATCGCGCCATCGTCCATGCGATGAGCGGCGCCTCGAGCGGCGTGCCCGGCAGCACGATCCCGACATGATCTCGTCTCATGACAGTCCAGTATTCGAGCCGTTGACCGGCGGCGCAGCGCTGGTGGACAAAGTTGTCCGTTGCGATCGGCGGCACCACCATGTCCGCGAGCCCTTGGGCGATCACGAGCGGCGCTGCAATTGGCTTGTCTGCAGTGTTCTCGACAAGCCGTGACGTGAGCGCAGCGTTTGTATCCGTCGCCAGCGCCGGACCGTCGAACGTCGTCGTCAGCGCCGCGATCCGCTTTGGATCCTCGGGCGGCAGGAATCCGCAGAGATTGATGATGTCGCGCGCCGCGGCAAGGGCCTCGGGATGCAACGTCGTCTCGAACTTCAGGTCCGGATAGAAACGGCTGTATGACAGAGCGAGATACGGCCCAAGCCGCTTGTCTGCCGCCGGGTTCATCTCGAGGAGGTCTTTTATGTTTGCCGCGGGTGCGATCGCCACGACGCCGATGATCTTCACGTCCGGCGCGTAGCGCGGTCCGGTGATGCCCGTCCACAGCGCCGAATGACCGCCCTGGGAGTGCCCCCAGACGACGGTGCGCTCGTCGAGACTGAGCTCTGGCATTTGCCGAGCAGCCCGCACTGAGTCGAGTGCCGCACGGGCCTCACCTTCGCCGATCAGATAGGGATGCGGTCCGCCCTTCTCGGCGAACGAGTAGTCAGTCGCAACGATCACCCAACCCGCCGAGACGATCTGGTTGATCGCGGGAATGCCGGCGGCGGGCACCGACACCAGCGACGGCATGCATTTCTGCAACACTCCTGTCGTCCCGTGCTCCCACGTGATCACGGGTCGGGGACGTGGGCCAGCCGGTCCGTCGATTGGAGCAAACACCGTCGCGACGGCAGTTGCTCGAGTCGTGTCGTTGACCGTCGTCGTGTAGAGGATTCGCCAACCGAGCATGCCGGCTGGCAGCGTCACGTGTCTTAGCGGCTCGCTGCGCACCAGGATGCCCGGTTGATCGGGCACGTTGGCTGGCGGGTCGTAGAACGCATCCGGTGCGCGTGCGGTAATTGCTGCGGACTGAGCTTGCGACACCAAACCGGCGCCGATTGACCCGGATGGCTCCTGCGAAAACCTGCAGCCGGTCGCCACAAGGAGGACAAGGCAAACCGCGATCGCGCGCCGATTCCCCATGTGTCTCCCCCTCACTTACCAAACACACGCGGCTCGAGCGGCGCTTGCGCCGTCAACACGAAGTCGTCCGCGGATTTGCCGAGCGCGACGCGATAGACGCCTTCGGTAATTCGCCAGCGGCCGAGACCGTTGCTGCCCTCGAAGCGCGCGAGCAGACGAGGGTCGGCTTTCATCGTCACGGTCTTCGATGCTCCTGGCGCAAGCTCCACGCGCTCGAATCCAAGCAGCCGCATGCGCGTCTCACCCGCGGCATCGGTCAGATACACCTGCGGTACATCCGCGCCCGCGACCTTTCCGGTATTCGTCACGGTGAACGTCGCGGTGATCGTGTCCCCTCCGCTGACCTTCAGGTCCTTGTAGGCGAAGCTCGTGTAGCTCAAGCCGTAGCCGAAGGCGTACATCGGCTTCCGCCCTTTCTGCGCGTACCATCGGTAGCCGACCTCTCCGCCTTCGTCGAAGCGGAGGGTGACCGGCGTCCCCCATCTCGTCGCCAGAATCGGCATCGTCGGTCGTGGCGTATCGGCAAGGTCGGCGGGCCAGGTGATCGGAGTGTGACCCGACGGATTGACCTTGCCGGTGAGCACTTCCGCGATCGCCGTGGCGCCCGCTTGGCCAGGGAACCATGCCTGGACGATCCCTTTCACCTTGTTCCGCCACGGCATCGACACGGGGTTGCCGGTCTCGAGGACGACGATCGTGTTGGGATTCGCGCCGACGACCGCGTCGATGATCGCGTCCTGTCCCCACGGCAGTGACAAGTCCGGCAAGTCGAAGGCCTCGCCCTCCACCCGCACGCCGAAAACGATCACGACGTCGGACCGCTTCGCCAGGAGCGCGGATTCGGCAGGCGTATACGCCCCGTCGTATTCAATCTCCGCGGCAGGAAGCAGCTTCTTCAGCTCGTCGACGGGAGCAGGGCGGAACAGGAACAGACTGCGCGCCGCGCCCAATCGCCCATGTGCTCCGCCAATGTTGATCTCTTCCGCATAGCCTCCGACAGGCATAACGGCCCCGGAACCCGTTCCGCTCACCACGCCCTTTTGGGCATAGCCGCCGATGACGCCGATCTTCAATGGACGATCTGTTGGAAGAGGAAGCACCGATCCATCGTTCTTCAGAAGGACGATGCCTTGTCGCGCGGCTTCAAGAGCGATGGCGTCGTGCGCCGCCATGTCCACCGGCGGAGCCGGCTCCCACTTATCGATGCCCACGGCATACGCTGAGCGGAGGATGCGGCGGACCATGTCCGACAATCTGATCTTAGGGAACGCACCGTCACGATAGGCGGCCCGCAGTTTGTCAGTAAACGCTTCGGCTCCCCATAAAGAGACGTCGTTCTGAACGCCTGATTCCTGGTCGAGTCCTTTGAGTGCGAAGTTCCAACTGGGCACCGCTCCCCAGTCGGACATCACCCACCCTTTGTAGCCCCAATCCTGTTTCAGAAGCTGATTCAGCAGCCACTGGTGACCACAGAGCGCGTCACCATTGAGCCTGCTGTATCCGCACATGATGGCGCCGGGCTGCGAACGCTCGATGGCAATCTGGAACCCGAGCAGCTCCGCTTCACGCAGCCCCGTTGGATCGACGATCGCATCCTGCCAGTGGCGGTTATGCTCGACGTTATTCGCAGCATAGTGCTTGAGCGTGGAGATGACGCCGCCGCTCTGAATCCCGTTGACGGCCTCGGCGGCCATCACGCCGGTCAGCCACGGGTCTTCCGCGTAGTATTCGTAGTTTCTTCCGTTCCTCACTTCGCTCGTGAGGTTCGCTCCGCCACCGAGAACGATGTTGAAGCCACGCACACGCGCCTCGCGAGCGATGGCCTCTCCAATCCTCCGCGCGAGTAAAGGGTTGAAGCTCGAGCCCACGAGAATTTCCGATGGGAATGCGGTGGCGCCCTTGTCATCTGGTCTGTAGCCAGGATTGGTGATGCCCATGCTCGCGTCACTGCTTTGAAGCGCAGGGATGCCGAGACGCGCGATGCCGGGCGTATAGCCGGCGCTCATGTTCTTGACGTCCGCCGGGATGCGCGGGTCACGCGGGATACCAATCAAGGGAACGGCGCCCATGACGCTGACGATGAGCGAGAACCGCTCGTCGTCGGTCATCTTCGCTTCGGTCTCGCGCGCCCTCGCGTCCGCCTCCGCGCCTTCGGAGCTACGGCGTGACAAGTGCGCGTCCGCCGCTCGCGTCCCCGTCGTGGCGACGGCTTGCTGGCTTTCAGCTTCCGGCGGTGACGAGCGGCCGAACCTTGCGATCGTCACGACAATCACGACCACTGACAACCCGACGAGGAACTGGTTCACGATCGCCACCAAACCCTCGTGTCATCGGTCACGACATGTCGTGGCGCCCGCCGAGCGACAATCGGAAAGTCCACACAAATCCCCGGAACGTGGAGGGCGGAACGCGCACGGGCATCGGTTGGAGCACGTCACGTACCGCGGCGTTTGAAGACGCTCGTGACGCACGCTAAGCCCTACGTTCGCTCGGGTCGGCTGCTGATGGCCCTGCTCGGCCCGTCATCAGCGCGGACGGACTCCAGTGACCGTCGGACTCGAACCGAATGAATACTGACCCGGTAGGTTGAATTGAAGTCCTGCATAGAGACGAAAGCGAGTGCGGTCGTCGCGTACGCCGTGGACGGCGGTGCCGACCCTGCCAGCAGTACGATCTGACGCGTGATCCTCTGTCGCCCGCAAGGGCTCCAACGATTGGGCGAGTCACGGTATTTTCGTGGCGCGAGCGCCTCGACGTCACAAATCACGCGGAGAATCAACCGTCAGGCCGAACTCCGAGTTCGGCGGCACGAGGCGTGCCGATTGACGGCAATCAGGTCTAAGGAACTCCGCCGCGCCGAGGGCGTACTCCTTGCACCTGCAGGTCGGTCCGCCCCAGACGTGTCTCCAGGTCAATACAGACGAGGCCGCGAGAAAGGAGCACCACCATGCCGCAGACGACACCTTCGCCCGTACTCCCACACGGGTTCATCAAAAGTGTTCACGGCATCCGCTACCAGGTAAGAGATGTCGCTCGCGCTGTCGAGTTTTACACCGAGCATCTCGGTTTCACCGTGGAGCACCAGCAACTGCCTGCGTTTGCGAGCGTCTCGCTCGGAGATTCGAACATCTTCCTGAGTGGACCCGGCGCATCAGGGTCACGGCCAATGCCGAGCGGTCAACGTCAGGAGCCGGGCGGGTGGAACCGCATTGTGCTGCGTGTCTCCGATCTCCCAGGTTGCATCACCAGCCTGAAGAACGCTGGCGTCACCTTTCGAAATGACATGGAAACCGGTCCGGGTGGACGTCAAATTCAGATTGAGGATCGGGACGGAAACCCGATCGAGCTGTTTGAACCTGCGCGATAACAGACACATGGCAACCCGCAGGTGATCGTCGAAAGGGATCTCGCGCGTGGCGCCCTTACGTATGCGCCGCCGACACTCGGGCAGCTCACGCGCGTGAAGTTCACCGTCCACGCGTCGGGCCTACTTCTGGCGCGTGCTGACGTAGAGATCAGTCGAGCCGAAACCGCCAGGCCGATCGGAACTGAAGAAGAGGCTCGTACGGTCAGCCGACAGCGACGGGAAATTTTCACCTGACGCGGAGTTGACAACGACGCCCAAATTGACCGGTGTGGACCACGTCCCGTCTACGGACGATCGCGTCGCGCTCCATAGATCCCGGCCCCCGGCGCCTCCCGGCCGGTCCGAGGCGAACACGATCTCGAGGCCATCGTGTCGAATACTGGGGGTCAAGTCGAACTGCGCGGTGTTCAGTTCAGTAACAGAGGTGGGTGGCTGAAACAATCCTCCGACCAATGCACTCACGTAGATGTCGATGCCTCCGAGACCACCGGCTTTGCTGCTCGTCATGTACAGCTGAGAAATTCCCGCATCGTCGTTCTCGAAGAAGCTGGGGCCGCCGTCGGTGGCGGGAGAGTTGACGTCTGGTCCGAGATTCACGGGGGATTCCCACCCGAAGATGTCGTGTGTGTTGGTACGCCAGCCGCACGGTGACGGGCACGCCCGGCTACATGGCGCCGGAACAACGGGAGGGCAAGCCCGCGGACGGCCGCACGGATATCTACGCCTTCGGCTGTGTGCTTTACGAAATGTTGGCTGGTGGGCGGTTGACGCTTCCGCGGAGGCGTCTCCCGTCACGGAAGCTCGAACGAATTGTCACCCGGTGCCTCGAGGAGGATCCTGGACGACGGTGGCAGTCCGTTGCCGAGTTGCAGGGGGCGCTGGCGGCGATCACGCCGGCGAGACGCGCGATTCCCGTGGTGATTGCGGCCAGCGCGATTCTGCTATCCGCTTCGGCCGCGTACTTCTATCTGCACCAGGCTCCGAAACTCACCAGCACCGACACCATCGTGCTCGCGGAGTTCACCAACACTACCGGCGACCCGGTGTTCGACGACACGATGCGGCACGGACTCGCGGTTCAGCTCCAGCAGTCGCCATTCCTCAGTCTGATCTCCGAGGAACGCATTCGAAGAACGCTGTCGTTGATGAACCAGCCGCCGGACGCGCGATTGACAGCCGACCTCGCGCACGGCGTGTGCGTCCGGACTGGGAGCGCCGCTGTCCTGGAGGGGTCGATCGCGGCGCTCGGAAGTGAATACGTCCTTGGCCTGCGGGCGACGCACTGCACGACCGGCGACATCCTCGCCGACGAGCAGGCGCAGGCGGCACGCAAAGAAGAGGTATTGAGCACACTCAGTCAGATTGCGACGCGTTTTCGGACGCAAGTTGGCGAATCGCTCGCCACCATCGAGCAACATTCGAGGCCTCTCGCGGAAGCGACAACGCCGTCGCTCGAAGCGCTGAAGGCCTATAACGCCGCGATGATGGAATTCGTATGGCCAAGGCGACTGCCGCTCCTCCAGCGTGCGGTCGCGCTCGATCCCGAATTTGCGTCGGCCCACGCGCAAGTGGGGTTCGGCCTCAGCACCATGGGCGAGTCGGCGCTGGGGCGGCAGAGCCTGCTCAAGGCCTACGGGCTACGCGATCGGGCCAGCGACGTCGAGCGCTTCTACATCGAAACCTTGTACGACCGCGACGTCACTGGCAATCTGGAACGGGAACAACGCACATTGGAAACGTGGGCGCGAAGCTACCCCCGCGATCCACGCGCTCACACATTGCTTGCCGGTTTAGCGCTGACCAGCACCGGCCAATACGAGCTGGCGGTTGCCGAAACCGAGAAGGCCATAGCGTTGGATCCCGACCAGCCACCGCCGTATGGCACCAGGGCTTTCAATCAGCTGTTCCTGAATCGTCCTGATGATGCGTTGCTGACCGTCCGTCGCGCGACGGAGCGCAAGCTGGAACGTGACGACTTGCGCCTGGTTTCCTATTTCGTCGCCTACTTGAAGGGTGACGACGAGGCTCTCAGACGAATGGACACGGTGGCCCGGGCAAGCCCCGGTTTGGAAGACACCATCTCGCATCTGGAGGCGCTCGCCCTCGCTCGCTCCGGCCGACTGCAAGATGCGAGACGGATGTCCGCGGTCCCTGTCGAGATCGCGCAGCGGTCGGGTCGGCGCGAACGCGCCGGCTTGTTCGAAGCGGGCAGAGCTGTCTGGGAAGCGTTTTACGGGGATGTGCCAGCGGCCAGGCAGAGTGCCAGTAAGGCGCTCGCGCTTGGAACGGGCCGTGATGTGGACTATGCCGCGGCGTTCGCGTTGGCGATCGCCGGTGATCTGCCGCGATCGCGAGCCCTCGCGGAGAATCTGGCGCGTGAGTTTCCCGAGGATACGTCGGTCCAATTCATGTATCTGCCGACGCTTCGGGCTCTGTTCTCGCTGGCCGCTGACGATCCGGCAGCGGCCATCCAAGCGCTGCAGATCGCGTCCCGCTACGATCTCGCTCTCGGTGGCGTCGGCTTCATCGCACACTTCGGCGGCCTGTATCCGATCTATGTCCGCGGTATGGCGTACTTCGCAGCACGTCAACCTGCCGAAGCCGCCGCCGAGTTCCAGCGGATTCTCGATCATCGAAGCATCGTCCTGGTGGACCCCATGGACGCCATGGCGTGTCTGCAGCTGGCACGAGCGCTCGCCCTCTCGGGCGACACGCTGAAAGCGAAGAGTGCCTACAGCGATCTGTTTACGCTCTGGAAGAACGCCGACCAGGACATGCCGGTTCTCAAGGAAGCACGGGCGGAATACGCACGACTGCCGTAAAGGCGTATCTATCTATGAGACCACGCCCATCGCGGCAGCTGCATCAGATCGTTCCTTCGACCGATACCCCACCCCGGCGACGATGAGCGATAACGCGCGTTCGGGACAGAGAAGACCGAAGTGCGGCACCGCGTACCCTCCCATCGAGAGGCCGATGACGTGCGGCTGGTCTATCGGCAAGTAGTCGAGGACGGGATTACGCGGCGGTGATCACGATGGCGCAGCAGCTGCGTGTGCCGGCACGCCGGTACGCGTGCGGCACGTGCGAATCGAAGTAAATCGCGTCGCCTGCCTCGAGCGCGTGCTCCTGTTCTGCCACCTGCAGGTGCAGCGTGCCCTGAAGTACGTACAAGAACTCCACGCCCGGATGGCTGTGCGGCCGCATGCGATCCTTCGGCTGGGGCAGGAACTCCGCGTAATAGGCATTGAACCGCCGCTCCGTCGCACCGTAATCGAGCGACTCGAACCGGTACGCGACGTCGCGCGCCCCGGCCCGCTCGGGGAGCACGACTCGCGAGCCCTTGCGCGCCAGCGCAAGCATCGGCTTCTCCCGGGCGCCCGCGAAGAAGTAGTCGAGGCCGACGCTGAACACGAGCGCGATGCGCAGCAGCGTCGGCAGCGTGGGGAAGATGCGCCCGCGTTCGATCTTCGAAAGCAGCGCCGGCGACAGCCCCGTGTGTCCGCCGAGCTCGACGAGGCCCATCTTCTTCCGCAGACGCAGGGCGCGAAGTTTCTCGCCGATGGCGTACTCGGTCAGGCCCTCCCGCAGGGTTGCAGACAGCATCGGATCTCCTTCGTTTGAACGTCAGTCACATTTCCAGTGAGGACGGTCACCTCATTCACACGACTTGTAATCGCCGGGCCGATTTTACTTACAAGCAATCTAATTTGCACTAAAGTGAATTCAGACGCGGCGCTGCAGACCGGCTGAAGCGTGTCGCGCAAGGAGGATCCGATGAAACTGCTCGATGTCATTGCCGCGGTGCTGGTGGTCGTCGGCGCGCTGAACTGGGGACTTGTGTCCGTGGCGCGCTTCGATCTCGTGGCGGCGCTCTTCGGCCTGTCGTTTGGCCAGGTCTCCGGAGTGACCGCCGTCGTCTACGCGCTCGTCGGAGTCGCCGGACTGTATCAGGCGCTCTTCTGGAGGCGTGTCCAGAGCCGGTGGATCCAGACGGCTCACCATGCGTAATTCGAAAATCACTCGGTTCAGGTTCAAGGAGTGCACATGAAGACCATGCTCACGTTCACCTCGCTCGCGCTCGTCGGGATGATGATGGCGACCTCACCCGTGCGTGCGCAGCAGACCAAGGACATCGTCGACACGGC
>Ga0070689_100002236_pt1 | contig 12574 bp, 10 predicted proteins | sample KBSS23HmetaG_FD_64669 | JGI IMG/M metagenome (GOLD analysis project Ga0070689, IMG submission 64669) | Switchgrass rhizosphere microbial communities from Kellogg Biological Station, Michigan, USA - KBS S2-3H metaG | ecosystem: Host-associated > Plants > Roots > Rhizosphere ...
AGAGGGGATAGTCTGGGCAGGGTGTGAGGATATCTTCCCCTGGATTGACTAGCGCGGTGAGGCAGATGTCGACAGTCTCGCTGACGCCGGAGGTGACAAAAACGTCCCGCACGGTAGTGATCCCCTTACGCGCAGCCTCAGCACGGATCGCTTCGAGCGCTACTTTTACACCAGAAGAACTGGCGTAACCGTTTTTGCCGTCTTTCATCGCCTTGTGAACGGCTTCGATGAGGTGCGAAGGAGTTTCGAAATCGAAGGTGATCGGGTCGCCAATGTTGAGGGGAAGAATCTTGTGGCCTTGGACGGCCAGGTCTTCCGCGATGGCAGCGAGGTCTCGAATGGCATACCGAACGTTGTCTAGCCGTGTAGCAGCGGCGATTTCACGGGATTGCGTGACGGGCATACGGAGCAGCTCCGACTAGATTCTACCAACCGGGCCCGAAACCGTCCCTACAAAGAAGAAACTCCTGCCGTGCTGGCGACAGGAGTTCGTGCGATCAGATCAGTGGGTATTACTAGGCTCTTTTGCGTTCCGGCGATTGCTCGTCTTCTTGGTTGTCACGGATTGGGCTAGGGCGGCGGCGAAGCTCATCCTCCGGGTCGATTTGTTGGCGCGGATCAGGATTCTGTTCGTCGTCACGTGGTTCGTCTGGGTTGATTAAGTCCTCGTTCTCTGTCGGGTCTGCCACAAGTCACCTCTCTTTTTCGGTCGTGCTTTTCGGAACTCGCGCGGTGAATTTGAACGCGAGCAGGCTGGTTGACCCGCTCGCGTCGGGGGAGGCTATCCGCCGTATGTGCCAGTTTTCGGCATCGGACGGTCGCTGTTGGAATAGTCACCCTTGGTCTCCCCCGTGGAGGAGATGTCTTGGGCACCAGTGGCTTCTAGAATTTGCTTCGCGCGCTTCGTCCACTCCGAGTTGTCTGAATGTACGGAAAGCAGGATCCCGCCTTCCTTGACGCGCCCCTCATAGCGCTTCGCTTCGTACTCAGGAATGCCCAGGCCGATGAGCGCACCGGCGATTCCACCAACCGCGCCACCGACGCCGACGCCAGCAAGAGCGGCCATGATGGGGCCAGCAGCGATGAGTGGACCTACGCCGGGAATGGCAAGAGCGCCGATTCCGGCAAGCCATCCCAGCGCGCCGCCTAGAACTGCGCCAGTTCCCGCACCGGTAGTCGCGCCTTCCGGAGCCTTCGTCCCCTTCTCATGAGCGAAGTCCTTGGTGCCTTCATTCTCTGGGAACAGAACCGAGATGTCCGTATTGCGATAACCAGCGGCACGCAGTGCATCTACGCCTCGATCAACCGTTTCGTAAGACGGGTAGATACCGAAAACTGCAGTGTTTTTTCCTGCCATATAGATCCTCCTATTCTGCTCTTTTGATTATTTCTGGGGCGCGATTTCAAGTTCGTTGGTAACTTTGCCGGCTCCGGCTACTGCGGTTGCGGCGGCTTCAGCACTGCGTTTCTCGTCTTCGGTACGAACGGGCCCGCGAAGGGTGACTTGTCCGTTCTGCACGACGACTTTGATGTTGTGGGCGTAGGTCGAGAGAGACTTGTCGTCAACGAGAGCTTTGCGAATTTGCCGCGCCATATCCCGATCATTCGGAGCGTTCTTCTGCTGATCAGCGGTCGGCTGTGAGGGGCTTTGGTCTCGCTGATTGATTTTGGAATTGTCAGCCGGCGGTTGCTGAGGCGCAGGGTCCTGTGCAAATGCCAACGTGAATGATGCGAACAAAGCAGTGAAAACGGTAACGCGAATCGCGGTGGCAATTTTCATGAAGAACTCCTTCGATGCAGACAGTAGAAGCGATCCCGAAGTGCGATCCTTCCAGCACAGTTCACACGGTAGTTTCCGATGCCACGAGTTCCCATCGGGTAAGCGCCGTAGTTAGAGAAGACGATGTCCCTAGGGGAAAAAAGAAGCCGTCAGCGTGGGCTGACGGCTCTGAGCGATTCTCGTTTCTAGATGTGAGTAAGAGCAACAGCTGAGGTCGCGTTAGTCCTCGATCTGGGCTTTCTGCAGCTTGTCGGAGTAGTCAACGTAGATTGATTTCCACTCCGTGTAGAAATCGATTGCTCCGATGCCGCCTTCGCGGTGCCCATTGCCGGTGGCTTTGACTCCGCCGAAAGGCAGATGAACCTCGGCGCCGATGGTTGGAGCGTTGATATAGGTGATCCCCGCGTAGAGGTCGCGCATGGCGACGAAGGCTCTGTTGACGTCCTTTGTGTAAAGGGCGGACGAGAGGCCGTATTCGATTCCGTTTGCGATCTCAATCGCGTTTTCGAGATTTTCGCAAGGAATGATTGAGACTACGGGCCCAAAGATTTCTTCCTGCGCGATGCGCATCTTCGGATTGACGTCCGTGAATACGGTCGGTTCCATGAAGAAGCCGTATTGGTAATCGCCTTTGTCTAGACGATTCCCACCGCACGCCAATTTCGCGCCTTCGGCTTTACCAACTTCGACGTAGCTCAAATCGGTCTTCAGCTGGTTTTCGTTCACGGCCGGTCCCATGTCGGTGGTCTCGTCGAGTCCATTGCCTACGCGCAGACGCTTGGCGCGGTCGACATACCGATCGATGAATTGGTTGTAGACGCCCTTTTGGACGATGATGCGACTGGTGGCCGTGCAACGTTGGCCAGTTGTACCAAACGCGCCCCAGAGACCGCCTTCGATGGCGAGATCTAGATTCGCATCGTCGAGCACGATCATCGGATTCTTGCCCCCGAGTTCGAGCGAGCAATGCTTGAATGACTTCGCGGCGGATGTTCCTACAATCTTGCCGACTTCCGTGGAACCTGTCAGGGAGACAGCGCGAATGTCCGGGTGCTCCGTGAGCGGGCCGCCGACGGAAGATCCGAATCCGGTGACGATATTGATCACTCCTTTTGGCACACCGGCATCCACCAGAGTACGCACGAGGTTAAAAGTTGAAAGTGGAGTGTCCTGCGCCGGCTTGATGACACAGGTGTTACCGCAGACAAGGGCAGGCAGGAGTTTCCACGATGGGATCGCCATCGGAAAATTCCACGGGGTGATCATGGCGCAAACGCCCAGAGGTTGCCGGATCGCCATAGCGAACTTGTTTGGCAACTCGGATGGAGTGGTCGGACCAAAGAGGCGACGTCCTTCGCCAGCCATGTAGTAAGCACTGTCGATGGCTTCCTGCGTATCGCCGCGGGTTTCTTTCAAAATCTTGCCCATCTCGCGGGTCATGTCGCGCGAGTACTCCTCTTTCCGTTCGATCAAGAGTTCGGCTGCACGAAAGATGATTTCGGCGCGCTTGGGAGCGGGGACGAGCCGCCACTTTTTGAAGGCTTCCTTGGCTGCATCGACTGCGGCTTCGACGTCGGCTTTGCCGGATTTCTGGAATATTCCAACTACGTCGCGAGTGTCGGCGGGATTGCGGTTTTCAAATGTTTCGCCGGTTGAAGATTCGACCCACTCGCCATCTATGAGATTTTTATAAACTTTGGTTCCAGTGCCGCCACTGATTGTTGCCGCGGCCATCGTGTCCGTTGCCATAAAGCCTCCCAGGCTGTTTGCCCAAACTTCTATGCTACAGGCGGTTGGATGGGTGGGGCAAGAGAGCTGGAAGTATCAGCGGCTGACGGTCGGGACGTCGCCCGCACCCATCGCTAGAGACTGTTCTAGAGCGTTTGACCCGGGTTCTTCAGCATTGATTGGCGGATGAGTTTTACTGGCAGGCCGCCGTGCTCCAGGAAGCGGTCGTGAAAATCCTGAAGCGTGAATTTGTCGCCCTGCTGCTTACGATAATCGTCGCGAAGTTTCAGAATTTGCAGTTTCCCTAACGTGTAGACGAGGTAGGTCGGGTCACTGGTGCCGCGGCGAGCTTCAACCTCCGCGATCGGTGGAACCTGGTATCCCTGCTCGACGAAGAAGATCTTTGCTTGATCGAGCGACATTTTGCCGGTGTGCATTTCCAGGCCGACGATGAAGCGAGAGTCTCGAAGCAGGGCATCGATCAGTTGCCCAAGACGAATTTTCGGGTCAGTGGAGTAGCCCTCATCGAGCATCATCTGCTCCGTGTAATGAGCCCACCCCTCGCTATTGGTGCCGCAGTATAGAAGCTGGCGAACCTTCGAGTTAAGCTTTAATGTCCAGAGGTATTGCTCATAGTGGCCGGGGTAAACCTCATGGATGGACGTGCTAATGAGACTTGGTCGATCAAACCCTTCCATGTACTGGTTGATCTGGTCAGCCTTCCACGAGGGGTCAGGCAGCGTGACCTGAAAGATCCCACCGGGTGCCTTGGTTTCGAACGCACCGGGCGTTTCCATTGCTGCCGTAGTTAGAGCCCGTGCGAAGGGTGGAGTTTCTTCAACCACTGGTTCAAGTTTCGATGGAATCGTTACGATGTGTCGCTGCTCGATGAATTGACGGAGTCCAGCCAGAGTGTCGCGAAAACTCTGTAGCAATTGGCCAGATGGTGGATGGTCCTTTCGAACTTCCGCCAGCACTTCGAGTGTGGATTTCTTTGCATCGATCTCTGCCGCTGTTTTCTTGAGCCGCTCTTGATTGCGATGCAGGTCGGCGTAACCGATCTCTCGCAAACGGACGAGCGGGATGTCAACCATCTCTTCGTAAAGCAACTTCTTGCGAAAGGTGTCTGCTCCCAGACGGAAGTCGCCCTTCGATACCGGCAAAAGGTCCTTCTTGAGAAACGTCTCATAGGCCTGCAGAGCGGCGATAACTTGCTTCGTGCTCTCGCGAAACTCGGCCAGTAGTTGCGGATCTTTTACGCTTGAGAACGCGGCAGGAACGTCGTTTTGAATAAAGGTGATTGTGCCCGGAAGTTGCTCGAGAGCGATTTCCGTGAAGATTCGCGGAGGATTTTTCAGGTTCGTGCGTCCCGCCTGAATCGCCGCCGGAATCTGTTTTTCGCGCGCGATCACAGAGCGTAGGCGCTTTTCGGGAGGTGCATAATTCCGCTTCATCAATAGAAACAGGCTGTAGGCAGGGCCGCTTGCATAGGTGTCCGGATCACTCTGCCAGGATCGGATGGTCTCGATTTCAAGAAGCCGAGACTTGATGCAGCTCTGAAGGTATTCGATATCCGCAGCATCTGGCTGCGAAGGCTTTTGCGTCAGCGCGCGAGCGAGCTTTGGGGCAAAGTCACGCAGCGATTGCGCTTCTCGCGCACTGGAGGCGTGAGAGTAATCCTCAAGCTGGTTGTCGTACTGGTGGAAGCCAGCGGCAGTTGCAGCTGACGGATGAAACTGAAAGTAAAGGTCGAAGTATTGGTCGATGACCTTACTGGCGGCTGAGGCGGAAGGTGAGGGACTTGCGGTCTGTGCAATTACAAGGGTCGCGTTAATGCAGACGAAGGCCGACGCGAGAATAAAAGTTCTTATCTTGATCAAGAGTGGGGAAGTCCTCTCCCATCCAACTTAACACGTCGTGCCGACGGAAAGATGACCCTGCGTCACCGGGAATCAGGTGTCGGGAAGAGGCGGGGGGACGGGCGAATCAGTCCGTCCCGGGTCGGTAGGTTGAAAGCGGAGTTAAGGCGTGGGTCATAGGCGGCACGTCCTCCTCGAACGAGTGCAACTGAGCTGGATCGAATCGAACAGCGCGAGTCGACTTCGGCTGCAGAAGACGTTCGATGAATCGTGTGGGAATACGCAAAAACGTTTCAGAGCTAAACCGCTCGACCCCAGGCTTTGACTGCCCTGACGGTGCCGGGTCGAGATTTTGATAGGCTAACTGCAGGATTCCGATCGTTCTAGTTCACCTATGCTGGCCGTCCGGGACAATCTGGCCGAATGTCTGAGCGCCTTACGGGCGCATAAGTTGCGAGCGTCGCTGACGATGCTGGGGCTGACCATGGGCGTGGCCACGCTCATCACGGTGATGACGATCGTGCAAGGCGCAAACGTCTACGTCGAGCAGAAGATTGCCAATCTGGGCACAAACGTCTTTCAGATCGCCCGCACTCCTTTTGCAGTCACCGATTTCAATATCGTCATCAAGGCGCTCAAGTTTCGAAAAATCGAACTTGAGGACATGCAAGCGGTAGCGGCTCGCTGCACGGAGTGCGAGCAAGTCGGGGCGAGCGCGAGTTCTTCCATTCGAGTGCGTTATGGCAACCGCGAGGTGACCGACGTCAATCTGTCCGGACAAACCGCGAGCATGGCTGACATCGATACACGGACGGTGGAGCGCGGGCGATATTTCACGCCGTCAGAAGAGGAACACCGCGCGAACGTTTGCCTGATTGGCCATACGCTCGTTCAGCAACTCTTTCCCTCAGTGGATCCGATTGGCGCCACCCTTCGCATCGACAATGACGAATTCCTCGTGATCGGAGTGATGGAGAAAGTAGGCAGCGTGCTCGGACAGGATCAGGACAACTTTGTGATGGTTCCGCTGTCGGTGTATCTGCGAATGAAGGGGGCGCATACGAGCGTAACCATCAACGCTAAGGCAGGGCCCGGGCGGTTTGAACCGGCTCAGGACCAGGCGCAACTCATCTTGCGCGCGCGAAGACATATCGCACCAAACGCTGAAAACGACTTCTTCATCGGCACAAAAGAGAGCTACATGGCTCTTTGGCGGAGTATCAGTGGGGCGTTCTTTGCGGTGTTCATCATGGTGAGTGCGATTTCGGTCATCATTGGCGGAATCGTGATCATGAACGTGATGCTGGTAAGCGTCACCGCGAGAAAGAGAGAAATAGGCGTGCGACGCGCGGTCGGGGCGACCAGGAAAGATGTCCTGCGGCAGTTCATGGCTGAGAGTGTGGCCCAATGTATCGTTGGCGGACTGATCGGTACCGGTCTTGGATTCCTGGTCGCGATGTTGCTGCGCACCCATACACCGTTCCCTGCGTCCGTGCAGACGTGGGTGGCCGTCATGGGAGTGATTCTGAGTTCGGCGGTCGGTCTGTTCTTTGGAATCTATCCAGCGCTGCGCGCCTCGCGACTGGATCCGATCGTCGCCTTGAGGTCCGAATAAATGGCGATGGAAGTCTCACAAGCCCGAGAAAACTTGATTGCGGCGCTGGATATGCTGCGCTCGTCGAAAGTGCGCTCGGCCCTCACGATTTTGGGAATCGTGATTGGAGTTTCCTCGGTCATTTCGATGGCGGCAATCATTCAGGGATTGAATAAGTTCGTGCAAGACAAGGTCGAGTCCCTGGGATCACGCACATACTTCGTGTCGAGATTTCCACCCGGATCGGACCCAGGGCGGTGGCCGGAGAGTATCCGGACGCGGAAGTATTTCGAGTACAGCTACGCGGATTACATTCGGTCGGCAGCGCCCAATTTGCGAGTCGTTACAACGTTTGGCACTCGTGGGTTCTTTTTCGGCGATACCAACCAGCTGATCGCGGAAGGACGAAGTGTTGAGAAAGTGATCCTGCGCGGCGCCGAACCGCAGTACACGGATGCCATTCCATTATTTAGCGTCGAGCGCGGACGCTTTGTTAGTGCTTTCGATGAAGAGCACGCGAGGTCAGTTGTTGTCCTGGGAGCGGCGCTGAGCGAATCGCTATTTCCGTACACCGATGCGGTCGGCAAAACAGTTCGAATCAACGGAGACACATACGAAGTGATCGGCGTCTTCGAGCACGACCAGGGACTTTTCATCGGGCCCGGGGTGGATGCATTCGCCGTAATCCCACTGAGCAACTTCCGAAAACGATACCCCGAAGCGAAAGAGTTGATCATGGCGTTCACGGTTCCCGAAAACATGAACCTGGAGACGGCGCAAGATGAAGTGGTTCAGGCGATGCGCAGGCTGAGGCATCTGGCGGCGGACAAAGACAATGATTTTGAAATCAGTTCGCCGGACTTTTTGAGCAATTTGTGGAACCAGCTAACGGGTGCGCTTGTGATTCTGACTACCGTGATCAGTTCCATCGGATTAATCGTCGGCGGAATTGGCGTGATGAATATCATGCTGATCTCGGTCACCGAGCGGACCCAGGAGATCGGCGTGCGAAAAGCGATCGGCGCCCGCCGGTCGGATATCCGGTTGCAATTTCTATCCGAGGCTGTGGTGCTGACGCTGGTTGGCGGCAGCATCGGCATTGCGATTGGTGCGATTGTGTCGACCCTGGTGCGGTGGTCGCTTCCTTCCGTTCCAGCATCCCTTTCCTATCTTTGGGTGACGATCGGCTTTGCGATCTCAGTCGGGGTTGGAGTGTTTTTTGGGTACTACCCGGCAAATATGGCGGCAAATCTCGATCCCATCGCTTGTCTCAGGCACGAGTAGAGCCGACGATCCCTACCGAAATTTCGCGAACATCCAGCTTGTCCGGTAGCACTTTCGTACATGGTCCTGTGGTGGTGGTAACCCAGGTCATCAACCGTTTTCGTGCCGGAAGGCTTGTGGTAACGTTGGCTTTACACCATATTCTTTGGAGTTTGACTGGTCTTTGGACTCAGTGTCTTCCAAGCGCAAGCCCGGTATTTACGTTGCGTGGAGGACGGTGACGTATCGGAGTGTTGCCCTGATGATTATGGGCTGTCTCCTGATCTTCGCCGCCGCCATGCACTTCGCGTTCCCGCAATTCACGGACGCGCAGGCTCACGCTGTGAGCAACTTTGCCGGGACAGTGCTTGAAAAGGTCGCCGGGATGGCGCCCGTCGAGAGGTCGACTGTCTCAGTCGCTCAGCAGGCGCACTTCACGGCTCTGGACGGGACCACGCGGGTCAAGAAAGCCAATAGCAACAGCTGGTTGACTGCAAACTACAATGTCCCCCTCGAAAAGGGAGATGTGGTTCAGACCGGTTCCGAAGGCATGGCCAAGATTGTTTTTAACGATGGAACGAACTACACGGTCAAACAAGATTCGTTGATTGTGATTGAAGAGAACTCGGCGAATGATCAGCAGCAGACAACTGTTGCCGTCGCCGTCAGTACTGGAACCGTCGATTTGACGACTGCGACATACGTTCAAGGATCGAAGTCGCAAGTAATTGTGGCGGGGGCAACCGCATCCCTCGCGCCAGAGAGCGCGGCAATGGTGCGGAATGATCCCAAGGGCGACCAGCACGAGTTCTTGCTCAAGAAAGGTAAGACGGACATCTCCCGCAACGGTGAAGTGGTCCGGCTCTCGGACTGGGAAAAAGTCACCTTCAAGTCCGATGCCCAGAAGATGGATCGCTTGAAGGAAATCGGGCCGCCAACGCCAATTTCGCCAGCGAACATGATGCCGATCTTCGTGTCCGGTTCTACGCACACAAAAGATGTCGAATTTTCGTGGACACCCATGGCGAACGCGGTGTCCTATCGGTTGAGGCTCTCAAAAAATCCATACTTTTCGTCTCTAGTGGTCGACCGCAGAATCGAAGTTGCGGACGTAACCGTCACGAGTTTGGGTGAAGGCGCCTATTACTGGTCGGTTCAGTCTTACGACGCGGATGGAAAAGGTTCGGTCGAGAGCGAGAAGAACCGATTTACGGTAATTCCCAAGGGAAAAGACACAATCGCGATCAATCTGGATCTAGACCCGTTTGTCCAGCATGGTCACGTGATCGAGGTGACCGGCAAGACGGAAGTCGGCGCTCGCGTCATGGTGAACGGCCGCGAGGTCCCAATGGTGGCAACGGACGGATCTTTTCACTATTTCACGCCGCCTTTGCCGAACGGCGAGAGCATGATCACGATCACGGCACAGAATGCGCAAGGTGGGGTGAACACGCAGCAGAAGAGGATTGTGATTCAGTGAGACCGGAAAGGGAAGAAACCCGACCGGGCAAGAACTTTCGTTTGCAACAAGAAACTGGGACATCCCATAGAATCAAGGTACGGCCCAGACCATAAGGACAACCAACCCCAGGTTTCGCCCTTGCGCGATCCGTGGGCCCTAACGTGGCAAGAGAGAGCATTTAGTTATGTCAAACAATGGTTTTCACAACGGCGCGTCGCGTTTCCACAATATGCGGTCGCTGTTCAGCGTGTTCTCAAGCGACCTGGCGATTGACCTTGGGACCGCGAACACCCTGGTGTATGCGCGCGGCAAGGGCATCGTGGTGAACGAACCTTCCATCGTGGCCCTCAACAAGAACACGAACGAGGTGGAAGCGGTCGGCAAGGAAGCGAAAGAGATGCTCGGGCGAACGCCCGGGAATATTGTCGCCATCAAGCCGATGAAGGACGGTGTAATCGCCGACTTCAAAGTCACCGAGAAAATGCTGAACTACTTTATTCAGAAGGCGCACAACAGGAAAATGCTGGTGCATCCGCGGATCGTGATCGGCGTGCCTTCGGAAATTACCCAGGTGGAAAAGCGCGCGGTCATGGATTCTGCCTATCGCGCAAAAGCGAGTGAAGTGCATCTCGTGGAACAGGCCATGGTGGCGGCAATCGGCGCAGGACTGCCGATCACGGAACCGAGCGGCAATATGGTGGTAGACATTGGCGGTGGCACGACGGACATCGCAGTGATTTCACTGAGCGGCATTGTGTATTCGCGATCGGTGAGGATGGCTGGCAACCAGATGGACGAAGCCATCATGAATTACCTGAAGCGAAAATATAACCTCCTGATCGGCGAGCGGACCGCAGAACAGATCAAGATTGAGATTGGCAGTGCGTATCCGCTGGACAAGCCGCTGACCATGGAAATCAAGGGGCGCAACCTGATTGAAGGTGTGCCAAAAACGATTACCGTGGATGACAGCGAAATTCGTGAAGCTCTGAGCGAATGCGTTTCGACGATCATGAATGCGATTCGCGTCGCGCTCGAACGTACACCTCCTGAGCTTTCGGCCGACATCAGTGATCGTGGCATTGTGCTCACCGGCGGCGGAGCCCTGTTGAAGAACCTGGACAAACGCATTCGCGAAGAAACCGGGTTGCCGGTTTCGATTGCGGATGATCCGCTGTGCAGCGTCGTGCTCGGCACGGGCAAAATGCTTTCGGATTTCAAGCTGCTAAGGAAGATCTCGATCGAGTAGGCTGTGTTTCAGCAGAACCGCGAGGGAACGGCGTTGATCGGTTCTCTCTTTTTGGGATCTTTTCGGATGCTGGATCAACAGAAAAACAAGTACCCCACTACTTGGAACTGATGTCATGGAATCCGTGCTCGGCCGTTATCGCAATCTGATCATCCTTGTGGGCGTGCTTTTCGCGCAGATGCTTGGATTAGCCGTGCAGGTCAAGCGCACGACTGATACGGAATCCACTCGGCTCATCCGAATTTGGACCGTGAGTGCTGTCACTCCCTTCGAAAAGGGGCTTGTCTGGATTCGAACTTCCACCTACAACATCTGGCATAACTACGCCTACTTGCGCGGTGTCCGGCAGGAGAACCGTGACCTAAAGGCAGAGATCGAGCGCCTGCGAATTGAACAAGTGCGGCTGAAGGAAGATGCAGACCAGGCGCGGCGACTACAAGCGCTGCTGTCTTTTAAAGAGGAATACATTTCGAAGACGTTGCCGGCTCAGGTCATTGGCTCAACTGGAAGTGAACTGTCCAGAGCTGTCTATATCGATAAAGGATCAGCGGATGGTCTTGAGCACGATATGCCGGTGATCACCGCCGACGGCGTGGTCGGTAAGGTGCTCCAGGTTTTCAAGCGAACATCACTTGTGCTGCTATTGAACGATCAAACCAGCGGTGTCGGCGCAATTTTAGAGAAATCACGAATACAAGGTGTGGCGAAAGGCACGGCCACTGGTGAGGTATTTCTTGACCGCGTGATGAGCGATCAGCAGGTCGAGCCGGGTGAAAAGTTACTGACTGCTGGCGGCGATCGCGTTTTTCCGAAAGGCCTACCGCTCGGAACCGTGACGAAGGTTTCGCCGGGACAGGAAGTTTTTCTTAATGTTCGGGTGAAGCCTGCCGTGAATTTAAGTCGCTTGGAAGAAGTCTTGGTCATTGTCAAAAAAGAAGAAAGACAAGCGGTAGCAGAAGATGTTGCCCCAGTCCGAGCAGCAGACGTTTTAGCGCAGCGTTTGCCTGGAGTTCCTGACAAGCCGCCAGCGGACGATCCAAACAAAGCAAAGACGGCGGACTCTGCATCTGGGACGCAAAACCCAGCAGTCGTTCCGCCTGCGGTCAGCCCCAATAAGCCGCCCGCACCAAAGCCTAATGCTTCCACTGGATCGGTCCCGCGAGCTGAAGGCGTTGCAGAAAAGCAATCATCCGGAACTCCGGTGATGAAACCTGCGGTTTCGAACACTCAGACCAACGATGCGAAGATTGTAGAGAAACCTTCGAAACCTGCGGCATCCCCACAGAGCGGAATTCCTCCCCAATAGCGTGCCCATTACTTACACATCCGGCGAGCAGGTTGAGGTATATCGGTTCAGCGTTCCGGTGACGATTGGAGTTCCTCTCGTTGCGTTGTTTCTCCAGGCATGGCTGCCCCTGCACATTCATTTTTTCTCGGTGTTTGATCTGCCACTTCTGGTGACGATTTTTTTTGCGATGGCGCGCCGCAGCCAAGTCGCCGGTCTGCTGACTGGCGGGATCATTGGGCTGCTCCAAGATTCCCTGACACATCAGCCAATCGGGGTTTACGGGATTGCCAAAACAATCGTGGGATATGGTGCTTCATCGCTGGGCATCAAGCTAGATGTGGAAAATGCGGG
>Ga0070689_100002238_pt1 | contig 12574 bp, 5 predicted proteins | sample KBSS23HmetaG_FD_64669 | JGI IMG/M metagenome (GOLD analysis project Ga0070689, IMG submission 64669) | Switchgrass rhizosphere microbial communities from Kellogg Biological Station, Michigan, USA - KBS S2-3H metaG | ecosystem: Host-associated > Plants > Roots > Rhizosphere ...
GAATCGCGCAAGGACTGGGACGCCTCGCCACTCACCTTCTCGCGGCTCGCCATGGAAGTCTGGGATGTCATCAAAGACGAGGACTGGGTGCTCACCGCCAACGAGCTCAAGCATCAGGTCCGCAAGCTGTGGGACTTCGATAAGCCGTACCGCCATCCCGGCGTCGAACTCGGCACCTCGACCCAGATCGGCATCTCATTGGGCGTCGCGCTGGCGAACCGCGAGAAAGGTCGGATCGTGGTCGACATCCAGCCTGACGGCGACCTGATGTTCGACGCCGGCGCGCTGTGGATCGCGGCCAAGTATCAGATTCCGATGCTGGTCGTGATGCATAACAACCGCGCCTACTACAACGACTGGGCGCATCAGATCCGCATGGCGAAGCTGCGCGGCACCGATGAGGCCAAGGCGCACATCGGCATGGACCTGTTCGGGCCGGAGCCGGATTTCGCGACGCTGGCAAAGTCGATGGGGTGCTACGGCGAAGGTCCGATCGCCGATCCGAAAGACGTGAAGCCGGCGCTGCTGCGCGCGCTGGCCGAGGTAAAGAAAGGACGGCTGGCGCTGGTCGACACCATCACCCAGCACAGCGCCTAGCCGACAACCCGGGGAGGACGGTCATGAATCGCATTCGTGCATTCGTCGGCATCGCAATCGCATCGCTCGCCGCGGCCGTCTCGCTGGTTCCGGCATTTGGCAATGATTACCCGTCGAAGCCGATAAAATTCGTCGTGCCGACGGCTCCGGCCGGCATCGGCGACATCCTACCGCGCCTGTTCGCGCAGAAGCTCGCCGAGTCCGGCAGCCCGGCGACCATCGTGGTCGAGAATCGGGCCGGCGGCGCCGGCGTGATCGGGACCGACGGCGTCGCCAAGTCACCGGCCGATGGCTACACTCTGCTGATGGGCAATCACGCCGTGCTGGCGATGTACCCGCACATGGCGAAGAACCTGCCCTACGATCCGTTCAAGAGCTTCGCGCCGGTGATTCTGCAGGTCACGGTGCCCAACATCCTGGTGGTTCACCCGTCGATTCCGGTGAACACGCTGGCGGAGCTGATCTCCTACGCCAAGGCCAATCCCGGCAAGCTCAGCTATGCCTCGCAAGGCAATGGCGCATCCGGCCACATCGCGGCGGAACTGCTCAAGCTGCACGCCGGCATCGACATCGTGCACGTGCCGTACAAGGGCGCCGCACCCGCCGCACAGGATCTCGCCGCCGGCCACGTGAGCATGATGTTCGACGTGGTGGTGCTGGCGCTGCCACAGATCAAGGCCGGGCGGGTTCGCGCGCTCGGCGTCGCGGCGAAAGAGCGAGTTGCGGTGCTGCCCGAGGTGCCGACACTGACGGAGCAAGGCTTCCCGGCCGAGGTTGGCGGCTGGTTCGGCGTGCTGGCGCCGGCCGGAACGCCGCCGGAGGCCATCGCATGGCTCAACCGCGAAACCACCAAGGTGTTCTCGGCGCCCGACACCCGCGACCGCTTCGTACAGCAGGGCGCCGCGGTGCCGCTCGGCACGCCGGAAACCTTCGGCAAGTTCATCGAGGCTGAATCCGCCCGCTATGGCGACATCATCCAGCGCGCCGGGATCAAACTGGAATAGCCCCGCCTAACCGGGGGGCGGGACCGTTCCCAGCCGCTTCTGCAGCAACGGAATCGCGCCCACGATCAGCGTCAGCGTCCCGCACAGCACCGCGATCATGATCATCGGCCGCGGCGTGCCGTCGGCAAATACTCCGTAGAGCTGCGAGAACACCGCCGCGCCGAAATTCTGCATGAACACGCCGATGCCGGCCGCGGTGCCGGCAAAGCGCGGCACCTCCGCCATGGCGCCGACCTGGGCGTAAGGCATCCCGATGCCCTGGGCCATGGTGATGAATGTGCCGGGCAGAAAGAACGCGAGCGGCGTCACCAATCCCCACGACAACACCGCCGCTTGACCGCTGACGGCGGCCAGCGCCAGCAGCGAGCCGGCGAACACCATCGTCTCGGTCGAGAATCGATTGCCGATGCGACTTGAGATGAAATTGCCCGTAAAGAACCCCAAGGGAAACAACAGGAAGTAAGCCCCGAATTCGGTCGCCGGGCGATGCAGCAGTTCCGTCATCAGCGACGCCGCCGCGCTCGCCATCACCATGAAGGCGCCAGTGTTGAATCCGCTCTGCAGCACGAAGGCGTTGAAGCGCAGCCGGCGAAACAGCACGGCGTAGCTTTGGGCGACGCTCTCGCCGCTTCGGTTCCGCTTGGCGGCCGGATGGGTCTCGTACATCGAGAGATAGGCGGTGAACGTGATGGCGCCGCCGGCGAGAAGCGCGAAGCCGAACACGCTGCGCCAGCCGAGCGTGTCGGTCAGCACCCCGCCGATGAACGGCGAGATCATCGGTCCGAGCGTGCCGAACATGGTCAGGTACGCGATCGCTTTGACGAGCTGCTCGGCGCGGTAAGCGTCACGCGCGATCGCGCGTACGAGCGTCAGCGCGCAACCGGCGCCGATCGCCTGCACCAAACGCCCCAACACCAGCGCGTTCACGGTTTCCGCCATAAGCGAAACCACGCTGCCGAACAGGAACAGCGCTAATCCCGACAACAGCACCGGACGCCGGCCGTAGCGATCCGACAGCGAGCCGTAGAACAAGGTGGCGAACGCCATGCCGAACAGCGCGATGCTGAAGGTAAGCTGCGCGCGGGCGTCGGACAGGCCAAGCGCCACCTTCACCGCCGGGATCACCGGAAAGAACAAATGGACAGCGAGCGGCGTGATCAGAGCGATCAGGCCGAGCGAAATCGTAAAGGCCCGGCCCGGCGTCTGACGCGTGGATTCCATCAGGCAAGGCTCTATGCGAGCTGCGGGAACAGCCGGAGCGCATTGCCCCGGTCGATCGCCGCGCGCTCTGCCGGCGTGATGGCATTCAGCGCCTCGTAGGTCTTCATCGCCGCAGCGGTCACATTCTTGTTGGCAAAGGGCCAGTCGGTGCCGAACACGATCTGATCCGGCGCCGCGACGTTTTCCAGGCAGCCCCACGTCTGCGCACCGGGCGACAGTGCGTTGTCGTACCAGAAGCGCCTGAGCAGCGCGAAGACCTGCTCCTGCGACAATTGCTTGAGCCGCTTGTCGATCATCGGCGACACCGACAGCCGCCAAGAGAAATACGGCACCAACCCGCCGGCATGCGGCAGGATGAAGCGGATGCGCGGATAGCGCTCCAGCGCGCCGCCGAAGATCAGGTTCACCACCGCCCGCGTGGTGTCGAACAGATATTCCATCATGAAATACGGCCACGGCAGATCGATCTGCTTGTTGACCGGATGGGAGCCCGGATGGACGAACACCACGCCGTCGCGCGCGTTGAGCGCTTCCATCACTGGATCGAATTGCGCATCGCCTAGGAATTTTCCGTCATAGCTCGCGAACAGGCTGACGCCCGCAAACTTCAGCGTGTCGAGGCAATGGCCGATCTCGTCCACCCCGTCCTTCACCGTCCACATCGAAATGGTGCCGAACGCGCCGAAGCGCTTGCCGTGCTTGGCATTAAGCTCAGCGGAATAGTCGTTGCAGCGGCGCGCCAAAGTCCTGGCTTCCGCTGGCTTGCAGAATTGCACGCCCGGCTGGCCGAGCGACATCAGCGCGGTTTCCACCTCGAATTGATCCATCACCTCGAGCGCGAGCTCCGGCGACCAGTCCGGATAGCGGCCGATCGCGGGACCGGAACCGGCGGCATAGACCATGTCCGCGTAGAACTGCGGGATCAGGTGGAAGTGGACGTCGATCCGTCGCGCGGCCATCAGACTCCGCCCTTGCTGCTCTTGAGCATCTCGCCACAGCCGGCGCGCTTCGCCCAGAACTCCCAGCCGCGCTGCATTTCCGGCGAGCCGGCGCGGAAATTGTTGCGGGTCTTGATCTCGTTCTCGGACAAGGCCTTGAATTCGCCCATCCGCATGGCGGCAAGCAGAATGCGGGCATTGCGCGGCAGATACACTGACATCCGCACGAGCTTGAGCAGCCCGTCGGCCGCCGCGGAGAAGCCGTGGCCGCGCATCAGCACCACCGAATTCTTCCCAAGCTTCTGGGCCATGTCGCGGCCCTGTTCCATGTTGATCACCAGCAGATTGGTCGCGTCGCCGAACTTGTCGGCGATATCCCAGACCGGAACGTGTGTGCCCATGTCGCTCGCCACGTGGGCGACGCAGCACATCGGCGTCTTCGAGATGCTGAACGGCAGAATATCCTCGGCGTGAGAATGGATCACGGCGTTGATCTCGGGTCGCGCCTCATAGATCGCGCCGTGGATGTAGCGCTCGAGATAGGCGGGCCGCGTATCGCTGACCGGCGTGCCGTCGAGCTTGAACTCGATGATGTCCTCGCGCGTGACGAATTCCGGGCTTAGCGAGCGTGACAGCAGATAATGATCGGGCTTGCTCGGGTGGCGGATGCTGACGTGGCCGTAGGCATCGACCACGTCCTCCTTTGCCAGGATCCGGTTCGCGATCACCAGATCGCCAATCGAGCGTTCCAATTCATCCATGCCGCACCTCCCTCGCCGCCCGCCTCGCAGGCGCTTTTGCGGGCCACGTTAGCGGAAGGATTTTGGCGAGTCTCGGCTGGCTGCGAGCGTAACCGCAGGGCTGGCATTCGCGGCCAGCGCTTGCCCTGGTCACTCCGGGGCGCACCAGGATTGACCTGGGATTACTGGAAGAAGCTCTTCTTCGTCGTCTGCACGCCGACCTTGGTGAATTCTTCGGCGATGCTCGGCTTGATTTCCTTCGCCACCTCGAAGTCTGCGTTGCTCGCCGCCACGTCGCCCTTCATCAGCTTGGCAACGCCGCGGCCATACAGCGCAGCCGGCGAATTTGGCGTGAGCTTAAGGGCCTCATCGTAGTCAACCAAGGCCTGATCGGGCTGGCCGAGCTTGAGGTAGGCCATGCCGCGATGGTCGAGCGCGGTCGCGTTGTTGGGCTTGAGGCTGAGCGCCGCGTTGCAGTCTTCCAGTGCTTCTTTCAGCGCGCCGACGGCGGCACGCGCGCCGCAGCGCTGGTTCAGCGCGTCGGCATTCTCCGGCTGCAGCTTGATCGCCTGGTTGTAGAGCTTGATCGCCTGATCGTAATCGCGCGTACCGTAGAAGATGTTGGCCCGGTTGTAGTAGGCGACTGCAGGCGCGGCGCTGCTCTTGATAGTCTGGTTGACCTCCTGGATCACGCGATCGTCGTCGCGCCTGTTCTCGTAGACGCTGACCCGATCGTTCGCCGCGATTGCGTAGCTCGGCGCGACCCTAACCCCGATGTCCGCCTCGGCCACGGCGAGGTCGTACTCCCGCTTATCGGCATTGGTGATGCCGCGGTCGCGCGCCGCGTTGGCGTAGTTCGGGTTGATCTTCATCGCCGTGTTCAAGTCGGTGCTGGCGCGATCGTACTCGCGCTTGTCGTAATAGGCGACGCCGCGATTGTAGAATGCCAGCGCATAATTCGGATCGAGCTTGATGGCCTGCTGGTAATCCGCAATGGCGCTGTCGGTATCGCCCTTGTTGCGGAAGGCAAAGCCGCGGTTGTTGTAGACCTGCGGGTCGTTCGGGTTGAGCTTGATCGACTGGCTGAAGTCGGCGATGGCGCGGTCGGAATCACGCTTATCGTCAAGGGCAAGGCCGCGGCTGTTATAGGCGGCCGCATAGTCGGGCTTGAGCTTGATCGCCAGATCATAGTCGGCGATGGCGCGATCGATATCCTTTTTCACGAAGAACACGTTGCCGCGATTGTAGAGCGCGGCGACGTATTTCGGATCGAGCTTGATCGCCTGATCGAAATCGGCGACGGCGCGGTCCAGGTCGCCCTTGTTGCGCCAGGCGAGGGCGCGATTATAGAAGGCCCGCGGATCCTCCGGGTTGAGCTTCACCGATTGGTCGAGGTCGGCGATCGCGCGGTCGAGATCACCCTTCATGCCGTAGGTCACGCCACGGCCGCCGATGGCGACCGCCATGCCCGGGTCGAGCCGGACCGCCTGCTCGAGGCTGGCGAGCGCGCGGTCGAGATCGCCCTTGCTGCGATAGGCCAGGCCAAGCGCGCTGAAGGCCTGCGGATTTTTCGGCTCAAGCTGGGCAACCTTGGCAAAGTCGGCGATGGCGCGGTCGAGTTCGCCCTTATCGCGCAGCGCAAGGCCGCGGTTATAGAGCGCCAGCACATAGCTCGGATTGATCTTCAGCGCCTGATCGAAGTCGGCGATCGCGCGGCCGAAGTCGCGCTTCTCGTAGTAAGCGTTGCCGCGGTTGTAGAAGGCCGACGCGTTGCCGACGTCGAGCTTGATCGCCTGCTCGTAGTCGGCCGCGGCGCGAACGATGTCCCCCTTGGTGCGCCAGGCAAAGCCACGGTTGCTGTAAGCGAGTGCATCTTTCGGATCGAGCTTGATGGCCTGGTCGAAATCGACGAGCGCCCGGTCCGTGTCCCCGCCCATGCCATAAGCCGCGGCGCGATCTGCATAGGCCGTGGCGAAGCGCGGGTTGAGCTTGATCACTTGATCGAGATCGGCGATGGCACGGCCCAAATCACGCTTGGACAGATAAGTGTTGCCGCGCGCGTAGAGCGCGACCGTGTAGCTTGGGTTGAGCTTGATCGCGCCCTCGAAGTCAGCGATGGCGCGGTCGACGTCGTTTCGATTGCGCAGCGTCAGACCGCGGTTGTAGAACGCCAGGGGGTTCTTGCTGTCGAGCTTGATCGACTGATCGAAATCCGCCAGCGCCTTCTCGATCTCGCCGCGTGCGCCGTAGGCGAGGCCGCGATCGTTGTAGGCGAGCGCATAGCCGGCATTGAGCTTGATGGCCTGGTTCTGATCGGCGATGGCGCGATCAACGTCGCGCTTGTTGGCGTAGGCGTTACCCCGGTTGTGATAGACCAGCGGATCGGCCGGATTGATCTTGACCGCTTCGTTGTAGCTTTCGATGGCCTTGTCGTAGTCAGCCTTATCGTAGAACGCGTTACCGCGATTATAGAACGCGAAGGCATAGCTTGGATTGAGCTTGATCGCCTGCTCGTAGTCCGCCAGCGCACGGTCGACGTCGCCCTTGATGCTATAGGCAACACCGCGGTTGGTGTAGGACGGCGCGCTCTTGGCATCGATCGCGATGGCCTGGTCGAAATCCTTGATGGCGCGGTCGAGATCGCCCTTGGCGCCGTAAGCGAGGCCGCGATCGTTGAAGGCCAGCGCGCTGCTGCCGTTCAGTTTGACCGCCTGGTCGAGGTCGGCGATCGCCTTGTCGTAGTCGCGCTTGCGCGCGTAGGCGTTGCCGCGATTGTGGAACGCCAGCGCGATCTTGCCGTCGAGCTTGATCGCCGCCGAGAAGTCCGCGATGGCGCGATCGAAGTCGTGGCGGCCGTACTGCGCGAGGCCGCGGTTGTAGTAGGCAAACGCGTCCTTCGGATCGAACTTGAGGGCGGCGTCAAAATCCGCAACCGCGCGATCGAAGTCCTTCTGGTCATAATAGGTCAGGCCGCGGTCGTAATAGGCCAATGCGCTCTTCGGATCGAGCTTGATGGCGGCATCGAAGTCGGCCAGCGCCTTACCGAGGTCGCGCTTGCCGTAGAAAGCGTTGCCGCGATTGTAATAGGGCACACTGACGTTGGGATTGATCTTGATCGATTGATTGTAATCGGCGATGGCCTTGTCGAACTCGCCCTTGGAGCTGAACTCAAGGCCGCGGTCGTTGAAGGCCTGCGCGTAGCTCGGATTGAGCTTGAGCTGGCGCAGCTGACCGGCGCCACCGCGGTCATAGCCCAGTAGCCGGTCCGCCGCACGGTCCTTGGTTTGGGCGACCACCAGACTGACGTTGGCCTTGACGAGTTGATCAAAGTCCGCGATGGCGCGCTCGTAGTTGTGCTTGTCGTATTGCGCCACGCCACGGTCGTGCAGCGCCACCACGTTGCTCGGATCGAGCTTGACCACCGCATCGAAGCTGGCGATGGCGCGGTCGTAGTCGAGTTTGTCGTAATAGGCGGTGCCGCGGTTGTACATCGCGACTGCATAATCCGGCTTAAGCGCGATCGCGGCATCGAAGTCGGCGATGGCGCGGTCGTATTTGCTCTGGTTGCGGTAGGCAATACCACGGTTGTTCAGCGCGATGGCGTTCTTGGCGTCGAGCTTAACGACCTGGTCGAAGTCCTTGATGGCGCGATCATGGTCGCCCTTGGCACCGTAGGCGATGCCGCGGTCGTTGAATGCCGTCACGTCGCTGGCGTCAAGCTTGATCGCCTGGCCGAGGTCGCCGATGGCGCGGTCGTAGTCGCCACGGTCGTACAGCGCGAGCGCGCGGCCGTGAAACGCCGAGGCCAGGCTCGGATTAATCTTGATGGCGCGGTCGAAATCGGGAATGGCGCGGTCGTTGTCGCCCTTCAACCGCAGCGCCGAGCCGCGGTTGTTGTAGGCGACATCGTAGTTGGCATTGAGCTTGATCGCCTGGTCGAAATCGGCGATAGCGCGATCGATGCGGCCCTTGGCGGCGTGCGCGCTGCCGCGGTCGTTGTAGGCCAAAGCCTGGCCCGGATTGAGCTTGAGCGACTGGTCGAAGTCCGCAATGGCGCGGTCGTAATCCTGCTTCTCCGCCAGAAGGCTGCCGCGATTGTACAGGCTCTGCGGATCGTTCGGGTTGATCTTGATCGCCGCGTCGAAATCCTTGATGGCGTTGTCGAGATCGCCCTTGCCGCGATACAGCTGGCCGCGGTTGTTGTAGGCGACCTCGAAATTCGGATTGGCCGCGATCGCTTGGGTGAAGTCGGCAATCGCGCGCTCGTTGTCGCCCTTCGCCTTATAGGTCAAGCCACGGTTGTTGTAGCCGACATCGTATTTCGGGTTGACCTTGACGGCTTGGTTGAAATCGTCGATGGCGCGATCGGCATCGCCCTTGCTTCGGTAGAGCAGGCCGCGATTGTTATAGGCGATGTCGTAATTCGGGTTGAGCCGGATCGCCTGGGTGAAGTCGGCGATGGCGCGATCGGCCTTGCCGGTCGCCGCGTTGACCAGACCGCGATCGTTGAAGGCCCCGGCGAATTTGCCGTCGAGCCGAATCGCGTTGTCGAGATCCGCGATGGCGCGGTTGTAGTCCTGCTTGTTGCTGTAGGCGAGGCCACGGCTGGCGAATGCCGCCGCGAACTTCGGATCGAGCTTGATCGCCTGGTCGAAATCGGCGATGGCGCGGGTCGCATCGCCCTTGTCGCGATAAGCGAGCCCGCGGTCATGGTAGGGCGCCGGGCTGTTGGGATTGAGCTTGATCGCCTGGTCGAAATCGGCGATGGCGCGCGCATAGTCGCGCTTGTCGTAATAAGTGGTGCCGCGGTTGGCGTAGGCCGCGGCAAACTTCGGGTCGAGCTTGATCGCCTGCTCGAAGTCGGCGATGGCTTTGTCGTTGCTCCCCTGGTTCCAATAGGCGAAGCCGCGGTTGTTGTACGACGCCGCGCTCTTCGGATTGATGTTGATCGCCGCCGAGAAGTCGGCGGCCGAGCGCTCAAAATCGCGCTTGTCGCGATGGGCGAGGCCGCGATTGTAGAACGCCACGTCGTAATTCGGATTGGCTTTAATGGCCTGGTCAAAGTCGGCGATGGCGCGGTCGAGGTCCTTCTTGCCGAGAAACGCTTCGCCACGATTGTTCAGGGCGACCGCGAACTTGGCGTCGAGCCGGATGGCCTGGTCGAAGTCCTGGATGCCGCGATCGGTCTCGCCCTTGGCCAGATACGCGAGGCCGCGAATGTTAAAGGCGAGCGGATAGTTCGGCCGCCCATTGATCGCCTGATTGAGATCTGAAATCGCGCGGTCGTAGTCGCGCCGCTCGTAATAGGCAAGTCCGCGGTTGTAATAGGTCGGCGCATAGCCCGGATTGATCCGGATCGCCTGCTCGTAGTCGGCCAACGCCCTGTCGAAATCGCGCCGGTCCCAATAGGCCAAGCCGCGGTTATAGAACGCGAGTGCGTTGCGTGCGTCCATCCGGATCGACTGGCTGAAATCGGCGATGGCGCGATCCTGATCACCCTTGTCGCGGAATGCGAGACCGCGGTTGTAGTACGGCAGTGCATTCTTCGGATCGAGCTTGATCGACTGGTCGAAGTCGGCAAGCGCCTTGTCCATCTCGCCCATGGCGCGATAGGTCAGGCCGCGATTGTAGTAAGCGAGCGAATCCCGCGCATCAAGTTGGATGGCCTTGCTCAGATCGGCCGCCGCCTTCTCGTAATCGTGGCGGTCGTAATAGACGACGCCGCGATCGTAATAGGCCAGCGCGTAGTTCGGATTGATCTTGAGTGCCTGGTTGTAATCGGTGATGGCGCGGTCGTAGTCGCGCTTGTCGTAATAGGCATTGCCGCGGTTGTAGTAGGCGAGCGCAAAGTCCGGGCTGATCAGGATGGCCTGATCGTAATTGTTGATAGCGGTGTCGGTCTCGCCCTTGTTGCGGTAGGCGAGGCCGCGATTGTTGTAAGCAAGCGAATCCTTCGGATTGACCATGATTGCCCGGTCGAAATCCGCGATCGCGTGATCGGTCTCGCCCTTCGACACGTAGGCAAGGCCACGGTCGTTCAGCGCCACGGTCAGCGTCGGATTGATTTTGACGGCCTGATCGAAGTCGCGGATAGCGCGGTCGTAGTCGCGCATGTCGCGATAGGCGAGGCCGCGGTTGTGATAGGCAAAGGCGTCGTTTGGCGTGGCCTTGAGCACGGCGTCGAAATCCGGCACCGCGCGATCCGGTGCGCCAGCTGCGCGATACGCCATTGCACGGTTGTAGACCGTCAGCGTGCTCTTCGGATTGAGCTTGATCGCCTGGGTCAGATCGGCGATGGCGCGCTCGTAATCACGCTTTTCGTAAAGCACGTGACTGCGGGTGGAATAATAAGACGGGTTGCGCGGATCGGCTTTGATCGCCTGATCGAAGTCCGCGAGGGCGTTATCGAGATCGCCCTTGGAACGGAATGCCGTGGCGCGGCTGAAATAGGCCGCAGCGTTCTTGCCGTCGAGATTGAGCGACTCGCCGAGATCCTTGATGGCATTGTCGAGGTCGCCCTTCTCGCGATAGGCGTCGCCGCGATTGAAATACATGGTCGCCAACGCGGTCGGCCTGTCCTTGCCGGCCTCGATGACGACGGTGCAAGCCGCGATCAGCGCCGCCTGCGGGATGTCCTTGTTCAGGCACGCTGCGCGTTCCGCGACGTTCTGAACGGGCTCAGGCTTCGCCTTTGGCGGCTGTGGCTGTGCTTGCTGGGGCTGCGCTTGCGGTTGACGAATCTGTTGCTGAGGCACGTTCTGCGGGACCGGCCGAACCGCGTGCTGCGGCGCCGGAATCATGCGCCTGCGCTCCTGTTGAGCCCACGGCGGCGCCTGCGCAAACGCCGGAGTCGCCTGAAGCAGAAGGCCTGCTACCAGCGTCACTTCGCTGATGACCTGCCGCACTCCCCTGACCATATTTTTCCGCCTCTTTGATCCTTAACAACTTGCGCCGTATCGGACCTATCCTGTGCCTACGCGCGCTTTGTAGCGTGAGAACCTTGGTAAACGTTGAGCTTTCAGCGGGTAACATTAATCCCGGCGCACAGATTGTCGTGATGCGCTGTAAGTTTTCAGACCAGTGGCAACGATCGCGGCGCGTGTCGCGACCGCGCCGAAACCTGCCGCCTGTTTCCCGTGAGTGCGAAAAGTGTTGGTGAAGCCGGCGTTAACGCCGACACATACATTTCGGCGAGGTGTTCAGGTTAATAGCCGTGGCGGAACCCATGGCTTCAGCGCAGTTAGTACTAACGGGATCAAATCGCCTGCGGTCCCGAGTTCTTCTTGGCGCGCACGCCTTTATACGACTACAAAAACGATCACTCCGGAACGCACGGTGGCAGGACCGGCTTACACGCGATGAATCTGATCCTCGTCAAAATGTTTGCCACCGCGCTCGCGCTCGCGCAGGTGACGACGCGTCCGGAATCGCTCAAGACCGAATTCGATCCGATTAACGATCAGGCCGCCGTCGTGCAGCTCCTCAAAGAGGGCTGCACGCACATGCGCAAGGCCTTCGACATCGAGGATCTCAATCTCGACTCGCTGATCGACACCGCGATGGAAGACCCCAAGGCCATCGCCGGCGAAATCAGGGCGTTCCGCGGCATCAATTTCGATGATCTCCTGATCGCGTATAAACAGTTCTGCGGCAATGAACCGTTCGACTCGTCGCGCTTCGATCTCAAGCCGGTGATCGAGTTCTACAACAGCGTCGCTTCGAACCTGCCCGATCACATGCGGCTGAAGAACCTTAAGCTGCCGGGGACGAGCGTCGTGCTCGACGGCAAGGGCGACAAGTTCGCTGAGCTGTTCGAGACCGATCACCGCCGGGTCTGGGTGCCGCTTTCACAGATGCCGGAATACGTGCAGCGCGCCTTCGTCGCCGCCGAGGACAAACGGTTCTATCAGCACAAGGGCATCGACGAGCGCGGGCTCATTCGCGCCTTCATCACCAACATCGCAGAGCCCGGCCGGCCGCAGGGCGGCTCGACCATCACCCAGCAGGTTGCCAAGAACCTCCTGGTCGGCGACGACGTCAGCTACGAGCGCAAGATCCGCGAGATGATCGTGGC
>Ga0070689_100002240_pt1 | contig 12568 bp, 9 predicted proteins | sample KBSS23HmetaG_FD_64669 | JGI IMG/M metagenome (GOLD analysis project Ga0070689, IMG submission 64669) | Switchgrass rhizosphere microbial communities from Kellogg Biological Station, Michigan, USA - KBS S2-3H metaG | ecosystem: Host-associated > Plants > Roots > Rhizosphere ...
CCGATGGCACGTGAGATCCGCAGCTACGACTACGTCAATCACCCGTACGAACGCGTACGCGGCGTGCTGCAGCAGGACGCAGCGGCGACGTTCCGCGCCGCGACCCGCTCCGCCAGCGCGCGCGCCAACGAGGTCGCCGCGGCACTGCGTGTCGAGATCGCAGGCTTCGAGGTCGTGAAGGACGTTCTGATCGAGGTCGCGGGTAGCAACGAGGCGCGCGATCCGCGCCTCAAGACCATGGTCACGCGCATCGGACTGTCGTGGGCCGCCGCGGCGAACCGGCACCTGTTCCCGTTGATGCGCGCGGAGCTCGCCGTCTACGCGCTGAGCGCCACGGAGACGCAGCTCGACTTCCTCGGCCACTACGACCCGCCGCTGGGCCCGCTCGGCGACGCGATCGACGCGGTGCTCGGCCGGCGCATCGCGGAGGCGTCGGTGCACCGCTTCCTCGGCGACGTCGCGGCCTACCTGCGCGCGCAGCTCGGTGGTAGCTAGCGCTGCGTAGCCAAGCGAGGTTCCATCAGCTTGTCGGCGTTGGCACGTGCCTGCCGACGACCGCTGGCATCGAGCTTGCCCAGCGTGGCCACGACTACCTGGCGGACGCGTCGGCCGTGGCGCACCGACTGCACCAGCGACCAGTAGGTGTGCGTCTGGCCGTTCTTCCGGACCTGCTTGTGACGGAGGTACACGCGCGTTTCAGCCGCGTCACGTTCTCGCGCTCCGGCCACGCGCGAGCAACGGGGTTGGTTGGCACTACACGCACTTTCGCGTTGTGCGTCCGCGCCGTTGCGGGGTTCGCGGGCATTCCAGCTCGCGAAATCGCCTCAAAGAAACGCGAGCTGCGGAAGTTGGGCTAGGGCGCCTGAAACTCGCTGGGAGCCTGGAGCTGCTGGCTGCGGTGCTCCGCCAGCTCCGCGCCCTGCCGGAGGCCGAAGTGCTGGTCCGGGAGGCGCTCGGCATCGATCGGGAGCTGATCGGTGGGGAGGGGGATCGGGAGTCGGCACGCGATCGACTCACAGCAAGCGCGATGAGTTCTCACGGTAGGATCATGAACAGGATGCCGAGAGGCACTTCGAGCTGGGAAGTTGGTGCCGGAGGTTGGCGCACATCGCCGTGGCTGGCGGCATCCCAGGTTGCCATCGTGGCGTTGCTGTTGGTGCGCCCGCCGCTCGTGGGGGACCCGATCGATCTCGACAGCTCGTGGCAGGGGATCCTGCTGCACGATTGGAGCGCGGGTGCGCGGGCCGGCGTCGACACGGTGTTTCCGTACGGGCCGCTTGGATTCATCGTTGGGCAACACGTGTTGCAGACCGAAGGCCTGTGGGTGCGCCTCCTCGCGGGGTTGTTGCTCGCAGTCGCGGTGGCCGCAGGATTGTCGACCTTGGCGCCGCGCCTGCCGTCTGGATGGCGAATCGGTTACCGGATCGCTGTGGTCCTGTCGACGCCGTTCCTGGGCCCGAGCGCCTTGTGCCTGGCGATGGCGGCGGCCGGCATCGTCGGGGTCCTGCGGTTGACGGAAGCGTGTCCCGATGCACCAGCAAGCTCGCACACGCACGCGCACGCCGCGCGACGGGGCTGGTTGTTCCTCGGCGCGACGTTCGTGATGTTCGCGGTGACTGGCTGCGTGAGGTTCAACTGCTTTGTCCTGGCGGTCGCGATCGTTGCAACGATCGCGTGCGCGCTGCTGGTGATCCGCGGTGCTGTCGCATCCTTGGCGGTAGTCGGGATGGCGGTGGCGGTCTTCGCCGTCGTGTGGTTGCTTGCAGGTCAATCGTTGTGCGACTTGCCGGCGTGGCTGCAAGGATCGGTGGCGGCCGCCGTGGGTCACAATGGAGCCATGGCGCTGTATGGAGACGAACGCCAGCGAGCGGTGGGCATCGCGCTCGTCGTCGTCAACGTTGCGCTGGCTGGTTTGCTGCTCGTGTTGCCCGGTCGTCCATCGCCCCACCGGCCGTGGGGTGCCCGCGTGCGACGGTGGAGTGCAGTGGCGATCGCCCTCGCCGGCCTGGGCGTCGCTTGGAAGGGTGGTTTCGTCCGCCATGACCCGGCGCACGCTTCGGTGTTCTTCGGCTATGCAATGATCGCTCCGCTGCTGTTGCTCGCCGCCAGCGAGCCAGTGCGCTTGCCGCGGTGGGCGGGATCGTTGGCCATCGCCGCCGTCCTCGCTGCCGCGTGGCAGGCGTGCGATGGTGGCAGCAGCGTGGCGGATCGTGTAGCGCAGGCGCTCGGCCGGGCGCGTGCGGCGGTTGCGCCAGGGGCGACGGTTGCGGCCATCGAACAGGATCTCGCGAAACTGCGTGCGCTCGACCCGCTGCCTGGATTGCGCTCCCGCGTCGGCGACGAGCCCGTCGACCTCATGGGCCATTCGCAGGGCGTCTTGTTGTGGGGCGGCTTCGTGATCCGGCACCGACCGGTGTTCCAGAGCTACATCGCCTACACGCCGTCGCTACAGCAGCTCAACGCGGACTTCTTCGCGGCTGCGACGGCCCCCCGCTTCGTCATCGCCGTCGTGCAGGCGGCCGACGACCGTCCAGCGATGTGCCAGGACGCTCGCGCATGGTCGATCCTGCTCGATCGCTACCGACCCGTCGCGAGCGAGAATGGCGCCGTGCTGTTGGAACGGGCGCCCGCCGAGGCCCTGCGGCCGGCGGCGCCGGCGCCGGTGGTCGTCGAGCGCCGTGTCGACTGGGACACCTGGGTCGAGGTGCCGGCGGCAGCCGAGCGGCACGAACTGGCACTGGGAATCGAAGGCTCTTGGTGGGGCATTGCTGTGGCGCTCTGCTTCCGTCCGGCCGACGTGTTCCTGGATCTACGGCTCGAGCACGGCGAGGAGCGCACGTTCACGATCGCGTCCCTGCAGGTGCGCTCGGCATTCGCGCTCGATCCGTGGATCGGCGACACCGTCGATCTGCTGAGTGCCTACGCCGGGCGGTCGCCGCCGCGCGTGCGTGCATTCCGGCTGCGCAGCGAGGCAGGCAGTTCCGACCACTACCGACCCTGGATCGACGTGCGGCTGACGGCGCACCCCGCAACCGCCGCGACGTTGACTGCAGCGGAGCGGGACCGATGCGCGGCGCTGCTGGCGACGACGATCGGTCCGAGCTACCCGAACTTCTCGTGGCTTCCGTTTGCCGTGGTGCCGCGCGACGGAGTCCGGCCGCTTGACGGCAAGGTGCCCGGCGGTGTCCTCGCCCCGGCTCCGTGCACGATGTGGTTTCGTTGGCCGGGTGGCCGCCATCGTCTGGTCGGGCAGTTCGAACTCCTGCCCGAAGCTGGTTCCGACTCGGCGACCTTCCGCGTCGAGGTCGGCGCGCATGCCCCGCGGACGTTGTTCGAACGCACACTGCATGGGTCTGTACATGCCGCCGATCGCGGCCCGCAGAGTTTCGAATTGGATCTCGAATTGGACCCCGACGCGATCGTGGCCCTGGTGACTGCCGGGGGATCGGGCGGCATGAGCGGCAGATGGACCGCATGGCGTTCCGTGGCACTTTGGCCATGAGCGCGCATGCATCGGTCGTCAGCGGGAGGCCATCATTTCGCGCGCCCGATCGAGGCTGTCGATCCCGGGGAACAGCACTTTGCGGTGGCGGTCGCATTGAGTTGCGATCGTGTCCTCGAGATGGCGTCGGTCCACGACGGTGTCGATGTCGAAGGGCGCCCTGCCCTGGTTGAGGTGTTTTGGCGGGCCCGCGAGGCTCGCAATCGGGATGTGCAAGAATGCAGCGAGGCGGTCGGTCGATCGTTCCAACTCGTGCGTGCGCAGCACGAGTCGACGCTCCGCTGGAATGGCCAGGCAGACGTCGAGGTGGTGGCTCCACGCGGTTGCCAGGGTCGCGAGCGGGTAGAGCCCGCGACGGGCGAGTTCCCGGTCATGCGACGACATGGCATGTCGTTCGGGCTGCAACAACATCGCCAGCTCCCGCATCACCGCCGGCGGCAGGGGATCGTGCAGCAGGTGGCCCACGACCGACTCGATCCAGGTGTAGGGATCGCGGACCTGGACAAGAAAGCGCACGGCGGGAAATGCCGCCATGAGCGGCTCGATGAGGAACTGATTGGCGAATGAAATGTCGAAATGCAGGCTCAGGCGCTGATCGCGCTCGCACAGCCATGCGGCCACGTCGCGGGTGGATACATCGCCGCGCGCCAGCAATGCGGCAGCCGTCATCGCTGCCTCGATCTCGGGTTCATGTTCGGCGCGGTGACTGCGGCCGAGCACTTCGACCAGCGAGGTCGTGCCGGCCCGGGCCTGGCCTAGACCGAACGCCTGAATGGTGGGGGCGGCAGATCGGGCTACCATGCCAGGGAGACAGCGGAAGGTGTCCGGGGACGAAGAGCGGGGTGCGACAGCTGATCAGAGGAACTCCAGGTCGGCCATCGTGAATCGCCAGCAGTCGAACAAGGCAGCGCGGTTGAGTCCGCAACCGAAGGTCTTGAAGACGATCTGGTGCGAAGTGGGCGCGACCACGAACTCGTGGTGAGCCTGCCATTCCCGAAACTCCACGGTGTTCGCCGAGAAGTAGGCGACCAGACCCGCCGCCCCGCGTTGGCGCGTGGCGGACTTTGCGTGGCGAAGCAATGCCGCCTGTGTGGCAGCGTCGTCGGGGGGCACCAGCCATTCGCACAGCGAAAGGACGTCGTCGCGCCAGCCCCCCATGCGCAACACTGCGAGTCCGCGCAGGTCGCCGCTGGCATCGCGCGCGGTGATGCACTCGTAGTCAACCTGGGATTGCACCCGGGGGGCGAAGCGCCAGGCAAGGAACGCGCGGTCGCGAACGATGCCGGAGTGGCGGTGTCCGGCGCAGCGGCGCCAGAGGTTGTCGGTGGCGTCCGGCACGGCTGACTCTCGGGCGACCCGGATAGCCGCAGAGGGCCGGGTCGTGGCGGTCGGTATGGGCTTCAGGTGGTGCACGAGCGCGTAGACGTCACCGAGCACCTCGATACCGAGGTGCACCGACATCGCGCGCACGAGCGATTGGACCGGCGCTCCGTACATCAACCGGACGGAGCCGGTGCGAAGCGTGCGGATGAAGCCATCCACGACGCGGAGGAACAACCGTGTCCCCGCGAGCGTGGGGACCAGATCCGGGTCCAGTACGGCGTTGCTGACGGAGATCGTCGTTGCCGGTTCGCCGCGACAGGTGCAGGGCACCTGCACACCGGCCATCAGCGCGACGCAGCGCCCGTCCGGCGCGAAGGCACCCATCACGCAGGTGTCGCCGCCGAATACCGGCCTGGAGCGCCAACGCCAGAACGCGGCGGGCCATGGTCGTCCGAAGCCGCGTTCGTGCAAGCGCAGGACAGACTCCTCGTCGGACTCGGTGTAGCTACGGATGCAGAAGCCGCTCAGGCGATCCTTCGAGGACGGCGTTGCGGCCACGGCTGCCTCACCGCCCCGCCTCACGCCGGTGACGGGATGCGGGGCTGGCCAGGTAATTCGAGGGATGATGGGCGTGCGATCCTTCAACTCGCGGCCTCCTCGACGGCACGCTGAGGTTCAGCGGTCGGGCCAAGGTTGATGCCACCGCGTGTTCGGATCAGCAGCGCCGCCTCGGCCCTGGACGGTTGGAAGTCGACGATCAGGCAGGTGCGTGTCGCGGGTCCATCGTGCCGCGTCGCGTGTGGAAGCGAGTGGTCGAAGACGAAGCCGTGGCCGGCCCGGAGCGGCACCTCTTGGCCGTCGCTCTCGAACACCGCTCCGGCGTCGCCGTCCAGACACAGGTGGAACCGCAGCACACCGGCTTGCGGGAGGTCCGCGTGGCGCAGGATCCGGGTCCCTGGCAGCACGCGCGAGAATCCGGCACCGAGGATCTGCCGGTCGCCGACGAGCAGTCGATGCGACTCCGGGCAGAGGTCTTGGGTGCGCGTCGGGTCGAGCAACTGCGGCGTCGTGGACCAGCGCAGCACGAGCAGGCAGATCTGCCATGTGCCCGTGAAGCGGTGCGGCTCTGCGTACGAAACGAAGAGGTCGTCGGGCAAGCGCGCGAGTTCACGGTGGAACAAGCTGGAGTGAGCCGGCAGCGAGCGACACGTCGCGAACGCCGTGAAGTCCAGGAAGCCACGGCCCGCACTCATGCGCCGGCCTCCTTCTGGAACTCGTAGACGGTGGTCGCGGTGCGCTCGCGGACGCGCATTCCGTTTCGCTCGGAGACGCGTTCCAGCGACCCGGTCCACGCGTCGCATTCGGCGCACAACGGCAGTTCGCTCCAGCGGCCTGCTGCGTGGAACCGGCGCAGTCGCTGCATGGGCTCGCCGTACCAGATGTCACGCAGCGACTGGCGGGGGAACCAGCCGACCAGAACCTCGCCCTGCTGGTCTTCGCAGCACTGCCCGACCCTGCCATCCCAGCCGATTGCCATGATCGTCTCCAACTGGTGGCAGGGGATGCGCGGCAGGGCGATCGGGCTGAAGCGACGGTCGCCGGCCTTTCGATACCGGCTGACCATCACCGAGTCGGCGTACTCGCGCATCGCGGCGACGAATTCGTCAGCGTGGTCGTGCAGCTCGGGATACTGGACCATGTTGATTCGGATCTCCGGCTTCGTCTTCCGGCTCGCACGGCGAGCCGTCGCCAGAGCCTTCAGGCTGCCGAGCACGCGGTCGAGGCTGGCGCCGACCCGATAGTGCTCGAAGACTTCGCGGCGGATGCCGTCGATGGAGAACGTCACCCAATCAAGACCACTCGTCAGCGCGGCCTCGACGTCCGGTCCTCGCCATTGGTTGCCGTTGCTGTAGAAGCCAACCTCGACGCGGGAGGAGCGTTTTGCTGCCGCGACCACCTGCCACAGCGAAGGCGCCATGATCGGCTCTCCCATGCCCCACGGCTGCAGCACGACATCGCGGTCCCACGAGTGGATCTCCGCAATCGCGGCCTGCCACATCGGCTCGGACATCACTCCGATCGGTCGCCTCTTCACAACGCCTTCGCCGTGGTAGGGACACTGCCGGCAGGCGAGATCGCAGGCGTTGGTGAGCTCCAGCATCACGAACTGGGGCAACAGAACTGCTCGGGGGCTTTCCAAGCTCCTCCTCTCAAGTTCACCTTCGATGCGCCGCGGCCGGAGTGCGCCCGTCAGGGCCCTCCGAGCGGTCCCGGAACGCAGATTGCCGGATGGTCCGCTGGCACTGTTGTGCGGTCAAGGCCCCTGTGGACTGCGGTGTCCGCGCGGACCGCCGCGTTGCGACGGAATGGCGCACTCGCGGCCTCGATGAGTGTCTGCTGATCGAGCAGCGGACGTCGCGCGGGCGCCTTCGGCGAAGGCTGTGCGTCGGCGATCACGCCGCGCGCGAACGCGGCGCGCAGGAGCTCTGTCGCGTCGAGCAGCGCACGCCGAGTTCGGCACAGCGCGCGGCCACGAGTTCGGCCAGCGCGCTGCAGTTCGCAGCCGCGCGGGCCCTCATCGCCGGCCACTGCTCGGGCGGCGGCATCGCGCCGCCGCAGCACCGTGCCGCCGTCGCCGCCGACCAGCGCCGCCAGCGCGACGTCGAGCGCGCGCGCGAGGTCGGTGCCGCCGCGGTCGACGCTGAGTTCGTCGGTCGCCGCCGCGAGCTGCGCGAACGAGGCGCCGCCGCGCGTCAGCGGCACGCACAGGCGCGCCGTGCCCGCGAAGGCCACGAGCCGAGCCGATCGCCGCGCGCGCGTTCGGCCAGCTGCGCCAGCATCGCCGGGTGGGATGCAGGGCGGCGTGCGGCCCGGGCGTGGTTGCGCAACGCTTCCTGTCCTTGGGGGGAGGCGTCGTCCGGCTGCTAGGATGTGACGCCTTCTGTTGACCGGCCACCCTCGACCTGTCGAGGCGACCGCACCCCACTCCACCGACCTCGACCACCCATGCTCCGCACTTCATTCCGTTCCCTGTTCGCCGCCGCCGTGCTGCTCGGCGCTGCCAGCGCCCAGACCATCACCTGGGGTCCTGTTTTCCCGAGCGTTTCGCCGAGCGACGTCAGCATCACTGGCGCCTTCGTCTATGCCGCCAACTACCACCAGCCGAACGTCACCGCGATCCCGGCGACGGTGAACGGCGTCACGTTCTCGGGTGGCATCGCGCCGACCGGTTGGGCCGGCTACATCACCGGCGGTTTGAACGGCTCGACGACCGGCGATGCGGAGTACAACAAGCTGCTCGGCAATTCGCTGGCGATGCAAACGTCACCAGCCGCGAATCCGACGGGCTGGGGCGGCATCCGCATTGACAACCTGGCGACGCTCGTCGCTGGCCACATCTACGCGATCCAGGTCTGGTTCACCGACCAGCGCACCGGCACCGCGACGAACGTGCTCTACGACCGCGTGATGACGCTGAGTTCCGCGTTCGGTGCGGCAACGTTGTCCGGTGGTGAAGTGACCAACCTCGCGTCGTTGCTGCAGGGTCCACTGTCGGGTCCGCTCGAGGCCGACCCGGACAACGTGCCGGCGACGGCGCCGACGGCGCCGGACACCCAGTTCGGTTCGCATTGTACGGGCACGTTCACCTACAACCCGAGCAACCAACTCTGGCTGATCATCCAGGGTACGCACCCGCTCGCGAGCAACGTGCTGGCGCCGCACATCACGGCGATGCAGATCCGCGATCTGTCGGCGGCCTACCACCAGAACTACGGCAGCGGGTGCTTCAACTACTTCAACGACCCGACCAACTTCATGTCGGCGTTCGCCGGCACGCCGGCCGCGAAGGCGGTGCTGGACGGCAACGCGCTGCAGTTCTTCCCGACGTCGAACGGCTACGTCGCCATCTGGCTGCCCGGCGTCGCGACGGCGCTCTACGTCGCGCCGACCGCGGCGGCGACCATCGTCGCCAACGCTGACGACACGGTGACCACCTGGTCGCCTTCGGTTGCGGTGCCGGTGCCGGGCGGCACGGCGGCGCAGTGGACGGTGTCGTCCAACGGCGTGCTGACCGCGGCCGCGAGCGGCAACCAGGGTACGGGCTTCACGGCGTCGCTCGCCGCGACGGCGACGGCGACCGGCCTAGCCTGGTACAACTGGCGCGACTACAACCCGGCGGCCACCAACAGCGGCAAGGTCAAGACCGAAGAAGCCAATGGCGTGCTCTACGTCACCTTCGACGGTGTCTACGAGTTCGGCACGACCAACCCGGCGACGTTCCAGTGGCAGATCAACCTGGCCACCGGTGACGTGACCATGGTCTGGCTCAGCATGGCGGTCAGCACGAACACGACGACGATGGTCGTCGGCAGCACGCTCGCCGGCACCAGCAGTGTGCCGACCTCGGTCAACTTCACGACAGCGACGTCGTTCGTGATGGGCCCGCCGGTGTCGCTCACGCCGCTGACTCTGTCGGCTGGACCGGCGCCGGTCATCAACCCGAGCACGAACGTGACCTACACGATCGGCAACATCCCCGAGTTCTCGCCGGGCCTGGGCCTCTACGGGTCGATGCTGTTCCTCAGCTTGACACCGCTGCCGGTTGGCATCGACCTCGCCGGCATCCTGACCCAGCAACCGGGTTGCAAGGCCTACATCGGCTCGCTGGACTTGTCCATCGGACCCATGGTGACGGCTGGGAACAGCAACGCAGTGCAGGTCACGTTCTCGTCGTCCATCCTGCCGCCGGGCCTGACGGTCGGCGCGCAGGCGGTGGGGTTGTTCGACGGGTCGTTCCCGCTGCTGAACGGCGAAGGCAGCGGCATCGTGGTCAGCAACGGCGTGCTCAGCGTCTGCCAGCTGCAGTAGGGGCACGGGGTGCTCCGCGCCCACCGGCAGGCGACGCTCGACGCCTGCCGGTCGCTGCGCGATCCCGAACCTCCCGTCCGGGCCTGCGGCGCCGGCAGCCCGCCGTCGCCGCAGCCGTAGGTCTTGCCCATCGCGATCACGACCGCGGCGATCGCCCAGCACGCGACGCACGCCGCGATCAGTTGGCCGTACTGCTGCCGCCACGGCGACGCAGAGACCAGCCAGCCGGTTTTCAGGTCCTGGCTGATGTCGCGAGCTGCTGCGCGTCGTGTCGCGCTGACGAGTAGCCAAGGTCACGCGCGCAGCAACGGCCCAGGATCCGGGCGCCGACGTCCGCTACGCTGCACTCGACGCCATGCGCACGTTCGCGGTTGGCCTCGGTTTCGCAGCTTGTCTGTCGGCGCAGCAGATGGCGCCGCTGGTCGGCACCGTCGTCGACGAACGCGGCGCGCCGGTCCAGGACGCGGTCGTCGTCGTCAGCCGCGGCGAGGGCTGCGGCTTCAGCTGTCTCGACCTCGACTACGCGCACAGCTGGCGCGAGATCGCGCGGGCGCCCGTCGACCGGAGCGGCCGATTCGGCATGCAGCTGCCGATCGGGTTGTCGTTGCGGGTCGAGGTCGCGCATGCAGGCCACGCGCGCTGGCGCCGTGACAACCTCACGCCGGGCGACCGCATCGCGATCGAACTCGAGGCGCCCCACACGTTCCGCGGACGGCTCGTCAGCAAGAGTACCGGGAAGGGCACGCCGGGTTTCCTGCGCGCGTGGGACGCGGTCGACCACACCGATCTGTTCCAGGGCCGCACCGACGCGCAGGGCAACTTCGCGTTCGCGAACCTGCCGTCGCGGCCGTTCGTCTGCGACGTCGAGCCGGACGAAGCCGCGGCGCCGGAGTGGTTCGAGGGTGCGTGCGCGCAGGAGGTGCTCGAGCACGACTTCGCGCTCGACGACGGCGCGGTGCTGACGGGCGTCGTGACCGACGCCGACACCGGCGAGCCGATCGCGGGCGCGCGCATCGGCGAAGGCTGGACGATGCACAAGGCAGTGGTGACCGGTGCGGACGGTCGCTACACGATGCGCGGTCATGGCGGCTGGGGTCGACCCGACGTGCATTGCCGCGCCGCCGGCCACGTCGAGTCGGTCGTGAACACGGGCGGGACGCCGGCGCGCAGTCTCGACTTCGCTCTGCAGCGCGGCGTTGCGTTCGCCGGCGTGGTGGTCGACAGCCAGGGACAGCCGCTGCGCGACGTCTACGTCGCTGCAGTCACCTACACGGGGAACTGCGACTGGCTGCCGGCGCGGACCGACGCGCAGGGCAGGTTCTCGATCGACGGCTGGCGGGCCACGGCGGACGGCGCACTGTTGCTGCGGCATGACGGCTTCGCGACGGCGGTCTACGCACTGCGAGCGCCGGGCAACCGCGACGAGTTCGACCTCGGCAGGCTGCGGCTCCGGTCTCCGCGCTGCGTGCGCGGCGTCCTGGTCGACGTCGACGGCAGACCCGTTGCCGGCGCCGAGGTGAGCCTCGTCGGCACCAACGACGACCGCAACCGGTTCGCTGCGGACCCCGGTTGCTGGAGGCTGCTGTCGCACTACCTCGCCTGTCGCACCGTGCGCACCGACCAGAACGGCGCATTCGGCTTCGGCGACGCGGCGGCCGGCAGCTACATCGTCGGCGTGGAGGTGAGGGACCAACCGAAGGCGCTGCACGACGTCGACGTCGCGGCGGACGTCGATCCCGAGCCGCTGCGCGTCGTGGTGCGTTGACGCAGTCGTCACCGCGCGTCGAGCACCGTTCACCAACTGTGGTCCCGGCGAAACAGCGGGACTGCCTGCTCACGCGGCAAGCGACCGCGCCGCAGAACGGCACGGAACGTGCGACGGACGCGCGGCCATGACTCACATCACGTCGCTGCCGCTTTCCCTCTTCGCACTTGTCTTCGCACTGGGCGCCACCGCTCAGGGCCCGGCGCTGACGATCTACAACCAGAACTTCGCGGTCGTGCGCGACCGCGTCGCGCTCGATCTGCAGCAGGGCGCCAACGACGTGCGGTTTGCCGGCGTCACGGCGCAGCTCGAGCCCGACTCCGTGGTGCTGCGCGATCCGGCAGGGCAGGTGCAGCTCACGATCCTCGAGCAGAACTACCGCGCCGACGTCGCCTCGCAAGCGGCGCTGCTGTCGTTGCACGAAGGCAAGGAGCTGGACTTCCTGGTGTTCAACTACCAGCAAGGCACCCAGAGCATCGTGCGCGGCAAGCTGATCCGCGCCGGCTTCGGCGGCGACGGCACGAACTCGCCAATCGTCGAGGTCGCAGGCAGCCTGCGGTTCGCGCTGCCCGGCATGCCGGTGTTCCCGTCGCTCGGCGAAGACACGATCCTCGCGCCGACGCTCGACTGGCGCCTGCACGCAGAGACCGCGGCGAAGCTCGACGCCGAGGTCAGCTACGTCACGGGAGGCCTGAGCTGGCTCGCTTCGTACAACCTCGTCGCGCCGGAGAAGGGCGACGAGGTCGACCTCGTCGGCTGGATCACGATGGACAACCGGTGCGGCAAGACGTTCCGCGACGCGACGGTCAAGTTGATGGCGGGAGACGTCAACAAGGTGCGCCCTGCGAACGGCCCGCTGGGACCGATGACGGCCGCCTTCTCGGGACCCGGCGCGCCCAGCGCCCCGACGCCCATGGTCACCGAGAAGGCGTTCGACGAGTTCCACCTGTACTCGCTGCCGCTCGCGACGACACTGCGCGACCGGCAGCAGAAGCAGGTCGAGTTCGTGCGTGCGACCAGGGTCAAGGCGCCCTCGATCTACGTCTACGACGGTGGCTTGATCGCGTCGTACGCCGCGTGGCACCTGGAACAGCTGCGCAGCCAGCCGA
>Ga0070689_100002242_pt1 | contig 12563 bp, 8 predicted proteins | sample KBSS23HmetaG_FD_64669 | JGI IMG/M metagenome (GOLD analysis project Ga0070689, IMG submission 64669) | Switchgrass rhizosphere microbial communities from Kellogg Biological Station, Michigan, USA - KBS S2-3H metaG | ecosystem: Host-associated > Plants > Roots > Rhizosphere ...
TGTGTCATCGCGTAGAAGAGAATATTGAACCCGAGCGGATAATTTCTTTTCTCGGAGAACTCGCTGAAAAACCACGGATCCGAGCTCTCCTCCTCCCAGCCGTCACCATTGTCGGTGTTGTGGCAAATCATCACCATCATGCGGCCTTTCTCGTCAAAGATGCCGCGGAAATGAACGTCCCGGGTGTTGCCTCCTTCGTGGTTGTCTTCCCAGGTGATGCCTGTATTCCGGTTCCGAGTGGCGAACGGCATGTTCGGCGTCTGCAGCGACAGCTCTTCTGGCAGGTCGAAGATGGAGTGGAAGATGGGATGACTCCGGGGCAGATCCACCGGTTCCCGGTCCGGCAAAGCCATTTTGATTGCGCGGTAGAAACCGTCCCATTCCGCCTGGCCCCAGAAATCGTCCACCATCAGGAAACCGCCATTCCGGAGGTAAGTTCCCAGGATTTGAGCTTCGTCAACGTCGAGGATGATGTTGCCCGCGCCGCTCATGAAAACCCAAGGGCAATGGAACAGCTCCGGATCGGTGATCTCGAGTACTTTCGGCTCCGGATTGACCTTGAGCGCGGTAAGTTGTTGCAGGCGATAGGAGAGGTTCAGGTCCGCGTCCGGAAAATCCGTCCACCACGCGTAGCTGGACATTTCTCTTCCCGTCGAGCGGTACTTGAGGCGCGCAAAGGTAAACGACTCCCTGGCAAAATTCTCGTCAACCGGCCACGAAGGCACGCTGCCCCGATCGATGGGTCCGGTGCCGTAGTTCGGGCGACGCCTACCTCTGAACTGGGCCAGTGCCGTCGTCAGCACGCCAAGCAGGCAGACGATAAAAACGACTTTTCGGACAGAGGCTTTCAAGCGTGTTGCAATTCCAGGCCGATGCTCTAACGCGGACCTCGAGACCCGGTTCCTTCCACCCGCGCCCGTCGCAACCAGGTACAGGGTTGCAATACTACGCCAATGTCAATGGCCCGTCGAACAGAGTCAGGCTGAGGACTTCCGTCTTCGCGTGGTGCGGGCCGTGTTTCACCCCTTTCTGCGCGAAGAAAAATGCGCCGGTAGAGTAAACCGCCCCGCTCTCCTCCCATTGACCGGACAAGACATAAGCATACTCGTTTGCCAGCGGATGGACGTGCTCCGGGACCGTCACGCCTTCGCGGAATTTTCGCAGGACTGTTACGCCGCCGGTCGCTTCGTTTTTGTGCAAGACAAGCAGTTCGACGCCGGCATAAGGACCCGGCTGCCAGGTTTTGTCTTTGGCCAGCGTGACGTAGGGGAACATGGCTTCATCCAACGCCTCTGCGCGGAAATTGCAAGACCGCATTCGCAACCCTGTTTAACAGCCTGTCAAAAACGCTCGAACCTTGTAGCCGCCGAGGTAACGAGGCGGATTTTTAAGGCGAAGACGTGTCGCTTTCCCGCCTCATCACGACATCGACTACTTCTTTGGCGGACACCAAGGGTTTGTGCTAAAACAAATGTCGGCCAGGAGGCTCAATTCAAACAAAATGCCCTCTTCCTGACCCTCTCCCGACTGACGGGAGAGGGAACAACCAGACCCGTCTCTTGCAGCTTCCAAAGCGGCTGGATACGCCGACCGACTGAAGACGATTCCCCCCCCTCCCATCCGATGGGAGAGGGCCGCGGTGACGGTGAGTGTGCCTCAAAATCCGAAGTTGTTTTTGTACGAGTCCTAAGCGCATGGTCCTTACAGAAACATGGCCAAACGAAGCGTCGCCGCGAAAATCTGGCTGGGCCTCGGTGCGTGCCTGGTGTTGTTCGCGGGCCTGCTCTGGCTCAGTCATAGGCGCGCCGCCAAATCATTGCAGGCGTGGAAAGCCAGCATGGCCGCGGAAGGAGAACGGTTCGGCATCGATGAACTCGCTCCGCCGCCGGCGCTGTATGACGCGAATGCTGGCGAGTTGATCGCGGCGGTGAATCGGTTGCGGGGCCACGCTTTCGATCCCGGATCTAGAAACCATCCTCAAGAGCAACCGGCTCGTCCTGGTGAAGCACGCCGGGACGAACCTCGTTGGCATTACTACGAAGTAAACCCTGTTCGGACGAACGATAAGTAACCTCGATGCTGTTGTTTCGCGAAAAGATCCCGGCAGACTGGCTGCCGAAAATCCTGTCTGATTTGCCAGCCGTGCTGGTGGACCACGCGCATCTGGAGCGCAAAGCCGCCACGACCGCGCTGAACCTCGAGAAATACCGCGACCTCTATCCGCGCGTCGCGGAACTCAACGCCATCGCCATCGAAGAATTGCAGCATTTCCAACTCGTGCTGGATTTGCTCCAACGCCGCGGCATCCCTTTCAGCCAGCCGTATCCGAGTCCGTGGATTTCCGGTTTGATGAAGTCCATCCGCAACGGGCAGCGGCACCAGGTGATCGACCATTTGATTTGCTGCGCGCTCATCGAAGGGCGCAGTTGCGAAAAATTTCAAATTCTTGCCCGCGAACTCCAGACAAGCGACAGCGCGCTGGCGGAGTTCTACGCCGGCCTGGTGGAATCGGAAGGCAACCATTATGCGACTTACCTCCTGATGGCACGGGCGGTTGATGACGCTGAAACGGATCGCCGCCTCAATTTCTTTCTCGACCTTGACGCGCGCCTGATTCGCGGGCCGAACCCGCTGCCCATGCTGCATTGACTGCGCTTCATTCGGAGGTTTGGAGTCGGAGGGGCATCCGCTCGGGCTCATGGGCCTGCGCCAAGCTCAAAAGCCTGGCAGCAACCAGTTCAACATGAAGCACTTCGAACTTTTGTTGCATATGCGACAAAGTTTGGGAATTGCAGAACACCGTGTGAGTTCGGCCCGGCCTTTCGCCGCAACCAAAGCCTTGGGATGGGGTTGAGGCCGCTGCCGACACTATTGCTATTGAAGCAGGGCAGGGATTCTCTACCTTGGGAGCTCGCTCGGTTGGATAACTGAATCACCGCGGCTCGCGTTGTTCGTATGGCGCGGGAATTCGTGTGTGGCGAGTTCCATTATGAAACGCAGGGATTTCCTTCGGCGAACGGCTATCGTCGGGTCAGCATTCCTGATCAGCAGGCCAATCTCAGGTGCCGAGACGAATAAAAGCGCGGCACCGACTCGGCGCGGTGGCCGGAGGTCGTTTGTGCTCGAGGAGGCGACGGTGGCGGACCTGCAACACGGCCTTGCCGCGGGCCGGTTCACGGCAGCGTCGTTGGTGCGGCAGTATCTCAAGCGCATCGAGGAAGTGGACCGGAACGGGCCGCGTCTGAAAGCGGTGATCGAATTGAATCCCGACGCGCAGGCCACCGCAGAAGCGCTGGACAAGGAACGCCATGACAAAGGGTCGCGCGGGCCGCTGCATGGCGTTCCGGTGCTCATCAAGGACAACATCGACACGCACGACCGGATGACCACCACGGCGGGCTCGCTCGCGCTGGCCGGATCGATCGCGCCGCGCGATGCGTTTATCGTCGAACGATTGCGCGCTGCCGGGGCTGTGGTCCTCGGCAAGACCAATCTCAGCGAGTGGGCCAACTTCCGCGGATCCCGCTCGATCAGCGGCTGGAGTGGCCGCGGTGGTTTGACCCGCAATCCTTACGCCATCGACCGCAGTCCATCGGGCTCCAGTTCCGGATCGGCGGCGGGAGTGTCGGCCGGCCTGTGCGCGGTTGCCATCGGGACGGAGACGGATGGCTCCATTGTCTCGCCAGCGTCCTATTGCGGCGTGGTGGGGCTCAAGCCCACGATCGGCTTGATCAGCCGCTCGGGCATCATTCCCATAGCCGCAAGCCAGGACACTGCCGGGCCGATAACCCGCACCGTGGCGGACGCGGCAGCGTTGCTCGGAATCTTGACCGGCGTGGATTCACGCGATGCGGCGACGGAAGCCTCGTCTGGCAAGGCAAAAAGCGATTACACACAGTTTCTCGACGTGACGGCGCTGCGCGGCGCGCGGATCGGCGTGGCGCGAAATTTCTTTGGCTGGCACCCGCGCGTGGATCGGGTGATGGACGCCGCGCTTGACACCATGCGGCAAGCCGGCGCCGAGCTGGTCGATCCGGCGAGCCTGCCGTCGCGGCAAGGCCTGGGCGATGCCGAACATCAGGTGATGGTTTACGAGTTTAGAGCGGGCCTGAATGCCTACTTCGCTTCCCTCGGTACGGTAGCGCCGGTGAAGTCGCTGAAAGAACTCATCGAATTCAACGAACGCAACCGCGACCGTGAATTGCCCTTCTTCGGCCAGGAGACGTTGACCGAAGCCGAAGCCAAAGGCCCGCTGACCGAGCCGGCTTATCTGGATGCGCGCACCCGCTGTCTCAAGTGGGCGCGCGAGGACGGCATCGATGCTGTCATGGACAAACACCAACTGGACGCCCTCATTGCGCCAACGACTGGTCCGGCGCATACGTTGGACCTCATCGCCGGAGATCGCGGGCTTGGCGGCAGTTCCTCCTATGCTGCAGTCGCGGGCTATCCGGCCATCACCGTTCCAGCGGGTAACATCTTTGGTCTGCCAATGGGCATTTCGTTTTTCGGTCGCGCGTGGAGCGAACCCAGGTTGCTGGCCATCAGCTACTCCTTCGAGCAGGCAACCCGTGCGAGGAGGACACCGCAATTTCTCTATACCGCCGAGATCGAGGCGTAATACGCCTCCTGTCCGGCACTTGTTTTGAACAAACCTAAGTTGACTCGTACAACCGTTTCCGCGCTGCTGGCGGTTCAATGCGCGAGCTTCTCGATCCACTGCGCCGTGATTTCAAATGGATCGCCGTTTCCAAAACCTGCAGCCACCGAACGACACCGCGTTCGTGTCTCCGGCGTCATCAAACCCGTCAACGCGCCAGCCATCCTGACGGCGCTGCTGTCGGGCGGCAGCGAGTACCCTACTCCCAGTCGTTTGACTCGCTTCGCGTTGTCCGGCTGGTCCCAGGCCATCGGCAGATTTAACTGGGGAATCCCGGCCGCGATGGCCTGAGCGGTTGTGCCGACCCCGCCATGATGCACGACCGCGCTGCAGTGCGGAAATAACTTCCGGAATGGGGCGTATTCGCAGTGGTGAACAAAAGATGGCAGCGGAGCGGGCAGTTGCTGCGCGAACCGGGTGAGAAGCAGGCCTCGTTCGCCGAGCAATCTGCAGGTTTCGATTGCGGCGCGGAACATGCGTGCGCCGTGCATCATCCCTGAGCCGAAGGTGAAGGCGACCGGCGGCCGGCCAGCACGGCAAAATTCAAGAACGTCCTTCGGAAGTTCCCGGTCACTCCCGCCATCGAATAAGGGAAACCCGGCCAATCGCATCTGCGGGGGCCAATCCGGTTGCGGCGGCGCGAACCAGTCCGGGAACATGCCGATGGCTAGCTGCGGCGAGAACGACCATCGGTAGATATTGCGGACGGGCTTTAAGCCGATCGATCGAGCTATGCGACTTACGTTGCGTCCGATCAGCAGATCCGCCGCTGCCTGCAGCAATTTCCAGTGCAGTTTGACCACCCACCTGGGCGCGTTGTCCCACAGTTGCAGTCCGCCCGCCATCTCCGGCGGCGCGGATATGCTCAGGATCAACCATGGCATGACGACCAGGTTCGCGATCGGCCGCGCGAGCTTTTCCTGAACTAGCCGGGCGGCGAAAACTGGCGGATAGGCCACCAGCACAGCGTCGTCGTCGCGCGCCAATTCGCTGAGCAGGTCGTACTGTCGCCGGAGGTTCCGCCGTCCCCAGCGGGCGCCGACGAAGGCGCTCTTGATTGGATGCCAGACGTCCGGGTTGCCGATCAGCTCGTGGGTTTCCTGGTTGGAAACCAAAGCGCGGAACCCGAAGCCATACCGGGCAGCCGAGGCCTGATAATGCTCGTTCGCCACCAGCGTGACTCGATGCCCACGGGCGCGCAGGGTGATGCCCAGACCCACGAAGGGGAAAACGTCACCGTCTGTACCAATCGATACGAGGATAGCATGCATCTCAGCGACCAGCCTCCGCACACAACTTGATCCAGCTTAGCATCGCATTCTTCAGATTCGACAAACCAGCCGCCAACGGAGCGCGAAAAACGAACGTCGACAATCCGACCGGCCCGAAGCGTTGTTGTCACGCGTAAATCCGGCGCGGCGCAGTTCGGCATGCGACTGGAATATTCTGGCCACGCGTTGAGCATGACCATTTGGGGGATTGCCGCTGGCGTTTCGTTCGGTCAGATTCTGGCCATGGTTCATGGCGCGAATCGGCAGCTCATCGGGTTGCGAACTCTCCTGGCTCTGTCGGTTTGCTGCGCGCAGTTTGTCGTCGATGGCTGTCTGGCCGCGAACGCGAGACGGAGCGTGGCGGACACCCGCTTCAGCCGGCATCGCGGATTTTTTGAAGGTCCGTTCACCGTTGAGATCCTGACGGAAACGCCCGGAGCAAAGATCTATTTCACCACCAACGGCGCCGAACCAGCCGGGCGCACGGGCCTGCTTTATACCGCGCCGATCCGATTCACCACAACCACCGTCTTGCGCGCCGCGGCGTTCAAGGAAGGGCTGGAACCTTCGTGCACCGACACACAGACCTACCTTTTTCTTGGCGACGTGCTGAAACAATCCGGCGCGGGATTTCCGTCAACCTGGGGCACCAACGAGGGGCACCCGGTGCCGGCCGACTACGAGATGGACTCCGAAATCGTGAACCAACCGGCCTATCGCGATGAACTCGTGCCGGCGTTGAAGTCGATCCCGACGATGTCGCTGGTCATGGCCCCTGCCGATCTATTCGACGGGAAGCGCGGCATTTATGCCAATCCTAGAGAAAGTGGAGCGGACTGGGAACGGCCCGCATCGGTGGAACTCATTTTTCCCGATGGCCGAAAGGGGTTTCACATCAACTGTGGCGTTCGCATCCAGGGCGGCTGGAACCGGCGTCCCGAGGAAAGCCCAAAGCATTCGTTCCGCCTCGTATTCAGGAAGCAGTACGGTCCCGGCAAGCTGAAGTTTCCGCTCTTCAGCGACGCGGGCGTGGGAGAGTTCGACACGCTGATCTTGCGTGGCGGATGCAACAACACCTGGCTGCACTGGAGCAGCGAGGAAAGATTGCGAGGCGATTTTATCCGCGACCAATGGATGCGTGACACGATGCGGGCGATGGGTCATCCGTCGGCGCGCGGGATGTTCGTGCATCTTTACTTGAACGGGAGCTACTGGGGCCTCTACAACCCGTGCGAGCGGCCGAGCGGACACTTTGTCGCGGCGCACCTGGGCGGCCAGCCGGAAGATTACGATGTGCGCAACGGCAAACACATCCTCGAAGGCGACGACGCGGCTTGGAAGAAATTGATGTCGCTGGCCAACGCGGGAGTCGAAGGCGAACGAACGTTCGCCGAAGTCCGGCAGATGCTCGACGTGCCGGAGCTGATCGATTATCTGATTGCGAACTTCTACGGCGCGAACGCGGATTGGGACCGCGAGTCGAATTGGTACGCCGCGCGCCGGCGCAATCCGCCCGGCCCATTTCAGTTCTTCGTCTGGGATGGCGAGCGCACGCTGGAGAATATCGACGCCAACGCAATGGCTTTCGACGATGACGAAAGTCCGCCGCGACTTTTCCAGAAACTTCGCGCGAACGCGGAATTTCGACGAATGTTTGCCGAGCGGGCCCGCCAACATCTGACCCATGGCGGAGCGCTGACGCCGGAACGCACCGCGGAGCGCTATCGCCGGTGGTCGAAAGAAATCGAGAGTGCGGTGGTGGCCGAGTCAGCGCGCTGGGGAAATTACCGGCGGGACGCGCACCCGTACCGTGTCGGTCCGTATGAACTCTACACGCGCAACGATCATTGGCGGCGGGAAATCGACCGATTGCTCAAAGAATATTTCCCGCAACGAACCGAGGTGATGGTGCGACAGTTTCGTGCAGCGGGGCTTTATCCGAAGGAGAACTGAGCCCTCAACATCTGGCAGTAAGGACTCGTGCAAAAGCACTTAGGATATTGAGAAGTACTCACCCTCACCCCGGCCCTCTCCCATCGGATGGGAGAGGGAGAATTGACCTCCGTCGGTCGGCGTATCCAAGCGCTGTAGAAAGTGGAAGAGACGGATCAGGCTGTTCCCTCTCCCGTCGGACGGGAGAGGGTCAGGGTGAGGGTCATTTTGTTTGAAGTGCGTTTCCTGTCCGACATTTGTTTTTGCACAAAGCCTAAAGTTAGCGGTGCGCAGAACAGTCATTTTCCGCGGGTCAGTGTGGCGAGGCGGGTTGATCGTACTCGCCCAGGGGCCGAATCCAAATGTTTCGGAACCGCACGGGATTGCCGTGCTCGTACAGCTCGATGTAGCCATGAGGCGGATGGGGTTTATTGTAATTGCCGAGCGCACGATAGGGCGTGGTGCCATAGAGCTCTCTGCGATGATGAACGGCCACGCCGTTGTGGAGGACGGTCACATAGGCCTTTTTGACGAGCTTGCCGTTCTCGTCCCACCGCGGTGATTCCCAAATGATGTCGTAAGTCTGCCATTGCCCCGGGGGTTTGGAGGCATTGACCAACGGTGGAGTCTGTCCGTAGATGGCCGCCGCCTGACCGTCGGCGTAGGTCAAATTGTTGTAGGAATCCAGGACCTGGATTTCGTACTGGCCATAGATGTTGACTCCATTGTTTCCACGTCCCTGACCGTTGCCTTTCACTTCGGCGGGTGTGGCGAACTCGATGTGCAGTTGAAAATCGCCGAACTCGTCCTTGGTGCGGATTCGTCCGGTCTTGGTGGTCTCCATATAGCCATCTTCAAGTTTCCATTGCACATCGCCACTTTCGCCGCGCCACCTGGAAAAATCCTTGCCATCAAACAGCACGATGGCATCCGATGGGGCCGGCGCCGTCTGACTGAAGGTCGCTCCTGGTGTGATTATCTTCGGCACCGGCCGATTAGGATCATGCACGTGCCACTTGCCGTCAGGTTGCATTGGAGTGTCCGTGTATCCTTCAGCGGCCGCGCCTGCTCGCGGATGTGCCGTCAGGAAGAAAAGGAGTAGGGGAATCAATACGGGTTGGGTTTTCATATTTTGAGTCGTTGAGCGGAAACCAATGTGTTGAAGAAAACCAAATCGACGCCCCACTGTCATTCCCAAAAGCCACACAATTTCAAAAACGCCGTCTCATCGATGACTTTCACGCCGAGCTTTTGCGCCTTGTCGAGTTTGGAACCGGCTTCGTCTCCGGCGAGAACGTAATCGGTCTTTTTGCTCACACTGCCGCTGATCTTGCCGCCGAGCGCTTCGATTTTCGCGGTCGCTGCTTCGCGTGTCATCGAAGGCAGCGTCCCGGTCAGCACAAACGTTTTTCCGGCGAAGGGTCCCGCCGTTGCTTTCGGGCTGTGCAAGGATGATTTGAAATTGATTCCGGCCGTGCGCAGGCGCTCGATCAGCTCCCGGTTACGCGTTTCGCCATACCACCGCACGATGCTGTTGGCGATGACTTCGCCGATGTCTTCGGTGCCGGTGAGTCCATCGACACTCGCGGCGAAGACGGCGTCGAGATCCGGGAAGCTGCGTCCGATCGATTTGGCGACGCCGGCGCCGACGTGCAGGATGCCGAGACCATAAAGGACGCGCCACGCGTCCCGGGACTTGCTGGCCGCAACACCGTCGAGGAAATTACGCGCGGACTTTTCGCCCATGCGCTCGAGGTTCGCGATCTCATCCAATTTGAGCCGGTATAGATCGGCGACGTCTTGCACCAGACCGTTCTTGACCAGTTGGGCGACCAGCACCTCGCCGCCTCCCTCGATGTCCATCGCCCCGCGCGAGCACCAGTGCTCGATCCGGCCGCGTATTTGAGCCGGGCAATCGGGGTTGCTGCAGCGCCACACAGCCGCCTCGCCTTCGTCAGCGCCTTTGGAAACCTTCGAGCCGCATTCCGGACATTGCTTGGGGAAATGAAACGCCTTCTCGCTCCCCGATCGCCGGTCGGTCACCACGCGCACGACCTCCGGGATGATCTCGCCGGCTTTTTGAATCACCACGGTATCGCCGACGCGGACGTCGAGTCGGCGAATCTGGTCTTCATTGTGCAACGTGGCGCGTTTGACCGTCGTTCCCGCAAGGAACACCGGCTCGAGTTCCGCGACCGGCGTGAGCGCGCCAGTTCGTCCGACCTGGACGGTGATGGCGTTGAGTTTGGTTTCGGCCTGGTCGGGCGCGTATTTGTAGGCCATTCCCCAGCGCGGCGCTTTGGAGGTGGCGCCGAGCCGGTCGCGCAGCGGGATGGAGTTGAGTTTGATGACCGCGCCATCGGTTTCGTAGGGGAAATGGTCGCGAATCCTGTCGAGTTCGTCGATGGCGTGGAGCAATTCATTCACCGAACTGCAGTGCCACTGTTTTTCCGGCGTCTTGAACCCGAGCGATTTGAGCCAATCGAGCAATTCGATCTGCGACGGCGGCACTCGTCCGCCTTCCACTTTGCCAGTGCCGTAGAGAACGATGTCGAGCTTGCGCCTGGCGACGAGGCGGGGGTCGAGCTGCTTGAGCGAGCCGGCGGCCGCGTTGCGCGGATTGGCGAAGGGTTCTTCGCCGGCCGATCGGCGCTCGGCATTGATTTTGGCGAACACTTCCTTCGTGAAGTAAACCTCTCCGCGCACTTCCAATAGAGCGGGACACGCTTCCCGTCTGTCCCGGGCAGGTGAGACTCCTGTTCTGCTCTGGAGTCGGAGGGGCAAACTGCGGATGGTTTTCAGATTCGCGGTAATGTCATCGCCAGTCGTGCCGTCGCCCCGCGTCGCGCCGACGGTGAACACACTGTTCTCGTATCGGAGATTGATCGCCAAGCCATCGATTTTCGGCTCAACGCACCAGTCGAGCGTTTCGTTTGGAACGATCTTCTGAACCCGCTCGACGAATTGCCGCACTTCGTCCTGCGAATAGGTGTTGTCGAGACTCATCATGGGGACGAGATGCTGCGAGGGCTTGAATTCGCTCAGCGGTTTGCCGCCGACGCGCTGGCTGGGTGAATCAGCGGTGGCCAGGTCGGGAAACTGTTTCTCCAAATCCAGCAGCTCGTGATAGAGCTGGTCGTACGCGAAGTCGGAAATGGCGGGTTTGGCCTCGACGTAATAGGCGTGGTCGTGCCGGCGAATGTCCTCGACCAGCTCGGCGTGGCGGGTTTTGGCCTGAGCGAGTGTCATGCGACACGAATTACATGAATTTTCGCGCAAGGAAACAAGTCTGGTGTGGAGCCTTCAATCCACACGGGTGCATCTCGATTCTTGGGTGCCAACGCCATCCCTTCTGCCTCACAGAGCGAGGCCCTGAAGTTTGGACATTCTCCGCTTGTATTGGCGTCGTCCGTCACCTGTGCAGAGCGATGCGGGCCAAAGGCCCGGCCCAGAGCAGATTGGGCGACCGCCGGGCGACGTACCTGTTTAGCGGGTGGCCAGAGCTGCGTTGGAGTTCAAGCTTTAGCTTGTTCCGGCGGCGCACGATTTGGCTGGACACGCTAAAACGTGAACTCCAAGGGCGGGACAGGCTAAACACATACCGGACGACGCCGCAGGCTAGGGCCCGAAGCGACCCACAAGCGCCAACGGCGCGGAACAATCCTCAAATTCGTTGACACCCTGCTTCAATTTCCAGGCCAGTGGAACGCGCTTTCAGCGCTTGCCATCGGTGGTCTAAGTGCCCAGCCCGTTGGGCTGGGCTGGTATGATAGGCGCCTTTGGCGCTCCGCGATGCAGAGAACCGCTTTGCGATTGCCTTCGCCGGAAGAAACGGAAATGTTGGGCTCAACAGTTGAACGATAAGGCTCATGCAATTCTTACTGCAAGCGAAGCTGACTCCTGGTGTGCTGTCAGGGAAGGGGGTCAAGTGGGAAAACCGCGATGTGACGCTCCACCTGCCCAAGTTCAGACTTGAACCACCGATGCTCCCGCTGAGCAAGAAATTGCAGGCCCTTGGAATGAAAAGCGCCTTCGATCAGCCACTCCACAGCGCAAATTTCGACCGCATCGCTCCACGGCGGCCGAATGACTATCTGTTTATCACCGAGGTTTTCCACAAATCTTTTCTCAACCTGGATGAAGAGGGTACTGAGGCCGCCGCTGCCACGGCGATGCATGTGAGCACATCCGGTATTTATGCGCCCAAGCCCATCGAAGTGCGCGTGGATCATCCATTCCTCTTCGCCATCCAGCACCGACCGAGCGGCGCGTGCCTGTTTCTCGGCCGCGTGACGGATCCTCGTTAGGACGCCGCGCAACATGATGGGACCCACTGGCGTGCCGGCTGCACGAGGAGTCAGTGCCGCACGAACTCCTCGTAAAGCCTCGCATAGTGTCCCCTGCGGCCAAGCAATTCGTCGTGCGTTCCGCGCTCGACGATCTCTCCGCGTTGAAGCACGAGGATCTGATGGGCGTGGCGGACGGTCGAGAGGCGGTGTGCAATCACGAAACTAGTGCGGCGCTCGAACAGCTTCTCCAGGGCGTGCTGAATCAGCGTTTCGGTGTGCGGATCGACCGCGCTCGTCGCTTCGTCGAGGATCAGGATGCGCGGCCGGGCGACCATCGCGCGAACGAAGCAAATGAGCTGTCGTTCGCCGGCGCTGAAATTGGCGCCGCGTTCGGCCACGGGCGTTTCATAA
>Ga0070689_100002243_pt1 | contig 12561 bp, 10 predicted proteins | sample KBSS23HmetaG_FD_64669 | JGI IMG/M metagenome (GOLD analysis project Ga0070689, IMG submission 64669) | Switchgrass rhizosphere microbial communities from Kellogg Biological Station, Michigan, USA - KBS S2-3H metaG | ecosystem: Host-associated > Plants > Roots > Rhizosphere ...
TCGTCACCGCCGGCTTGCGCGCGCGCCAGTCCGCTTCGAGGATCGCTTTGATGACGACCTCGGTATTGTTCAGCGCGTACTGGTACGCATTCCCGAGCATGCCGCGGAGCAGGCGATCGCCGTCCCAGAGCTGCATCACGACGTTCGACAGCGCCACGTCGCCGCGCGGGCTCGACATCGGCCGGTCGTAATAGCCGAACGCGAGCACCCGCGCTTCCTTCGGGCCGCCTTCGTAGTCGCTCGGGTCCCACAGCATGTGGCCGGACCAGAGGTATTCCTTCGGGTCACCGACCGCGTCGACGCCATAGAACCGCGCCCACACCAGCAGGCGATCGCCGCCCTGCCAAGCGCCGGCGCGCGGGAACGTCGCGATCGGCTCGGGCTCGACGTCGAACGTGAGACTCAGGCGCTTGGCGTCGGCGTCGGCCTGCGACCACGGCAACGTGCTGATGCGCACCTCGTCGAGGCGCCCCGGGAAGAACTGATACGGAAACGCGCCGGGCCCGAGCAGGAAGTCTTCCCCGCAGCCGATGTACGTCTGACTGCCGGTCGCGATGTACCCCCCATTCTGGTAGACGTCCGGGCTGTCGGTGCGCACACCGTTCAGCACGACGAAGTTCACGCCATTGACGGACGGCCCGCCGTCGTAGCCGGCCTGCACGAAGTTCCACGCATTGAGCGTCAGCGGCAGCGTCGACACCGCGGCCGCAAAGTCCCGGACATTCGCGCCGCCATATAAATGGCCGCTGGCATTGATGCCCATCCGGTAGTTCACGAAGTTGACGGTCCGGTGGATGATCGTCGACGCCGCGAGGCTGGTCGGATAAACCCAGGCCTCCATCAGGATCCGGCCCGTCACGTTCAAGTACGTGCCGTTGGCCGCGAGGTATTGGTTCGTGCCGTTGAACCCCATCGCGCCGTCCAGATGGCCGGCGACGGTCGCCGGCGCTCCGGTGGCGGTGACGGTGTAGCCGAAGAACGCCGAGTCCTTCAAGCGGTTGGCGCCTTCCGCGAGGTGCATCACCAGGCTGTACCCGGTGCCGAACCCGTCATTCGGGAACACGCCCGGCGCGTTGCTCTGGTCGGTCGTGATCAGCGCGTCGCCGACGGCCACGTACAGCACCGTGGCCACCGACGCCGAGATCAGGGGAATGCGGATGTGCGCGATGATCTCGCCCGTACTCGAGACCCACTTCTCGATCTCCCAATCCAGTTTGCTCGCGGGCACGACGGCGCCGGCGCCGTCAATCGCGCCATAGAACCCGATGTCAAAGCCGCTGGCGTTGCGGGCGTAGCCGCCCGACCCGACCGAGCGCAGGAACGTGAACGTGCCTTCAAACGGGAAGACGAAGTTCGTCAGGTCGCTCGAGACCGACGCGGGATCGATGGTGATGGCGCGGACTTGGGCGAAGGCCATGCGTTACGACAGCGGGAAGCTGAGGCCCTTGGAGAGTTCCCGGAAGCGGAGCGTCACGTCATACGCCTCGACGTCGGCCATCGCGCGCTGGATCTCCGGCTGGTCCAAGAGCGCCATCGACGCCACCGGATTGTCGGGGTCCGCCACGACAAGGATCGGCTCGGCCAGGCCTTCGAGCGCCTGGAACATGTCGAAGTACGTCGCGGTTTCCGCATACGACCCCCGCACCGTGCCCGCCTGCACGTCGCGCATGAATCCTTTCTTCAGGCGGAGCGACACCTCGGCATAGGTGAGGTTTTCGAGCACCGTCGTCATGCGCGTGTGCCCATAACCTTCGTACCGGAAGTTGTCGTGGAACGGCGTGGCCGGCCCGAGCCAGAGCTGCCCAAACCAGATCGGCACAGCATTCGCGGCCGAGACCACGAAGCGATAGAACTTATAGCTGGCCCCCAGCGCGCGGAAGTCGGCGAGCGCGTTCTCGCGATACCCGCCCACCAGGCCCGATCGCGTCGGGAACGCGACGTTGAGCGGCGGCGTCGTCCACGAGTTCGTCGTGTTGCCCTGGATCCGGAGCACGGTCGCGTTGCCGAGCGTGTGATGGATCGCCGCGGCCACACCGGCGGCCACGGCCGACGGGAACTCCGCCACGATCGCGACGGTCGTGTTGGGGCACTTGAACGGCCAGCCCGGGTTGCCGTCGATCACGTTCGCGATCGGGAATTCCGCGTCCTCGGCGTCCACCGTCAGCGTCGCTTGCCGGAGCAGGTTATCGGCCCACGGCACATAGAAGGGCACGCTCATTTAGACCTCGGTCTGAAAGCGCTGCAGCGCGGTGGCCACCATCCGGCCGAACCCGTCGACGTCGTCGACGAACAGGCTCACCAGCTCGCGCTTCATGTCGCCACGCACCAAGCGGCGCATCGCGCCGGCGTCGGGCGAGTTCAGGTCCACCTGCTGCTGGACCGTGATGTGATACTGCGGCGCCGCAGCCCGGCCGTTGTCGCGCGGTTGTCGCGCCATGGCATTCTCGAGACGGTCCAACGGGAACACCGCCTCGCGGCCATGGAGCACGGCAAGCGCGCCGCGGCCAAAGTTCCCGACCCCACCATCGGCAAACCCCATGAGCGCGCCGGGCCGCCCGCCCCCGCCGCCCGGTACCGTCCACGGGTTCTGCGTCGTGTCAAACGGCTGCGGCCGCAGGTACGGTTCGTCGGGATGACGGGGCCGGAGTCGCTCGCCCAAATCGGGGCCACCGGGGCCGCTTGGCCCGCCGGCCCACACGTCGATCAGCTCTTGCATTTTGGCGATGAGCGCATCGATCGAGTCTTCGATCGGCTTGGCGAAATTCAGCCGCGACAGGTCCGTGAGGGCGTTGCCGTTTTCGTCGGTCAACTTCCCCATCGCCTGCAACTGCGTGATCATGCCCTTCATCGCCGCGGGCACGTCGAGGCCGAACTTCAGCGCCGTCGTGACGACGCTCTGCACTTCGTCCTGCATCCCGTCGAGCAGGCCGTTCACGTCCGCGCCGGCTTTCACCAGGCGATCGAAATCCTTCGCGATCTGGCCGGCCGTCGCGCTGAGCTTCGACTGCTGGAACCGCGGCCCCAGCGAGTCGACCGTCACCCCATACTTTTCCGCGATCCCCTCCAGCTCCTGCCAGTCCGGGATCGCGGCGTTCGCCACGCCGAGCAGTTTGTCGCGCAACGCGTCGGACGCGTTCCCGGACCGGAGCAACTGCTCCAACAGCGGCGCCATGGCGGCCGGCAGCTTTTTCCCGGTGGCGATCGCATCGAGGGCGAGCTGGTTTAGCTCGCCCGACATCTTGCTGATGATTTTGCTCGGGTCGTACCCCTGTGCCTTCAGCGACGCGAAGTCCTTCTCCAGGCCTGCGGCCACCTCGCGGATCGTAGTCAGCCGCTTCTCAGCGGTCATGTCCTCGAACCCGACATTCCACCGCTGTTGCGCGGCCGCGGCGTCGTCGATCGCTTTCGTGATGCCGTCGATGTCCGCCTTGGCCCGCTTGATACTGTCGCCGAACCCGATCCCCTGCAGGTCGGCGATCATTTGCCGCGCGCGATCGCTGCCGACGGCATCGCCGAGTTTCTTCTGCAGCTCGGCCGCCCCACCCATCGAGGCGATAAATTCCTTCGCCGTCTTTTTGGCGAGCGTGAGCCCTTGAATCCACCCGGCCACGGCGCCGGCGCCAGCGCCAATCGCCGTGCCGATGCCCGGGGCAATCATCGTGCCGAACCCGGCGCCCGACATCGCGCCGCTCGCGATGGAGCTGCCCATCGAGTTCGACTGCAGCATGCTCACCAGGCCCGCGGCGCCCATCATTGCGGACCCGGCACGGCCGGCCGGGCTCTTCAGGTTCTTGAGGAGCGCGCTCAGATCGATATGGGCGAGCGCGCCGGCGGCGCCGCTCGTACCCGCGCCCGACCCGATCCCGCCGATGACGTTGTTGACGACGCCGGCGAGCATCTGCTGCATCGGCCGCATGAACGTGGCCTGCAGATCGCCGAGCACGCCGGCCATGATCTTGATGAGCTGGCGACCGAAGTCCTTGAACGGTTTGAGCAGCGCATCCTTCAGCGACGTCTCGCCCCGCAGCACCGCTTCCCACGTGTCGGCCCACTCCTGGCGCATGTCCGCCGTGAGGCCCTGCCACGCTTTCCAGATCGGATCGTTCGCGCGGATGATTTCCTTCGCGCGCAGCCGGTACAGGGCGATCGTCTCGCGCACCAACCGTTCGTCGCCGTCGTGCTCCAGGTCGATGATCCGCAACCGGTCCTGCAGCTCCAGCTCGTTCTGCGCGAGATCGGCGGCGACGCCCTGCAGGCCGAGACGGATGGTCTGCGCCTGCGCGGCCACCCGGATCCGATACAGCTCGTCCTGGATGTCCCGCTCGTGGTTCGCCATCAACAGCGCGCGCCGCGCCGCGTACACCTGGTCGATGCCGAGCAGTGTGTCGGCGAGCGCCTGTGCGGTCAGGCCACGGAACATCGCGTCGTCGCGCTCGGCTTCCTGCGCGACCGCGAGCGCATCGAGCGCGCCCTGCAACCCCAGCTCGGACGCGGCGATCTGCGCTTGCGCGACGTCGGCGTACACCTTCCGCTGTTCCGCCGCGACCGTGTGCGCCTCGGTGGTGAGGATGGCTTGCCGCTTGAGGATCTCCGCTTCGAGGAGCGCGGTCACGGTCTGCTCGCCCATGGCCGCCGTCTTCGCGTTTTCACGCGCATTGGCGATCGCTGCCTGCGTCTGCTGCGACAGCGCGGCCAACTGCGCCGTCGTGCCCGTCAGGCTCGCGGCCGTCAGCGCTTGCGCCGCTTCGTCGTGGATCCCCCGGAGTTCCGCCTTGAACTTCTTCAGCTCCTCCGCACTGACGATGATGGCGTCGCCGGCGTGGCCCGCCGCGTCGCCGACGTTCGTGATGGCGGCCCCCGTCTTCGGGCCTTCGGCCGCCAACTGAATCATCTCGGCTTTGGTCTTCTGAAGTGACTCATTCATCCGGTCGGCGCCGGCCATCCACTTCTTGCCGTCTTCCGTCGCCTCCTTGGCGAGCTGGTGCGACCCGAGCGCGAGGGTCTTGAAGTCGTCCATCAACGGCGCCGCGGCCACGAGCATCGCGGCGGCCGCGGCCTTGCCAACCCCCGGCAGTTTCGACACCGCGACGGCCGTCTTGATGAGCAGATCCTGCTCGGCCGCCGCGACGTCATACATCGTGCCGATGAGATCGAAGAACACGGCGCGCGTCCCGTACCACGCGCCGCCGATGTACTTCGCTGTCGAGACGCCGACCTGGGCGGCGCCGACGAGGGCGATCGCGAATTCGTCCACCAGGTGCGTGAGGTTCTTGACCTGCTCGGCATCGTCCGTGCCGAAGACCGACGCGATCGCTTCGCCCACGCCGGTGAGCGCGCGGTTGAGCGCCGGCGACTGCGCGATCGCCTCGCCGACGTGATCAAGGAAGTTCGCGATCATCGCCCGGCCCTGATCGACCCGGTCGCCGAAGTCGACGGCCGCGCGCCCGGTCTCGCTGAGCACGCGCTTCAGCTCCGTCATAATCGCGGCCGTCTTCGCCGCCTTGATCTGGGACTCGCTGAGTTTGTCGCTCGAGACGCCCAGCCCCGCGGCGAGCTGATCGACGGCGCGCTTCGCATCGATGTTGACGCCAATGGTTTTCAGCGTCATGTCCTTGCCGGACGCCATCGCGTCGAGCAAGGTGTCGTAGGCCGTCTTGGCGTCACCACCAATGCGATCAGCGAGCACGCGCGCCGCTTCGCCGGTGGTGACGAGGTCGCCGCGCGTGAGCTTGAGGCCCTGCGAGAACGCCGAGTTGACGGACTTCATCAAATCGAAGTCCGACACCACGCCGTCCATGGACCCACGCACATCGTCGAGCACGGCCTTGCTGTCGCCGAGCCCGCTGGTGAGTTGCGCGAAGGCCTGCCGGACGTCGGTCACCGCGGCGCCGCGCATGCCGAGCGCGACAATGCCCGCGGTGACGGTGCCAATCACCCCGGCCAGGAGGGCCGCGGCGCCGGCGGTCGCCTTGAACGACTCTTTGTTTTTCGAATAGAACGTGTCGATGCTGGCCGCGAGCCCCTTCGACTGATTCGCGGTCCGCTTGGTTTGGTTTTCGAGATCGCCGAGTTCTTTGAGAACGAGCTTTTTCGCCCCGGCGATTTCCTTACCGAGGTTCTCTAGGGACGCGTGGATTTCGACATACGCTTTGCCGAGTGCGTCCTTGCTGTCATCGGCCACCGCATCCCCCCTCGGCTGTCAGAGACACGCGGATCCGGCGGGCACACGGCCCGCCGGCGCGCGGTCTACGACTTGGGAGGGGACCCCATTCGTTTTACCAGGTCTTCGAAGTCACTCTTGGCCTGTGCAAAGCGCTTTTTGGACAGGTCCGTAAAAATCTCACGCATCAATTTATCGAGCGTCGGAAGCCGTTTCCGCCGCGTCAACGCTTCGGCCATCCACGCCCACCGCACCTCGGTTCGGTTCTCCCGATCGATCCGCCGATCGGCCGCCTCAAACACCCGCTGCAGCGACGCGAGTGTCAGGTTCCAGAAGTCTTCTTCGCGGACCCCGCAGTCTTGCGCCCGGTCGATGAGGCCTCGCCAGTTGACGCAGCCGTCGTCGCCGGGGTCGAAGGGTCCGCCGCTGTCGTGGCGCCCCCCTCCGGCGCCGACTCCTGCCCCTCACTCACCGGCGGGGGATCCGGCGTGGCCCGCGGCGTCGGCAAGCTGGCGCGAATGGCTTCGCCGAGCATGCGGGCCAGGCCGGGATTCTTTTCCCAGAACGTCCGGGTCCCGCCGCACTCGTCGATGAAGTCGCCCACCGACTCCAGGGACCACTCCGTGGCGCGCGGAAACATCTTCATCCGCGCGCCTTCGAGTCCGGCGTAGAGCAGCCCATGCAACAGCGCATACCCCGACTCTTTCCCGAAGAGCTGCTGCAGTAAATCCTCGAACCCCACGCCCATGGCGCGTTCGAGCTTGAACACGGCGTTCGTCGTGTACCAGAGCACGTAGCGTTCCGTGACCGGCGGCTTGCCCGCTTCGACGGTCCGCTCGATCGTGATCGTTCGCCACGGCTGTAAATCGTCCAACTTCGCGACACTCATACGGTGGGTCCTCCCGGCCGGTCACGGCCGGGCCCATCTTACAGTGTCGTCCAGCCGTCGGAGACCTGGAACTCGGCCGTGAACAGCGACTCGCCCTGGTCGGGGTGGTCGCGTTCGATCGACGTCACGATCGCCTGCGCCTCCTCGATGTCGCTGCCGAGCTGCTTGATCCGCAGCGTCACCATGTCCCGGTTGTCCCGGCACATCTGGATCATCTGATGCCCGGATTCGCTGACCATGTACAGCGAGTCGAGCGACACCGTCGACGACAGCCGGCCGGGCCGCACGCGCTCGTGGACCGAGGCCTTCGAGCTGAAGTCCACCGCGCCGGACGGCCGGGTGATGCGGACGCCGCGCTGGCCACCCACCACCGTGCCATAGACCACGACGAGCACGTCAGCGCCATTCACACCATACGGATTGCTTGCGGACATGAGTCCCTCCCTCTACGCTCCATGAACTACAAAGCGCATCGACACGACGCGCCCATACGTACCGTCCCCATCGTTCGCGATGGGCCCACTCGGCTCCGCGACGATCACGCGCGCGAGCCCCGCCAGGTCCGGCTGCCACCGCCGGAGTGCGCTCCGCACGGCCGACGCCAGCGCGTTGACCCGTGTCGGATCGCCCGTGGCCAGCGTCACACTGGTGACATCGCGCACAATCGCGCGGCCGGCCAGATTCTTGCCGCCGCTTTCGCTCGCCGCGATCGGCGGCCCGACAAACACATATTCGTCCGGCGCATCTTCCGGCACCGGAAACCGCGTGAAGATCGCCTTGGTGCTGCGATACGCGGCGAGCGTCGATAAGCCGGACCAGCCCAGCAGGCGCGCATGAATCGCCAACTCGATCTCCGTATCCAGGTCTTCCAGGGCGCTCACTTCTTCACTCCCAAAATCTTGGCGACCGCGCTCCGATTATTCTCGACCGACGGTCGGAGGTATGGCCGCGGGCCTTGGCTGATATGCCGGCCCGCGCTGTCGACGCCGAAGAATCCGAGCTCGAGACGGCGGGCGTGCTTGGCGTTCGACCCCACGCGGCCAATGACCCGGTTCTCCTCCACCGTCACCGTCTGCACGATGCTGGTCTGCAGCCGGCCCGACACCTTCTTTGGCGGCTCGCCGACCTTCGACGGACTCTTACCGTTGGCGTTGCCGCGGTTGACGAGCTGCTTCGCCTTGTCGCGGACGAAAATCGTCGCGACGGTCATCCGGCTGACCATCTCATCCTGGGTCTTGTCGAGCACCCCCGACGCGTCCCACTCTTCGATGCGCGTGCCGTGCCCCATTACGCGTCCCGCTGCAATTCTTCGAGGGACACCTTCAGGTGGTGATCCTCGATGCTGGGGCGCTGGGTCGCGAGCACCTTGAACCGCCGCGTTGGCTGCTTCGCGAACACCAGCTCATCGTGCCGGCGGACGTCCGTCGTCGGGCCCGTGTACGTGATGTGGCTCACGACGGATTCTTCGCGGCCGGTATTGTTCCGGTCGCCAAACCCGGCTGGATGCGGCGAGCGCATATCCGCAGTCCCGATCGCCGCCGGCGGCAACTCGGTCACGCGGCCGCCTGTGGCCACGGTCTTCGGCCGGCGCTTGATCGTCGCGACATCATCGAACAGATGCTCAATACCCACCGCTCACCGGCTCCTCGCCAGTTCCACGAGCCCGGTCTTGCTGCGCACCGCCTGCGGCGGCGCGATCGGCACTTCGGGATCCGGGGCCCGCTCGGCCTCGGCGTCGGCCGGCACAGTGGCCGCCGGCGGATCCGCGCGCGGACCGCGCGTCACGACGCCCTGCAGCTCCGCCGCGAGCGCGCGCCCGAGGCCATCCCAATCGAACCGCGCCTCCGTGACGCGGCCGCGGCCCAGCCGGCCGTACGCCAGCCGCAGTCCGGGATCGGCATAGAAGGCCTGCAGCGCGTCGGCGACGTCGGCCACGTCCGGCGCCATGCCGATCGTGTTGACGCCGCGCACGGTCACGGTCGGGATCGCCGCCTCGACGTGCTGCACGGCGCCCGTCGGCCATTCGGCCAGCGCGCTGTACGCCGGGACGATCTGCGGCACGCCGCACGCCATCCCTTCCATCGTCGTGAGCCCCCAGCCTTCGCCCTGCGTCGTCGACACCTGCACGTCGAACAGCGAGTAGACCGCCGTCATGTCGAGTTCCGGGATGCCTTCGCCGGGCCGCATCGTCTTGTTCGTGATGATCACGCGGCCCGTCAGGCCGACACGCTTCGCGAGCTGCAGCAGGTTCGGACCGGTGTCGAGCTGGGACGCGTGCAGATACAGATACGCATGCGCCGGCTTGCCGGCCTGCTCCCACCACCGCGCAAACGCGAAGATCGTCAGGTCCAGCCGCTTGCGCGCCATGTTGCGGTTGACGTTGCCGACAATGAACGCGTGCGCCGGCAGCGACGTCAGCCCGAGCTTCGCCAGGGCCTCGGCGCGCGGCCGCGCGCGGAACTGCGACGCGTCGATCCCGAGCCCGACGACGGCGCTCGATCCCGTGTAACCGGACCACTCCGTGTGGGCCTCCGCGCGCGCGAACTCCGTGTACCAAACGGCGTGCGCGAGCCCGTCGTACCCCTCTTTGCCCGGGCGGCCGTTCAGGTCACGACAGGCCGGCACGTTCTGACTGTCGAGGGGCATGTAGCCAACGACCGGACAGAGGCCGTGCAGCGGGATCAGGAATTCCCGCACGTTCCACGGATCGCCCTGGACAACGACGACGTCGGGCTGCAGCTTTTTGGCGAGTGCCTCCACGCGGCCGACGCCCCACGCGTCGCCGCCCGAGCGGGCCGGCCAGATCGGGTATGGGAACGGATGCGGGTCGCCCGGATAGTTGCTGCCGAGGACGTGCACGTCCCAGCCGGCCGCGATCAACCGCGGCACCATCGCGTGCGTGACTTTGGCGAACCCGGTCTTCGCGACCGCGTCCCCGACCCACAACACTCTCACGTCGTCACACTCCTCACATGCGCTGATCCGGGACGGCACCGGGTCCCCTCCGGCACCGCCCCGGTTCCGATCGACGGTGACGTCGACCGGCAGCTTCGGTCCGGACCCATCACGTCCGGCAATCTCACGCCAACCTCTTGAATTGTTCTAGCCCCTTCAGCACCGAGCACGGCAGCGCCGCGCTCTCCTCGTCGGCCGCGCCCCAGCTCGCCGACCAATCGCCGATGGACTCGGACCTCTTCGCCGGATCCCGGCGTTCCTTGCGCGCGTAATACCAGGTCTTCACCGCCTCGAACACCAACCGTTCGAACGTCGCCGGCAGGTTGCGCACGAGGATCTGCGGCTCCGCGCCGGCGCCGATCTCCACGGTCAGGTCGCCGTCAATCGTCAACACGCTGTCCGTGCGGTTGATCACCTTGAACCGACGGTTATTGGCCGCATGCGTCCAGCCGCGCGAGGCCACGTCTTCACCCGAGACGAGCAGCGGCACCGTCTTGCCCGCCGGAAAGAGGAAGTCATGCCCAGAGCAGGTCACGCCGGCCGCCGCGATGTCATCGGCGACGGTCAGCCATCCGCCCAAGTACGTCGCCCGCCACGGTTGCTCGCCGAGCTGCGGCTGCGGATCCCACGTCAGGTTCCCGTCGATCGGGCTGTCGTCGGGCCACCCGCCGCGTCGCCAGAGGAACCCGGCGTCCGGGTTCGTGATGCGCACGTCGCCGGCGGTCAGATCGATCACGCCGTTGTCGTCGTGTTCGAGGACCTCGAGCTGGCGCACCGGCGTCACGCTCAGGAGCGCGACCATCCGGCCGTCGCCGCTGAACCGTTCGCGCACGCGCTGCCGGGTGACCGGGCGGCCGATCTCCGCCTCGATGAGGCCGCTGGCGTCGCAGATGCGATCGGCGAGCCACGCATCGCGCGCGGGATCGTCTTCGCTGGTCGGACTCAGCCCCAACTCGCTCTTCATGCGGGCGAGTGTGGAGAAGGCGACGTGCGCCGGCGGGGTCAGGAGTTCCAGCATGGGAACTTACGCGGCCGCTTCCGCGCCCGCCACCTCGGGCATCGCGCGGTCGGCCACGCGGCCGTCTTTGACCGCATCCAGCAGCGCGCCGAAGTCCGCGGCGATCGCGTCCCAGCGGTAGCGCGGCCGATCGGCCAGCTCCCGCGACGCCGCGGCCACGCTCGCGCGGTGCACCGGGTCGCTGTATAGCCGGTCGAGCGCCGCGATCGCCGCCTCTTCGTCCATGACCCCGCCCTGGACGTTCACGTCGTTGGGCGTGTGCGACACCCCCGTGCACGGGATCCGGACCGCTGCGTCCGCCCAATCGCCGAGCGCGCTCCAGTCCGGCACCAGGTTCGGCACGCCACAGCCCATCGACTCCAGCGTCGTCAGGCCAAACCCTTCGCCGAGCGTCGTCGTCATCGTGACGTCCTGCGCGAGATAGATGTGGCGCAACGTCTGTTCGCTCACGCCGACGCCCAGCTCCAGATTCGTCGACGTCTTGATCAGCCGATCCTTGACGCCGTAGTACTCGCAGAGCTGCTCAACGTCCCAGCCGCGGTCGCCCGTCGGCGCCATGTGCAGCAACAGGAACGCGTCGTCGGCGTCGTGGGTGTTCACCCAATCGGCGAAGTACTTGATCGTCAGGTCGATGCGCTTGCGCGGTTGATTGCGGTTGACGTTGCCGACGATGAAGACGTCCGCCGGCAGGTCCCGCGTGATGCCCAGCCGATCGCGCGCGGCCGCGCGGTCGCCCGGATAGTAGATGTCGCGATTGATGCCGAGCGGCACGACGGCGCTCGGCCCGCGGTAGCCGCCTTTGATCGCTTCGCGGCGCGCGAACTCCGTATAGAAGATCGCGAGCGCCAGCCCGTTCAAGGGCTTGCCCTTCACGTTCTTGCCGTCGACGGGCATGAAGGCGACGACGGGAATTTGATGGGCCCAGGGCCCGATGTAATCCGCGACGTTCCACGGATCGTTCTGCACGACCAGCAGGTCCGGCCGTTCGCGGTTCAGAATTTCGTCGATACGGCCGATCCCCCACGCGTCGCCCCCGAGCGCGGCCGGATAGATCCGGTATGGATACGCATGCGGATCGCCGTGATAGTTGATGCCCAGCACGGGCGTCTGCCAGCGCGCCTGGAGACGGTCGCAGATGTTATGGGTCGCGCGGGCAAAGCCGGTCGCGACGACCGCGTCGCCGTTCCACACCGCGGTCGATTTCTCAGGTGACGTCTGCACGCGTGTTCGACTCCTCGACTGATGGCACGACATCCGTGCCGCGTTGGCACGTGTTCTGTGCGGCCTGCGAAACCCGCAGGGACCGAGCGGCCAGTCCCAGACTCCAGCCGCCCGGCCCCCTCTCCGTCGGCGAGGACCTACTCGCCGGCGGGCGGAACTGCACCGAGGCCCGCGAGGACCACGGATCCCATCACGTCGACCTTGTCCGTGCCGGACGCGCTCAGCGTGACCTTGAGACGGAGGCGGATCTGTTCCTTCGCGCCCGACAGATCCGGATCCCACTTCGCCCCCGTGATCGCGGCGCCGGTGGCGAGCGTG
>Ga0070689_100002245_pt1 | contig 12550 bp, 9 predicted proteins | sample KBSS23HmetaG_FD_64669 | JGI IMG/M metagenome (GOLD analysis project Ga0070689, IMG submission 64669) | Switchgrass rhizosphere microbial communities from Kellogg Biological Station, Michigan, USA - KBS S2-3H metaG | ecosystem: Host-associated > Plants > Roots > Rhizosphere ...
TTTGCCGCGCTGCGCCGCGCGCTGTGCACGCAGACTGATCTCATTCTGATCGACGTCAGTTCCGGGTTCGACCCGGAGGAAGTGCATGCGATCGCGGCTGAGCGTCCCGGCCTCACGCTCGTCGCGCTCGGATTGCGCGAGCAGCGCGACGAGGTCATCCGCTGCGGGCACGCCGGTTTCGCCGCCTACGTGCCGCGGGACGCTTCGCTGCAAACGCTGCGCGATTCCATGCTGGCCGCGGAGGCAGGGCGCCTCACGTGTTCCCCGGAAATCGCGTCGAGTCTGATGCGAGCGCTGTTCCGCTCTCCCTCGACGCCGCAGGTTGCCACCAACGACAACAATCTCACGCGGCGCGAAGGCGAGGTCTTGAGGCTGATCGGCCGCGGCCTTTCCAACAAGGAGATTGCCCGCGAGCTTGAACTCAGCGTGGCGACGGTCAAACACCACGTTCACAATATCCTAGGCAAACTCGGCGTCGCGGGACGAGGGCAAGCGATGCACAGGGTGCGTGACGTCGCCTGGACCGCGTGATTCCATCGGCCGCGAATGCAGTTCTGTCGATTGCGAGCCTACCTACTGACCGATCACCGCTGATTATGTGTGGGTGACCCGGTAGGAGATTGACATGCGGCGAGTATAGCCCCCGGGGCTGGATGCGCGGTGCACGACACGGCACGTATGCTAAGAACTCAGAGTAGTGCTGAGCATGACGGTAAATCGCGGCCGCAACACCATCTCAAGAATGTTGAGCTCGCAGTCGCATCTACGGCAACACGCTGAGTGAACACACGTTGACTGGGATCATCGGAGATATCGTTGCCGGGCAGTGCTCGGATAGCTATCTCTCCTCGTTCGTTGCCGCATGCGCAACCAAGCCGCTGGATAAGCGAGCGGCCCTTTCACTAACCAAGGCAATGGTTGAAGCTGGTGACAAACTGGCGTGGAAGAGTGGTTCCTTTTTGATCTGAATCCAAAGTGTGGCTGAGCGCGATCCAGAGGCTCGCAACCCATCCACCGTGACGAAATCATTTTAGCACCCAAGAATCCTCGGCGAGCACGAGGAACTTGCTCGCGTTCGGGCAATAGGTTTCCCAAACCGGACTGTTCGGATCACGCTTCAGATCGACCGAGCAGGCCTCGCGGTAGCCGCAGCTCTTGCAACCCCGCCTGATCTCGTCAAACGCCTCGCCGCTTCCGATCGCTTCGACGCCGAGCATCTCGATACGGCATTCGAAGAGTTCGTCGCTCCCGTCGGCGCGTATTCCCTTTGGGCGAGAATTGCGGTTTGGCACGGAATCCTCCCGCTTTCGGTTGCCCGAAATCACGCCAGAACGGCGCGTCGGTGCATTGACCTGAATCAACGGCGACGAGAAGCGGGCGGCGAAAACTCTGCCGGCCGTTTGATCGGCATCAAATTCGCGCAGCCGGAAAGGCCTAGGGTCATCCCGGCGTTGAGATCTTCGATCACCAGACGAGCCGGGGAAACGCATGTTTGAGGTCCGCATTCACGGCCGGGGGGGGCAGGGCGTCGTCACCGCCGCCGAGTTGTTGTCAGTCGCGGCGTTTCTGGAAGGCAAGCATGCACAGGCTTTTCCCAGCTTCGGCTCCGAGCGTACCGGCGCCCCGGTCGTGTCGTTCTGCCGCATCGACGACAAGGAGATCCGGCTACGCGAGCCGATCCGCCAGCCGGATACGCTGATCGTGCAGGACCCGACGCTGTTCAAGGCGGTCACCGATGTATTCGAGGGGATCAAGCCGAACAGCTACTTGCTCATCAACACCAACAAAAGCTTCGCGGAGCTGCATCTCGCCGACATCGTGACGAAACTCCCCGCGGGCCACGCCTGCACAGTGCCGGCGAGCGAGCTCGCGCTCAGGTACATCGGCCGGCCGCTGCCCAATGCTGCGCTGCTCGGAGCGTTCGCGGCGCTGACCGGCATCGTCCACCTGCAATCGGTAGCAACCGCGATCCGGCAGACGTTCTCCGGCAAAATTGCAGAAGCCAACGTCGCGGCGGCGAGCGCCGCGCATGATGCGGTGGCCGCCGCGCCGCTCGCGGCCTAAAGGGGCCAGCCATGCTGAAACAGATCGAAGGCTCACGCGCGATGGCGGAGGGAATCGCGCTGTGCCGCCCCGAAGTGATCTGCGCCTATCCGATTACCCCGCAGACGCACATCGTCGAGGGTCTCGGCGAAATGGTGCGCACCGGCGAACTCACCAACTGCGAATTCATCAACGTCGAGTCGGAGTTCGCGGCCCTCTCTGTCGCGATTGGTGCTTCGGCGGCCGGCGCGCGCGCCTATACGGCGACGGCGAGCCAGGGCCTCCTGTTCATGGCGGAGGCGGTCTACAACGCCTCCGGTCTCGGCCTGCCGATCGTGATGACGCTCGGCAACCGCGCCATCGGTGCGCCGATCAACATCTGGAACGACCACTCCGACGCGATGTCGATGCGCGATGCCGGCTGGATGCAGCTGTTCGCCGAGACCAACCAGGAGGCGGTCGACCTGCACATCCAAGCGTTCCGGCTCGCCGAAGAACTCTCGATGCCGGTGATGGTGTGCGTCGACGGCTTCATCCTCACGCACGCGGTCGAGCGCATCGACATTCCGGATCAGGCCGATGTCGACGGCTTCCTGCCGCCCTACGAACCGGTGCAAGTGCTCGACCCGCAACATCCGATTTCGATCGGCGCAATGGTCGGGCCGGAGGCGTTCACCGAGGTGCGTTTCCTGCAGCACTACAAGCAGAATCTGGCGCTGCGCCTGCTCCCCGAATTCGCCGCCGAATTCAAGGCATGCTTCGGGCGCGAGTCGGGCGGGCTGTTGCGCACCTACCGCGCCGACGACGCGGAGCTTCTCGTGGTCGCGATGGGCTCGGTCAACGGCACTATCAAGGACACGATCGACGAGATGCGCGCCGACGGCATCCGCATCGGCCTCGTCACTTTGGTGTCGTTTCGTCCGTTCCCGACCCAGGCGCTGCGCGCGGCGCTTTCGGGCGCAAAGCACGTCGTCGTCATCGAGAAGAGCTTCGCCATCGGGATGGGCGGGCAGCTCGCCAACAATGTCGATCTGGCGCTGCGCAACACTCCGGGTGCGCCGCGGGTGCATTCCGTCATCGCCGGGCTGGGCGGGCGTCCGATCACGCGGCCCTCGCTGCACGGCCTGTTCCGCCGCGCGCTGGTGCAGCCGTGGGAAGGCGCGCACTTCCTCGATCTCAACGAGCGGATCGTGTCGAAGGAACTGCACTACGCGCGCAAGGTGCGCCGCTCGGGGCCGACAGCGGAGAATCTGTTGCGCCGCCTGAGCGAGCGCGCGCCAGAGCCGGCGCTTGAAGGGCGGAGCGTGTTATGACCGAACTATTCGCGGGCTCCGCCGCCACACAGAGGCTCAGCTTCTATCAGAAGGGCACCTTCACGGTCGGCAACCGGCTGGTCTCCGAGGTGCAGCGCTCGGTTCAGGCATCGAGCGACCGCTCCAATGCGCTGACCTGCGGCCACCGCGCCTGCCAGGGGTGTGGCGAGGCGCTGGGCGCGCGTTACGCCATCGACGCGGCGATGCGCGCTTCGGACAATCAGCTTATCGCCGTCAACGCCACCGGCTGCCTCGAAGTGTTCACGACGCCCTATCCCGAGACGTCGTGGCAGGTTCCCTGGTTGCATTCGCTGTTCGGCAACGCGGCGGCCGTCGCCACCGGCGTCGCCGCCGCAATGCGGGTCAAGGGACGCAACACGGTACGCACGATCGCGCAAGGCGGCGACGGCGGCACGACCGACATCGGCTTCGGCTGCCTCTCCGGCATGTTCGAGCGCAACGATGACGTGCTCTACATCTGCTACGATAACGAAGGCTACATGAACACGGGCGTGCAGCGGTCTTCGGCGACCCCGCCGGCCGCGCGCACCGCAACGACACCCGCACTCGGCCCCGAGCCCGGCAATGTCTTCGGCACCGGCAAGAGCGTGCCGAAGATCGCCATCGCACATGGCATTCCCTACGTGGCGACCGCGACCGTCGCCGACCTGCACGACCTCGAGCGCAAGATCGTCAAGGCGATGGGCATTCATGGCGCGCGTTACATCCAGGTGCATGTGCCGTGTCCGCTCGGCTGGGGCTCGGCATCGCACGACACCATTCGCCTCGCCCGGCTCGCGGTCGAATCCGGCCTGTTCCCGGTGTTCGAGGCCGAGGACGGCGTCGTCACCGCGAGCCGCAAGATCCGCCATCAGGTGCCGGTCGCCGAGTACTTGAAGCCGCAAAAGCGCTTTGCCCATTTATTCGCATCCGACGAGGGCGCGCGGCGCATCGCCAGACTGCAGGCGATCGCCGATCGCAACATTGCCGAGTTCCACCTCGCCGAGCCGGATGGAGATGTTTGATGGAGCATCCGTTTGCCATCACGCTCGATGCCGGGACAAGCCTTGCCAACCACACCGGCTCGTGGCGCACCGAACGCCCGCTCTATGTCGACCGGCTGCCACCCTGCAATCACGCCTGCCCGGCAGGCGAGAATATCCAGGATTGGCTATTCCACGCGGAGGCGGGCGATTACGAAGGCGCCTGGCGCGCGCTCACGCTGGACAACCCGATGCCCGCCGTCATGGGCCGGGTCTGTTATCACCCGTGCGAGAGCGCCTGCAACCGCGCCAAGATCGACGAGGCCGTCGGCATCAACTCGGTGGAGCGCTTCCTCGGCGACGAGGCGATCAAGCGCGGCTGGCGCTTCACGACGCCGGCGCAGGAGAGCGGCAAGCGCGTGCTTGTCGTCGGTGCTGGGCCGTCGGGCCTGTCGGCCGCCTACCACCTGCGCCGCCTCGGCCATGCGGTCGAGATCTACGAAGCCGGCCCGATGGCCGGCGGGATGATGCGCTTCGGCATTCCGAAATACCGGCTGCCGCGCGATATCCTCGATGCCGAAATCGCGCGCATCCTCGATCTCGGCGTCACGCTGCGGCTCAACACCAAGGTCGTCAACATCGCCGAAGCGATGATGCTGCGCGGGTTCGATGCGGCGTTCCTGGCGGTCGGCGCGCATATCGCCAAGCGCGCCTACATTCCGGCCGGCGAAGCGGCGAAGATTCTCGATGCCGTCCACGTGCTGCGCTCAATGGAAGGCGAGGACAAGCCGCTGCTCGGCCGGCGCGTCGCCATCTATGGCGGCGGCAACACCGCGCTCGATGTCGCGCGCACCGCCAAACGGCTTGGCGCGACCGAAGCCATCATCGTCTATCGCCGCACGCGCGATCGCATGCCCGCGCATGACTTCGAGGTCGAAGAGGCGCTCGAGGAAGGCGTCATGATGAAATGGCTCTCCACGATCAAGAGCGTGGAGGAAGGAAAGATCACCGTCGAAAAGATGGTGCTCGACGCGAAGGGATATCCGCAGCCGACCGGAGAACTCGAGACGCTGGAGGCTGACTCGCTGGTGCTCGCGCTCGGCCAGGACGTCGATCTCTCACTGCTCAACGGCGTGGCGGGACTGGAGATCAAGGATGGTGTGGTGCAGGTCGGCGCGAACATGATGACCGGCTGCCCCGGCATCTTCGCGGGCGGCGACATGGTGCCGGCCGAGCGCACCGTCACGGTCGCGATCGGCCACGGCAAGAAGGCCGCGCGGCATATCGATGCGTGGCTGCGCAACAGCGCCTATGCGCCACCGGTGAAGCACGAGATCGCGGCGTTCGAGAAGCTGAACACCTGGTACTACGCCGATGCGCCAAAGACCGTGCGGCCGTCGCTGGAAATCGCGCGCCGCCGCACGACGTTCGAAGAGGTCACGCAGGGCCTTGACGAGACCAACGCGCTTTACGAAGCGCGGCGTTGCCTCTCATGCGGCAATTGCTTCGAATGCGACAATTGTTACGGCGTCTGTCCGGACAACGCCGTGGTCAAGCTCGGGCAGGGCAACCGCTTCAGGTTCAACTACGACTTCTGCAAGGGCTGTGGCGTCTGCGCACAAGAGTGTCCGTGCGGCGCTATCACCATGGTGCCCGAGACCATTTAATGAGCGGAGAGTTCAGGACCCCAGGCGGACTGTTCCTAATGGAATGCAATCGTTCGGGCGGTTTGCGACAAGCCACGCTGACTGCGTCTTGTCCGAATGCGGCGGCCGATCTCCGCGTCTTCCGGCGCTCTACGCTGAAGAACCCCGCCTGTCGCGCCGCAGAATGAAGCAGACGGGTGAAACATTAGTGCGCGTAGCTACGCCTCGATGCCGTTGCGCGTGAGCAGTCGCTCGGCGCTGTCGTTCCACACATCCATCTGCACGATCTTGCCGCCGCGCACGACGAAGCGGTCGACATAGCGATTGCCCTCGAATGGCGTGCCGTCCGGCCATTCGCCATAGAGCATGCCGATATTGTACACGATCGTCTCGCCGCGCCCGGGCACGACGTCCGAACGTTCCATCGCCTTCTTCACCCACTTGTAGCGTTTGGCGTTGAACGCTGTGCTCTCGCGTGGATGTGAGAATTTGCGTCCTCCCGTGAAAGTGAGTTTCAGCGGTTCGGCGATATAGCGTGCCGCAGTCTCCGGGTCCGGCACCATCGAGGCGACAAGGAATTTCTCGACGATCTCGGCCGCCGCGGCGGTCTCGTCGGAAGGAGCGATCACGTCAGCCTTCAGGGCGATTGCGGGCATCGTTGGCTCCTTGTTGTGCTGGCGGCCGATTCAGGCGCGACTTGTGAATAACTCTTACCTGGCCGGTCACATTGGCGCGCGCGAAAACTCGTATACAATGGTGCCTACGATTGGTTCAACTCGCGGCGGATTTGCCTATTTTCCAGTCAAGAACCTTGGCCGAGGGCGAGCTGCCATGAATGCAGGCCAGTTTTTGCTGGCACGTCCCTTGCGACCCGAGACGTGGATTCATCCTGAACGAGGTAACTTTATGCGAACCCGGATTCCAAATCTCACGCGACGCCTGCTCCTCGCCGCAACGGCGGCGACCGTGTTTGCCGTTCCGGCACTCGCGCAAGACACCCTGAAGCTCGGCCTGGTTGCCGCGATGTCCGGCCAGTCGGCGAAATCGGGCGAGGCAATCGTGCGCGGGCTTTCAATCGCGATCGACGAGATCAACGCCAGGGGCGGCGTGCTCGGCAAGAAGGTCGAGCTGCTGGTGCGCGACGACGAGAGCAATCCGGCGAAGGGCGCGGTTGCGGCACGCGAACTCGTGCAGCGCGAGAAGGTCGTGGCCTTGTTCGGCGGCCTCGATACGCCGGTTTCGCTCGCGATCGTCCCGTTCGCCAACCAGAACAAGGTGCCGTTCATGGGCGTGTGGGCGGCCGGAACCCCGATCACGCGCAATGGCGCAGCCGAGAACTACGCGTTCCGCGTCTCGGCCGTGGACGAACTGGTTGACGTCGCGCTCGTCGAGTACGCGGTGAAGAAATACGGCGCCAAGAAGCCCGGTATGATCCTGATCAACAATCCCTGGGGCGAATCGAACGAAAAGGGGCTGAAAGCGGCGCTCGAGGCCAAGAAGCTGCCCTATGCCGGCATCGAGAAGTTCGAGACCGGCGACGTCGACGTGGTGCCGCAGCTCACCCGCCTGAAGCAGGCCGGAGCCGACGTGCTGTTCCTCGTCGCCAACGTCGCGCCCTCCTCGCAGGTGGTCAAATCGCTCGACCGCATGAGCTGGGACGTCCCGATCGTCTCGCATTGGGGGCCGGCTGGCGGGCGCTTCAGCGAGCTCGCCGGCGCGAGCGCCGCCAAGGTCCATTTCATCCAGACCTTCAGCTTCTCCGGCAACGACAGCCCGAAGGCGAAGGCGCTGTTCGAGGCGCTCAGGAAGAAGTATCCCGAGATCAAATCGTTCGCCGACGTGACGCCGGCAGTCGGCATCGCGAACGCTTACGACGCGGCGCATCTGATCGGGCTCGCAATCGCCAAGGCCGGCTCGACCGAGGGCCCGAAGATCCGCGCGGCGCTGTACGAGATCGACAAGTATGATGGGCTGATCAAGACCTACGCCAAGCCGTTCACGCCGACCAACCACGACGCTTTGTCGGCTGAGGATTACATCTTCACCTATTTCAAGGGTGACGAGATCCTGCCGCTGACGCACTAATCTCGTCTGCCGAGAAGCGGGCGCGGCCGCCGCCGCGTCCGCGCATGCTTTGGAAACGTCATGCTGGTGGTCTCCGCGATCATTTCCGGACTTGGCCTCGGCAGCATGTACGGCCTGATCGCGCTCGGCTTCCACGTCACCTACGTGGTTTCCAACACCGTCAACTTCTCGCAGGGCTCCTCGATGATGCTCGGGGCCGTGCTGGGCTACGTGTTCGGGATACGGCTCGGCTGGCCGATGCCGCTCGCGATCCTGATCGCGCTGATCTTGTGCGCGCTATTCGGGCTCCTGGTCGAGCGCACCTTGGTGCGCCCCTTCGCCGAGCGCGGATCGAACGCCTGGCTGATGGCGACGGTTGCTGGCGGCATCGTGCTCGACAACACGGTGTTGTTCACCTTCGGCAAGGAGCCGCGCGGCTTTCCCTCCGTCTTGGCGACCAAGCCGATCGACTTGTTCGGCGCCGGCGTCTATCCGCTGCAACTCGTGATCCCGCTCGGCGGCCTCGGCATCGCGGTCGCGCTGCACATTGCGTTCAACCGCACGCGCGTCGGCAAGGCGCTCCTGGCGGTGGTGCAGAACAAGGACGCCGCGCAGCTGATGGGCATCAACGTGCGCCTCGCGATCGCGGGCTCGTTCGCCCTTTCGACCGTGCTCGCGGGCCTCGCCGGCATGCTGATCGCGCCACTCTACAGCGTGCACTCCGACATGGGCACGCTGTTCGGCATCAAGGCGTTCGCGGTCGCGATCCTCGGCGGCATCACGTCAGCATGGGGCGTGATGCTCGCCGGCCTCGTTTATGGGCTGCTGGAGGCGATGGTCACCGCCTTCTTCGGCTCGACTTACACGCAGATCGTGGTTTTCTCGGTCGTGATCGTCGCGCTGACGCTGATGCCGAACGGGCTGCTTGGCCGCGCCGCCGTCAACAAGGTGTGACGATGCGCTTCGCGACGCCGCTTACGATCCTGGGACTGACCTGTGCGGGCATTGCCTTTGCGTTCCTCGCCGGCAGCTACGCGCACTTCATTCTGGCGCTGGTCGCGCTCACCACCGTGGTCGGTGTCGGGCTCAACATCCTGGTCGGGCTTGCCGGCCAGGTCTCGCTCGGCCATATCGGCTTCTACGCCATTGGCGCCTATGCGACCTCGATCCTGACCCTCAAGGGCGTGGATTTCTGGCTCGCCTTGCCCCTTTCCGGCGCGCTCGCCGGCATCATCGGTGCCGTTCTGGCACTGCCGGCGCTGCGCGTGACCGGGCCCTATCTCGCGATGATAACCATTGCGTTCGCGTTCATCGTCCAGCACGGCACGATTGAATGGCGCGAGCTGACCGGCGGGCAGAACGGACTGATGGGCGTCATGCCGCCCTCGCTCGGCTCACTCGCTTTTGCCGAGCGCGAGATGGCAATCCTCTCGACCCTGCTCGCCGGCCTCGCGCTCTACCTGTTCTATCGCCTGGCAGGGAGCGCCTGGGGCAAGGCGATGCTGGCGGTGCGCGACAGCGAGACTGCGGCGCGCTCGATCGGGCTCAATCCGGTCACCATGAAGACCGTCGCGTTTGCGCTCTCGGCGCTGTTCACGGGGCTTGCCGGCGCGATCTTCGCGCCGCTGATGATGTTCGTTGCCCCGGATTCGTTCCCCTTTTCGCAGTCGATCCTCTTTCTGCTCGCCGTGATCGTCGGCGGCGCCGGGTGGGTGGTCGGACCGGTGGTCGGCGCGGTCGTCACCGTCGTATTGCCCGAGCTGCTGGCGTGGCTCGCCGAATACCGGCTGTTGCTCTTCGGCGTGCTGCTGCTGGTGGTGCTGTGGCTCGCCCCGGCCGGCGTCATCGGTACGCTCGCGCGCCACTTGCCGCACCGCAAAGATGGCGCGCGCGAGCCGGCCGACATCGATCTGCCGTCTTTTCTTGTCGGTGGAGCAAGCAGTGCACTTGACGTGAAAGGCATCGGCATCGCGTTCGGCGGCATCAAGGCCGCGACCGATGTGAGCTTCACCGCGGCACCGGGCCGTATCACCAGCGTGATCGGCCCGAACGGCGCCGGCAAGACCACCGTGCTCAATATGATCGGCGGCTTTTACCAACCGCAGACCGGAGAAATCCGCCTCGGTGGCACCGATCTCGCTGGCGCACCGGCTTGGCGCGTCGCGCGCGCCGGGATTGCGCGCACCTACCAGACGACGCAGCTGTTCGGCACGATGAGCGCGGTCGACAACGTGTTGATCGCGTTGCGCCGCGGGCGGCTCGGCAATCCGGTCAGGGCGCTCGACGCGTCCGACGATCGCCGCGCGGCCGCCGCACTGCTTGCGTTCGTGGGCTATCACGGCGCGCCCGATACCGCGGCGGCCGATCTGCCGCACGTCGATCGCCGACTGGTCGAAATCGCGCGCGCGCTCGCGACGCGCCCGCAGGTTCTGCTACTCGACGAACCGGCCGCCGGCCTGATGCGCTCCGACAAGGTGACTTTGAGCGCGCTGCTGCGCCGCATCGCCGACCTTGGCATCGCGGTGATCCTGGTCGAGCACGACATGACGCTGGTCATGGGCATCTCGGACCATGTTGTGGTGCTCGACGCCGGGAAAGTTATTGCCTCTGCGGCGCCGGCAGCGGTGCGCCGCGACCCGCTCGTTCTCGACGCCTATCTTGGCAGCACAGCTCATGCGCGTCCGCGGGCGGCGCCGTGGCACGGGCCGAGCGACCCGGTGCTCGCCGCCGTGAAACTGCGCGCCGGCTATGGCGCCGCATCGGTGCTCGACGACGTCGATTTCGCGGTGCGGCCAGGCGAGATGGTGGCCCTCCTCGGTGCCAATGGGGCCGGCAAGTCGACCACCATGCGCGCCGTCACCGGGCTGCTGCGGCCGGTCGCGGGCGCAATCGTGCTTGACGACCGCGACATCGTGGACCTCGAGGCGCACCGCATCGCCGCGGCCGGCGTGGCGCTTGTGCCTGAAGGCCGTCAGGTGTTCCCCGAGCTGACCGCCCTCGACAACCTCATGCTCGGCGCCTACACGCGGCGCTCCGTCGACGCCAGCGCCGAGCTGGACGCGCTGCTGACGCGATTTCCACGCCTGCGCGACCGACTGGCGAATCGTGCCGGGCTGCTGTCGGGCGGTGAGCAGCAGATGCTGGCGATCGCGCGCGCACTGATGGCCAAGCCCCGCATCCTGCTGCTCGACGAGCCTTCGCTCGGGCTCGCGCCGGCGATGATCAACGAGCTGTTCGAAGCGCTTGCCGATCTGCGCGACGAAGGCATTACCATCCTGCTGGTCGACCAGATGGCACGGCTGGCGTTGACCGTCGCGGATCGCGGCTATGTACTGGAGTCGGGGCGTATCGTGCGCGCCGGTGCGGCTGACGCACTCGCCCGCGATCCCGCGCTCGAAGCCGCCTATCTCGGCCACGCCGAAGCCGAGCAATAAGCCATGTTCGACCTCATCCTTCGTAATGCGCGTATCGCCGGCCGTGGCGCCGCGACGTTCGACATCGGGATTGCCGCCGGCAAGATTGCCGAAATAGCGGAAAAGATCGCAGCCGACGGACCGGACGAACATGTCGGCGGCCGGCTTGTAACGCCGGGCTTCGTCGAAACGCATATTCATCTCGACAAGTCCTGCATTCTGGATCGCTGCCGGTCGGGCGAAGGAACCTTGCAGGAGGCGATTGCGCAAGTCGCCGCCGCAAAGCGCGCCTTCACCGAGGATGACGTCTACGCGCGGGCACGCCGCACGTTGGAGAAGGCGATCGTCCACGGGACGACGCGCATGCGCACGCATGTCGAGGTCGATCCACGCATCGGCCTGCGAGGCTTCGAAGCGATCCGCCGCCTCAAGCGCGACTACGCCTGGGCGATCGATCTGGAGATCTGTGTGTTTCCGCAGGAAGGGTTACTGAACGACCCCGGTACGGACGAATTGCTCGTCGCGGCATGCGAAGCCGGCGCCGACCTGATCGGCGGTTGTCCCTATACCGACACCGATCCCCACGCGCAGATCGCGCGCATTTTCGATATCGCGCGCCGCTTCGATCTCGATATCGACTTCCATCTGGACTTCGATCTCGATGCGTCACGCATGGATCTCGACGAGGTCTGCCGCCAGACGGAAGCGTTCCGCTATGGCGGGCGCGTCGCGGTCGGACATGTCACCAAGCTCTCGGCGCTGCCACCCGACCGGCTGGCAGTAGCTGCGCGGCGGCTCGCGGACGCGGGCGTCGCTGTCACCGTGTTGCCCGCGACCGACCTGTTTTTGATGGGGCGCGCACATGATCACAACATTCCGCGCGGCGTCACTCCGGCGCACAGACTGGTCGAGCATGGTGTGACCTGCTCGCTCGCAACCAACAACGTTCTGAATCCATTCACGCCGTTTGGCGATTGCTCGCTCGTGCGAATGGCGAACCTCTACGCCAACATTGCGCAGGCGGGCACCCAGAAGGAACTCGCGGCATGCTTCGACATGGTGACTGCGCAGCCGGCGAAGCTGATGAA
>Ga0070689_100002252_pt1 | contig 12533 bp, 11 predicted proteins | sample KBSS23HmetaG_FD_64669 | JGI IMG/M metagenome (GOLD analysis project Ga0070689, IMG submission 64669) | Switchgrass rhizosphere microbial communities from Kellogg Biological Station, Michigan, USA - KBS S2-3H metaG | ecosystem: Host-associated > Plants > Roots > Rhizosphere ...
AACCACGATCCAGTTGCTGTACATCGTATCGGCCGTTATCCTCGGAAGTGAGACGGCCAGGAGGATTTTTCACGTGGAATCGATCATCCAGGATCCGAACGTTCAGGAGCTGATCCGCGAATGGGAGGATAAGGGACGTGCCGAAGGTCGGAGCGAGGGGCGTGCCGAAGGTCGGAGCGAGGGGCGTGCTGAGGGCCGTGCTGACGAAGCACGTTCGCTGCTCCTGAAGGTGCTGGCAGCACGGTCGTTACCGGTGCCCCCTGATGTGCGGGCACGCATCGATGGTGAACCGGATCTTGCTCGGCTCGAATCGTGGCTCGAGGCAGCTATCACGGCGCCTTCTATAGGCGACGTGTTTCGGGATAGCTGACGAGTTGAGCGGGATTACAAACCCCTGACGGCCGATGCTCTGTAAAGCACCGTTCAGGCGTAGATGACCGTGAGCTCGCGGCCGGTGGGCGAGCGTGCCGCCTCGCGGCGGGCGCCCGTCGGCGAGCCGTGCCGAGCTGCATACGCCGTCCACCTGGAGCAGCCCGGATGCCGAGGAGTGGGTCGAGGACCGATCGCGCGCTCGCGCAGGGCTCGCCGATCGTGACCGGCCCTGGCAGTCGCACATCGCGAAGGAGCACGAGCGCCTACTACTACCCGTCCAAAGGCTCGCACGTCTGCGCGCACACCGCCCGCTTCGGCGCCAGCATCGACCTGTGTTGTCCGGACGCCGGCTCGGCCCTGTGCAGCCTCCTCGACACCAGCGGCAAGCCGTGATCACACCGCGCGCATCAACTTGCCGGCGGCGGCGAGCGCGGCTTCCGGAATCTCGTGACCACCGAAAAACGGGTGCCAGTCGACGACGGCCCCGGCGGCGACGAGGCGATCGCGCAGCACCTCGGCGACGCTGAACGGCAGGAGGTTGTCCTGGCGGCCATGCGAGATCATCACGGGGACGCCTGCGAGCGACGGCATCCGCGGCTGCCAGACCGACTCGGCCATCAGCGTGCCGGACATGAGGAGGAGCCCGGCCGGCGGCGCTTCGCGGTGCAGGGCGACGTCGAGCGAGAGCATCGCGCCCTGCGAGAACCCGCCGAGCACGAGCTGCGCAGCGGCGATCGAGAACCGCGCAGCCAGCTCCTCGATGAACCGCATCACCCGCGCGCGCGCCTCGGGGAGGCCATCGGGAACCTCGTCACGCCGATCGCGCGAGACGCCGCGGCGAAGCTCGTCGTCGAGCCGCGCGAGATCGAGCAGCCACCACGCGCGCGAGTCGCCGTACAGGCCGCCGAGCGAGAGCGGCGCTTCCGGACACACGAACCGCACTGGCGCGTCGATCGCCTCGGCAAGCCCGACGAGATCGTCGCCGGGAGCGCCGAAGCCGTGGAGCAAGACGCACGTGGTGGCCGCGTCGGCCGGACCGATGATGTGGGTGGTGAGGCCTGCAAGTTCGAGACGACTCTGTGGCACCCGCCAAGCGTCGCACGGACGCGTGCCACGCACCATCCTTGGGATCCACGACCCCTCGGCCGCCGCCGTGGCACGGTCACTGCGGTGATGTGCGCCGTGCGGCATCACCGGGTCGTACGTGCCGTTGCCGTTGGCATCGACGAGGATCGGGTGGTCAGCGCGCTCAGCTCCCTTCAGCGACCCGCCATCGCCCCACCGCGGACGGTGAAATCCGCCGCTGTCGCGAGCGCCTCGCGCACCTCATCGGAGCCACCACCGGTGCGGTAGCCGCTGCGTTGGCGACCGCCGACCGGCTCACCCACGCGGGCGGGGCGCCGATCCCGCCGTTCCTCCTGTGCGACCGACGTCGGCGGGGCTCACCCCATTCGAAGCTCGATACAGCGCAACAGGAGACCGGCGTGGATCTGTCATGACTCGCGTTAGCGCCCTCTTCGGGTATACGAGTGGAAGGCCACCTCCGGCTTGGGGCCTTGGCGGAGATCTGTCAAAACATATCCGAGGACATCGGCGTTGGCTGGCTGGTTTTGCGATGCGACATCGACCGTGGTGACATAGCCCCCGGAAGGGGTGAGCCAACACATCAGCTTCCGTGTCGCCACGCCCTGCTGTTCATTTTTGAATACGCTGCCTTCGGGGAAGATCAGCGATCGAGCGCCGGGCGCACAGGCTCGGGGCGCACGACTCCGCAGCTCGATCCGACTTCTTCCGCGAGAACGCGGTCGCCACCGGTTCGGACTTCTACGTGCGCGACTGGACCGACAGCATGACGAGCGGCGACAACGGCATGGCGCCGTCCACGCACTCGGTGTTCTATGCCACCAGCGACGTGTGGAACCAGCGCACACCATCGACCGCCGCGCAGTTCAATGGCAACAACCAACCCATCAATGAGACCCCGATGCCGGGGATCGGCTCGGCCGGCACGAACTTCGCGTTTGCGCGCGTCTTCCGCAATACGACCGGCCCCGCCGTGACCGTCAACGCCCACTTCATGGTCTCGGAATTCGGAACCGGCAGCCCCTATCTCGACATCGGCAACGAAGCGGTTTCGTTCACCGCGACGCAGACCATGCAGATCACGCCGGCGCACGCGTGGCACCTCGATCCGACGACGTCGACGCACCTGTGTCTCGCGGTCGAGCTGTCGCAGAGCGCCGACCCGTTCGTGCCGCCGTCGCTGATCGGCCGCACTCCCGGCTGGCCATCGACGGACCTGATGGTGATCGGTGACAACAACAAGGCGCAGCGCAACATGGGCGTCTACCCGCTCACCGAGGGTGGCCCGATCACCCCACTATGCCGTGATCCATAACGGAGCCACGGTCCCGCGCACGATGGCTATCCACTACAGCGTCGATCCGCTCTCGCTGCGGCGGTTGATCGGCGCGACCGTCGGCGTGGTCGACGACGCCGCGCAGCCCCTACGAGCCAACGGCGTCGTGATGCTGGCCAACATGCAGCCAGGTGAGAATCGCTGGCTGGCGGTGACCTACGAGCTGGCCCCCAAGGCGGGCACCGATCCAGTCACCATGTACTTCAACGAAATGCACGACGGCAAGCCGGTGAACGGGTTCGGCATCATCGCCCGTCCGGTGTCGCCCGCCGAGCTAATGCACGAGACCCTGCGCCTACACTACGCCGTCGGCCAGCGCGTCTCCGCCCTGCACCACATCGAGATCGTCAAGGGCGAACCCGCGGCGGTTCAGCGTGCGCTCGAGCGTCCGCAGGTGGTCGCCAGCGAGCACCTGGCGATCGCGCGCGCCTTCGCCGAACCCGCTCGCGCGGCGTGGGCCAAGATCCTCGCCGGAAGGACCGCCAAAGACACGCTCGCGGTCAACGAGGCGCTGCAGCGCCTCTCCGTCGAGACCCGCGGCCAGGATCCGGGGCGCGCCGCGATGGCGCACGCGGCCTTTGCTGCACAAGCTCGACGCCTCGCTCACCATGCTCGAGAAGAGCGAAGGCGACGTAGCGGACGTACTGCAGAACGTGCAATGGCAGAACGATCTGTTCACCCGTACGCCCGCACTTGCGAAGTTTGCGCGCAGGGTGGCTGCGCCCTCGGCAAAGTTCACGGATGGCTTCCATGCGCGCAAGTTGCACGGTGGCGACTTCCCCGCGTTGATCAAAGAGCTATTGGACGTGTTCGAACAAGTAGGGGGGGGCACAGCCGGCCCTGAAGCTGGAGGTCGAGATCACCGCCATGAAGCAAGCGATGAGCTCCCCGGCGCACCTACAGAAGGCACACCGCGCCTTTCTGCTCAAGCTGGAGCACCTCGCGCCTCGATCAAGCCCGTAGCGAGGAAGGGTTCGACCGACAAGGGCACCCTGAGCGCGCTCGTCGTCGATGCCACGACGCTACGCTTCACGTTCTCCGCGTCGTGGTTCAGCTGCGGCCAGCCGTTCGAGTTCAACCTCACGCGCTACTGACCAGGCGTGCGGCGGTGATCGCGCCGGCGTGGTGATGCCAAGCAGCCTCGCGGCGTGCCCTGCCGGATCGTCAGGCGCGGGAAGCGATCGAGCCTATGCCCAGGTCTGGATCCGCGGCGACCATCGCAAATTGAGGGGATCGCCGAGATCCGGCTCGATCACAGCTCTGGTAGCCTCCCTCCGATGTGGCGAATCGCGCTGGTGTTGCTCGCCGCGTGTGGCCGGTTCGGCTTCGACCCGGCGGCCGACGCGCTGACCGGCGACATGTCCGATGCAGGGATGTTCGTGCCGGCTCGGCAAACCTACCTCAAGGCCTCGAACACCGAGGCCGACGACTACTTCGGCATGACGATGGCGCTGTCGGCCGACGGCACGACGCTCGCCGTCGCCGCGCTGCACGAGGACAGCGGGGCCACCGGCGTCAACGGCGATCAGACCAGCAACACGGCGACCAACTCCGGCGCCGTCTACATCTTCATCCACAGCGGCGGCTGGCAGCAACAAGCCTATCTCAAGGCGAGCAATCCAGATGCCAATGACAACTTCGGCTCCGGCCTGGCGCTCTCGGCCGACGGCAATACGCTCGCGGTCGGGGCGAGCGGGGAATCCAGCCGGCCGGGGAATCCGACCGACAACTCGCTCACCGATGCCGGCGCGGTCTACCTCTTTGTCCGCACCGGCACGACCTGGACGCAACAGGCGATCGTCAAGGCGTCGAACGCCGACGCCCGCGATACATTCGGCGCGGTGGTCGCGCTATCGGCTGACGGCAACACGCTCGCGGCCGGGGCGCCCGCCGAGGACAGCGCGGCGACCGGGGTCGGCGGCAGCCAAGCCAGCAACACAGCGATGAACAGCGGCGCCGCTTATGTGTTCACGCGCAGCGGTCAGACCTGGAGCCAGGAGGGGTACATCAAGGCGTCGAACACCGAGGCGGCCGATGAGTTCGGGGGGGCGATCGCGCTGTCGGCCGACGGCAACACGCTCGCGGTCGGCGCGCTCGGCGAGGACAGCGCCGCGACCGGCATCAATGGCGACGGCACCGACAACTCGGCCAAGATCAGCGGCGCGGCCTACGTCTACACCCGCGCCAGCAAGAGCTGGAGCTTCCAGGCGTACGTCAAGGCGTCGAACACCGACGCGAGCGACCGGTTCGGCACCGACGTCTCGCTGTCGGGCGACGGCAACCTGCTCGCGGTCGGGGCGCCGTTCGAGGGCAGCACCGCGACCGGCATCGATGGCGATCAGCACAACAACGCCGCGGGGCTCAGCGGCGCGGTCTACCTGTTCTCGCGATCGAACGCGACATGGCAGCAAAGCGCCTACGTCAAGGCATCGAACACCGGCGCGGGCGACTTCTTCGGCGAGCGTGTCGCGCTGACTCCCGACGGTGCCACGCTCGCGGTCTCCGCGATCGAAGAAGCCAGCGGCAACCCCGGAGATCAGAGCGACGACGCGGCAAGCGGGGCCGGGGCGGTCTACGTGTTCGCGTTCACCCAGACGTGGGCCCAGATCGCCTACCTGAAGGCGCCATACCCCGACGCGACCGACAACTTTGGCTACGGGCTTGCCGTCTGCCCCACGGCCGTGGCTGCCGGGGCGTTCAACGAGTCGTCCGCTGCGACCGGCATCGACGGCGACTCGGCCGATAACAGCGCGAGCTCCGCCGGCGCGGCGTACGTCTTCGGCCGATAGGACGGCTCTTCGCCGTTCAGCCCTGCGACTCGCCGGCGATCTGACGGACATCGACCTCGTTGTCTCCGAGGATCGCGGCGTAGGCCTCGGCCCACGTCCGCGCGTCGCCTTGCGACGGCAGCTTGACGATCGAGAAGCCGGCCACCAGCTCCTTCGACTCGGTGAACGGGCCGTCGGTCCACTCCCGCTTGCCACCGGTCTTGCGGTAACGCGCGCCCGAAGGGCTCGGCGCGAGCGTTGCCGCCGAGAGCAGCACGCCATCGCGGGTCCACTCCTCCATCAGGCGCAAGAGGCCGGCTGGCTGCGGCGCGCCGGCCTCGAACGCGCGGTCGGCCTTGCGCAGGAACAGGAAGCGCCGCGGCGCATCGGCGGGCTTGGCCATGACGCCGAGATCCCACGGCTCGACCACGGGTCCGATCTCGATCTCGACGTCTCCGAAGACTCCGGCGATCCGCGACGCCAGCTCGATGGCGTGGTCCATCGACGCCGCCTGGACCATCGCGAAGCTGGCCAGCAGCTCGTTTCCGCCCTCGAGCGGGCCTCTGGTGACGGTGCGCTTGCCGGCTTCGAACATGAGCCGCACGCGTTGCGAGCTGGGATGCAGCCCGGCGCCGTTCTCGAGCACACCTGCCTTGATGGCGCCCTGAACGTACTGGCCCATCTCCTGGATGATCCGCGGCGGTGGCGGCCCACCGGCCTCCATCCGCGCGTCGACTTTGTGCAGAACCATGAATCGCATGTTGGCCTCCTACCATGGCGACGAACGAAGCCCCCCGCGATCGACGAGGCCGGTGTGTCGATCGCGATCTCACCGCCCGACGCCTCGCGGGGCGGTGATGGCAGCCCGCGAGTTTGTATGAGCTCGCCTTGGGGGCGGCTTCTTACGAATGGCGTTGTACGCACGGCGCACGATCGATGGCAGCGCTCGGGGCGCTGCGCTTGGGCACGGCACATAGAACGAGCTCGTGCGCACACCTACAAAGGCGTACCTTGGCCCCTGACGCAACCACGCCGGGGCGCTATCGTCTTCTTCTGGAGGCCCGGATGGCGAAATTCGACGCTGACGAGATCGGCAAGCAGGGGAAACCACCCAAGAACCGGCGGTTTCCCTGGCGGCTCTGGCTGTACGCGATCGTGATGACGGCCGGCGCGGGCGCCGTGGGTTACGAAGCGTGGCAGTTCCGTCAGAAGGCGGGGGCTGCCGAGGAGAAATCCGAGGACGCCACCAAGAAACTCGACGACGCCACCAAGAAGGCGACCGACGCCACCAAGAAGGCGGACGATGCCGAGAAGGCGAAGAACGGCTGCCTCACCTCACTCGATGACAACATCAAGAAGCTCACCGCGACGTCGTCCAACCTCGACGCCTCGAAGGACGAGCTCGCGGCGCTGCGCACCCAGCGCGCCGAAGCCGAGAAGCGGCTCGCCGCGATCGACGAGATCCAGCGGCAGTTCGCGAAGATGATCGACACCGGCCAGCTGAAGGTCACCTCGCGGCGCGGCAGCCTCGTCCTGTCGCTGCCGTCGGAGGTGCTGTTCCCGTCCGGGGTCGCCGAGCTGTCCAGGCCCGGCGAGCTCGCGGTGCTCGAGGTCGGCATCACGCTCAAGCGGTTCCCCGATCGCCGGTTCCTGGTGGTCGGCCACACCGACGACGTGCCGCTCAAGAACAGCACGTACAAGGACAACTGGGAGCTGTCGACCGCGCGCGCCCTCACCGTGACGCGCTTCCTGGTGCAAGCCGGGATGGATCCCAAGAACCTGGTCGCCGCGGGTGCCGGCGAGAACGATCCGGTGTCCAAGGAGCGTGCGAAGAACCGGCGGATCGAGATCGCGCTCTTGCCCGCGATCAACGAGTTGCCGCCGCTCCCTGCCTCGCTCGGCGCCGATACCGCCGCCAAGCCAGATGCGGGCAAGCCCGACGCCGCCAAGCCCGACGCCGCCAAGCCCGACGCCGCCAAGCCCGCACCCAAGTCGCCCTGAACCGCTAGGGCGCTCCCGCTCCGGGCACACGCCGCTCGACGCCTGTCTCGCTGGCCACCAGTACGACATCGGCACGGCCGATGAACAGCCCGGTCTCGACGACGCCGGGGATCGCGCGCAGCGCGGCATCGAGCGCACGCGGCTCGCCGATCGGCCCGCACGCGACATCGTAGATCAGGTTGCCCGCATCGGTCGAGACCACCGCCCCCGCCTTCTTGCGCAAGACCGGCGTGCCGAGCTTGCCGAGGTGGGCCGCGGTCGCCAGGTGCGCGAACGGCAATACCTCGACCGGCACCGGCCACTGCTCGCCGAGCCGGCGCGACAGCTTCGAGCCATCGACGATGATCACGTTTCGCCGCGAGCTGTAGTTGACGATCTTCTCGCGGGTGTGCGCGCCGCCGCCGCCCTTGATCAGATCGAGCGCGGCGCTGACTTCATCCGCGCCGTCGATCGTCACCGCGATGTCCCACGGCCCGTCGTCGGACAAGAGCGGGATCCCGAGCCCCTGCGCCTGCGTCCGGCTCGCCTGCGAGGTCGGCACGCAAGTGTAGCGCCGGCCGCTCGCGACCAGCTCTCCGAGCGCGTCGATGAACAGCCGCGCGGTCGACCCCGTCCCGATGCCGATCACTCCGTCCGGCGGCAGCTCCGCGAGCGCGGCGCGCGCCGCCCTGCGCTTGATGTCGTCGCTCATCCCGCGAACCCGCGACCGCCTAGGAGCCGCCGAGCACGAGCGCCACGGCGCCCAGGAGATCCTTCTCGAGGAAGCTCCCCTTGAGGATGACCTCATCCTTGGCAGGGGCGATCGTGACGGCCTTGAGGAGGGCGTCGAGCGGAGGCATTGCATGCTCCTTTTCGCCGTCGAGCTGCTTGTTCACACCGCTCGCCATCGCCGCGGCCTGCGTCGCGTCCCCCATCACGGCATGGACCTCGGCGTCGGCGTTGCCCTTCGCGAACGTGACCATGGCATAGCCGCCCTTGGCGATGATCCCGGGCTGGATCTCGTTGGTCACCTCCGCGGCGCCCCACACCGCCGCGGACGTGTTGACCTTGGCGAGGAACTTGCCGACCTCGGTCTTGCCGAGCGCGCCCTTGCCGTTCATCCACTTCAAGATCGTCGCCTTGTCCTTGGCATGGGGCGATACGACGACCACGTCCTTGCCGACCCAGCCGAAGAACTGGGGATCCTTGCCGTCGACGATGATCTGGGTGACGTTGCCGTCCTGCTTGAGCGAGACCTTGGCGGTCTTGTCGGCCGCGCCCTGGATCGCCGCCTGCAGGCAGGACGACAGCTTGGTCCGGTCGACGCCCGCCAGCGCGAGGTAGATCGCGCCGTCCGGCTGATCTGCCAGTTGCGCAATCACCACACCCTTGATAGCCGCGAGCGGATCGATCTTGCAGGTGCTCTTCATCGCGTCGAACAGCTTGGCGGCCTCGGCCTTCTCGACCAGCTTGGCGTAGAGCGGCGCGAACAGCTGGGTCTTCTGGATCGCGGCGAAGTCGACGCCGATGATGATCTTGGCTTCCGCGGGCAGGCCGGCCTTCGCGGCGGTCCATGCCTTGGCCGTATCCGCGCGCGCATGGGGAGAGGCAAACGACACAAGGACGGCCGCGACAATGCCAACGATACGCATCCCGGCACCATAGCAGCCGCCGGTCGGTAATCACGCACCATGACGCGGCCGTTTGTGCTCGTTTGTGCTCCCGGTGCGCGCGCAGGAGCGTCGCTCACCGGGACGTGCGACGACGCCCGAGACGACGAAGCGAGGCAACGACGCGACGACGCACGCTACACCGCGGCGCCTGCCATCCCACGCCGCGCCGCCGCCGCCGCCGGCCGCCAGCCGCCGCGGATCACGCGGAGCCAGAACAGGCTCGCGCCCACGATGATCTCCACGGAAAGCCCGATCCAGCCGCCGACGACGCCGAGCCCCCAGGCGACGCCGAGCGCCCACGTCAGCGGTGGGATGGCCAGCCATGAGGTCGCGATCCCGACGACGGCCGCGTAGCGCACGTCGCTGGCGCCGCGCAACACGCCGCGCGCGATCACGTTGGCCGCATCGGCGACGAGGAACGCGAAGCTGACGTGGAGGAGCATCGTCGCGCGCGCCGCGAGCACCGCATCCCCCGAGGCCATGGCGCGCGTGATCAGGCCGCCGAGCAGCGCGTAGCCCACCAGGCAGCACGACGCGTAGCCCGCGCCGAGCAGGAACGTGCGCCCCGCGACCCGCGGGACCAGCCCATCCTTGTTCGCGCCGACCGCCTGGCCGACCAGCACCGCCGCCGCCTCGGCGAGCGCGTGCGCCGGCAAGAACGAGACGTTGACGAGCTGGAGGACCATCTGGTGCGCCGCCCCGTCGATCGCCGACATCTGCGCGATCATCACGGTGAGGATCAGGAACGCCCCGACCTCCATCACGAACTGGAGGCCGTTCGGCACGCCCTGCGCCCACACGTCGCGCACGGCCGCCCGCCGCCACCGCAGGCCGCGCAGGCTCGATCGCATCCGCCACGCGAGCAAGCCGAGCTCGGTCAGGTTGCCGCAGATCGTCGCGATCGCCGCGCCCTGAACGCCCCAGCCCAGGCCGAGGATCAGGACAGCGTCGAGCGTGATGTTGACGGCGTTGCCGGCGAGCGACGCGCGCATCGGGGCGCGGGTGTCGCCCTGGCCGTACCGGGCCTCGCGCAGCGCCGCGTAGAGCAATACCAGGGGCGCCCCGAGCAAGCGGATCGAGAAGTATTGCGCCGCAAAGTGACCCGCGCGCGGCGACGCCGACAAGGAGATGAGCAGCGGCCAGACCAGCTGGCTGGCGACCGCCGCGATCGCCCCGAGCACCAGGGCGAGCCCGAGGGCCGCGCCGACGAGCTCCGGGATGCGATCGAGCCGGCCGGCGCCGACCGCTTGCGAGACCAGCGTCTTGGCGCCGCGCAAGAGGCCGATGCCGAAGCACATGAACGCGAACCCCACGACCCCGGCGAGGCCCACCCCGGCGAGCTCGTCGGCCCCGAGGTGCGCGACGAACACCGTCGAGGTGAGCGTCATCATGGAGAACGAGACCATCGACACCGTGATCGGCCAGGCGAGCCGAAGGAGCTCGCGACCGGGGCGCTCGGTCCAGGACAGAGAAATAGACGATGAAGCAAGCAAGGACATGACAACCTCGACAACCGTGCCTTCCGGCACGCCACCACAGAGACGCTTGTAAGCCGTCTTCGTCGCTGAAAACGAAAACGGGCTCCGGTTGGTTCACCTGGGAGCCCGCGGGAGGGGGAGTAGGATGGACTCGAGTCAGCTACACGAGCCTCGCCCACCGCGGGCCATGCCATCGTCGACGAGGATCATCGTCGACGGGCACATGCGAGGGTAGTTGGCGCTGCTCATGGATTCACCGTGTCCCACTCTCGCGTGCCGGCGTCGCGACGTCAAGCATCGTCATTGACGTGTGACGTTGTTTTACCGATGCAGACGATACGTGATTGCCGCGATCTCGCAGCTCACCATGAGAGACCCGCGCTCGTTCCGGAGTTGCCTGAACATTGCCACTCTGTGGTTCCGCGGCGCACCACCGTGCCCGGCGCCGCGAAGCACCGCGCGCGAGCCGGGAGGCCTGGACAGGAGCGGCGAGATGCACCGAGAGGTCCAACAGGACTGTTCTTGAGGGCGCCGCCGTCACCACACGTCCAGCCGATCCACGCGGCGTGCCAGCCCTCCGGAACTGCAAGCCACTGAAACCGCAGGCACCGACCACCGCTTGCGACGTCGCAGGGCCGCGTCGCATCCTGTCGCGGCGCAGGGAGCTCAGGGGGAGCCCAAGGGGAATGAGCTCGTTGCTCAGCCGGTTGACAGGCCGCGGGCCGAGCGCTTTGCTCCGCCTTCCTTACAGGTCAAACCATGTCGGATCGCCTCACTGAAGACGTCACCAAGTTCCAAGGTCGGTTTGCCGCGCTCAAGGCAGAAGTCGGCAAAGTCCTGGTCGGCCAGGACGACATGCTGCATCGCCTCATCCTGGGCCTGCTCGCCGGCGGCCACGTGCTGCTCGAGGGCGTCCCCGGCCTCGCGAAGACCCTCGTGATTCGCACGCTCGCCGAGGCGGTCGACGGCACGTTCTCGCGCATCCAGTTCACGCCGGACATGCTGCCCGGCGACGTCGTGGGCACGCAGATCTTCAATCCGCGCGAGGGCTCGTACACCGTGCGCAAGGGTCCGGTGTTCGGGAACCTGATCCTCGCCGACGAGATCAACCGCGCGCCGGCCAAGGTGCAGTCGGCGCTGCTCGAGGCGATGCAGGAGAAGCAGGTCACGCTGGGCGATCAGACGTTCCGGCTCGCCGAGCCGTTCCTCGTGCTCGCGACCCAGAACCCGATCGAGCAGGAGGGCACGTATCCGTTGCCCGAGGCGCAGCTCGATCGCTTCATGCTCAAGATCAAGGTCGGCTACCCGACGCGAGACGACGAGGTGAAGATCATCGATCGGATGGCCGGCGCCGGCGCCGAGCCGAGCGCGAGCAAGCTGATGACCACCGACGAGATCCTCGCCGCGCGCGAGGCATCCCGGCAGGTGTTCGTTGACGACAAGGTCAAGCGCTACGCGGTCGATCTCGTGGCCGCGACCCGCGACCCGAAGGCCTCGAACCTGGGCAACCTCGCCCCGCTGATCGACAACGGCGCATCGCCGCGCGCGTCGATCGCGCTCATCAAGGTCGCCAAGGCCCAGGCGCTCCTGTCGGGCCGCAGCTACATCTCGCCGCACGACGTCAAGACGATCGCGCACGATGTGCTGCGCCACCGGATCCTCGTTTCGTACGAGGCCGAGGCGCAGGGCAAGACCACGGATCACGTGATCGCGCAGATCCTCGAGAACGTCCCCGTCCCATAGGCCCGAAGGTCAGCGATGCTTCCCGCCGAGATCGCGCAAGCCGTCAAGCGCATCCAGTTCGTCACCGGCCGCCAGGTCTCCGACGTGATGGCCGGCGCGT
>Ga0070689_100002255_pt1 | contig 12524 bp, 8 predicted proteins | sample KBSS23HmetaG_FD_64669 | JGI IMG/M metagenome (GOLD analysis project Ga0070689, IMG submission 64669) | Switchgrass rhizosphere microbial communities from Kellogg Biological Station, Michigan, USA - KBS S2-3H metaG | ecosystem: Host-associated > Plants > Roots > Rhizosphere ...
TTGCGAGCAGGTACGGCTGCCGCACCAGCAGACGCAGCCCCTCGAACAGGCCGCCGCGCGCAACCGGCTCGTGCGCAACGCCCGCGCCCTCGTTCATGGCCGCGCAAGCGGGCAATGACAGCCGGTGACAGACGAACGTCACCTCGAGCAGCACCATCGCTGCCAGCGCGGCCGCGCCCGGCGGCAGCTTGGCGGTGACCAGTTCGCCCGCGAGCCACGAGCCGAGTACGGCGCCGAGCGTGCCACCGACGCCGATCAGTCCGAACAGCCGCTTGCCCTGCGCCGGGCGGAAGTGCTCGACGGCGTGGATCCACACCAGCGACGGCACGGCCGCGTTCAGCGCGCTGAAGAAGCCCCAGAACGCCTCGCCGACCCAGCGCGCACCGGGTGCCTGCCAGTCGTAGCTGCCGACCAGCGTGAGCCCGACGTAGAGCAGGACCATGCTGCCTGCCGCAGCCTGTAGCGCGATCGGCACGAAGCGGCGGCTCGACCGCCGGTCGGCCAGCGACCAGAACAGCGGCGTGAACACGATCGTCACGAGCAGCGTGAGCGAGTACAGGTACGGGAAACGCGCTACGCCCTCGTGCACGCCGAACTGGTCACGCAGCGGCCGCAGTACGGCTGTGCTGGCGAGCGCGGCGCAGAACATCGCCGCGGTCCACAGCGTGGCGCGGCGCTCGGGCGGGGTGGCCTCGGCAACGCCGAGCGAACGCAGGAGCCAGGGCACGCGCGCCATACGGACCGCGGCCGCGGGTCGCGAGTGCTCCGGCACGAGATCTTCGCTCACGGCCGCGGGCCGCCGTCGCGCACGCGGTCGAGGAACGCCTGCTCGGCGGGCTTCAGCCTGCGCCCGGGCAACCGCCAGATGCGCAGCCGCGCGACTTCGCGCAGCAGCTGCGCGATCCACCCCTCGCGCTCCTGCAGGATCTTCGGCAGGTTGCGGTGCTCGCCCCAGCGCGCATCGAGTTCGCCGGCGTGGCGGCGGACCTCGTCGCGCAGCGCCACCAGCAGGTCGAGCAGCAGCGCCGCCGCGTCGCCGTCGCGACTGCCGACGCCACCGCCGAAGCGCTGTGCCAGCAGCGGCAGCAGCGCGCGCACCTGGTCGGGCGAAGCGGACTGGAACCACGGCGACCGCACCAGCTCGCCGGCGAAGCGGTCCTTGAAGTAGCGCGCCAGGATCAGCAGCCGGTTGCGTTCGCCGAGCGCGTCCTTCGACGTCGGCGCCTTGCTGATCGAGCCGTGGCCGACGTGCACACAGCGGGCCGATGGCACGAACAGCGAGCCGAAGCCCGCGGCGCGCAGCGCCAGCGCGAGGTCGACGTCCTCGTAGTACATGTGGAACGCCTCGTCCTGGCCGCCGACCTGCCGCCACGCCGCAACTCGGTAGAGCGCGCAGCAGCCCGACACGCCGAGCACGTCCTGCGGCGGGCCCGCCGGCAGTTCGTTGCCGGGCCGGCCCTGGTCGCGGTCGACCCAGTACAGGTCCTCGCGCTGGCTGATGCCGGTCGTGCAGACGCGGCCGTCGGGATAGACGATCGCCGGCGCGGCCGCCGCGGCGCGCGGCGCCCGGTCGAGCGCGGCGACGAGCGCCTGCAGGCAGCCCGGCTGCAGCGTCGCGTCGGTGTTCAGCAGCAGCGCGTAGTCGCCCGGCGCGCGCGCGACGCCGAGGTTGTTGGCGGCCGCGTAGTTGTTCTGCGCGCTGCGCACGACCTCGACGCGCGGGAACTGCTGCGCCAGGAACTCGAGCGAGCCGTCGGTCGAGCCGTTGTCGATCAGCAGCAGGCCGACGCCGCCGTCGAGCTGCTGGCCCTGCACGGCGCGGATGCAGTCGCCGAGGAACTCGCGACCGTTCCAGTTGACGACGACGACCAGGACGCGCGGCGCGACGCTCACGCGCGCACGGTATTGGCAGCGACCACTTCGAGGTAGAGGTCTTCGAGCCAGGCGACGTCCACGGCCACGTCGGGCACGGTGGCGCCGGCACCGAGGCGCTGCAGCAGCGCGCGGTCGTCGTGCAGGCGCGCGATCGCGCCGCCGAGTGCTTGCGCGTCGCCGGCCGGGAACAGCAGGCCGTTGTGTTCGTGCTGCACGATCTCGGCGATGCCGCCGAGGTCGCTGGCGAGCACCGGCAGGCCGAAGTTCAGCGCCTCGAGCACCGCGAACGGCGTGTTCTCGTACCACAGCGACGGCACCGCGAGGCAGTCGAGCGACGCCAGCACGCGGCCGAGCTCCGGCGGTTCGAAGCGCCCGCAGAACTCGATGCGCGGATCGTCGGCAGCGAGACGCCGCAGTTCGGCCGCGTAGTCGGGATGCGAGTCGAGCGAGCCGTGCACGCAGAGGCGCACGTCGTGCCGCGCCAGCGCGCGCACGGCCGCGATCGCGATGTGCACGCCCTTGTGGCGGCTGATCGAGCCGATGTAGCCGACCTGCAGGACGGCGCGGTCGCGCGCGGCCGGCTGCGCCGGGCGCACCGCGCCGCGCGAACGGTCGAGCCCGTACGGCAGGTGGCGGATGCGCCCGTTCGGGAAGCCCTGCGCCTCGAACCGCTGCCGCAGGAACCGCGACGGCGCGATCACGGCGCTGGCCTGCGCCAGCTCGGCGAACAGCGTCGGCTTGCGCGCGACCAGCGCGTGCGCGCGCCGCGCCACGGTCGGCGTCAGGTCGCCCGCGGGCGTCGGCAAGCTGGCCAGCGCCGCGAGGTACGGCCGCAGGCCGTCGGCATCGACGTTCGCGGCGAGCTGCGCGTCGATGCAGCCGATGCAGCCGAGGCCCTGGTCCGGCGGCCCGTCGCAGAGCCGGCCGTCCGAGCGCAGCAGCAGGTAGTTCGGGCACAGGAACCAGAAGTCCATCAGGTGCACGACCACCGGCACGCCGCGGCGGCGCGGCTCGCGCAGCGCGCACAGTCCGATATTGCGCGGGTGGAACACGTGCACGACGTCGAACGACTGCGCCGCGAACCAGCGCGCGAACAGCTGGCCGACCAGCGGGTTCTCGTAGTCGCCGAGCTCGCGGTTGGCCGAGTGCCGCGGGTGCACGCTGCAGCGGTGCACGGGCACGCCCTCGACGACTTCGTCCTGTTCGAACCATTCGCGGCCCGGCGCCGCGAACTGGATCAGCGGCTCGTAGGCGAACACCGTGACTTGGTGGCCGGCCTGCTGCAGGCCGTGCGCCAGTGCGCGCACGTACTGCTCGGTGCCGGTCACGTGGCGCGGCAGGTACTGGTGCACCACGAACAGCAGCTTCATGGCGCGCGCAAGCCGGCGTGACGCGCCATGAACTCGGCCTCCGCCGGCGTCAGTTCGCGGCGCCGCCAGCGCCGGTCCTGCACCTCGCCCAGCAGATCGGCGATCCAGCGCTCGCGCTCGCGCAGCAGCAGCACGAGTTCGTGCGCGCGCACCTCGAGCTCGATGCGCTGCTCCTGCAGCGAACTGTATTCGCGGCGCAGACTCTCGTGGCCGCCGCGCAGTTCGTCGATCTCGCCGAGTACGCGGTGCAGCCGCTCCGATTCCTCCGCCAGCATCTGCTCGACGGCCTGCACGCTGCTGCGCGCGGCGTGCAGCTCCGGGTCCAGCGCGAGCTGGCGGCCGAGCGCCTTGCCGAGCTGACCCTCGAGCTCGCGCGAATGCTGGGTCTCGGCCACGAGCCGCTGCTCGACGTCGGTGATCCTGCTGGCGTCGACCTGCTGCTGCGCCTGCAGCGCGGCGATCTGCTCCGTCAGCCGCATGCATTCCGACTCGAGCACGCTGTTCTGCGTCGTCAGCGCGACGGCCCTGACCTTCAGCTCGTCGAAGTCGTGCTCGACGCGACCGAGGTGGTCGACCAGCCGGTCGCTCTCGCCGCGGCGGTGACCGACTTCTTCGCGCAGCGACGCGATCGCGTGCTCGCGCTCGTTGATCTCGTGGCGCAGCGCGTCGACCGTGTTCGACCGCGCGATGATGTCGCGCCGCAGCTCCTGCTCGATCTGGTCGCGGCCGGCGAGCGCCTGCCGCAGTTCCTGCGCCTCGCGGTGGCGCACGTCGAGCTCGGCGCTGCGCTCGCGCATGACCGCGGCCGTCGCCTGCAGCCGCTCGGCCAGCGTGACGAGCCCCGGGTCGGTGACGACCTCGCCGACCGGCACGCGCAGTTCGCCAGCGACGCCGACGATGCGCTCGCGCAGCGCCGGCGCCAGCCGCTTCCAGCCGGCGACGGTCTGCGCCTGCAGCACCAGCAGCTCGATCGCCTGGCCGAATTCGGCCGCCTGCGGCAGGCGGCGGAACACCGCGCGCAGCGCCGCCGCGACGGCGTCCGGTTCCTGCTGCCACAGCGAGTCGGCCGCCAGCGCCGCCGCGGCCAGCTGCTGCGGCCGGTGCCGCGCCAGCACGACCAGCCGGTCGGCGTCGATGACCGCCGGCTCGGCGGCAGCGCGCAGCTGCGGCAGCGCGGCGATGGCCTCGGCGACGCCGAGGCAGCGGTACTGCCGCGCGCCCGCGCGCAGCACCCATTCGGCCAGCGCGAGGTCGCCGACGACGTCCTGGTCGAACAGGCCGACGCGTTCGAACGCCGCGCGCGACAGCGCGAACGCCTCCGGACTCGCGAACGGCACCGCGCACAGCCCGCTGGTCTCGCTGCACGGCTGCGGTACGAGGTCGAGCAGCGCCCGCTCGGCGCGGCCCAGCGAGCGCCCTTCGCCGCAGTCGAGCACCGGCACCGCGATCGCGACGCCGTCGGCGCTCGCCGCCGCCGCCAGCTGCGCCAGCGCATCGGCGTCGAGGTGGCTGCCCGCCTGCAGCAGCACGACGACCGGCGCCTGCGTGGTCGCCATCGCCTGGTTCCAGAAGTGCGCCGGCGTCGCGCAATCGGTCTCGTGCAGCGACACGTGGCCTTCGAGTCCATCGGCGAATGTGTCGACCCGCTCGCGTGGCCCCATCAGTGCGGTGACCGGCGCAGTGACGCCGGCGACCGACGCCGCGAGCCGGCCGGCGTCGCCGCCGAGGTCCCAGACGACGACCGCGAACGGGGCCTGTTGCTCGAGCCCGTTGGCGAGCACGGCGCGCGACCCGAACCGCACGCGCTGCCGCGTGTCGGCGAGCAGCTCCTGCAGCTCCGCGATGCGCGCGAACAGCGCGCCGCGTTCGCTCGTCGTCGCGCGCGACTCGGCGAGCCGGTCGAGGATCTGCAGCGACTGCTCGGTCAGCTCCGCCAGCCGCCGCTCGCGGTCGGCGAGCTGCAGCCGCAGCTCGGCCATGCTGGCAGCCGGCGTGCGTTTCTTCGGCGGATCGGGTCGTTCGGTGGTCACGTTGGTGTGCCGCGCCCGAGCAGGCGGTCGCGGATCTTGCGCATCCTTCGGGTCAACGAGAACCGCGGCGCAGCGGCCGGCGGCGGCGGTGGTCCGGCGTCCGGCGGCGCGGGGGCAGGGGCCGGCGGTCGCGGCGTCTGGTCCGGCTCGAGGGCGCGCAGGCGCTCCAGCGTCTCGCGCAGCGTGTTCTCGACCGACAGGCAGCGCTCCTGCCACGCCGCGAGCTCGCGCTCGACGCGGAACGGACTCTGCGCCTGCACCAGCAGCGCGCCGAGCACGTCGGGCGGCAGCGCCGCGCGGCGCCGTTTGCCGGCCCTACCCTTGCCGGCCTTGCCGATCGCGCGCCCGTAGCACTCGACGGTGGCGTCGGCGCAGCGCTGCCACGAGAAGGTCGCTTCGCGCGCGCGGCCGCGCGCGACGAGTTCGGCGACCTGGGCCGGTTCGTGCTGCACGCGCTGCAGCAACGCCGCGAGCGCGCCGACGTCGTCGGGCGGGAACAGCCAGGCGCCGTCGCCGCAGACCTCGGGGATCGACATCGCGGCGGCGGCCAGCACGGGCGTGCCGAGCGCCATCGCCTCGATCGGCGGCAGGCCGAAGCCTTCCTCGCTCGACGGATAGACGAGCGCGGTGGCGCCCTGCAGCAGCGCCTTCACGTCGTCGTCGCCGAGCCCCTCGAGCCACTGCACCTGCTTCGTCATGCCGAGGCCGGCGAGCAATTCGCGCGTACTGCCGGTGCCGTGCCAGACCTGGCTGCCGGCGCAGACCACGGGCACCTGCTGACGCAGCCGCGCGATCGCGCGGAACAGCGTCGCATGGCCCTTGTGCGGGTAGTCCTTGCCCACCGCCAGCAGATAGCGGTCCGGCACGCCGAGCCGCTGCCGCCGCGCGCGCGCGTCGTCCGCGGCGAGCGGCGTGCGCAGCGTCGGCTCGACCGCGAGCGGCGCGAGGTCGCAACGCGCCCGCTCGCCGCCGAGGTCGCGCACGACCTCCTCGATGACCGAGCGGCTGTGGCACAGCAGGCGGTCGGCGCCGTGCACGAGCGCGCGCACGAACGCGTGGTACCACTTCCAGCACTCGTGGTTCGGGTGGTACTCGGGATGGCGGTTCAGGATCGCGTCGTGGACCTCGACGACCGACGCCTTGGCCGCGAGCGGCAGCCACAGGTCGCGCGGGTTGCGGTCCGGGAACCACGACAGGTGGTACACATCGGGCCGCGTCTCCGGCTGCAACAGCTCGCGCAGGATGTCCTCGGTGCCGTGCACGAACACGGGCTCGGCGCGCTGCGGGAACGTCGCCGGCAACTCCGTGCCATGGCGCAGAACGACGCGCAGCCGGTCGACGCGCGGATGGCGGCCCAGTTCGCGCAGCAGGTTGCGCTGCACGCGCTCGAGGCCCGACAGCGGTCGGTGCAGCAGGCGGGCGTCGAACAGGACGTGCATTCTGGCCGTGATATCGGGCGACGCGGGTGTCGGCGGACACCGCACCCGGGCCGGGACCCGGACCGTTCTCGATCGTCAGCCGCCGGGCCGGAACTAAACCGGAGACCGCGCCGTGGCCGATGTCGTTCCCTGACGACCTCGGGGAACGCGATGGCAACCTACACGCACGAACGGCGGCGGACGCTGGTGGTCAACCGCCCGATGCAGAGCCGCCTGGTCCTCAACATGGCGCTGGTGCCGGCGATCGCGCTGGCGGGCATCGCCGTGTTCACGGGCATCTACTGCACGCGGTTGATGGACCAGGCCATCGCCATGGACAGCGAACTGCCGGCGCTGATGCCGCTGTTCTACCTAGTCATCGCGTTCGAGGTGATGGCGGCCGTGTTCATGCTCGTGAACTCGCTGAAGGTCTCGCACAAGGTCGCGGGGCCCGCCTACCGGATCTGCAAGAGCCTCGAGCGCATCCGCGCCGGCGACCTCGCGTTCAAGATCGAGCTGCGGCGCGGCGACCACCTGACCGAGGTCAAGGACGAGCTCAACAAGCTGCTCGACTGGCTCAACGAGAACCCGCCCGCCGGCTGCGTCACGCGCGCGATGGCCGCGCAGCGTGACGCCGCGACCGACGCTGGTGCCGGCGCGAGTGCGGACGCGAGCGCCGCGACGCCGCACCCGACCGCTACCCCCGACTGACGCGCACCGAACCCGCGCGGCCGGCGCGCGCGGCATTCGTCTGCGCGCTGGCACACCGCTACGCTGCACCCATGTTCCTGACCCGCAAGATCGGCAGCTTCCTGCGCGGCAAGGCGACGCGCGGCCAGGTGTTCCTGGCCGGAATGCTCGCCGGCGTGCTCGGTTTCGTGCCCGGCTTCTTCCTGCCCAGCAACCTCGGCGGTGGCTTTGCGCAGTCGCCGGGGCTCATCCTGCTGCTGCTGTTCCTCGTGCTCGTGCTCAACGCCAACCTCGGCGTGTTCGGGCTCGTCACGATCGTCGCCAAGCTGGTCAGCCTCGTCGCGATGCCGATCGCCCACGCGATCGGCCGCGCGCTGGTCGACGGCCCGCTGCAGCCGCTGTTCAAGGTGCTCGTCAACGCGCGCGTCACCGCGTGGTTCGGCCTCGACTACTACGCGACGACCGGCGGCATCGTGCTGGGCCTGTTCTTCGGCACCGCGAGCGGGCTGCTGTTCGCGCGCATGCTGATGACGTTCCGGCGCCGCATGGCCAACGTCGAGGCGACGTCCGAGCGCTACCAGAACACCTCCGGCAAGTGGTGGGCACGCTTCCTGGCCTGGGTGCTGTTCGGCAAGGGCAAGGGCAACCAGATGACCTGGCAGCAGCTCGCCGACGACGAACGCCGCGGCCGCAACGTGCGCATCGGCGGCGTCGTGTTGGTCGTGCTGATCACCGCCGGACTCTGGGTGTTCCAGAGCGTCTACAGCACGCCGCTGCTGACGAGCGCGCTGCGCAGCGGCCTCACGGCCGCCAACGGCGCGACCACCGACGTGGGCAAGGTCGAACTCGACCTCGCGGGCGGCGCGCTGCGCATCACCGGCCTCGCGATCGCCGACAGCAGCAAGCTCGACACCGACCTGTTCGCGGCCGGCCTGCTCGAGGCCAGCATCGACACCGGCGCGCTGCTGCAGCGCCGGCTCGTTATCGACACGCTGCGCTCGCACGACGCCCGCAGCGGCACGAAGCGCAGCACGCCGGGCCAGCTCGTGCCCAAGCCGCCGGAGCCGCCGGTACCGCCCGACACCACCAGCAAGACGCTCGACGACTACCTGCAGGACGTCGAGCTGTGGCGCGGCCGCATCGCTCAGGCGCGCGAGTGGATCCAGTGGCTCAGCGGCGCCGACGACGAGGACCCGAAGACGATGACGCCCGAGCGGCGGCAGCAGCGCGTCGAACAGCAGGTCGAACGCTACGGACTCGCCATGGCCTGCGCCGAGCACCTGCGCGACGAGCAGCCGCTGGTCCTGATCCGCAAGATCGAGATCCACGGCATCGACGCCGCGCGCCTGGGCCAGAAGGTCGACTTCGACGTCGCCAACTTCTCGTCGAACGCGCACCTGCTGCGCGACCCGCCGACGTTCTCGATCAAGGCGGCCGACGGCACGCTGGCCGTGGCCGTCGCCGGGCCGAGTCAGGCGACCAAGGGCGCGTCGCTCGACCTCGCCTGCAAGGGCCTGTCGCTCGACGCGATGTTCGCGCAGCTGAAGACCGGCGGCCACTCGCCCGTGCACGGCGGTACGTTCGACGTCGCGACCAAGGGCACGCTGCTGGCCCACCCGGACCGCGAGACCACGATCGACCTGCCGCTGCAGGTCACCCTGCACGACACGACGTTCGCGCTGGCCGGCCACAAGGAGACCCGCATCGAGCAGCTCGTGCTGCCGATCGGCGTGCGCGGCGAGGCCACGCGGCCCAAGATCGCGCTCGACGACAAGGTGCTGGCCGACGCGCTGCTGCAGGCCGGCCAGAAGGAGCTGGCGACGTTCGTGCAGGGCCAGGCCGGCCAGCTGCTCGGCAAGGTGCCCGGCGCCGGCGATCTGATCGACCCCACCAAGTCGCCGCAGCAGATCGCCGACGAGGCCAGGAAGAAGGCCGAGGACGCAGCGAAGGCTGCGGCGAAGAAGGCGGCCGAGGACGCGGCGAAGAAGGCGGCCGAGGAAGCCGCCAAGAAGGGGCTCGGCGACACGCTGAAGGGCCTGCTGCCCGGCGGCAAGAAGAACTGACGCGCTGTACTGATTCACTGAGTGCGGATCCGCGGTGTCGTCAGGCCTTCGCGTCGGCGGATCGAGCTCTGTTCGAACGTCTCGAGCTCGTCGAGCAGGAACGTGCGCTGCCCTGGTCCGGGGATCCGCACTCCTTGAATCAGTTGAGCGCGACGCCGCGGCGCCGGCGCAGCACCGCCGCGAAGAACCCGTCGGTGCCGTGCCGGTCGGGGCGCAGGTGCAGGAACGTGCCGTCGGCGTCGCCGACCGCACGGGCCAGTGCGCCGCCGACGATCTCGGCGAGGCGCACGACCTCGAGCTGCGGATGGCGCGCGAGTGCCGCCGCGACCTGATCCTCGTTCTCCTGCCGCCACAGCGAACAGGTCGCGTAGACGAGCCGCGCGCCCGGCTGCAGCGCCGCGGCGGCGCGGTCGAGCAGTTCGCGCTGCACGGGCAGCAGCGTGTCGAGTTCGGTAGGCAACGAGGTCCAGCGCGCCTCGGGCCGCCGGCGCCAGCTGCCGGTGCCGCTGCACGGCACGTCGAGCAGGATGCGGTCGGCGCGCGCCGCGAACGCCGCGACGTCGGCAGGCCAGCCGCCTTCGGCGACGACCATCGCGCGCAGGTTGTCGGCGCCGGCGCGGCGCGCGCGCTGCTGCAGCGCCGCGATGCGCGTGGCGCTGACATCGACGGCCAGCACCAAGCCCTGGTTGCCGAGCATGGCCGCGAGCGCGAGCGCCTTGCCGCCCGCGCCGGCACAGGCGTCGAGCACCTTGCCGCGCGGCGGCGGCGCGACCGCGAGCGCCACCAGCTGGCTGCCCTCGTCCTGCTGCTCGAAGCGGCCAGCGCGGTACTGCGGCAGCGCGAACAGCGCCGCATCGTCGGCGACCAGCAGGCCGTCGGGCGCGAACGGCGTGGGCCCTGTGCTGACGCCGGCATCGGCGAGGTCGCGCGCGAGCGCAGAGCGGTCCGCGCCGCGCAGCCGGTTGGCGCGGATCGCGCGCGGCGGCGGGCGGTTCAGCGCCGCGGCAACCGTGTCGGCATCGGCGCCGAACTCGGCGAGCATGCGCGCCGCCAGCCAGTCCGGCAGCGAGTGGCGCAGCGCGAAGCGCTGCTGCGGATCGGGCAGCGCCGCGATGCGCGCTTCGCAGTCGGGCACCGCGGTGAACGGCAGCGGCTCACCGCCGCGCGCCTGCCAGCGCCGCGCCGCAGCCGCGGCATCGAGCTGGCCTTGCGCGACGGCTGCTGCCAGCACCAGGGCACCGGCACGGTCGTCGCCGTCGAGGTGCTCGGGCGCGCCGCCGAGTGCCCACGTCAAGCGCCGCTGGTCGCGCACGGCGGCGTAGACGACGGCGGCGACCTCCGCGCGCGCGGCCGGCGGCAGGTCGCGCGGCACGAAGTACGCGACGGCGTCGCGCGGCGAGCAACGGCCCGCCTGCCAGGCCGCGAACGCCGCGACCGCGCCCTGCAGGCGCATGCCGCCGGCGTCGTTCATTCCTCGGGTGCGTCAGGGCCGCCGCCGGTGCCGAGATCCTCGACGTCGAGGACCTGCAGGCGCGCATCGAGCCGGTACCAGCGCGGTCGCGCGCTCTGCAACCGCCACGACGGCAGCGCCGGCGCGCGGCTGTCCTCGACGGCGCGACCGAGAGCGCGCAGCGCCTGGCCGTGCCCCACCACCAGCACGGCCGCGCCGCGCGCGAGCACAGGCCGCAGTTCGGCGTGCCACCAGCGCTCGACACGCCCGGCGAGGTCGCGGAAGCACTCGGCCAGCGGCAGCTCGTCGCGCCACGCGGCGTAGCGCGCGTCGGTGCGCGGATCGTCGGCGCTGCCGGCCGGGGCGGGCGGCGGCGGCGTGTCCCACGCGCGGCGGAAGTGCCGAGCCTGCTCGGCGCCGAACGCGGCGCTGCTCTCCTGCTTCGTCATGCCCTGCAGCGCGCCGAAGTGGCGCTCGTTGAGCCGCCAGTCGGCGCGGCGCGGCACGCCGGTCTGGCCGCAGGCAAGGAGCATCAGGTCGGCGGACTCGATCGCGCGCCGCAGCATCGACGTGAACACCGCCGCGAACGCGACGCCGCGCGCAGCCAGCACCTGCCCCGCGGCCCGCGCCTGTTCGCGGCCGCGCGCGGTCAGCTCCACGTCGCGCCAGCCGGTGAAGCGCTCGACCACGTTGTTGGTGCTCTCGCCGTGGCGGACGACCACCAGCTGGCTGTGGACGGCAGCGGCGGATTCGCGCGGCACCGCAGTTGTTTGCCGCGGCCCGGGGCGGACGTCAACGGCGCCTACTGGGTACTTGCGTGTGTGTACCCGGCCCCGCGCCCCGCCGGCGCCTCCGGGATTTCGCTCCGGCACGGATCCCGCGCCGATCAGCGCTCGTCGCAAGGGACAGCGACGCCCGCCAACGGCCGCGGCTGCCTCCCGTCGATGGCCACCGGGCAGCGGTGCTCCGAGCACCGCCAGGTCGCACGACTGGAGAACACTGATGAAGGGGTCGCACGCCGTTGCGGCACCGTCGCGTCCGTACTGCCTCTCGCGCCCACTGTGCCCGCAAAGCAGTCACCTTCGCCAGCCTCGATCCCAACGCGGCCCTTGCACAGGCCGAGCGGGCGCAGGTCCGGGTGGCCGCGATCATCGCGGCGGAAGTACGGATGACCACGGAGAGGCCTGGCGACGCCGGGTAACCACCGCGGCACGTTTCGCCGCGGGCGTACTTGCCCCCTGGCGGACCGTGTCGCTGCACCGCGCCCTTGCCCGCGGTGTGGCGGTGCACGCCGGGTCCGCGCCCTCCGACGACGCTGCGATCCCGTAGGGCGTACCAGCTCACGGCCGGCAGGGCTGCACTTGCACGATCCGAACCACCCTGACGCCGACCGAGCCGCTGGTGCACCCGCCGCGCCGTGATCCCCGCCCCGCTCGCGGTGGATCACGGCGCGGCCTTTTTCTTCGCGCGCTGCGCGTCCTGCGGCCGCAACCGGAGGACCGGTTGCAGTCGGCGCTCATAGGGCAACCTCTCGCGTCGAAGGTTGCTGACGGGTAGCACCGAAGGCGCCTTCGCTCTCGTGCCTCTTCCACGACGGTCTGCGGCGCTCGCCACTCGATGGCCCGCGT
>Ga0070689_100002256_pt1 | contig 12524 bp, 7 predicted proteins | sample KBSS23HmetaG_FD_64669 | JGI IMG/M metagenome (GOLD analysis project Ga0070689, IMG submission 64669) | Switchgrass rhizosphere microbial communities from Kellogg Biological Station, Michigan, USA - KBS S2-3H metaG | ecosystem: Host-associated > Plants > Roots > Rhizosphere ...
TGGGGCATCAGCGTCGCCGACCTCAATGCGGACGGTTATGAAGATGTTTTCGTAACCGCGGGGATGGGCTATCCCTTGCGCTACGCCATCAATTCGGTGCTGCTGAACGAAGGTGGCCAACGGTTTGTCGACAGCGAGTTTGTCCTGGGAGTGGAGCCGCGCCCGGGCCGTCGGATCGAAAAAGAGTTCTTCACCCTCGATTGTTCCGGCGAAGACAAGAGGCATTCCCTGTGCCGCGGGCGGGCCGGGATCGTGACGGTGATGGGTTCGACCAGTTCACGTTCCTCCGTGGCTTTCGACCTGGACGACGACGGCGATCTCGATCTGGTGACCAATGAGTGGAACGATCACCCGCAAGTGCTCGTCAGCAATTTGTCGCAGAAACGGACCATCCATTATTTCAAACTGAGGCTCGTCGGTTCGGTTTCCAATCGGGATAGCCTGGGCGCGACGGTCAAAGTCTACTGCGGGCCCCGCGTCTACACTCGTTATCACGACGGCAAGTCGGGTTATCTCTCGCAGAGTTCCATGCCGCTCTACTTCGGATTGGACGGGGCGGCCACCATTGACCGCATTGAAGTGAATTGGCCCTCCGGCAGGAAGCAGGTGCAGACGGAGAGAATCCCAGTGGATGCAATGTTGACGATCACGGAAGAGCGCTGATTTTGGATGTTCTGTGGGTAGGGCTGGCCCGCGGGCCGGCACCGCCCGCGTTCAGCGGGCGGAAGCTTTTGGGTGCACCCTTTAAGTAGCATGCACCCAAGAGCGTGAATCCAAATGGTTCCGACTCCTTGCGTCGGCGGTGCCGGCCCAGCGGGTCAGCCCTACCCACGCACTCGTAAATCCCAAATCGTAAATCGTAAATGACATCACTTCCTCGGCCGGTAGCCCGCCCGCTGGTATTCCGCGGCGGCGGGAACGAAATCGCTGTCGAACTGCGGCGGCAGCGCGTTCATCACATTTTCCAGGGCAGAGACAACCTGGCGGGCGTCATGAATCGTGCCGTTGAAAAGACACCCGGAAACCTTGGCGCCGGCGTTCACCGCCAGTTCATAGCGGGCCGATCCCTTCACTCCAGAGTCCAGCTGATTGTTGACGAAGATGCAATCGGTGTAACGACTCTCGCCTCCCATGTCATCCACGCCGTTGCGATTTCCCGTGAACGTGCAGTTGCGCACCACCGCGCCGGAATTCCAGAAGATGGTCAGGACGCCGTTGTTGACGAACGGCCGCTCGCCGGAAGCCTTGGCCACAGGATCGTCCCCGGTGTTGGAAACGTTCCCGACAAACAAACAGTTGACGATGTGGGCAGAGCTGCCGGCCAGCAGATCAATCGCGGCTCCTGTGCCCTGGGCACGATTTCGGCGGAACACGCAATTCTCAATCAAAACGGCGCCTTGCTTGAATCCCTGATGCTGGACTGAGATGCCCGCCCCACAAGGGCTGGTGAAGTTGTCCACGATCTCGATGTTCTGGATGGTCGGGTACGATCGGCCGAAAACCTTGATGGCTCCGCCGTCAGCGTAGAAGAAATGGTTTTTCGGAATGGCGCCGCTCGGCTCCATCTCCCGCGTCTTGGCCTTCGTCACGAAACCATTCGCTCCCGTTATGCGAAATCCCCGAAGAATGGTATTCGAGGTGATGCCGTCGCCGAAATAGACGACATGATTGACCACGGCAGGAAATCCGGGTTCCGATGGGAAGGCCAGCTGCGAATTGGCGGCGGTCAGCGTCACCTGTCCAATGGCCTCGAGACGGATGCCGTCGTGCGAGCGGTTGAACCAAATCAACGCCTGGCGTTTGCTGTTCGGGCGATAGTCTCCGGCGTGGACCTTGACGGCCTTGTTGGTTTTATTTGCGGCGGCCTGCTGCAACGCGTCCTGGATCGGATCACCTGGGTACACGTGATAGCCGTCTTCCAACAGGGTGATGGCGGCGTTCAGCGGAACCACCGGCAGGCAAAGCCACAGCAAAACCTGGGCGAGCAACCGGTTCATTCGTTGCAAATTGTCGATCCGCGGCAGGGAAAGGCACAAGCGAATTTCCGGCCGATTCATTCAGGGGCGAATTTGATTTCCCGACTGGGGTGTTCACCCCATGGCAATTCCAGCCTGAGGACTTGACAGAGGAATGACGCGGCGTAAAAGGGAAACAAGCACAAATTCAGAACCCCCTTTGACCTATGTACAGAAAACCATGGTCGGTGCTGCTAGTCGTATTGTCCTTGGGTCTCCTCTCCGCTCAAGCCAACGACATTGAACCAGGAAAGGAATTCTACACAGTTATTTACGCTCCCCGGCCGATCATACTCGACGGCGACCTCAGCGAATGGTCCGGCGTGCCGGTGCTGGCGGATCCAAAATTCGCGGTCCCCAAATACTCAGGCACGAACGCCAACCCCAATTACGTCCTGTTTGAAGAGTACGAGGGTGGCACGTGGACCGGCCCCGATGATCAAACCTCAGCGGTCCAGATCGTCTATGACGCGGAAAATGTCTACTTCGGTTTCGTCGTGACCGACGACTACCATGAGAACGCCGCGAACAGCGCCTGGAACGGTGATTCGGTGCAACTCATGATTGCCGGCCCCGAACGGACAAACCAGGTCGCCCTCTACAACTACGCGCTGGGAGGCGTCGAAGGCGCGCTCGGCGCTGTCATTGTTGAACACGAAGCCGGCGCCCCCGGGCAACCCGCCCCCGGTGTAACAGAAGCGGTGGTCACCCGAAACAGCATTACGAAAAAGACGACCTACGAAATCAAACTGCCCAAAGCGGCTCTCGGCCTGACCACGTTGAAAGGCGGACCCAAATTTGGCCTGGGCATGGCCATCAACGATGGGGATCAGGCAACACCTGGCCAAAAGGGTTGGGGCGGCTTGGGCGCGCACGCGATCGTTTTTGGCAAGACGCCATCCGAAACCGCCCTCATCACCCTGTCCAAGGGCAATGACATCGAGCCCGGCAAGGAATATTACACGGCCCTGCGCACCACCAATGCGATTACCCTGGACGGCTCGCTGACGGAATGGTCGGGAGTGCCCGTGCTCGCCGATCCAAAATTCGCGGTCCCGAAATATTCCGGCACCAATGATTCGCCCAACTACGTTTTGTTCGAGGAGTATGAAGGCGGGACGTGGACCGGCCCCGATGATCAAACCTCGGCGGTCCAGATCGTCTATGACGCGGACAATGTCTACTTTGGCTTCGTCGTGACGGACGATTACCATGAGAACGCGGCGAATAGCGCCTGGAACGGCGATTCCGTTCAGTTGATGATTGCCGGTCCCGAACGCACCAACCAGGTCGCCCTTTACAACTACGCGCTGGGTGGCGTGGAAGGCGCCCTCGGGAGTGTCATCGTCGAACATGAAGCCGGCGCCCCGGGACAACCGGCGCCGGGCGTCACGCAAGGCATTGTCACCCGCGATGGCGTCAACAAAAAGACGTATTACGAAATCAAACTGCCAGCCGTGGCCATCGGCCTGACACCCCCGCTGACTGTCGGAATGCGGTTTGGATTGGGCATGGCGATTAACGACGGAGATCAAGCGACCCCTGGACAAAAAGGCTGGGGCGGCTTGGGAGCACACGCCATCGTCTTCGGAAAAACGCCGTCGGAGACTGCCCTCATCACGTTAGGCACAACCGTGACCGGATCGGATCGCCTGTTCCTCTCCGCCATCAATCCCACCGTCGACAGCTTCACCTTCCGAGCTAATGACAAAGGGGCGTCCATCGTGAACCCCGCCTCGGCCAAATTAAGAATCGACGGGCAGCTCGTCACGGTGACCGCGAGCCCCAAAGTGCTGGATGCAACCGATTTCACCTACCGCCCCGTCCCCCCCTTCCTTCCGGGTAATCACACCTACACCATCGAGGTCGGCGATACGCTGGGCAACGTCGTGACGGACTCCGGGAGTTTCCTGACACCAACCTTCCCCACCTTGACTGCGGCCAACCAGGCGGCCTCGGTGAATACCACCAAGCTCGGGTTCGGCTGGCAGTTCTTCCAGAACCACTTTCCGTCCTACGGGCCCACCAACCTCGCGCACGCCGAATCCATCCTGGCGGGCACGGCCGTGAATGAATTTGGCGAGCCGTTGGCGCCGACCGATAACATGGCCGACGCGTCCAAGGTCGGGATTGCCAGCGGCCCGGGAGTTCAGACCGGCTTGCTCATGAGATTTGAGATCCCCACTGTGATTAATCTCAGCCAGTTGGCCGGCGAGTCCAACGGTGATTTCACTCCTGATGCCGGGATGCCCGGTGTCCCGGGCACGTTCGATACCGATGACGGGATAGCCGCGGAATTCATTACGTTCGTTCAGCTGCCCGTCGGACTAATCACGATGGGGGTGACCTGCGACGACGGCTTCCGAACGCGAGCCGGCAACATCGGCAGCCTGACCACAGGCCTGCTCCTGGGTGAATCGGAGTTTCCCACCAACACGACTTTCAAGTTCGTGGTGCGGGACGCGGGCATTTACGGGTTCCGCACGATTTATTACGAGACGACCGGCCCGGCCCATATTGAATGGTTCACCGTGAAGCCGGATGGGACTCGGGTACTCCTGAACGACGTCGCCAATGGCGGTTACAGAACCTACGCCGAAGGGGTCGCTCCATCCGGGTTCTCCCTCGGAATTCAAAACTCCGGCGGAATAATCCGAATCACCTGGACGGAGCCCGGTGCCGTTCTGCAGAGATCGACTGACTTGGTTGCGTGGACCGATCTGCTCACCGCCGTGTCGCCTCATACCGTAACGGTTGTTCCGGGCACTGCGGCCTTCTATCGATTGAAGAAATAGTTTTGCGCCGTTCGACAGAAGTACACGTCCGAACGTCCGGTCGCGCTCGTTCATGGGCAGGGCTGGCCCACTGGGCCGGCCTGTCGCGTTCCAGCGGCGGAATCTTTTCTTGCACCCTTGGTTCCCGAGCATCCATGCGAACTGAAAAACCAGCCTTTGCATCCGTCATCATCGGGCTGTTGTGTTGCCTTGGCATCGAGGGTCAATCGGCCGTGCCATTCGTCCTCCAAGGCCCCGGCGTTAATCCATCCCACTTTCGCGTCACCGAGTTTGCCACCGGACTCAATTATCCCATCGGCATGGCGGAACTGCCGGACGGCTCCATTCTTGTTACCAGCACGGATGGCCCCGGTTTCTTCAGTTCCAACGCGCGCCTGGTGCGCCTCGTTGATGCCGGACAGGATGGCGTCGCTGACGGACCGCCGACTGTGCTCTTCAATGGCCTGAATGGCGGCATTACCTCGGTTCGCATCGCGGGCACACTTGTGTTCGTCACCGGCCAGTCGAAACCGATTTTCGTCCTGCGAATGGGAGCGACCCCCGTGGAGCCGTTTTCCGAAATTGGACGTTTAAACATCACCTATCCCGCAGGCAGTTGGATGCATCCGCACTCTGCGTTGATGGTGCGCCCTACTCCCGGACAAACCCGAAGTTACGACCTCATTTTTCAGATTGGTTCAAAGGCCAATTTTTCGACGACCACTCAGACAGCATCCTTGAGCAGCACCGGCCTTGGGGGGTTCACCGGCACGATGCTCGGGGATTCAATCTATATGATCAGCTTTGTCGATGATGGCGCCGCCGTGACAGCCACCAACCTGGTGCAGATTGCCAGCGGCCTGAGAAATCCGTCCGGGTTTGCCTTTCATCCGGTCAGCGGCGACCTGTATTTCGAGGACAACGGGATCGATGGGCTGGTGGATCCCAACGAACCGCACAGCGCTGATGAGTTGAACGTTCTGCCGGCGTCCACGATTGCTGCGGCGGGAACGGACGACGCTGCGTTCTTCGGCTTTCCCACAAATTACACGGCGTATCGGACCGGCACGGTGGTAGGAGGCCAAGGCATTCAGCCGTTGGTCGCTTTCCAGCCATTGCCGGATCCATTGACCGGCGCGGAAAGTGAAGGTCCGAATGACATCGCCTTCTCTCCCCCTTTATTTCCGCCCGGGCTTGATGGCGGGGTGTTCGTCACGTTTCACGGCCGGTTCGGGTCGGGTGGACTCAACAATGAAGAGAACCCCCTGGTCTTCGTGAATCTCCGGGCCACCAATTATTTCCATGTGATTCCTGGGCGCCTGCCGGGCATCGGGCACCTGGATGGATTGTTAGCGACGCACGATTCGCTATTTGTTTCAGATATCTCGACCAACGGCAGCCTGTCCACGGGCGCGGGAAAAGGCGTCGTTTACCAAATCAAGGCACTGGTCGGGCCGCCGGTGACCGCGCGCTGGGTGGAGGACCAGTTTGAATTGGCATGGACGGAAGGTGGGATGCTGCAATCATCGATCGAACCTTCCGGCGGGTGGATGGACGTCACCAATATCAGCCCCTACCGGACGGAAGCCGATCTCCCGCGGCGTTTCTTCCGCGCGAGATATTAAGATCACGCTTGCCATCCCTCCGGGATGCTCACGGATAAACCAAGCGGTAAAACACGCAGCCCGCTTCAGGATTCAGCGCAAAGGCCATTTGATTTGTGGCAGTCGAGTTGGAAACGCTCAGCCAATTGCTGCTCAGACCGACCGAAAGGGAATTCGTTTGGACCTGAAGACGCCAGCCGATGTGATCCTCGGGCCAGGAAAGGTTAAGGACGGTCCCCGCCCAACTGCTCGTCATCGTCACGGGAGTAGTGCTGACCACTCGCAGTGTTCCGTCCGCGGCGAGCGTGTTGGTATTCCAACCAAGGTCCGTCCCCGGCCGCAACGGATTAAGTGCGGCAAAGGCGCCCTGGTAGGAGGATGCGTTAAACAGTTTGAAGGAGTTTAAACCGCTAATGGTACCCGCCAAATTGGATAGCGTCAGGGTGCCTCCATACCTGATGCTGGTGAGGCCGCGAATGATGTCGTTGGTCTGCGCGGCGGCATCCAGTTCCATCACGGTAACACCCGAAAGGTTTAGGGAATTGCTGATGGTTAGTGCGCCGATGGAAGTGCCGGGGGCAAGCCGTCCGGCGGGTTGGATCGTCACCGGACCTTTGATGAGGCCATTGCCGCCAAGCGTGCCACCAGCGACAGTAACGGCACTGGCGCCGATGACGCCGTTGAGAAGAAGGGTTCCCGCACCGACGGTTGTGGCGCCGGTATAAGTGTGTGTGCCAGTCAGAGTCAACTTCCCGGCCGCCTGCTTGGTCACCGCTCCTGCTCCGTTGATTGCGCCGCCGTAGGCCAGGTCCTCGACGCGATTGAATACAAGCGTTCCGCTGTTGTTCACCACACTGCTGACGATCGATCCCGGGTTGCCGGGATTTCCCTGGCCGATCATCAGAATGCCCGACGAGATCGTCGTCGGGCCCGTATAGGTGCTATCGGACGCGAGCCTGACGGTAACACCGGCGGAGTTGGCGACGGTGACTCCGCCCGCGCCCGTAAAGATGTCAAAGAAGGTTTTGTCCGAGCCGCGATTGAATCTAAAGGTTGCGCCGGCAAGGATGAGGACGGAGTAAGGATTGGCCAGCGTTCCAGGGAGCAAGCCGTTGGACCCGCGGCGGCCGAGTATCAACGTGCCAGCGCGAACCCGCGTGCCGCCTGTCCAGGTGGCGCTGGTGTTATCAAGCGTGAGCGTTCCGCCGCCTTCCTTGGAGAGCATGCCTTGGCCAGAGATAGTGCCGGTGAAGGTTTGTTCCCACGCGCCCACATCGAGACTACCGCCGCCCGGGCCGAGGATGAGGTTGCGTTGGAAAAAATAACCGCCGGACTCGCACCGGATTTGGCCATTGTCGAGCTTGATCGCCAGGACTCCGCCAGCCGTGTTGGTTTCGCTGCCAAGCTCCCCATGGGTAGGCGTGACCGTACCGGAGGTTTGGACAATGGCGCCTTCCTGAATGGTAAGATTCACCGCGCCGGCCGGCAGCACGCTTCCGAAGGGATTGATGCTGGCTTTTTTGTCAGTGCCGAGAACAAGGCGGCCGGGAATTCCACCCGAGTTGATGACGCGCAGCGAGCCGGCGCCGCCCTGAAGGGAGCCGTACCACGTAAGCACATTGCCGTGCGTGTCAATAATGGCGTCGCCGCGGTTGGTGGAGGCATTGGTGTTAATCTTGGTGCGGCGATTGATGTCGAGATCGAAGGATGCCCCAGCCTGGATTGTGGACTGATTTAGCTGGATGTCGGTAACGGTGTTGCGGGCGATGTCGGGCAGCGGAGCACCCAGACTGGCATCGGCGCTAATGCGGAGCGTGCCGCCGTCCTCGATTCGCCATCCGCCCGCGGCCGTATTGGCCGTGTTGATGTTGGCTGAGTTTGCCAAGATGAGCGTGCCCGCGCCGAGTTTCACCAGGGTGTTGGTACCAGCGATGGTTGAATTGATCGTGGCGGTGATGCCGGTGTTCACGGTGAAGGACGCTGCACCCGTCATCGTCAGCGTCCCAAAGTCGACCACGTAACCGGTCCTCTTGAAGACAAGACTTCGGGCTGAAACTGTCGACACGGTGACCGCCCCGGCACTGCCCCAGAACACGGCATCGCTCCCGTCGGTCCAGGTTTGAGGAGTGCCGAAACTGGTGTTCCACCAGTTCGAGTTCACGGAGCTCCAGATGCCTGAGCCACCCAGGTTCGCGCCGGTGGAGGCATCGTTGCCCGTCATCGAGCCGTCCGTGTCCCAGTGAAGGATCGCTCCCTGCGCCGCGCCGGTGAAGCCAAAGGTTGCCATCATGGCGCACGTCACCACCGACGCGGTCAAACACCGGGCCGGCGTTCGAATGAGCGTGGCGGCCAAGCGCCGCACGGCGACCGAGGGAAGTAGAAGCCGAGCCATCAACGGGAGAGAAACGTGGGTCACACGAGGAATTATATAACCAAGTATTGGGCGAATAACACGAAGAAAAACGCTCCATTAGGCGGGAGCGCGGGTCTGTGACGTCTGTGACGTCTGTCACCCGCAGCAGGGACAATAGCCGGGCGCGTTCGAGTTGGCCTAAACCGGCCTGATGTTCGGACGCGCTGCGGCTCACAGAGCCGCGGTCCGAATATAGGGTCTGACTGTTCTCCCTGTTGTTCCTAGTCTATACTCAACAGGGATCCGGGTAAAACTGATGTCCTTTATTGATCCAGACAACCCGCTGGCGGTTGAAATCCTGCAAGAGGCAGCCATAGCCTATTTCGCAGCCTGCAAAAAAATGGTCGATTCCCTTGAGGCCCTCAAAACCTTCGATCGAGCAGTCTCATCGTCGACTCACCATAACGAGCAAATCACTCGCCGGTCTGAACTGCTCGAGTATGCGGCTGAACGGGTTTACTTCGTCGTGATTCAACGTGAGGCGATGAAGCTACTGTGTTCCGAGGGGTTCTTCGAGAGTTGCGAAATCCCAGCCGAGGTCAGGGCCCGGTTAGGCCCACGGCGGGCGAGGCGAACATAATCCGATGACCGTCCGCTGTAACAAGGCCAAACTCTCGCATTTGCCACGGCTCGTCGCGAAGGGACTTGCAAATCTGACCGCCCGCCGCGCGAACCGACTCGTGTAGAGGGTCAATGTCCTCGACCTGTAGGTAGGCAAAGTACGAATGGTCTCCGAGTTGGGAAGGAGGAGTCGCATCGGGGCACTCCCCTGCCATGATGGTGCAGTCGCCAGAGCGATAGAAAAGCCACCCGGGATCGGAAATGGCGTGGACCGTGAAGCCGAGAACATCTCGATAGAATGCCGCCGACTTCTTCAAGTCGGGAACGGCGATTACGAAACTGGACTTTGTGATTCTTGGCATACGAACGATCAGCTCGCCGATGGCGGTCCCTCCATGACTTCCGAATTGCGGACCGGCGTCGCAAGGCCACCATGCACGAACCTATTCGAACCCGTCCAGCGGCTCAATTATTGAATTATACCTGATGGGAGTTGTGGGTCTGGACGAATCGCGTTGGGTCCCTCATAAATTGCCCATGCACACCGACCCCGCCGCTCTGCCTTCATCGCCGGCGATCGCCTGGCTGCTCGCGCTCGCCGCCTTTGTCTTTATCCTCCTGGCCTCGCCGTCGGACCTCGCAGTCGCCGCTGCGGCCCAGGAGAAATCGACGTCCCCGGCGGCGGAGAAACCGGCTCCCCCCATCGCCCCCAATGCCTCGTCGGCCGTCTCTGAATCCGGAGCAGCGGCTTTGAGCCCGCCGCTCGCACCCCGCAAGGAACATGTCGAGGTCTGGCACGGGCGGCGGTTCGAAGACCCGTATTTCTGGCTGCGCAACAAGGACGCGCCGGAGGTGGTGAAGTATCTGGAGGCCGAGAATGCCTATACCGAGGCGACAACGGCGGATTTGAAATCCTTCAGAGCGGTCCTCTATGAAGAGATGTTGGGACGTATCCAGGAAACCGACCTGAGCGTTCCCAGCCGCGATGGGCGCTACTTTTACTACCGGCGAACGGTCAAGGGGCTCCAGTATCCGATTCGTTGCCGGAAACCGGCGTCGCCCGATGGCACGATGCGCGAGGACGAAGAAATTCTCCTCGATCAAAATGAGATGGCCAAGGGCCTCAGCTTTCTGTCCGTCGGCTCGCTCGACGTGAGCGACGATGACACCCGCCTGCTATATTCCACCGACGACACCGGGTTCCGGCAGTATAAGCTTTTCGTCAAGGAGCTCGGCTCCGGCGCAGTGAAAGGTCCGCTGGCTGAGCGGGTCACGAGCGCGGCCTGGGCGGCCGATAATCGGACGATATTTTTTGTCACAGAACATCCGGTGACCAAGCGCTCCGACACCTTGTGGCGCCTGCGCATCGGCGATGAATCGCCCGCCAAGATCCATGAGGAGAAGGACGAACTCTTTGCCATTAGTATCGGTCGAACCAAGGACAAGAAATTCCTCGTGCTGGGCAGCCGGTCCACCGATACGTGGGACCAGCGACTTCTCTCCGCATCGACCCCCGAAGCGGAGTTCCAGCTGATTCTGCCCCGGGAAAAGGGTCACAAGTACGAGGCGGAACATCGCGACGGAGTTCTTTATCTCCGAACCAACAAGGATGCGAAGAATTTTAGGCTGGTGACGACCAGCCTGAAGGACCCGTCGCCGGCCCGTTGGAAAAACTTCGTCGAGCATCGACCCGACGTGCTGCTGGATGAGTTCGCGGTGTTCCGCGATTTCATGGTGATTCAGGAAACTCACGCCGGCTTGAATCGCCTGCGCGTGCACTCCTTTGCGGAAGGGCAATGGCGCGATGTAAACTTTCCTGAACCCGTTTACCTGGCGTCGCTCTCCGAAACTCCCGAATTCACGTCCAAGGTTTTCCGCTACCGCTATGAGAGTTTCGTCACGCCAACCAGCGTCTACGACCATGATGTGACGACGTCCCAGTCGAAGCTGCTCAAGCGGGAAGCGGTGTTGGGCAATTTTGAGCCCACCCGTTACGCATCCAAGCGTCTGTGGGCCGTGGCCCGGGATGGTGTGAAGATTCCCATCAGCATTGTGTTTCCCAAAAACTTTGCCCCGAACGGGAAAGCGGCGCTTTGGCTTTACGGCTACGGGTCCTACGGGTTTGGCATGCCGGCGAATTTTGACAGCCGGCGCTTGAGCCTGTTGGACCGGGGAGTTCCCTTCACCATCGCCCACATCCGGGGCGGGAATGAAATGGGTGAACCCTGGCATGACGACGGCATGCTGCAAAAGAAGCGGAACACTTTCTTTGACTTCATCGATTGTGCCGAGTTCCTGGTAAAGGAAGGCTGGGCGGCCAAGGATCGCCTGCTGATCGAAGGAGGCAGCGCGGGCGGATTGCTCATGGGCGCCGTGTTGAATGAACGGCCGGATTTGTTCCGGGCGGTCCATGCGAGCGTGCCGTTTGTGGATGTGATGAACACCATGATGGACGCCAGTCTGCCGCTGACCGTGGGCGAGTATTTGGAATGGGGTAATCCAAACGAGAAACCCGCCTTTGAATACATGCTTTCCTACAGCCCCTATGACAACGTCGTCCGCAAGGCGTATCCGGCGATGCTCGTCACCACGAGCTACAACGACAGCCAGGTGATGTATTGGGAACCGGCGAAGTATGTGGCCCGGCTCCGCAGTTTAAAAACCGATTCCAATCCGCTCCTGCTGAAGACGAAGATGAAACCAGCCGGCCATGGTGGCGCCAGCGGGCGCTATGACGCGTTGAAGGATCGCTCGTTTGAAGTGGCCTGGATGCTCTGGCAAGTGGGGATTACCAAATGAGGAGAGCTCGCCTGGCTCGTTGACAAAAGGCCGTACCGGTCTGTCTTGTTAACGCAGACATGACGTTTGAAATCGCACTGCTCCTTTCCTTGATTGTCTTGGCAGTGGTTCTGTTCGCATTGGACTGGATCCAGGCCGATGTCGTCAGCCTGGGTTTGCTGTTGAGCCTGGTTCTGACGGGATTGCTCCCGGCCCAGAAGGCGTTTGCGGGCTTTGGCAGCGACGTTGTCATCCTAATTCTCGGTTTGCTGATTCTCACGGCAGCATTGCTCAAGACCGGAGTCATGGAACTGGTCGGGCGTATGCTCGCCCGCTACACCGGCCAACGGCCGGCCATCTTGCTGGGGGTGATTATGCT
>Ga0070689_100002261_pt1 | contig 12511 bp, 11 predicted proteins | sample KBSS23HmetaG_FD_64669 | JGI IMG/M metagenome (GOLD analysis project Ga0070689, IMG submission 64669) | Switchgrass rhizosphere microbial communities from Kellogg Biological Station, Michigan, USA - KBS S2-3H metaG | ecosystem: Host-associated > Plants > Roots > Rhizosphere ...
CGTGCGACCATGCGCCGGTCGACGCGCTGGCGCAGCCGGGCGCCGCGGTCGTGCCGCTGGCGGCGCTGCGGGGCCGCGCCGTGCTGCTGTCCGCGATCGCGCGGCCACAGGCCTTCCGCGCCACCTGCGAACAGCTCGGAGTCGCGGTCGTGCGCGAGTTCAGGTACCGCGACCACCATCGCTTCAGCGCCGCCGAGGTCGACGCGGCCGCGGCCGCGGCGCGCGCTGCCGGCGCCGTGCTGTTGACGACCGAGAAGGACGAGGCGCGCCTCGGCGCGTGCGCGCACGAACGGCTGGTGCTGCGCATCGGCCTGCGCTTCCTCGGCGACGCGCCGGCCCCGGCGCAGGTGGGGCTCGCGTGAAGGTCCGCTGGCGCGATCGCATCGTCTACTGGCTCGGCCGCGCCGCGATCGGCGCCGCCGCCGCGGTGCCGGAGGCCATCGGCTACGGCTTCGCCGCGCTGCTGGGCCGGCTCTACTTCCGCTGCAGCCGCCGCCGCCGCGACTGCGCGCTGCGCATGCTGCGCGCGGCGTTCCCCGAGCGCGCCGACGCCGAGCTGCTGCGTATCGGTGCCATCGCGACCGGCAACGTGTTCAAGGTGCCGATCGACATGTGCAAGCTGACGCGCCTGCTCGCGCGCGGCGGCGACGTGCGCACGGTCGTCGACGTGACGGTGCTCGACGGGCTGCTGCCGCCGAAGCCGTACCTCGCGGTCACCGCGCACCTCGGTTCCTGGGAAGTGGCCGCCGTCACGATGGCGCAGCTCAGCGGCGAGGGCCACGGCGTCGCGCGCGTGTTCAAGAATCCGCTGCTGCAGCGCTGGATCCTGCAGAACCGGCGCCGCGGCGGCCTGCACATCCATCCGCGCCGCGGCGGCATCAAGTCGCTCGCGGCCGCCGTCGCCGCCGGCGCCGTCGGGCTGCAGGTCGTCGACCAGCACCAGCGCCTGCGCGGCGTGATCGCGCCGTTCTTCGGCCGCCCCGCGAGCTGCGAACGCGCCGCGGCGAGCCTCGCGTTGCGCAACGGCTATGCGATGGTCGTCGGCGGCGCCGTGCGCATCGGCAACGGGTTCCGGTTCAAGATGGTCAGCGCGCCGCCGTTCGTGCCGCAGCAGACCGGCGACCGCGCGGCCGATCTGCTGGCGACGGTGGTGGAGGTCAACCGCCGGCTCGAGGGTCAGATCCGCGCGCACGCCGAGCAGTACCTGTGGATCCACGACCGCTACCGCCAGTCGGTCGATGCGACGGCGGACGCTGACGACGGCGACGCGGCGGGCACCGCGGGTGACGCGGGCGACTAGGAGTCAGCGCCACGGGAGCCAAGGCGCACGACAGCCGCCTCTCGGCGCAGCTCGCGCCGGGAAAGCCTCGCCGAATCACCTGGATTCGCCTGCGTTTTCCCGCCGCAATCTGCATCCAAGCTGCGACCGCCCTGCATCCTCGCCTTCCCGTGGCGCGGACTCCTAGTCAGCGTCACCGGCCGCGGCGGTGCGGCGCGTGCTTCCCTTCCTCGTGCGGCGCCAGCTGCGGGAAGATGCTGTAGATGATCACAGCGAGGATCCAGTCGACGACCTCGGTCGCGGGTTCGAGGACGTTGCGTTCGAGCCACCACAGTCGCGGCCGGTGCACTTCGATGGTGCTGACGAGGTCCAGCGTGGTCGCGCAGCCGAGCGCCGCCAGCGGTTGTGCGGGCGCCGTCGTCGCGCGCGTGCGGCAACGGCTCGCGAACACGAAGCGATCGAGCAGTGTGTCGCTGTCGCGGCGCACGGCGGCGAGCATCGGCACGGCCGCGGCGGCGACGCGCAGATGGTCGTGCGGTGGGTGCAGGCCGACGCGGACCAGCAGATCGACGTCGGTGGTCACCAGCGCGCGGCAGCCGTCGACGCCGTCGTGCGGCACGCACGCGGTGACGATGCCGCGGCCGTCGGCAGCGTCGGGCAGCAGCAGGCGCCAGTCGATCGACTCCGCGGTCGCCACGCATTCGCGCAGTTCGGGGTCGGCGACGTCGGCGGGCCGCACGCTCGCCGCCGCGGTCTCGAGTCGCGCGGCGGCTGCGGCGCCGATCCTCGCGTTGCGCCAGCTGCGCGCCAGCTCGCCGCGGATCTCGATGCGCCCCTGCCAGAACTCGTAGCCGCGGTCGTCGCGCGCCCACTCGAGGTGGATCGCGCTGCGGTCGACGCGGCCCAGCGGCTGGGCCGTCAGCAGCTCGGTCGCGGCGGTCGCGCTGTGCGGGTTCGGGAACTCGAGCCGGAACCAGCTGGTGTCGCGCACCACGGTGTCGAGCAGGTACACGCAGCTGCCCGCGAGCCGCTTTGCTTCGACGAGCAACGACGACGTGGGCGGGCCGTCGTAGTCGTGCAGATCGTCGACCTGCACGCCGGCCGCGGTGACGGTGAACCGCTGTTCGTGGCGTTCGCTGAGGTCAAGGACTTCACCGCGCACCGGCCACAGCGTCGGGGCCATGCAGCCCGGCAGCACTGCCAGCATCAACGTCGCCAGGGTTCGCATGGTCGCCCGCAAGCGGCGCGCAGCGCCGATGCCGCCTCGGCGTTGCCGACGGCAGCGGCGCCCGCACGGCCCGGCCATGCTACCGGTCGTGCGCCGCCGGTCCGCCGTGGAATAGCGGGCGCCCGTCGCGCACGATTACTGGCCACGCGATGACCGCGCCCGACAGCAAGCCGACTCCGCCGGCGCCCCGGAACTCGCCGCAGCCGCCGCGTCCGTTGCGCATCCGCCCGCTCGCCTCGCGCAAGAATCTCGTCGACAAGCAGGAGTTCGCCAAGGTGCTGCCGCCGGCGCCCGAGTTCCTGCAGTGGTTCCGCGCGCTGCCCGACATCTACGGCAGCAAGGCCCTCAAGCGCGTCGTCGACGCGATCGTCACGGCGCGGCAGCAGGGGCGCGAAGTCGGGCTGTCGCTCGGCGCGCACGTGCTCAAGGTCGGCCTGTCGCCGCTGCTGATCGACCTGATGCGCCGCGGCTTCGTCACGCACGTCGCGACCAACGGCGCGTCGGCGATCCACGACTGGGAGACCGCCTACCAGGGCGCGACCAGCGAGGACGTGGCTGTAGGCCTGGCCGACGGTTCGTTCGGGTTCTGGGCCGAGACGTTCGCGGGCATCAACGACGCGACCGCGCGCGCGCAGCAGCGCGGCGAGGGCCTCGGCCTCGCGATCGGCCGCGCGATCCTCGACGCGCAGCTGCCGTACCGCCACCTGTCGGTGTTCGCCGAGGCCGCGCGCCTGCGCATCCCGGCGACCGCGCACGTCGCGATCGGCTGCGACATCGTGCACATGGACCCCGCGCTCGACGGCGCGGCGCTGGGCGCCGCGTCGCTGCGCGACTTCTGGATCCTGGCCGACACCGTGGGCAGGCTCGACCACGGCGTGTGGCTCAACGTCGGTTCCGCGGTGATCATGCCCGAGGTCTTCCTGAAGGCGGTCTCGATCGCGCGCAACCGCGGCCAGCTCGGCCACGACTTCCTGACCTGCAACTTCGACATGCTGCAGCAGTACCGCGCGCTGACGAACGTCGTGGCGCGACCGCCGAAGGAGGGGCTGTCGGTACTCGCGATGCACGAAATCGTGCTGCCGTTGCTGCACCAGGCGATCCTGTGCACGGCCGAGAGCCGCGGCATGGCGATGGAGCTCCGCTGATGGACGAGACGCGGCGCCTGCGCAACCTGCTCGAAGGCCTGCCGAACCCGCGCATCCTCGTGGTCGGCGACCTGATCCTCGACCGCTACGCCGACGGCCGCACCAGCCGCGTGTCGCCCGAGGCGCCGGTGCTGGTGTTCGAGTACGACAGCGAACGCTACCTGCTCGGCGGTGCGTGCAACGTCGCCGCGAACCTGCGCGCGCTCGGTGCGTCGGCGACCGTGCTCGGCGCGATCGGCGACGACGAGGCCGGTCGCCGGTTGCGCGCGCTGCTGCACGACGACGGCATCGAGACGGAGGCGCTGGTCGTCGACCGCACGCGGCCGACGACGCGCAAGACGCGCTACGTCGCGAAGACCGCGCAGGTGCTGCGCGTCGACGAAGAGAGCCGCAGCCCGGTCGGCGGCGAGGCCGAACAGGCGATGCTCGCGGTGCTCGACCGCCGGCCGTTTCCGTGGCAGGGCGTGCTGCTCAGCGACTACGGCAAGGGGGTGCTGACGCCGCGCGTGATCCGCGCCGCGATCGCGGCCGCCAAGGCGTGCGGCGGCGTGTCGGTCGTCGACCCGAAGGGCAAGGACTACTCGATCTACCGCGGCGTCGACCTGCTGACGCCAAACCGCGAGGAGGCCGAGGCGGCCACCGGCGTGGCGATCCGCGGCACTGCGGACCTGCACGCCGCGGCGCAGAAGCTGCGCGAGATCACGGGCGTGCGGCAGGCGACGATCACGCTCGGCAAGGATGGCATCTTCTACGAGAACGAGGACGGCACCCACCGCATCATCCCGACCGAGGCGCGGCAGGTGTTCGACGTCACGGGCGCCGGCGACACGGTCGTCGCGGTGCTGACGTTCTGCCGCGCGTGTGCGGTGCCGCTGCCGGAGAGCCTGGCGCTCGCGAACACGGCGGCCGGCATCACGGTCGGCAAGTTCGGTACCTGGGCGCCGAGCCGGCAGGAGATCCTCGCGCTGCTCGGCGAACACGGCGGCGCCGGCGGCGGCAAGATCCTGACGTGGCCCGAGGCGGCGTCGATCGCGACGCGGCTGCGCACCGAGGGTCGGCGGCTCGTGTTCACGAACGGCTGCTTCGACATCCTGCACCCCGGCCACTGCGACTACCTCGCCAAGGCGAAGAGCTACGGCGACGCGCTGATGGTCGCCGTCAACACCGACGACAGCGTGCGGCGGCAGAACAAGGCGCCGGGGCGGCCGATCAACACGCTCGACGACCGCATGGCCGTGCTCGCGGCATTGCAGGCCGTCGACTACGTCGTCGCGTTCGACGAGGACACGCCGCAGGACCTCGTCGAGCTGGTGACGCCGCACGTGCTCGCCAAGGGCGAGGACTGGCGCGACAAGGGCGTGGTCGGCCGCGAGTGGGTGGAGGCGCACGGCGGCCAGGTGATCCTGGTGCCGCTGCGGGCCGGCAAGTCGACGACTGCCATCGTCGAGCGCGTGCTGCGCGGCGCGCGCTGATCTGCTACCGCCGCGATTCGTTTCTTGTCGCGAGGACTCGTCGCAGTTCCCAGCTGCAGTTGTTCGCGGCGGTAGGAGTCATCGTCGGCAACACCAGCGCGCCTGCGGCCTCTCGGTCGGCGCGCCAGCGCCGCCTGCAACCTTTGGTTGCGGCCGCGGGACGCGCTGAGGGGCGGGGCAGCGGCGGGCGCGGAGGCGACGTTGTCGTTGCCTTGTGCGTTCGGCTGCGGCTAAGCTCCCCGCCAGCTCACGCACTCTCGGGAGGTCTCGTCCTTGGTCGTCGTCCCACGCAGGCAGCACTCGCGCGACAAGATCCACACCGACCGCAGGAGCCTCGCCGCGATCCTCGGCGGCCTGATGGCACAGGGCAAGACCATCGTGCTCACCAACGGGGTCTACGACCTGCTGCACGTCGGTCACGTCCGTTGCCTCGAGGACGCGCGCTCGCGCGGCGACTTCCTCGTCGTCGCGGTCAACAGCGACGCGAGCGCCGAGCGCCGCAAGGGCAAGGGCCACCCGGTGGTGCCCGCCCAGGAGCGCATGGAGGTGCTGGCCGGGCTCGGCTTCGTCGACTACGTGACGACGTTCGAGGAGGACACGGCCGACAAGCTGATCGAACAGCTGAAGCCGACGATCTACGCGAAGGGCACCGAGTACAGCCTGAAGACGCTGCCCGAGCGCGACACCGTCAAGAAGCTCGACATCAAGGCGATCTTCGTCGGCGACAAGAAGGGGCACAGCAGCTCGAAGCTGATCCAGAAGATCAAGAAGCGCAAGTTCGCCTGAACGCGGGCGCGCGCCCGGAGCGCGCCTGCGGCCCCTCCGGTCGGTGCGTCAGCGCCGACCGTCGGCCTCGGGTGGTGGCCGCAAGGACGCGCTGCCAGCGCGGCGACAGCGGCGCCGTCAAGCACGCGCCGGCCCGCCGCCGAAGTGCGAGTCGATGGCGACCGCCCTGGTCACCGAGCCCACGACCTCGTACGTGCCGATCCCGCTGACGGGGCTGGCAGGGCGCGGTCCCGTCGTGTTCCAGCTCTACCTGCGCACGGCCGCCGAGACCTGGGTGCTCTACCGCGACACCAACTCGCAGATCGGCGAGGACCACATCGAGCGGCTGCTGCAGGAGGGCGTCGAGGAACTGTTCATCCGCCCGCACGACCGCCACGCCTACCTGCAGCGCATCGAGCGTTCGCTGGGCGAGGTGCTCAACGAGCGGCGCACGCCGGTCGAACGCCGCGTCGACGTGCTGCACGGCGTCGCGGTCGCGATCGCCGACGACGTGCTGGCCCGCGAGGTCGACACCGCGGGGCTCGCGCGCGCGCAGCGCATGCTCGTCAACGCCAGCGGGCTCGTGCTGCGCGAGCAGGGCGCGTTCGCGGCGTTGCGCACGCTGCTCGGCGCCAGCCACTCGCTGGCGCAGCACAGCGTCACGGTCGCGTTCCTGGCGATGGGGCTCGCGCGCGGCCTGCTGTCGGCCGACCCGACCACGCTCGTGCACGCGGGCCTCGGCGGCCTGTTCCACGACATCGGCCGCGTCGGCTACGAGGAACTCGAGCACGACCCCGAGCATCCGCAGCGCGGCTACCGCATGCTGCAGCGCCACGGCGTGCCCGCCGAGGTCGCCACCGCGGCACTGCAGCACCACGAGCGCTGGGACGGGTCCGGCTTCCCGGGTCTGTTGCGCGGCGACGCGATCAGCCCGCTGGCGCGCCTGATCGGCATCGTCGACGTGTTCGACGAGGTCTACAGCGCGCAGAAGACGACCGTCGGCGTGTTCGACGCGCTGCGGATCCTCGCGCAGGCCTACCGCGGCTGCTTCGAGGAACGGCTGGCGACGCACTTCGTGCGGCTGTTCCGCTGACGCCGCGCTGCCGCCGGCGCTGATCTTCTATCCCGGCAGATCGTGTCGCGGCGCGAAGATGCGCATGTGGCTGCTTGGTGCTGTTGCTCGCCGGGATAGAAGTCACCGTCGGAAACACCAGCGCGCCTGCGGCCTCTCCAGTCGTCGCGTCAGCGACGACTGCAACCTTTGGTTTTGAAGTGGTCTCGAAAAGCTGCAGGGCCCTTGTGGACTCAGCCTCGGGTGACTTTTCGAGACCACTTCAACGGCCGCCGGACGCGCTGATCAACCGTACATGCCGCGCATGCGCGTCACCGACGCGACGCGGTCGACGCCGAGCATGTAGGCCGCGATGCGGTTGCTGACCTGGAAGCGGCGCCCCATGTCGACGACGGCGTTGAACGCCTCGCACATGATGATCTCCATGCGGTCCTCGACCTCCTTCTGCGTCCAGAAGAAGGCCATGCGGTCCTGCACCCACTCGAAGTAGGAGACCGTCACGCCGCCCGCATTGGCGAGGATGTCGGGGATCACGAAGATCCCCTTCTGGTCGAGGATCTTGTCGGCGTTGGCCGTGCACGGGCCGTTGGCGCCCTCGGTGATGATGCGCGCCTTGATGTTGCCGGCGTTGCGCGAAGTGATCACGTTCTCGGTCGCGGCCGGCACCAGGATGTCGACCGGCAGCTCGAGCAGCTGCGCGTTGGTGACCTTCTCGCCGATGTCGAGGCCGTCGAGCTTGCGCGTCTTCTGCAGGTGCGCGCTGATCTTCGTCAGGTCGAGGCCGCGCGGGTTGTAGAGCCCGCCGTGGATGTCGCTGATCGCGACGACCTTGACGCCGATGCCGGCGAGCTGCAGGGCCGAGATCAGGCCGACGTTGCCGGCGCCCTGCACCGCGGCCGTGCACTGGGTCGCGTTCATGCCCAGGTGCTTGAGCGCCTCGCGCGTGACGATCATCACGCCGCGGCCGGTCGCCTCGATGCGGCCGTGCGAGCCGCCGAGACCGATCGGCTTGCCGGTCACGACGGCGGGCAGGTGCATCCGCTCGTGCGTGCTGTAGGTGTCCATGAACCAGGCCATCACCTGGCCGTCGGTCCCCATGTCCGGCGCCGGGATGTCGCGGTCGGGACCGATGATGTCCATGATGCGCGACACGTAGCGGCGCGTGATCTTCTCTATCTCGCCGCGCGACAGCTTGAACGGGTCGCAGATGATGCCGCCCTTGCCGCCGCCGAACGGCACGTTGACGACGGCGCACTTCCACGTCATCCACGCCGCCAGCGCGCGCACCTCGTCGAGGTCGACCGTCGGTGCGTAGCGGATGCCGCCCTTGGCCGGCCCGCGCGCGAGGCTGTGCTGCACGCGGTAGCCGGTGAACACCTGGATCGAGCCGTCGTCCATGACGACCGGCAGCGCCACGGTGATCTCGCGGTCGGGCTTGCGCAGGATCTGGTAGAGCCCCGGCTCCAACCCGAGCTTGCCGGCGGCCAGGTCGAACCTGGCGTGCATCGCCTCGAACGGGTTCTCTTCGGCGGAGACTGGTTTCGGGTTCATGCCGGGCGATGCGCGTTCGGAGAGAGCTTGCGCAACAAGGGCGAGCGCGGAAACCTATCCGTGCTGATGCAGAGCGGCAACAACGGAGGCCAAAGCGCGCCCGTCGAGGCCTTTCGGGCAGGCGTGCCCGCGGTCGTCGAGCGCGTGCTGGCCGGCGGCCAGGGCTTCACGGTGCGCTGTACGCCGCATCGCCGCACCGTGATGGTGCACACCGACGACGGCGACACGTTGTTCGTCAAGCTGCGTCAAGGTCGCCATGCCGATGCGCGCGCCGAATGGCACTGGCTGCACGTGCTGCCGATGCTCGGCCTGCAGGTGCCGCAACCGGTGACGCTCGAACGCCGCGGCCGGCAGAGCGTGTTGTGCACGATGCAGGCGCCCGGGCGCCCCCTCGACGCGCTGCTCGCCGAGGCGCTGCGCGCCGGCGAACGCGCGCGCGTGCTGCGCTTCTGCTGCACCGCGGTCGCGCCGCGCGTGCAACGGTTGCACGACCAGGGCCTCGTGTTCCGCGATCTCTACTGGAACCACCTGTTTGCGCAGTCGCTCGACGCCGCTGCCGACATCACGTTCGTCGACGTCGAGCGCGTGTTCCGCCCGCGCTGGCGCGCGTGGCGATGGGGGGTCAAGGACCTCGCGGGCCTCGCTGCGTCGTTCCCCGAGGTCGTGCCGCCGCGGGCCGGCATGCGCTTCCTCGTCGCCTACCTGGGCGAACGTGCCGGCGACCGCCGGCTGCGGCGGCGCCTGTTCGAGGCCGTGCGGCGCAAGGCCGCGCGCATCCGCGCGCATCAGCCGCGCTACGGCTGAACTTCTATCTGCGCAGGTCGTCGCGCGGCGCGAGGAATGGCCAACGCGCGCCTGCGGCCTCTCTGGTCGGCGCGGCTGCGCCGTTGCGCAACCTTCGGTTGCGGCCGCAGGACGCGCTGAAAAAGCCTGGTCTCCGTAAGCCGGGTTCTGGTGTCCGCCCGAAGGCGGCGGCGGCCATTTCTCTAGGGGTGTCCTCGCGGACACCCGCCAACGACCTACCCGAGGATCTCGGCGCGGGCCACGCGATCCTCCTACTCGGTCTTCCTCCAGGTGGGGTTTGCCGTGCCGATCCGGTCGTCCGGATCGCGGTGAGCTCTTACCTCGCCGTTTCACCCTTGCCGTCGCCGCACGAGGCGGCCGTCCGGCGGTTTGTTCTCTGTGGCACTGTCCCTGTCCTCGCGGACGGTGGGCGTTACCCACCACCTTGCCCTTGGGAGCCCGGACTTTCCTCCCGCGACGCGAAGTCGCCGGCGGCCGCCCGGAGACCAGGCGCGCGCAGCCTAGCACGCTGTCCTCGCGGTGCCATCGCAGCGTCGTTTTTGCAGAATCTGAACCCCCCTCCTTGCAGGACTCCGCAGGGCGGCTACCCTCGGCGCTCCCCTGCGCCTCGTCTCTACCACCGTTCGCCACCACACCCTGGTCCTGCATCTGTGAGGGCGCCCCGTGCCGATAGTCTCCCGCCTCGGCTGGCTTTGTCTGCTAGCCGTTGCTAGCGCTCAAGAACCCGTACTCCAGCAGCCCGAACAGCGACAGGCGGTTCCGACCGCCGTGCCGGTCGCCGGCGCAATTGCGCCGGGCAGCGCGGTCGCTGCGCCGATCGCTTCGCCGATCGCTTCTCCGGGCTTGGCTGCTCCCAAAGTGGCCGCTGCCGCTCCGACTGTCGCGCTGCGCGCCGACCACGGCGGTGAGGCCTCGCCGCCCGCGCCGAAGGAGAACGCGTTCTCGGTCCCCGAGCCGCAGACGCTGTTGATCGTCGGCGCCGGCCTCGTGCTGGTCGCGCTGGCCAAGCGCCGCGTGCGCCTGAGCCCCGTGACCGTGGTGCGCTGACTCCCGCCGCTAGGCGCGCGCCCGATAGCGTTCGAGGATCACGAGTGCGGCGACGCTGTCGGCCAGATGCTTGCGCCGCGCCGCCTTCATGCCGCCCTGCTTGAGCAGTTGGTGCGCCTCGTCGGTGCTGTGGCTCTCGTCGACGGTCAAGAGCGGCACCGGGGCGATCGCAGCAGCCAGCTGCGTCGCGAACGCCTGCGTGCGCACGCTGCGCTGGCCCTGCGAGCCGTCGTGCAGCAGCGGCATGCCCAGCACGACGACCTGGGTCTCCCGTTCGCGCACGATCGCGGCGATCGCCGCAGCGAGCGCATGCGCGTCGTCGATGTCGAGGCGCGGCAGCGGCACCGCGATGGTGCCCGTCCAGTCGGTCGCGGCGAGGCCCGTGCGCCGGTCGCCGTAGTCGACCGCGAGCACGCGGCGCGCGCGTTCGGCCGCAGCGCTCACAGCGCGTCCCTGCGGCGGCAACCAAGGGTTGCGGTCGGCGCTGGCGCGCCGACCACTCCCGCGCCCAACGAGCGAATCTGCGCGTGCTGCGAAGAAGCGCGGGAGTAGTGGAACAGCGCGCTCACAGAAGGTCGGTCCGGCCGGCGGCCTTGACCTGCTCGACCAGCGTCTTGAGGTCGGCGGCGCGGTCCTTCGGGCAGACCATCACGGCGTCACCGACCGCGACGACGACGAGGTCGCGCACGCCGAACAGCGCGACCGTGCGCCGGCCCTCGGCGTAGACGACGTTGCCGGCGCTCTCGCACGCGATCTGTGACGCACCGCCGCTGAGCACCGCGACGTTGCCGTGCGCGTCGCGATCGGCGACGGCCGCCAGCGCCGGGAAGCTGCCGACGTCGTCCCACTTCACCGTGGCGCGGACCACGGCGACGCGCGGCGCCTTCTCCATGACCGCGTAGTCGATCGACGTCTTCGGTGCGCCGAGGAAAGCGCGCTTGCACGCCTGCGGCCGCCGTGCCTGCACGGCCGCGAGCATCGCGGTGGTGGCGGCCGCGAGTTCGGGTGAACCCGCGGCCATCGCCGCGCGCAGCGCCGGCACCGTCCAGACGAAGATGCCGCTGTTCCACAGGAAGTTGCCCGCGGCGACGAAGCGTTCCGCCGTCGCGCGGTCGGGCTTCTCGCGGAAGCGCACGGCGGCGCACGCCTCCGGCGTCGCGGCGTCGAGACGCGCGCCGCACTCGATGTAGCCGTAGCCGGTCGCCGCGTGATCCGGTGCGATGCCGAACGTGACCAGCGAGGCGCCGTCGGCGGCGAGCTCGACGCCGCGCCGCAGCATGCGCTGGAACGCGTCGACCGGCGCGATGACGTGATCGGCCGGCAGCACGATCATCGTCGCCGCGGGATCGCGCGCCGCGACCGTCGCGGTCGCGAGCGCCACGCACGGTGCGGTGTCGCGTGCCTCGGGCTCGACCACGATCTGCGCGCGCGGGAACGACGGCAGCACCTTCGGCAGCGCGCGGGCCTGCACCGGGTTGGTGACGATCCAGATCGAGTCCGGCGCGCACAGGCCCTGCAGGCGGTCGATCGCGGCCTGGATCAGCGGCACGCCGTTGGCGAGCGGCAGGAACTGCTTGGGCCGCTGCTTGCGGCTCGCCGGCCAGAACCGCGTGCCGGAACCGCCGGCCATGATCACTGCGTGCACGGATGCCATGCTGGTCTCGTTCGTCTCAGCGCGTCCTGCGGCCGCAACCAAGGGTTGCAGTCGGCCCTGGCGCGCCGACCAGACAGGCCGCTGGCGCGCTGGTGTTGCTGGGGATGACTTCTACTTCCGCGAGCAAATGGCAGCAGGCGGTCAACGGCGAATCCTCGCGGCACGACAAGATCTGCGGAAGTAGAAGATCAGAAGTCGGGCCGGCGCGTCTTCTCGAGCTGCGGCGGCACGGGCGTGAGCCGGCGGCGCCGCGGATCGCGCTGCGCGAACCAGCGCTGCTCGGCGTGCAGGTCGCGCAGGTAGCCGTAGAGGTGGAAGCGCACGAGGTTGGACGTGATCATCTGGATCACGGGCGGCAGCAGCAGCATGTCGGCGCCGCCGCCGAGGAAGCTGTCGGTCGTCAGCACGATGTCGAGGTAGCCGGCCATCGACATCGAGCCGCCGCCGTGCACGGCGATCAGCGGCGAGCGCAACGCGAGGTCGCGCAGTTCGAG
>Ga0070689_100002268_pt1 | contig 12495 bp, 9 predicted proteins | sample KBSS23HmetaG_FD_64669 | JGI IMG/M metagenome (GOLD analysis project Ga0070689, IMG submission 64669) | Switchgrass rhizosphere microbial communities from Kellogg Biological Station, Michigan, USA - KBS S2-3H metaG | ecosystem: Host-associated > Plants > Roots > Rhizosphere ...
CCCATCCCTGGTTTACCAGAGCGCCTACGGCAAGCTGCTCAAGCTGAGCGGCTCGAGCATGGCGACCGGAGTCGTGAGCGGGCTCGTCGCGGCGATGATCGAGGCGCACGACTACGCCGCGCAGCAGCGTTACGAGTCGTCGCTGACCGGACGCCTCAAGAAGCTGGCCTACGTTCCGCCGCCGGCGCTGACGCCGAACGCGATCAAGGCGATGCTGCAGTATTCGGCGACGCCGCTGCGCGACGCGAACGGCATGAAGTACGACGCGCTCACGCAGGGGGCCGGCGAAGTCGACGGTCTCGGCGCGATCGCGCTGGCCTACATGGCCGACACGACGCAGCTGCCCGGCACCGCGTGGATCGGGGCGATTCCGCCGACCACGCAGTTCGGCAGCGACGTCGAGAACTGGTCGCAGCAGATCATCTGGGGCACCCGGGTCGTGACCGGCCCCAGCCTGATCGACGTCAACCAGCTGGCGTGGTCGACCAGCGTGGTGTGGGGCGCCGGCGAGCTCGACAACATCGTCTGGGGAACCATGTCGCAGGAGTCGGACAACATCGTGTGGGGCACCTCGGCGGTGCTCGGCGACGTCGTCTGGGCGGGCAGCGTCATGGAAGGGGACAACATCGTCTGGGGCACGTCGCTGGCGAGCTGGGGTCCGAACATCGTCTGGGGCACGTCGCTGCTCGGCGCGCTCGAAGGCGACAACATCGTGTGGGGCACGTCGCTGTCGACCGAGAGCGACAACATCGTGTGGGGCACGATGACGGAGAGCGACAACATTGTCTGGGGCACCCTCGAATACGACAACATCGTGTGGGGCACCGCGAACAAGATGACAGGTCAGGGCCTGGTTGGGGGTGTCCAGTGATCCGCACGACTGCTTCCGCAATGACGAGCCGGCCGACGCCGGCGCCAACGTGTCCCGAGCAGAGTCGAGGGACGGTAGAGAGCAACTGGCGTACGCAGCTCCCGGTGCTCTGCGCCGAGGGCATCACGCTGCGCGAGCTGCGCGTCTCCGACGCCGCGTCGCTGCACCACCTGCTCACGACCGCTGAAGTGAGCCGCTTCATCTCGCCGCCTCCGACCACCGTCGAAGGCTTCGAGCGCTTCATTGCGTGGACCCATCGCGAGCGGCAGGCCGGCACCTACGTGTGCTTCGCCGTCGTGCCGCAGGGATCGGACACGGCCGTGGGGATCTTCCAGATCCGCGCGCTGGGCCCGACGTTCGAGACGGCGGAGTGGGGCTTCGCCCTCGGGCAGGCGCACTGGGGCTCGGGCATCTTCGCGAAGACCGCGGCGCTGGTCGTCGACTTCGCCATCGACACGCTGCAGGTGCGGCGGCTCGAGGCGCGCTCGGCGGTCGAGAACGGCCGCGGCAACGGGGCGCTGCAGAAGATCGGCGCCATCCGCGAGGCGGTACTGCGCCAGTCGTTCCTCAAGGACGGCCGCTACCACGACCAGGTGCTGTGGTCGATCGTCGCCGACGAGTGGCGCTTCCGCCGCGAGCCGGTCGTCGGCTTCACGCACTGAGACACGGCAGGGGCCCGAACCGGGCCCCTGCTGCTCACGTCACCAGCTTGTTGAGGATCGCGTAATGAATCAGCTCCGCACTCGTGCGGAGCTGAAGTTTTTCCAGGATCCGCGCGCGGTAGGTGCTCACGGTCTTGACGCTGAGCCCGAGCTCGGCGCCAATCTCGGTCACGGTCCGTCCCGCCCCGATCAGCCGCAGCACTTGATACTCCCGATCCGAGAGCTCCGCGTGCGCCGGCGGATCCTCGGTCTGCCGCATCGCTTCCTGCACTTCCGTCGGTACATAGCGCCCGCCGGCCAGCGCGACGCGCGCCGCCTGCACGAGCTCCTGCGGATCGCTGTCCTTGGTGACGTAGCCGATGGCGCCGGCCTGCAGGGCGCGCTGCGCGAACTGATCCGCGGGATGCATGCTGACGACGAGCACCGGCGTGGAGGGAAACTCGCGGTGGATCTTGCGCAGCAGCGACAGCCCGCTGTCCCCCGGCAGCGTGAGATCGAGGAGCACCAGGTGAAACGTGCCGGCGCGCAGCTGCTCCAGCGCCGAGGCGCTGTCCACCGCCTCGCTGATGCGGACCTCGAACATCGCCGCCGCGAGAATGCGGGCGATGCCCTGGCGAACGACCGGATGGTCGTCGACCAGCAGGATGCTACGGCGCACCGTCGCCATCCGGAAGAATGACGAGGACGCGCGTGCCGCTGCGCCGGCCGCGCGAGATGCGCACCTCTCCGCCGAGCGCCAGCGCGCGCTCGCGCATGCCGAGCAGGCCCATCGTCCTGGCGTTGTGCACCTGCGCGTCGGTGATGCCGCGGCCGTTGTCGCGAATCTCCATCAGCGTGACGCCGTCGCGGCGCCCGAGATGGATCCAGACGGTGCCCGCCGCCGCGTGCTTGGAGATGTTGTCGAGCGCCGCGCCGAGGATGCGGTAGAGCGCGGTGACGCGCATGTCGTCGAGCGGGAACGAGCCCGGCCGCGCGCGCACGTGGCAGCGGATCCCGGTGCGCTTGGCAAAGAGCGACGCCTGCCAGCGGATCGCCGGAACGAGCCCGAGGTGATCGAGGATCGGCGGGCGCAGCGACGTCGTGAGCTGGCGCAGTGAGCCGACGCCGATGTCGGTGAGCCCCGCGGCCGCCTGCAGCCGATCGACGACGGGCCGCATCTCCGGCGCCGCACTCTCGCGGAACCGGACGATGGCGGCCGCCAGCTCGAGGCGGATGCTGGAAAACAGCTGTCCCAGCTCGTCGTGCAGCGTGCGCGCCATCTGCCGTCGCTCTTCCTCGCGCGCCGACTCGGCGTGGGCCGCGAACTCGCGCAGCCGCCGCTTGGACTCGATCAGCCCCTCCTCGAGCTCCTTCCGCTTGGTGATGTCGCGGTAGTGCCACATGTGCGTGACGGCGCCGGCGCGATCGACCACGGGCACGTAGTCGCGATCCAGCACGCGGCCGTCAGCGAGCGAGAGCTCGTAGCCGAGCTGCGGCTGGCGCTCGGACTTGAGCCGCGCGGTGAGCTCGCGCGCCGTGCCGACGTCGTCCACCAGCACCGCCCAGAGCGCTTCGCGGAGTTGATCCGCGGAGCAGCCCACCAGCCGCGCCGGCGGCGGCAGGTCGAACATCCGGCAGAACGCCTCGTTGGCGACGGTGATCCGGCCGTCCTCGCTTTCGGCGAGCACGCCGTCCTGGATGTTGGCGATGATCGCCTGCAGCAGCGCGGCATGGCGATCGCGCTCCGACTCGAGCTCCTTCTGCCGTGTGACGTCGCGCAGCACGCCTTCGATGGCGACGACGCGGCCCGACTCGTCGCGGATCGGGACGCGCAGCACCTCGGTCCACACGACGCCGGCATCGCGCCGCCAGCGCAGGAAGGTGCGCTCGCTGCGTTCCGTGGGATCGGCGAAGAGCGCTTCGAGCAGCGGCCGATCTTCTTCGACGACCAGCTCGAGGGCGATGTCGGGGTCGCGATAGAACGCCTCGGGCGGACGTCCGAGCATGGACTCGACGGCGGGGCCGATGTACTCGTACGCGCGAGCGGGCAGCAGGCGGAAGCGATAGACGACCTCGTCCGATCGCAGCTCTTCTGCGGTCTGCTGGAGCGCATCCAGACAGGGGATCTTCGGCAGACGGCGTGGCAAGTCGTCATTCTCCCGCGCGTGCCACGATTTTGTCGCAAAATTTTGACTTGTAAGACTAACACCTACAAAACGCGGGCAGATGCGGAACCGCGGCTGTAAGACAAAGCCCGATAGTCAGGCAGCGCGGCCGTCGATACGATGAGCGATCGGAACGATCTTCCCGTCCATGCCGCCCGTCGATCCCATTCTTGTCGTCATCGAGGACGAGCCGGGTATGCTCGCGCTCGTCGATCGCGCGGTCCAGTCCGCCGGCTTCAGGACCATCATGCACACGAGCGCGCGCGAAGCGCTCGACTGCCTGCCGTCCGAGCCGGCCGACGTCGCGCTCGTCGATCTGCAGATGTCCGAGCTCGGCGGCCTCGACGTGCTGCGCGAGATCCACGAGGCACAGCCGCAGTGCGGAGTGATCCTCATGGCGGCGGCGGGCTCCCTCGATACCGCGATCGACGCGGTGAAGCTCGGCGCGCTCGACTATCTCACGCGTCCGATCGACGTCGAGCGGCTGCAGCAGCTGCTCGCCGGCGCGCGTGAAGACGCACGGCGGCGCGCGGAGCTGCTGGCGACGGAGAACGCCACGGCGCATCGCATGGAGCTGTGCGGCATCATCGGCCGCAGCGCCGTGATGCAGCAGTTGTTCGGGCTGGTCCGCCGCATCGCGCCGCACGCGCGCACCGCGTTGATCACGGGTGAAGCGGGTGCGGGCAAGCGCGGCGTCGCCGGCGCGATTCACGCGCTCGGTCGCCGGCGCAACGGGCGCTTCGTCGCGTTCGATTGTTCGGCCGGCCTCGAGATGCCGCTCGAGAGCGCGCTCTTCGGCCACGCCCGCGGCGCGCTCGACCGCGAGGCAGGGTTGTTCGAGACGATGGACGGCGGCACCCTGTTTCTCGAGGAAGTCGGCGATCTGCCGCCGGAGTCCCAGACCAGGCTGATGCGCGTGCTCGAGTCGGGCGAGACGCATCGCATCGGCTCGCTGCTCCGGCAGAAGGTGGACGTGGCCGTCGTGGCGGCGAGCTCGCGCGATCTGCGGGTCGACGTGCAGGCGGGACGGTTCAGGAGCGATCTCTACCAGCGGCTCAACGTCGTCCACCTGCACGTCCCGCCGCTGCGCGAGCGGCGCGAGGACATTCCCTACCTGACCGCGGCGTTCGTGCAGGAGTTCGCGGCGCGCTTCGGCAAGGCGCTGGCGGAGGTCAGTCCGGGCGCCGAGCGCATCCTGATGACCGGGCAATGGCGCGGCAACGTGGGTGAGCTGCGCAGCGTCCTGGAGCGCGCCTGCACGCTGGCGGAGGGGCGCGTGCTGACCGAGCGGGACGTCGAGGCGGCGATGCCCGCCGTCCGCGAGGTGTGGTCGCCGGCGCCGCCCGCGGCGTCCGCGGCGCTGCTGGGCCTCGACGCCCTGGAGCGCGAGCACATCGTCCGCGTCCTGGGGGAGGTGCGCGGCAACAAGCGCGTCGCCGCGCAGCGTCTCGGCATCAGCCGCCGCACCCTCTACCGCCGCCTCGAACGCCACGGCCTGATGCGCTGAGTTGGGGGTCAGGTCTGCAAAACGACGCTTCCCGGTGCCAGGCCTGCGGCGTGCCCCGGGGTCAGGTCTGCAAAACGACGCTTCACGGTGCCAGGTCTCCGATTGAAACCGGGGGTCAGACCCCGCAAAGCGTCGTTTTGCAGACCTGACCCCCAGCTAGGCCTGGCCCCCGGCTACTCCACGCGGAGGGTGGCGAGGACGTCGAGGCGGAGGATGCGGCGGGCAGGGACGTAGGCGGCGACGGCGGCGGACGCCAGCAGGATCGCGATGACGAGGCCGAACGTGAGCGGATCGCGCGGGCCGATGCCGTACAGCATGCTGCGCAGGGCCGGCGCGGCGACGGCGGCGACCAGGCTGCCCGCGGCGACGCCGATCAGCGCCATGACGAGGGCGCGGCGCACCGTCAGCGCAACGATCGAGCGGCCGCTCGCGCCCAGGGCCAGCCGCACGCCCAGCTCCCGCGCCGACTGCGCGACGATCTGCGCGATCACGCCGTAGACCCCGATCAGCGTGAGCAGGACGGCCGCCGTGGCGAAAACCCCCAGCAGCAGCGTGTTCTGACGCTGCGGGCGCGTCGATCCCGCGGCGAGGTCCGCCAGCGTGCGCACGTTCGACAACGCCAGCTCGGGATCGATGTCGGCCACGGCGCGCCGCAGGACCGCGGCCACAGACGCCGGATCGCCGCCGCTGCGAGCGACGATCGTGAGCGCCGTGCTGGCGAGCTGCGTTTCCGGCAGGTAGGCGTGCGGCTCGGCGGGACGATCCAGCGACGTCTGGTGCACCGCGCCGACCACGCCGACGACTTCGCGCCACACGGCGCGATTCATCGAGAGCTGAATCCGGCGCCCCACCGGATCCTCCTGACCAAAGAGCCGGCGTGCCAGCTCCTCGTCGATCACGGCGACCGGCACGGAGTCGGCGCGATCGGCGGCGCTGAAGGCGCGTCCCGCGCGTTGCGCGATGCCCATCGCCGCGAAATAGCCTGGCGTCGCCCACCGGACGTAGGCGCGTTCCGGATCGGTTCGCCGATCCTGCGTCACCCCGAAGCGCAGCAACCCCTCCTGCCCCGACAGCGGCAACGGTCCTCCCGCGCCCGCCGCCTGCATGTCCGGCATCGCGCGCAGGCGATCCAGCGCGCGATCGAAGAAGGCGGCGCGCGTATCGGGCTTGTAGCGGCGCGCCGGCAGCGACACGTCGGCAAGCAGCGTGCGATCGGCAGCGAATCCGGCTGGAACCGAGGTCAGCCGTTCGAGGCTCCGCGCCAGGAGCAACGCGCCGCAGGCAAGCGCCGTCGCGACGGCGATCTGCGTGACGACGATCGCCTGCCGCACGCGGACGTGGCCCCGCGTGGTGCGGCTGCCGCCGCCGAGCGCTTCGCTCCCCGGCTGGCGCGAAGCCCGCCACGCGGGAAACAGCCCGGAGACGATCGCGCAGATCACGGTGATCGCGGCCGCGCCGGCGAGCACACGGCCGTCCATCGACACGCGATCGAGAAACGGCACGTCCACCGTCAGCGACGCGCGCAGGACGCCGATGCCCCACGCCGCCGCGAGCACGGCGGCGGCGCCCCCGAGGACGGCGATCAGCATGGCTTCGACGAACTGCTGCCGCAGCAGCCTGGACGCCGAAGCGCCGACGGCCGCGCGGATCGCCAGCTCGCGCGTGCGGGCCGCACCCCGCGCCAGCATCAGCCCGGAGACGTTGGCGCACGCAATCAACAGCATCGCCAGTGACGCCGCCAACAGCACGAGCAGCGGACGGCGGACGTCGCCGACCACGGCGTCGGTGAGCGAGGCGACGGTGACACCATAGCCGCGGTTGGTGTCGGGAAACGCCGACTCGAGCCGCCGCGCGATCGGGCGCAACTCGGCAGCGGCCGCGTCGAGCGTCACGCCCGGCGCCAGGCGGCCCACGGCGGCGAGAAAGCGTGCCGATCGCGTCTGGCTGCGCCACTTGTCCGGCAGCGGCAGCCACAACCGCGCGTCGCGGGACGGAAACGCGAAGGCGTCGGGCATCACGCCGACGACGCCGCGCGGGATGCCGTCGATGACGATCGTGCGCCCCTCAATCATCGGCACGCCGCCAAATCGTGATCGCCAGAGGCGCTCGCCCAGCACCACCACCGGCTGGCCCTCGCCGACGGTCTCGGCCGGCGCAAACCAGCGGCCGATCATCGGCGAGACGCCGAGCGTCGCGGTGAGGTTCGCCGTGGCCTGCGCCGCCGGCAGTTGCACCGGCTCGCCGGCGGACGTCAGCGTCACATCGGTATCGGTATAGGCTGCGAGGCTTTCGAAGCTGCGGCTCTGCTCGCGCCAGTCGAAGAAATCGGCGGGCGCGATAGCGCCGCGCGGGATGCCGCGCGGGTTCGCCGACCAGATGCGAAGCAGGCGTGACGACTCGGCATACGGCAGCGGCCGCAGCAGGACGCGATCGACGAGGCTGAAGATGCACGTGTTCGCGCCGATCCCCAGCGCGAGCGTCAGCACCGAGGCGATGGTGAAGGTCTTCTGGCGAACAAGGAGGCGGACCCCGAATCGTGCGTCCTGCGCCGCGTCGGCGGCGGCGCGCGCCAGGCGACGCGTCCGCATCACGAGCGCCGGCGCGATCGAGCCGGCCACTTGCCGGACGTACCAGCCGGTGGACCCGCGGCGGCGATCGAACTCGGCATCGAGGTCGGCCACGATCGTCTCGCGGACGTCGCCGGGCAGGACGCCGCGCAGGATGAGCCGCGCCAGCCGCCTCATGACGTCTTCCCGCCGCGGCGGAGCCGCAGGCCGCTCCACAGCCGATCGCGCAGCGCGGCGGTCTCTTCCACCGCCGTTTTGCCGGCGGGCGTGATGCCAAAGAACCGGCGCGCGCGCGGATCGCGGTTCGTCCCCTGCGGCGGTTCGACGCGCCGGATGTAGTGCTTGTCTTCCAGCCGCTCCAGGACGGCGTAGACCGCGCCGATGGCGACGCTCCGGCCGGACCGATCCTCGATTTCCTGCCGGATGCGCATGCCGTAGGCCTCGGGCTCGCAGCGCGCCACGGCGAGAAGGACGATTTCTTCGAGGTCGCCGAGATAGCCGCGGGGAGACATGGTGTTTTTCTACTATAACGAAAAACGCCCGTCAAGAGTTCCCGTCTTCGCCGCTCGACGGCTTCTCCGGAACAAGCCATGAACTTTGATTGACATTTATCCGTAACGGATATATCTGTTGTCGATAAATTACATGACTGCTGCCGTCCTGCACATCCTCCTCTCCCTCGCCGGCGACGACCGCCATGGCCTCGGCATCGCCGCCGACGTCAAGGCCTTCACCAACGGCCGGCTGTCCCTCGGGCCGGGCACCCTCTACGGCACCATCAAGCGGTTGCTCGAGGCGGGGCTGATCGAGGATCTCGGTTCCCCCTCCGGCGACGAGGACGACCCGCGCCGCCGCTACTACCGCATCACGGCGAGGGGGCGCCGCGCGCTCGAGGCCGAGACGGAAGGCCTCGCGTCGGTGCTCGGCGTGGCGCGCCGGCGGCTGAAGACGTCATGAGCGCGCACGAGATTCGCGGGATGCGCCTGTACCGGCAGCTTCTCCGCCTGTATCCCTCGGCGTTCCGGCGCCGGTTCGAGACGGAAATGACGGCGATGTTCGCGGAGGCGTCCGCGACCGCAGGCACGTCATCGAGCGCTCGCCTCGCGCTGTGGCGGACCGTGCTATCGGATCTGGTGCGCTCGGCGTGGCGCGAGCGCTTTCCCGAGAGGATCGGCGGGATGGGCGAGCTCGCCTACGACGCCAGGCAGGCGTGGCGCAGCGTCACGCGCGCGCCGCTCCTCGGCGCGTTCGTCGTGCTGTTGATGGCGCTCAGCATCGGCAGCACCACCGCCATCTTCAGCATCGTCAACGCGGTGCTGCTGCGCCCGCTTCCGTTCGCCGATCCCGATCGCCTGGTCATGATCTGGGAGCGCCGCGGCGCGGAGGTCGCGCGCAACCCCGTTGGCGGGCACGAGTATCCGGAGTGGCAGGCGCGCAGTGGATCGTTCGCCGAGATGGGCGCCGTCGCCTTCGATCGCGAATACAACCTGACCGGGACCGGCGAACCGTTGACGCTGGTGTCGCCGCGTGTGACGTCCGGGTTCCTTCGCGTCATGGGGGTTACGCCGCAGCTCGGGCGCATCTTCACGCCCGACGAAGATCAGCCGGGCCGCGGCCGCGTGGCGATGATCAGCGATGCGCTGTGGCGCGGCCGGTTCAACGCCGACCCGGCGATCGTGAATCGGACGATTCTGCTGAGCGGCGAGCCATTCTCGGTCGTCGGTGTCATGCCGCCCGACTTCCAGTTTCCTCCCGGCCCGGGCGGCACACGGCCGGACGTCTGGACGCCGATTGCCGAGCCGATCCATCTCTATCGCGGTCGTCACTATCTCTTCGTGGTGGCGCGCCTGAAGCCGGGTCTCACCATCGAGGCCGCGCAGAGCGAGATGGACGCGATTGCCGCGGGCATCGCGACGGAACTGCCGTCGGTGAGCAAGGGACATGGCGCCAGCGTGCGGCCGCTGCACGGCGAGCTGGTGCTGGACGTCCGCCCCGCGCTGCTCGTCCTGTTTGCCGCCGTCGTGCTGGTGCTGCTGATCGGCTGCTGCAACGTCGCGAACCTGCTGCTGGCGCGGGCGGCGGCGCGGCAGCAGGAGATGGCGGTGCGCGTCGCGCTCGGCGCGGGACGGCTGCGCCTCGCACGGCAGCTGCTGGCGGAGGGCGGCGTGTTCGCGATCTGCGGCGGCACTGGCGGTGCGCTGCTGGCCGCCTGGTTGATCGCGGTCGCAACATCGATCGCGCCAGGCGATGTGCCGCGGCTGCAGACCGCGCATCTCGACGGCGCGTCACTCGCGTTCGCCGCGACCGTGAGCATCCTCACGGCGCTGCTCTTCGGGTTGGTGCCGCTCGCGCAGCTGGCGCGCGTGCAGGTTGCGGAACGTCTCAAGCACGGATCGAAAGGGTCGGTGCGGCCGGTGCGGCAGCCGCTCCGCCGGGCGCTGGTGATCGTCGAAGTGGCGCTCACGCTGATCGTCGCGGTCAGCGCCGGGCTCCTGCTCCAGAGCTTCAACCGGCTGCTGCACGTGGATCCCGGGTTCAACGCCGGCGGCGTCACCGCCGTCGATCTCTCTCTGCCGTCGACGCGATATCGCGCCGCGGCCAGCCAGAGCCGGTTCGTCGAGGATGCGCTCGCGCGAATCGAAGGGCTGCCCGGCGTGACCGCGGCAGCGGCCACCAACTTCGTTCCGCAGGGGAGCGGCTACTCCGGCATCCCGATCGGCATCGAGGGACGGCCGATTGCAGAACCGGGCGAGGAAGCGATGGCCGGCTACCGCGTGGTCACCCCGCAATACTTCGAGGCGCTCGGCATTCCGATTCTCGCCGGGCGCGGCTTCACGCCGCAGGATGCGCGGGTCGCGGTCCCGCTGATCCGCTGGTTCGCGCAGCAGCCGCAGCCGACGGGGTTCGACGTGCCGCAGGCGCCGCCTGTCGCCGTGGTCAACCAGACGATGGCGCGGCAGTACTGGCCTGGCGTGGATCCCGTCGGCCGGCGGTTCACCGCGCTGTTCAGTCCCGCCATCACCGTCATCGGCGTCGTCAAGGACAGCCGCAATCGGGCGCTCGCGGAGAGGCCAGAACCCGAGTTTTACCTGAGCCTCGGCCAGGAGCCGCAGTCGAAAGTCACGCTGCTCGTCCGCGCGCGCGAGAGCGGCGGAGCGCTGCCGGCAGGGCTGCGCGCGTCGATCTGGGCGATCGATCGCGACCTCCCGGTCTCGAACGTGCGGACGCTGGAAGACATCGTCAACGGCAACCTCTCGCTGTTCCGAGGCCTCACGTCGCTCGTGAGCGGATTCGCGGTGATCGCGCTCGTCCTCACGACGCTCGGCATCTACGCGGTCATCTCCTACACGACCGCGCAGCGGACCTACGAGATTGGCGTGCGGCTGGCACTCGGGGCGCAGCGGCGCGACATCCGGCACATGGTGGTGGTGAACGGGATCGGGCTGACGCTCGCTGGGATTGCCGCCGGTATTGGCGGAGCCTACGCGCTCGCGCGCTACGCGTCGCAGCTGCTCTACGAGGTGCAGCCGTCGGACCCGTTCACATACGCCGCGCTCTCGACGGTGGTCCTCGCCATCGCGATGGTGGCGACCTGGCTGCCGGCGCGCCGCGCGCAGCGCGTCGATCCGGTGACGGTGCTCAGAAACGAGTGAGGTCGCGCTCGAAGAGATGGACGTTCTGCCCGTACCACGCGGGCAGATCCAGGGCTGCCACGTCGCGGCGGAAGGCGTCGTCATCCCGAGCGAGCCGCATGCCGCGCGCGGCCAGCCGTTGGATCCAGTACGATGCGGGCCGTTCGTTGACGTGCAGCCGTCCGCCCTGGCCGGGATGCGCCGCCGAAAACACCAGGCGCCGCGGCGCCGAGACGATCGTCACAAGCTTGCCGGCATGCCATGACGGCAGGTGCTCGGCGACCTCGAGGCAGATCGCGAGATCGAACGATCGCAGGGCGGCGGCAAGCGTCGCGGCCCGCGATGGCGGCAGCGCCAGGATGTCGAGGCGTTCGACGGACAAATCCCGGCGCGCCGCCCGCGCCAGCGCCGCTGGCGAGTCGTCGTACCCTTTCAGTCGTAACGCCGGATCGATGTGCGCAAGCGCTGCCAGCGCCAGGCCCTGTCCGCAGCCGACGTCGACGATCGAGCGCGCGCGCGTATGCGCGAGGACGGCGCGCGCGAAGTTGTCCCAGTCGCCGACGTCGTGGAAGTCCCAGAAGTCGTCGGGATACGCGTCCGCCGTCTGCGCCCGTGAGCGCCAGCGGTGCGCATAGAGCTCGGCCAGCGCAATCGCGTTCCTGCCGCGCGCGTAATGGGTGGGAAACGAGTCGCGCAGGCGATCGAGCGCACGACGCACCACCGAGCGCTGTCCGGTCCGGCTCACCTGTCCGCGGACGTCGTCACCGGGCGCTGCGGCTTCGGCAGCGCTTTGCGCGGCAGCTTCTCGTCACGCATCGCCGCGTCGTAGGCGAACACCGCCGCCACCGTCGCCTGCTGGAGCAGCTCGTCGCGCTGGACGCGATCGTAGACGTCCATGTTGGAGTGGTGGGTCCGCGCGTTGTACTCGAGACGGTCCTGCACGAACTGGAAGCCGGGCAGGCCGACGGCGTCGAACGACGAGTGGTCGGTCGAGGCGACGCTTCGCGGGCCGAGGATGGTGACGCCGAGGTCCTTCAGCGGCGCGATCCACTGCTCGAAGATCGGCCGGGCCGCAAGATTGGTCTGCATCCAGATGCCGCGGATCCTGCCGG
>Ga0070689_100002269_pt1 | contig 12494 bp, 10 predicted proteins | sample KBSS23HmetaG_FD_64669 | JGI IMG/M metagenome (GOLD analysis project Ga0070689, IMG submission 64669) | Switchgrass rhizosphere microbial communities from Kellogg Biological Station, Michigan, USA - KBS S2-3H metaG | ecosystem: Host-associated > Plants > Roots > Rhizosphere ...
GCCCGGCAGCTTGCCATTCTCGACGCGTTCGGCGGCTCGGATCCAGTGCGGGAGCATTTCACCGATTTGGTTCGCCGTGGCCGCGCGTTGGACGCGGAAAAAGCCTCCTTGATTGTGGACGAAAAAACTTACGCGCAGCAGCTCGACCTGCTTCGCCATCAAGTCGGCGAGATTGCCGCCGCCAAACTTTCTCCGGACGAAGAAGCGGCTCTCGAACGGGAACACTTGCTGGCCGTCAACGCCGCCCGGCTGCTGGAACTCGCCCAGAACGCGTTGCGCCAATTGAGTGAAGACGAACATTCGCTCACGGCCCAGGCGGGTGTGGTGGGCCGCGCGCTGCTGGAATTGAAAAGGCTCGACCCCGACGCCGTTTGCCTGCTCTCGCTGCACGAGCAGGCGCTCTCCTTTCTCCGGGACCTCCAGAGCGACCTGTCGCACTACGCCGACAAGCTCGACACCGATCCGGCCCGGTTGCAATTGCTCGAAGACCGGCTCAATCTGATTCAGTCGCTCAAGCGCAAATACGGCGCCAGCGCGGCGGAGGTCATCGAATTCGGCGAACAGGCGCGGCAGAAACTTCAAGCTCTCGAACAGCGCGATGCCGACCTGGAACGACTCCAGGCCGAACTCGGGAAAATCAACGCCGATCTCAAGCGTGTTGGCGGAGAACTCTCCGCGCAACGCCGGCGGGTCATCCCGAAACTCTCCCAGGCTGTCGCCCGGGAACTTGCCGGCCTCGGCTTCAATCAATGTCGATTCGACGTCGCTCTCGCGACCGATTCCGAAATTTCAAACCTCAATTCGCAACCCCCCGCGTCCGGCTTCGACCAGGTCGAATTCCAGTTCGCGCCCAATCCCGGCGAGCCAGCGCGCCCGCTCCGCGCCATCGCCTCGTCCGGCGAAATGGCGCGTGTCATGTTGGCGTTGAAAACGGTCCTTGCCGCGCAGGACAATGTTCCGGTGCTGATTTTTGACGAAGTGGACGCCAACGTCGGAGGTGAAACCGCGCATGCCGTCGGCGAAAAAATGCGTCAACTGGGGAAACACCGACAAGTCCTCTGCATCACCCACCTTGCGCCCGTCGCCGCCTGCGCCGCGACACACCACTTGGTGAGCAAGGAAACGAAGCTGCTCCGCACCGTCACGACCATCCGGCAGCTCGATAACCAGGAGCGCGTCACCGAACTGGCCCGGATGCTGGGCGGCAAATCGGATGTCGCGCGCAAACATGCCGAGGCGCTGCTCAAAATGTAGGGCAGGCGTCCCGCCTGCCACCTGGAGTTTGGACATTCCGGCAGACTCTATCGGCAAGTCGACAAAGCCGGAACGAGTGTGGTTCTGTCTGGAAGCCGGTCAGAGTAGGACAAACCGTTCGCGGTAAAGTTTGCGGTAAAGTTCAACCACGTAAATTGTCCAAACTCCTCGGAGGAGGTCAGGCGTCCCGCCTGCCCCAACTGCCGATTTGAAACAATTTCTACCGTTACCGTTTGAACAGCGTCGCGCCTTTGATCTTCAGGCCGGGAAAATGGGGTGATGTGAAAGTGTCTTTCTCCGAATACGTCGCCGCCGGCCGCTCTGCGTCTTTCTGGAGAAAATAAACATGAACGAGCTTCGCGTCGGGATCAATAATCCAGAGTTCTTTCACTCCCGATCGGGCAAATACGCGGCGTTTTGGTTTCTTGTCCAGTTCAGCCGTCTTCGGTGAAAGGATTTCCACGAGAAAATCCGGCGCCCCTTCCGCCCCCGCATAAGTGAGGACCGCCCGGTTTTTCTTCGAGACAAACACAAGGTCCGGTTGGTGCACGTTGATCTCATCGAAGTAAACATCGAACGGAGCGGTGTAGAGTTTGCCGATGGGATGTTTTTCAAGATACTTGGCAAGCATCAGAAATATGTTTCCTGAAATATCCTGATGATAACGGTTCGGCGCTGGAGCCATAAACAAGTCCCCCTCGATGAGTTGATAGCGCGGGCCGGCGTCCGGCAGCAAGCGATAATCCTCAACCGTCAACGGCTCCATCGCGACAGCTTTCATGGCGGCAAACTAGGATCGCCCGAGAATCACGTCAAGCAACGGCCTAACCGTTAATAGCCTTAAAAAAGTAGCCGCCGACGTGAGGAGGCGGAAAAAACACGCGATTTTGCCTTGGAAATCCGCCTCGTTACCTCGGCAGCTACGACCTTCTTAAACAGACTGCTAAAGCTCGTCCTCGCGTTCCCCATAAAACAATTGGTGCGCCCGGTCGTAATCCTCCTCCGGAACCAACACATTGGCCAAACGATTCAGGTCACCGTCGTCGATTTGAGTGGGGTCAACGAACTCCTGCGTTGCTTGGACGCCGTGCTTTTCCAGCATGGTCACGAGCATTTCCGTATTGATGACGGGGCCGGTGTAGAAAAGTTTCACGGAAAAACGGTAATGTAAGTCTGCAAATTACGGGATCAGAAGACGATTAGTCTCCTGCGGTTGCTGTCTCAGTTGTTCCTGAAAGCTCTTTTCTGAAGCGTACACAACACTTCCGTCCCCAAGAACGACATTGCCCGTGCCGCGGTGGAGCCGAGGCGAGAAACCGAGAGCGGAATTCGTCCGTATGACTAACAGACCCGGGTTCATTGGTGTGCCATCCAAAGTAAGATTGCGGTCGCCAGTCAGCAGGATTTCAGTTGCGTCTACAGTGGCATCAAGGTTGATAAAGTAGGAGATATTTGCGTCTTTGAGGTTACTTAAGAGTTCTGCCGGTCTGCGGCTGTCCGCAGGGCAAAGGAGTGTCTTCGGTGTTTTTACGGTGTCGGTGTTCGATATTGTAAGGAAGTGTTTGAATACCTCGCCTGGTCGGACGAATTCTTGTGCGCCGCCGCGTTCTGCGGAAAGCTGGGCCGGATATGCATTGCTGTGATCGTTGGCAAATAGCCGAAGACCAATAGCGACCAGCTTGATATTGTTCAGACATTGGACTCGCTTGGTCTTGTATCTAGCCAGTGCCAGAGCGGGTAGGATCAACCCCACCAGTAAAACGACAACTACGAGAACCACGATCAGCTCGATCATTTTGAAACCGCGTTCTCCACTTCGCCGTCGGTTGAATTCCATGCCTGAATGAATAGCGGATTTCACTCCGATTGTCCGCTGGATTCGCCTCGGTCACGTCTGGCCAAGTGAGGTGTGATACTAGGGACGGCTCGCTGCGCCGGTATCTGTTTAGCGTGGTGGAACTCGTCGCGCTGCGACGAGTAGCGCCGCGTCCAGCGGCGCAAGCACCGCCTGCAAACCGATCGATGCTGCAAGCCGTTCCGCCGCTGCACGCGGCGGGGTTGTCGCAGCGCGACAACCGCTACCTTAACAGATACCTGCGCCGTCCGGGGCGGCGGCTGAAGCCACCGCGATCCCGTTCCAGGCTCAGCTCTTCCTTTGAGCTTGCCGGCGGCCAGGGCAGCAGTTTTTTGCTGAAACTTTTCTCCGCGCGGGATGTCCAATACTGCTGTGACCCGATCAGACCTCAATTGTCTGATGTTCGCAGCACTGTTCGTGCGCGCCGCCGGGTATGCAGGCGCTGCCGAGGGCACGACGCCACAACCCGGCTTAACCCGCGAGGGTACCGAGTTCTTCGAGAAGAAAATCCGGCCCGTTCTGACCGAGAAGTGTTACAAGTGCCACAGTGCCGGCGCGGAAAAGATCAAAGGCGGCTTGTTGCTGGATTCCCGGGCCGGCTGGATGAAGGGCGGCGAATCCGGACCGGTCATCGTCCCCGGCAACCCGGAGAAGAGCCGGCTGATCCATGCGGTGCGCCACACCGACAGCAGCCTGCAGATGCCGCCCAAGGAAATCCTGCCTGCACCGCAAATCGTCGATTTGGAAACCTGGATCCGAATGGGCGCCCCTGATCCGCGAGGTGCCTCCATTCCAAGCGCAGACGTCCACACTCCGCGTTTGAAGCACTGGGCCTTTCTCCCGCTGCGCGACTCCCCGCCTCCCAAAGTCAGAGAGAAAAAATGGCCGCGCAGTCCGGTGGACAACTTCATCCTCGCCGCGCTGGAGAAACAGAAGTTGAAACCCGCTGCGCCGGCGGACAAACGCACCTTGATTCGCCGCGCCACGTTCGATCTGACTGGCCTGCCGCCCGCCCCCGGAGAAATCGAGACTTTCCTGGCGGACGATTCCGCCGAGGCATTTGCCAAAGTTGTGGATCGACTGCTGGCGACGCCGCAGTTTGGCGAACGCTGGGGCCGTCACTGGCTCGACGTGGCGCGCTATGCCGACTCCAACGGTCTGGAAAGCAATCTGCCCTATGACAACGCGTGGCGCTATCGCGATTACGTCGTGCGCGCCTTCAATGCGGACAAGCCCTTCAACCAATTCATTCGCGAACAGCTCGCCGGGGACTTGCTTCCCGGTGACAGTGACGAGCAACGTTACGAACAACTCGTCGCGACGGGGTTTCTCATGCTGGGACCGAAGCTTTTGTTCGAACCGCGCACGAACAAGTTGGAGATGGACATCGTTGACGAGCAAATCGACGTCACGACACGCGCCTTTCTCGGTCTGACCGTGAGTTGCGCCCGCTGCCACGACCACAAGTTCGACCCGATCCCGACGCGTGATTATTACGCGATCGCCGGGATCTTCACCAGCACGGCTACCCTGGCCCGTGATTCGCAGCCGATGCGGGGTCCGCCGCGTTGGCGCGAGCGCCCTCTCGCCTCCGCGGAGAAAGCGAAAGCGGTGGAAGATCACGCCGCGGCGGTCGCCCGGCTGGAAGCCACCCTGCAAGCGGTGGGTGAAAAGAAAAAGGCCATCCCCGGCGGTATCAGCTCGTCCGATCTGGACGGAATCATCGTCGATAATATGTCGGCGCAGCTCACCGGCTCGTGGAAGGAATCCCTCTATGCCACGAACTTTATCGACAAAAATTATTTTCAGGATGGCAACACGGGCAAAGGGAAGAAGTCCGCCCGCTTCGTGCCGGACCTGGCACGGGCCGGCCTCTACGAAGTGCAATTCGCCTATGTGCCGCGCGGCAACCGGGCAAGAAACGTCCCGGCCATCGTCCACGCCGCCCGCGAAACGCGCACCGTGTTGATCGACCAAACCGAGCCTCCGCCGATCGACAACCTCTTCGTGTCGCTGGGCGCGTTCGAATTCGCCGCCGGCACCAATGGCGCCGTGGAGATTTCCAATCAAGGCACCGAAGGATTCGTCACCATTGATGCCGTGCGATTTCTGCCGGCAGGCGCGGAGATGGCGATGAAGACCCCGCAGATGCCCAAGTCAAAACCGACCGGGACGGCGATGATGGATCGCTCCGCCAATCAACTGCTGGACGATCTGGGTGAACTGCGCGCCAAGGCGCCCCCGCCGGTGCCCATGGCGATGGCCATCCAGGACGGAGTTGTTCGTGATTGCCGAATCAATCTGCGCGGCGATCCAGAAAATCCAGGAGCGGTAGTCCCGCGCGGTTTTTTGTCCGTCCTGGACAAGACCGTGCCGGCGCCCTCGTCGCTTTCCAGCGAAACGAGCGGCCGGGTCGAACTGGCCGGCTGGATTGCCAGCGATCGCAACCCGCTCACGCCCCGTGTCGCGGTTAATCGTATTTGGCACCATCTCTTCGGCGGGCGGCTCGTCGAGTCGGTGGACAACTTTGGCGCCCTGGGTGAGAGACCGACGCACCCCGAACTGCTCGACTTCCTCGCGCTGCGATTCGTGGAACAAGAATGGTCATTCAAGAAATGCATTCGTGCGCTCATGCTTTCCAGCACATACCAGATGAGCAGCGAGTTGGATCCCATCGCCTGCGTCAAAGACCCGGAGAACCAATGGATGTGGCGGATGAATCGGCGGCGGTTGGATGCCGAGGCCATCCGTGACTCGGTGCTGATGCTGAGCGGCCAGTTGGATTGGGCGATGGGCGGTTCACTCAGCCCAACGAATGACGCGCCTCTGCGCACGGTGGAGATGGCCGGCAATGCCCCCGTGACGAGCACCCGGCGCAGCCTGTATCTGCCGGTCATTCGCAACGACACGCCGGACCTGTTTCAGGTCTTTGACTTCGCTGACCCGTACAGCATCACCGGCAAACGCTACACCACGACCGCTCCAACGCAGGCGTTGTTCATGCTGAACAGCCCCTTTATGCTTGAGCAGTCGCGCCGGTGGGCGGAGGCGCTGTTGGCGATGGCCGCGACGGACGATGCGCGTCGTGTGGCGTCGGCTTACGCACAAGCCTTCGGCCGCCCGGCTACGGCTGACGAGTCTGAGCGGGCGCTGCGGTTCGTGGCCGAATACCAGGCCGCTCTGGAGAACAAGGAACCAGAAAAGCGCCGGCTCCTGGCCTGGCAAAGTTTCTGTCACGCGCTGCTGGCTTCGACGGAATTGCGGTTTATCGACTGACTGCCTTTATGGATCCTCACTTTTTCTCTCCTCTGACTCGCCGCGACATGCTGCGCCGCTGCTCTTGTGGCTTTGGGTATCTGGCACTGACGAGTTTGCTGGCGGAGACAGCCCGCCTCGCGGCCGCGGTGGACAACAATCCTCTGGCGCCGCGATCAACTCATTTTCCGCCGCGCGCCAGGCGCGTGATTTTCCTGTTCATGCCCGGCGGCCCATCGCAAGTGGACACCTTCGATCCCAAACCGCTGCTCGCGCGCGACCAGGGCAAGGCTTTGCCAACGCCTGCGACCGAAGGCGTCACGCAGGAACCGCGCAAACTGCTGCCGTCCCCGTGGGAGTTCAAGAAATACGGAGAGAGTGGGATCGAGATCAGCAGCCTGTTCCCGCAGGTGGCCAAATTTGCGGATGAGCTCTGTGTCATCCGCAGTCTGCATACCAATGGGCAGGCGCACGGGCAGGCGATCATGAAGTTGCACACCGGCTCGGAAAACCAGGTCCGGCCCAGTATGGGTTCGTGGATCCTTTACGGGCTGGGCACCGAGAACCAGAACCTGCCGGGCTTTATCACCATTAGCCCGCCCACAGCCATCGTCGGCCCTCAAGCTTTTGGCTCGGCGTTTTTGCCGGCGGTTTACCAGGGCACGGCCATCGGGCGCGAAAACACACCGCTGAGCCAGGCGCAAATCCGGCACATCCGCAATCCCGAGACCCCGCTCGATCTGCAGCAGCGACAGTTGGAGTTCATCCAGACGCTCAACCGCGAGCATTTGAGACGAGCCAAGGCGGACGCGCAGTTGGAAGGTGTCATCGAGTCGTACGAACTGGCCTTTCGCATGCAAACCGAAGCGCCGAAGCTGACGGACATCTCCGGCGAATCCAAAGCCACCCTCGATCTCTACGGCATCGACCAGACCCCGACCGACAATTTCGGGCGTCAATGCCTTCTGGCGCGGCGCTTTGCCGAACGCGGCGTGCGCTTCATTCAGGTGAGTCACGCCTTCAAGTGGGACCAGCATATTAATCTGAGACGCGACCACGAACGCAACGCGCTCGAAGTGGACAAGCCTATCGCTGCGCTGCTCAAGGATCTTAAGGCGCGCGGCCTGTTGGAAGACACGCTGGTGTTCTGGGGCGGAGAGTTTGGACGCACGCCGACGGCCCAAGGCACGGATGGGCGCGATCACAATCCCGACGGATTTACGATGTGGCTGGCGGGCGGCGGGGCGAGGAGCGGATGCGTGCACGGCGCCACCGATGATTATGGCTTTCGCGCGGTGGAGGACAAGGTGCACATACACGACCTGCACGCTACGATTCTCCATCTGCTCGGCCTGGACCACAAACGGTTGACCTTCCGAAACGCCGGGCGCGACTTTCGCTTGACTGACGTGGCCGGGAATGTGGTGAAGGCGATCCTGGCGTAGCTGAGCGCTGCGTTCCGCGTCTCCGGAGAAGCGGCTTCCAGCCGTCCGTTGCGCCAACTCTGCGCACAAACTCGGGGAACGCCCGGAAGCTGCGCCTAACGCGGAGGATCCGGGCCAGCCGAGGCCGGATCGATGTTGTATTTGTGCGGTTTCTGCAACAGGGGCACGTGGCCGTAGTACATGATGCAACGCCACAACAACAGAATCAGAATGACTGCCACTCCCAAAGCCAAGCGAATCAACAATCGCCTACGAGCTGTGTTGGCCTCTTTGAACGCGTCATCCTCAGTCGCCTTTTCCCGGATCTTAGTCCAGTCCAGGTTCGGGTACTCACGAAGGTGAACGCGATAATAGGCAGAGATACAACCACTCCTGGCGCAAGAGCCGTGCCGCAAGCGGCCGAATTTGGAATCCGGTGCCAGGGGTTTTTCTGCCGCCGAGGTAATGCCTCCCATCTCCTCTCCTGTGACTCGCGTGCCGCAAAGCACACACTCCGCGCTCACGTATGCTGAGAAAATCTCGCTCAACTGGACACTGTTGAAACCACCTTCGCTCAATGTTTCGGTCAGGCTTGAGTGGAGCGCAGGCAGACGCTGTATCCCGATCTGCGCTATCGTGGTCGCGATTTGTGTCATTGCGACGGATTGATTACCGAATGGGTTCCGAATCGTCTGCCGGTTTGTACCAAATCCAATCCTTGGTCGGCTCGTAGCAATAATAGGGATCGGTTGATAGCGATTTGGAAAAATTGCACCGCGCCACGTGGCCATCGACAAAGAGAACAGGCGAGAAGAATTCCTGGCGAGCCAATTCCGGGTCGGGAATCACTGACGGTCCTCGGCAGAAGTGCCACTGGTACCACAAGGCTTGTCCGCATCCATACAGGCGCGCGGGTGGCTCATGGAGCAGGATGTAACGATCCGGTGAAGGAACCCATCCTTCGCTCTTTTCTGCAAGACCTTTTCTCTTATCTTCGGGGCGTTGCTTAAATCCACCACCCCTCAAATAAACTAAGTCACCCGCGTTGTAATGATAGCTGCAGCCCACGGTCTTCCAGTTTGATGGTTGAAGCGCCACCGGACAGCTGGAACAATAGTAAAGGATCTGACCCTTGTCGACGGGGCAGCGATAAACCTCGGACGGTTTCAAGTACTCATACAGTGCACGTGCCTTGGCGGTCGGAAAACATTGCAGTTGAGCGGCAACCGGATCGAATCCTCCGAGGGTAGCTCGCGCCTCCTTTTCTTGTTTCGTATCCGGTTCAACCGCGGAAATCATTGGAAACCTCCCACGATGATCGTCCACGTACACTTTCATTCCAATCCCGATTTGACGAAGGTTGTTGAGGCATTGGATCATCTGCGCTTGCTCTCGGGCACGACTCATCGACGGCAGCAACATGCTGGCGAGAATCGTGATGATCGCCATCACCACGAGCAACTCAATCAAGGTGAACCCATTCTTGCGCGATTCGGTCATTTTCATATTGCCTCCAGGTTTGTGTTCGAGACTCAGTCCAGCTCATGCGCTTGCCGGCGACGTTTTTCCAGGAAATACATCAGCAACAGCAGAATCGCGATCAACAACAGCAGAGCATAGCCGACTTGCGCCACCGCGACAGCAAGTCGGAAGTTTTCCGTGTCCCACGCTTCACTTTGAGGTTCAACCGGCGCCGGCGCCGGAGGCGCATTCGTGACGCTTGATTGGGGGCGTGTTGCTGCGATCGCTTTGCCGGGTCGAACCCCGCTGCGATCATGCGATTCAGGCGTGATCTTCGAAGTGGATTGTGGCGCCGTCGCGCGGGGTTTTGGGTATCCGGCCGACGCCGTTCCGGCGCCGGCGGCATTTACGGTTGAGATGGTCGGTGCTGGCGGGCTAACAGTTTTGCTCGCCAAAAAGGTCTTCGACAATTCGACCCGTCCGTCGACGAAGAGCAGGTTGCCTCTATTTTCGTGGACTTCTTTGGTCCAGGTAAACGTGATCTCCTCCCCGGCCGAATTCGTGACCGGGCTTGAGGCATTCAGGTTCCAGTCTCCGGCCAGAATCGAATTCGGCTGACGGAAGTCGGAATCGCAGCGCCCCATGAAGTAGCTGACGTTTTCATCTTTGAGCGTTGTGAAGGCCGGCGCTGGCACTCGCTTGTCCGACCGGCAAGTCAGAATCTTCGGCGTGCCGAGTTCGTTGGACATGACCTGAAAGTTTCGGAACGAAAAGAAAAACAACCCGAAAAAATTCGCCGCCGAGCCGCAGTATTCCAGCGAGCCGCCCTGATTGGTCGAGACCGCCATGGGAAATTTGTCGTTGTGTTCGTGGGCGAACATATGAGACGCCGCGCCGATTTGCTTGAGATTATTCAGGCATACGATTCGGTTCGCCTTGGCCCTGGCCTTCGCCAAGGCGGGCAATAGCAGCGCGGCGAGGATGGCAATGATCGAGATGACAACCAACAGTTCGAGCAAGGTGAATGCCGCCGTGCGATTTCGTTGAAGCAATCGCTTCATGGATCAACGAACAACCAGCCGCTGCGCGGCGATACCGGAATTGATCAACTGTGCTTGCAACCCTTTATTCGAAAAAGCGTCCACATGCCCGTCGCCAGACAGGACGTTGCCCGCATTGTTGTGCATCCGGGAGGTCCAACCGAGCGTCAGGTTCGTCGTCAGTTCCTGGAGGCCGCTGCCAACCGGAACGCCGTTCGTCATTAGATTACGATCGCCCGACAACAACACCTGAGGCGCAGACTTCTTCGCGTCGAGACCGAGAAAGTAGCTGATATTCTGATTGCTGATGAACCAATGCATGGCTTCGATTCGTTCCTTGTCCTCCGGACAGAGAAGGAGTTTGGGTGCGCTCAGCTCGTTGGACATCGTCAGAAAATGCAGGAATGCGGAGTTAGCCAGATCTCGATACTCTTGTGACCCACCCTTATTCGTCGAAACTTGCCATGGAAACTTTTCCTCGTTGTCCGTGGCAAAAATTCGCGCAGCCAGCCCCAAGCACTTCAGATTGTTCACACACCTTGATCTCGAACTCCACGATCCGGGTCTTCGCATCGTCGACAGCAGCAAACCGATCAGTACGGCAAGTACCGCGATGATGACGATCAATTCCAGGACCGTCAGCGCAGTCGTATCCCGAATAGGCCGATGGGTTCTCATAACGCTCAAGGAATTGCCAACCGGTTCGTCGCAACGCCGGAGTTCAGGAGCAACTGCTGCAAACGCGCGGAACTAACCTGCTGCACGCTGCCATCGCTCAACGCCAAGTCGCCGGCACGTTCATGAATTTCTTTGGTCCAGCCCGTCGGCTGATTTGTGGTCAGAAACAGAATCCGGTGTTTGTTGCTGGAGCCGTTCGTGATATTCCGATCGCCCGCCAACAGGGATTGTGGATTGGTCTGGCTGGCGTCCAACCCGACAAAATAGCTGATGTTCCAGTCTCTTAACTCGCCGAAATCGGATGTAGCTTTCCTCAAATCGGAGGGACAGGTCAGAAGCTTTGGCGTGCTCAGTTCATTTGACATCACCAGCAAGTGCGGGACGACCAAACCGAAATCAACAAGTTCCTTCGTGCCGCCATCCCGGGTCGGGACTTCCATGGGAAACTTTCCATGATGATCTTCGGCAAAAATGCCGAATGCCAACCCGATTTGTTTCAAGTTATTGATGCACGTGATTCGTGGAGCACTGTCATGACAGTGCCACGTTGCGGGCATCAACAGCGCGAATAAGACCGCGACAACCCCGATCACCACCAACAGTTCTATGCACGTGATTCCTCCTGGCCTCGGCACGCTAAAGCGTGAACTCCAACCCGCCGGACGAGTCGTCGCCGGTTGGAGTCTCAGGTTGCCTGTGGATCCTGCCCACATGAAGGTCACGGGTTTCATACTCAGGCCAAATTGCCTTTCATTCTGGCTGGACCTTGAATGACGTGTGCGTGGCTCAATGCGGCTGCCGGGCGTTTCCAATAATTTAGCAATCCCAATGCCGGAGCGATCCAGACCCAAATTCAGCTTGATTGCCCTGACGAATTCTTCTCGCCTGCGTGAAACTCACGCATTTGGCGTGAAAATTTTGCAAACGACCAAAATCGGGGACTGCGGCTTTCCGAGCCGGGCGCCTGGGCCGCATCGATGTGGAACCTCACACCAAGGTCGAAAAGCCCACCCAGAACAACGCCGAGGTGGAAACAGGTGAACCCACCCTAACCCAAATGTTTCATACCGGTTTCCTCCGGATGGGTAGAACAGGCTACCAGCCTGTGCTGGTCGGCAACTTGCCGACCAGACTTCGACGTGCACTTTGTCGGGATGACGACGGTGCGACCTGAGAAGCTTGATGTCGCGGTTCCGCCGGGCTGGTAGCCCGGCGGAACGGGCAGGTTGCCCGTGCTACCCGATGGCTATATCGAACGTCGAACATCCAACATCCAACATCCAACATCGAACGTCCAACATCGACGGCCATGAAGTCAATGCTCGACGACCTCGCTCTCGTCCGTTAAACACCTCGCCAATGAAATTCGCGATCTGCAACGAGATTTTCCAGGGATGGAAACTCGAAGACACCTTCGCTCACGCCGCCAAAATCGGATATGATGCAGTCGAAATCGCCCCGTTCACGATCGCCAAATCCGTCCCCGGGATTTCCGCGAACGAACGCCAGGCAATTCGTGACGCGGCG
>Ga0070689_100002270_pt1 | contig 12493 bp, 8 predicted proteins | sample KBSS23HmetaG_FD_64669 | JGI IMG/M metagenome (GOLD analysis project Ga0070689, IMG submission 64669) | Switchgrass rhizosphere microbial communities from Kellogg Biological Station, Michigan, USA - KBS S2-3H metaG | ecosystem: Host-associated > Plants > Roots > Rhizosphere ...
CCGGCCGTCGTGTGGCGCGTCTTCGCGATCCACGGATACACCTTGGTGCCGGGCAGCTGTCCGCCCTCGCCGGGCTTGGCACCCTGCGCCATCTTGATCTGCAGTTCCCTGGCGTTGACCAGGTAGTTGGACGTGACGCCGAAGCGGCCGCTCGCCACCTGCTTGATGGCCGAGTTCTTCGAATCGCCGTTCTCCATCGGGATGTAGCGATCCGGATCCTCGCCACCTTCGCCGGTGTTCGACTTGCCGCCGATGCGGTTCATGGCGATGGCCAGCGTCTCGTGTGCTTCCTTCGAGATCGACCCGTAGCTCATGGCGCCGGTCTTGAAGCGCCTCATGATGCTCTCGACGGATTCCACCTGGTCGATCGGGATGCTCTCGCCCTGCTTGAAGTCCAGCAGGCCGCGCAGGGTCGACAGGTTCTTGGCGCGATCGTCGATCAACTCGGCGTAGCTCTTGTAGGTTGCGTACGAGTTCGTGCGCACCGACTTCTGCAGACGGTGGATGCTCTCCGGGTTGAACAGGTGGAACTCGCCGTCGGCGCGCCACTGGTACTGGCCGCCCGAGGGCAGCTCGGTCTGCAGGGCGCGCTTGCGCTCGGCAAAGGCCGCCGTGTGGCGCATCAACACTTCGCGCGCGATCACGTCGACCCCCACGCCGCCGACGCGCGACGAGGTGCCGGTGAAATATTCGTCGATCACGTCCTGGCGCAGGCCCACGGCCTCGAACACCTGCGCGCCGTGATACGACTGCACGGCCGAGATGCCCATCTTCGACATGACCTTCACGACGCCCTTGACCGCGGCCTTCGCGAAATTCTTGCAGGCGAGCTTGTGCTCGACGCCCGGCAGCATCTCGTCGCGGATCATCCCGTCCAGCGTCTCGAACGCGAGGTACGGATTGACGACCGAGCAGCCGTAGCCGATCAGCAACGCGAAGTGATGCACCTCGCGCGCGTCGCCGGTCTCGAGCGCAATCGAGACCTTCATGCGCAGGCCCTGGCGGATCAGGTAGTGATGCAGGCCGGAGACGGCCAGCAATGAGGGAATCGGCGCGTATTCCCTGTTCACGCCACGGTCGGTGAGGATGAGAACGTTGACCTCGTCCTCGTCGATCAGCCGACGCGCCTCGGCGCGCAACTGCTCCAGCGCCTCGACCATGCCGTCCTCGCCCCGATCGGCGCGGAACAACATGCGCAACGTGCCCACCTTGAGACCGGCCATCGAGATGCGCCGCACCTTGGCGAATTCCTCGTTGGTGAGCACCGGACCCGGCAGCTCCAGGCGCCGGCAGTCGCTGGGCCGCGGATCGAGCAGGTTGCCCTCGGAGCCCAGCCACACGTCGGTCGAGGTGATGATCTCCTCGCGGATGCAGTCGATGGGCGGGTTCGTGACCTGCGCGAACAGCTGCTTGAAGTAGTCGTACAACATGCGCGACTTGGACGACAGCGCCGCGAGCGGCGTGTCGTTGCCCATGGAGCCCACGGCTTCGACGCCGTCGCGCGCCATCGGCGCCATCAGGATGCGCTGGTCTTCGAAGGTGTAGCCGAAGGCCACCTGGCGCTTGGCGAGCGCCACCGGTTCCGGCGCCGGCAGCTCGGGTGCCGCCGGCAGATCCTTGAGATACACCAGGTGCTGCTTGAGCCACTCGGCGTACGGACGTTCGTGGATGATCTGGTTCTTGATCTCCTCGTCCTCGACGATGCGGCCGAGCTCGGTGTCCACCAGGAACATGCGGCCCGGCTGCAGCCGGCCCTTGCGCACGATCTGCTCGGGCGGGAACTCGAGCACTCCGGCCTCGGAGGCCATCACGCAGATGTCGTCCCGGGTCACGTAGTAGCGCCCCGGGCGCAGCCCGTTGCGGTCGAGCACGGCGCCGATGCGCTTGCCGTCCGTGAAGGAGATGTCCGCGGGGCCGTCCCACGGCTCCATCAAACTACTGTGGTACTGGTAGAAGGCGCGGCGCGCCGGATCCATCGTGGCGTGCTTCGACCACGGCTCGGGGATCATCATCATCACCGCGTGCGGCATGGATCGGCCCGAAAGCACCATCAACTCCAGCACGTTGTCGAACATCGAGGAGTCCGAGCCGTTCGGATTGATGATCGGCGTGATCTTCCTGATGTCCTCGCCGAACACCGGCGACTGGAACAGCGCCTCGCGCGCGCGCATCCAGTTGATGTTGCCGCGAAGCGTGTTGATCTCGCCGTTGTGCGCGATGCAGCGGTATGGGTGCGCCCGATCCCAGCTCGGGAAGGTGTTGGTGCTGAAGCGCGAGTGCACCAGCGCGATGGCCGATTCCATCAACGGGTTCTGCAGGTCGAGGAAATACTGGTCGAGCTGCATCGTGGTGAGCATGCCCTTGTAGACCAGCGTCTTGTGCGACAGCGACACGATGTACCAGAACTCCGCGCCGCCGATGGTCGACACGCGGATCTCGTTGTAGGCGCGCTTGCGGATGACGTAGAGCTTGCGCTCGAATTCGTTCTCGTCGACGGTGTCCGGCCCGCGGCCGATGAACACCTGGCGCACGAACGGCTCCGAGGCCTTGGCCGTCTCGCCCAGCATGGTGTTGTTGGTCGGCACGGTGCGCGCGCCGAGATAGACCTGTCCTTCGGCCTGCACCACGCGGGCGAAGACTTCTTCGATCTTGCGGCGCTGCGTCGCATTGCGCGGCATGAAGATGTTGCCGGCGGCATACATGCCGGGCTCCGGCAGATTGATGCGCGCGTCTTTCTTCGCGACCTTCTTGAGGAAGGCGTGCGGCAACTGGATGAGGATGCCGGCGCCGTCGCCGGTGTTGACCTCGCTGCCGCATGCACCGCGGTGATCGAGGTTCTTGAGGATCTGGATGCCTTGTTTGACGACGGAGTTCGACTTCTTGCCCTTGATGTTCACGACGAAGCCGACGCCACAGGCGTCATGCTCGAACTGAGGGTCATAAAGGCCCTGCTTTGGCGGCGGGCCTAGTCGAATCGCGGTCATTTTCGAATCCTCCAGACACAAACGCGCGGGGCGCACTCTCCCCACGCTATGGGCTCGCGCCCATAACTTTCCCGTTTTCAATTGGTTACATCTGGAGGCGCGGCCCGCGAAGGCGCGCTAAGCAGTCAGATATATATGGAGTCCGATCATACAGACCGACGCCCGTCGGTCAATCATTGCGTGAGACGGATTTGCCGCATTTGCAGCCAACCGTGGCCGAAGACCGCGGCGAGCACGATCGCCACACCCAGGAAGAACAGCCCATCGAGGTCGCGCGCTTCGCCGAGGAAGGTGACAGCAATGGCGATCGAATACACCGGCTCGAGGTTCACGGCCAGCTGAGTGGTGAAGGCCGACAGATGCCGCAGCGCCGCCAGCGCCAGCGCAAACGGAATCAGCGTGCACAGGATGGCCAGCACCAGCAGCAATGCCCCATCCCGGACATCCGGCAGGACAAACGCCCGGCCAGCCGGGCTCGCGAAAGGCGCGATCACGGCCAGAAGCAGGAATCCCGCACCAAGCTCGAGCCAGGTCACGGCGGCCGCATCGTGCTGGCCCAGGTAACGCTTGTTGAGCACGTTGAACACCGACGCCAGCGCCGCCGACGCCACGCCCACCCAGAAGCCCAGGTGCATGCCCTGCGGGATGCCGCCGACCACCAGCGCGACCCCGGGAATCACCAGCACGCCGAGCAGAAGATTATGTCGTTCGAAGCGCGAGCCGGTGAGCCAGGGCTCGATGAGCGCCGAGACCACCGGCGCCAGCGCCATGGTGGTCGCCGCCACCGAGGCGTTGGCCAGCTTCACCGAGCCGTAGAACGCCAGCCAGTGCAGCGCCACCAGCGCGCCGATGCCGGCGTAGATCCAGATGAGCCGGGCGGGGATTACCCGGAGCGCGCGCCACACGCGCGGGAAGAGCATCAGTGCCAGGGTCACTAACAACATGCGCCACCACACCAGCGCGAACGTGGGCAGCGAGATCAGCTTGCCGAGGATGGCGGTGAAGCCCCACAGGACCACGCAGATGTGTATCTGGATGAGCGCACGCCGGTGGGGATTCATTGTCCGATTCTAGATAGACGGAGAGCGAGTGGCGAAGTAACGTCTGCCCATGTTCCGGTTTCGTTTGACCTGTGTGTTCGCGATCTCGTTGGCGACTGCGGCCAGTGGAGCCGAACCCGTCGTCAGCGGATTTCAATCCTACGAGGCGCCGACTTATACCCTGATCACGAAGGACGAATCCGCCGCACGACACTTTCCGTCGGAGATCGCCCGGATCGACTCGCTGCTCGGCACCTTGCTCAAGCCGGAAACCCGCAGGAACGGCGCGAAAACCTATGTGCTCCTCGTACCGGGTGGTCTTTACACGCGTTACCTGCAACCTCCGAACGAGTTCGCCGGAGATTTCGCCGCGGGACGTTTTGCCAATTTCCTGATGCTGGAGAACAACCGGGCCTGGCCGGACATGAAGGCGAGGATCTATCACGAATACACGCACTGGTTCCTGCACACGCAGTTTCCGGGCATTCACCCTTTCTGGTTCGACGAAGGCCTGGCGGTGCTGGTCGGGAACACCGAATTCCGCTCCACCAAGGCCAAGGTCGGAATTGCTCCCCCGGAGTCGGGTTACTGGATGCCATTCGAGCAGTTGCTGCGCATCGACAAAGCGTCACCCGAATACACGCTTTTCACCACGCTCCGGGTGCAGAACGAATCATGGGCGATGGTTCACCGCGGACTTATCGCCGAACCCGAATTCGGAAAACACATGCTCGCCTATCTCAAGGCGATCGACGATCTCAGGACAATCGACGAGGCTGTGCCCGCGAGTTTCGGCATGAGCATCGAACAGCTCGACCGCAGCATGATGGGCTACAGGTGGAGTGATGCCACCCTCTCCATCGTCACTCCGAACATCCTGCCGACGTCGCCCGTCGACCAGCAGCCCGGGAACACGATGAGTGAACTCGAGATGCTCGAATTGCTCGCCGCGGCGATGATGACGTCCGGGTTCAACTCGCAGAGGCTGCACGAGCTGGTCGACGCGGCGAATCGGCTCGCGCCCGGCTCACCGACCGCCGACGTGCTGCGTCTGCGGCTTGCGGTGCGTGACCGCGACGATGCGGCACTCGAACGACTTCTCCAGGAGATCGAACCCCGCGTCACCGCGCCGGCAGTGGCGCGCGGATTGGGTCTCGCCTTGTTCGAACGCCTGCGCGCAGACGAAGCAGTCAATTCGCTGCCGCCCGCGACGCGCGAAAGATTCCAGTTGCGTGCCTTCGAACTGCTGCGCGCGTCGGCCGGCAGACAAGCCGATGACATCGAAGCGGTGTGGGCCTATGCCATGCTCGCGGCGAGTCTGAGGCGCGACCTCAACTCATCGCTGGACGCCTTGTTCAAGGTTCAGCGACAGCTGCCTGGAAATGCCGACCTGGCCATGGCGGCCGCGCGTCTTCACGAAGCGCGAGGCGAAACCCAGGACATGATCCGGGCACTCGGTGAAACATTTCGCTCCTCGAGCAAGGCTGATCAGCGAGCCTGGGCGAAGACTCGGCTGGCAGCCCTGCACGCCATTGCCGGTCAGTAGGGATACACCTGCGACCTGCCGAGCTTCGGATCGAGCGAGTCGTATTTCACCGCGTGCAATTCCGCATCCCAGCCGAAGGGCGTGCGCGTCAGCGGATCCTCGAGCGACGCCTTGCGCACTTCCTCGGGCATGTTTTCGATGCCGACCCCACGACCGCGCAGCTGCGCGGTGAGCAGCGCGGCGCAGCGCATGGCCTCCGCGCTCCCCGCGCGGTAGGCATAACTGGTGACGTCCGGAATCTGCTCCGAGGGCGGAAATCGCTTCTTGATGGCGGCACTCGCCCCGGCGTACTGGTCGACGGGCACCTTGAACGCCTTGGCCGTGGCGAGATACACCTCGGCGATGCGATTGATCTCGCGCTGTGCGGGGCGCACCTGCCTGCTGATGCCCGTCATCCAGCGACGCACCGTGGCCTCCGGGCCGACCATGACCTCGCCATCTTCGTCGTACACCGTCCCGTCGTCCGCGGTGTATTGCAGGCGAATCTCGCGTTGCATGAATTCGAGCTCGCCGGCCAGCGTGCGAAGCATCGACAACTCTTCGATCGTGAACGGCTGCGTCCAGGAAGGCGGAATCGCCGCGGCACTCTTCTCGGCGGACAGGCGGCGCAACACCAGGTTGCCGAAGAAAAAGTGCTGCCGCACGGCCGCGAGCGCGATCATCTTGGTGATCAGGATGTCGGAGTCGCGGAACACGAGTCGCCAGAACCTGAGGTCCGACTCCAGAGCCTCCCGCACCTCGTCCACCTTGCCGGCGTCCGCCAGCGTGCGCAGCCGCAGGAATTCGAGTCGCTGTCCGTCGAGCATGTCGGCGTAGGGTGGCAGCGGGCTGGAAGCCGTGTACGTGAGGGTTTCGTACCAGCCCAGGTGGGAACGCAGCGCGTGATAACGCTCGAGCCTAACCTCGTCCCACACATTGGACTGTTCCGGGCTGCCGGCATTGAATTTATCGACACATTCCTGCCACTGCGCGTCGGTGCACAGCTTTACCAGCTGCCGGAACGCGGGTGTGCGACGACTTGTCACGTCCCCACGGTGCGCAAGCGGGTCTTTCGAGGTGTCGCCCGGATCCTGCTCCTGGCGACGCAGCCAGGCCACGCGTTCAGCCGCAACGCGCGACGCGTCGGAATCGAGGTCGGCTTGGAAGCCCCACACGTACAGGTAGGCATTGTCGGCATCGCGCACGGCCGGACGTTCCGTGACCACGCGACCGAGCTCCGCCGCGGCGGCGGAGGGCGTGTTCCAGCGCCACACCTGGATCAGCGCGACGGTCACCGAGCCGGTGGCGACCACCAGCACGCCGATGCCCAGGAACTTTCCGACTTGCATGCCGGCGAGCCTACACAAATAGACGGGGTGCGCGAGCCCGCGTAACGTCGGCCGCATGCGGATCCGCGGCATCGCGACAGTGTTCGGCGTACTGGGCCTGTGCTTGCTCGACCAGGCATCGGCCGCGTCGCCCGCACCATTGCTCGGCAAGTACGTGCGCTACGACGCCGGCGAATACGTGATCGTGAGTTCACGCGGCGAGCCGCAGGCGCGTCGCATCGTCGAAGACCTGGCCAAGTTCCGCGCCACGCTGGAACACATGCTGAACAAGCGCGCCACGCGCACGCGCAACACCGCGACCACCACCATTGTCGTGAACAGCACCGCGGACTGGGACCGCTGGTTCCGGCCGCTGGAAGGCGTCACGGGTTATTTCCGGCCGGGCAGCTTCTCGAACTACATGGCCCTGAATGGCGACACCTCCGTCGACGAGACGCTGCAGGTGGTGTTCCACGAGTTCACGCACTACTTCCTGGCGACGCGCTTCGCCGGCGAATACCCGCCGTGGTTCAACGAAGGCCTGGCGGAACTCATGGCCTACGCGCGTTTCGACAAGGGTGTGGCCTTGCTGGGCAATCCGGCAGGGCGGCTCAACGACCTGCGCAAAGGCGAGTGGATACCGTTCGAGCGCCTGATTCGCGTCGATCACGACTCGCCCGAGTACCAGACGCATCGGCTGTTGCCGTCGTTTTATGCGCAGGCCTGGCTCACAGTGCACTACGGCATGGTCGAGGACGCCGAGTTCCGCGGCCAGATGCTGCGGTACCTCGCGGACCTGAACACGCTGATGCCGCAGGAAGATGCCGCGCGCAAGGCATTCGGGGATCTCGCGGCGGTGGACCGCAAGCTGCGTGAGTACGCCAAGTCCGCGCGCATGAACCGCGGCGCCATCACCATCGGCGAGATCGCGCCGGTCAACGTACCCAGGGGACAGCCGCTCAGCGACGTCGACGCCATGGCCACGGTCGCCGACCTGCTGCTCGACTCGGACGCGCCCCGCGACCGAGTCATGCCGCTTATCCAGGAACTGGACCGCAGCGACAGCAGCAAGGCACGACCCGCGATTCTCCAGGCGCGCCTCGCACAACGGGGCCGCGACAACAATGCATTCGATAGCGCCGTCGCACAGGCGGAGGCATCACTCGGCCAGGGCGAATGGCTGCAACGGCGCGAGCTCGGATACCTGTTGCTGACCAACGGCCTGGTCGCCGGACAGATGGGCTCCAACCGCGGCGACGCCGCGATCGCCAATGACGTCAGCCGCGCCAAGAAACTGTTCGCCGACGCCGTCGCCTACAACAAGGAGGACGTGCAGTCGTTGTGGGGTTACGGGGCGGCGGCAGTGTTCCTCGGCAAGGATCTCGATCAGGCCGAGGCGTCGCTGCTGGCCGCGTACGAACGCGCGCCGACGAACGCCGACATCGCCGTGTCGCTGGCCAATCTCAAGGGCCGGCAGCACGACCCGGACGGGATGATTCCCTATCTCGAGGATGCGGCGCGCTTTGCCAATGATCTGCAGGTGCGGCGTTGGGCCACGGAGACGCTGATCGAGACGGAGAAATTCATCGCGGAGCGCGACGAAGACAAGAAGAAGTGAGCCGTGCCGAGGACTACTTTTTCTTGCCGAGCAGCTGGTCGAGCACGGCCGCGCCGTCGCGATCCTTCGAGCCGGTGATCCCGGCGCGGGTCGCCGCCTCGCCCTGGCGTTTGCCGCTGCCGCGCTGGTTGTAGGGATCGAATCCGCCACCGGTATCGCGGCCGGATTTTTCGAGGCTCAGCGCCGGCTTCGAGAGGGTGGTGTCTGCGATCTTGAGATCGCCGACCTCGAGTTTCTTCAAGGCGTGGGTGGCGCTCAGCGTGGCGAACTCGCCGGTGGCCACGGCCCAGTCCCACACCGCCATGCCGCGTTCGTCATGGCGCACCCGGCCCGCCGGGCGATCGGTGCTCGGCATTTCCATGTCTCGCGGGTTCTTGCTGGCGGCGAGCTTCTCGGCTTCCCGCTTTTCGATTTCCGCGCGGCGCAGCTTCATCGACTTGAGCCGCATCGTCGTGCTCTCGATGCTGAAGCCGCCCGAGTCCGAGGGCGGCGGTGCGCCGTCGGAACGACCGCTTTTACCTACAGGCGGTTTTCGATGGTCGGGCATTGCTGTATGACCTTAAGGATTCCTGCACTCTCCTGGACCTTTGTCGGCACGGTTAGATTCAGATTAAACAGCAAACCGTGATCCCGTTCACGGATCGTCGGCGTCCCGCGACTTTCGGTAAATACGTGTTCGGCGCAGGACGGGCGGATCAGGGTGGTGTCAGCCGGTCGGCGCGGATCACGCGCCAGCCATCGTCCTTGCGGCGGAATTCCACCTTGAAGGTCGCGTGGTCCGGGTCGTTGAGGTCGACGTTGGTCACGGTGACTTCCGCGTGCGCGACGCCTTCGGCCGGGAACTCGAGTGCCTCGACGCTCACCATCAGCTGGATCTTCGGGTGCGCGAGGAAGTAGCCGCGCAGGAAGTTTTTCAGCTGATCTTTGTCAAAACCGTTGGCGTCTTCGTAGTCGTCGGCGATGAACTCGAGCACGTCGCTGGCGTCGCGTTTCTCCGCGGCGTTTTCCATGTTCACGACGAGCTCGCGCACCTTCTGTTCGTCGCTCGAGCGCGCGCCGCACGCGGCGAGAAAACAAATCGCGATGAGAGATGTCGCAAATTTCATGGCGGGTCCTATTGCAGTCGAGGTCATCAAGCCCTATTGTTCGCGCGCGTTGCGGGGTTGGGAACCGGTCGTGACGTCCAGAAATGGTGCTCCGGACCCAGTTGGAGGTGGACAACTGAAATGAAGAAATCTGCGCGGTCGAACGATACCGACCCTGGACCCCGTCTTCATACCGTCAACCAGTATCTCGAGAAGAATTTCCCGGACTTCTTCGCCGAAGCCCGTTTCCACGTTGGAAACGACGACTACTTCCTCTACGCCCGCTTCGGCAAATATCTCGCCAGCTCCATCGAGCATCGGCGTTTCAAATCCGACAAGATCTCCCGCGCGTTCACCGTGCTGAACAAGCTCGCCCGCAAGGCCGAGCGCGATCCGCAGGTGCGGCACATTCTCGTGTCCGGTCCGCTGGAAGAACTCGTCGACGAGCCGAAGGCCCGTGAGCTCGCGCGCAAGCGCCTGTCGCCGGCCGCGCAGAGCTACCTCGAAGGGCTCTGCGAGTAATCGACGCCCGGCGCTACGGCGCCGGGTGTTTGCTGCGCAGCTCGTCGCAGCGTGCCTTGCCTTTATCCCGCATTCTCGCCGGGGCCAGTGGATCGTTCCCCATCCGGCACAGTCCTTCGATAGCCTGCTGGTTGCCCAGTTCGGCGGCACGATCAATCCAATCGCTCACCGAGTTCGGGCCGCGTAGCTCGCGCCACTCCTGCGCGTGCTCGAGATCGGCGCGCGGTCCGAAAGAGCCGAAGTAAGCCAGCAACCGCGCAAACTCGAAGGCCGCATCACCATCGTTGTCCGCCAGTTTGCGGAGTTCGCGCGCCCTCGCGAGCGCGGTCGCGGCGTCGGCGGTCTCCGGGTCCACCGGCGCAGTAGTCGCGACGGGGGTCGCTGCGGGTGTCGCGGCAACGGTCGGCGGATCCGCCGCGAAAGCCGATATGCAAAACGCAAAGGCAATCAGTCCGGCAGCCAGTCTATTGTTTGCTCTCACGTAACTTTCTCCGATCCAAGCCAGAGCCCGTTCATCTTCCAGGCGTTGAACGCCCAGCGCAGCCAGCCTACCAGCGCGAAGGCCATCCAGCCCGCCCACACGAAGAACAGCAGCCGATAACTCCACATCGGCACCGAGTACACCGCGGGAGTCTCGAGCACCCCCGAGGTCTGGTCCTGGAACCAGGCGAAGCCGGGGTAGCCTGGGCTGATGCCCTCGACCCCCATGTCGGGCGCGGACAGCAGGCCGTTGCGGATGCCGGAAAACACCAGCAGGAAGAGCGTGAGCACGGTGAACGCGGCCAACATCACCTGCGAAATGTTGAAGCGCACCCTGGATACCGCTTCACCCGGCTGCCACAACTCGCGACGCTTCATGAGAAGCAGCCAGGTCGCGGTGAAGGCGAACACCCACCAGGACTGCGTCGACAGACCGAGGCCGAGCAGCAGCCACTCGAAGAATCGCAGTGGCGAGTGTTTCCAGCGGCCGAGCAGCCACGCGATGACGATGAACACCGCCAGCTCGCCCCAGTAGAGGATCGCGGGGCCCACTCCCGGGCCGCGCGCGAACAGAGTCCAGCGCGAGGCCGGCAGTACGATATTCATGGTGATGTTGCTCGCCGACGAGCCGAGATCGATGGCCGGCGGTCGCGTGCGAAAGCCGAGGTCACGCGATTCCACCCAGGTCACCAGGACCCTATGTTTGCCGGGAGACAGCGAGAGCGGTAGCTCGCCCTTTTCGGGGCGCAGTTGCACCGATTCGTTGTCGAGCTTCACAGAGGTGACCCGCGCGTCGGCGGGCAATCTGACGACGTGTCGGCCGCCCTGCGTGCTGCGATAGGCGAAGAACAGCAGATGGTTCGAGGAGCGCTTCCCCGCGGTCACCTGGTAGTCGACCCGATCGATGGCCAGCGTCGTTCCTTCGATGCCCTTGGGACGCGTGACGTGCACCACGAGCTTCTCGCCGGGCCGGGGGATGTAGCGGAACGCCCAGTTGGGCCCGTCGACCGTCTCGGGCATCACGGCCGGGAAGCCCTCGAAGCTCACGTGCCACTGCGGGTTCACAACGAAGGTCCATTCCTCGTTGCGCGCGGCGCTTTCGGGCAGGGAGACTTCCAGCGTCTCGCTGCGCACCAGGCCCGAGTGCCAGGTTGTCGAAGTCTCGCCGGCGCCCAGGCCGACCAGCGCCACATCGTCATGCGTTTCGACGCCGGCGGTGAGCACCGACTCGCCCTTCACGAGCGGAATTTCCACCGACACCGCCGCCCGCCGCGGAGCGACGCGCGTCACCACGGTGTCCATGCTCCAGTCGAGATCGAGGTTGAAGACCCTCTGCACGCGGACGAAGGCCGGGAATTCCGAACCGGATTCCAGCGATTCGAGTGACCCGCCGCGTTGCGCCGCGCGCTCGCGCGCCAACTCGAGAGAGCCCGATACGAGACGCCCCTCGTTGACGCCGCTCACCGTCCAGCCGCGAGCACTCACCGCGATCACCCGCGGGGGCTGCGGAAAGTCGACCTGGATGCTTTCGGCCGGCGCGAGACGTCCGGCGAGCCGCACGGTGTGCGCGCCCGGACTCAGCGGCAACCACAGGCTGGCGTCATCGTTGCGGCCGAGCGCGACGGAGGGACGCGAATCCACCGTGATGTCGTCGAGCTGCCAGCGATCGCTGGCGTTGGGCATGGGCACCGCCAGGTTCGCGAGCACACTCACGCGCATCACGATTTCGAGCCGCTCGCCGTCGACGGCGACGCGCGCTTCCGCGAGTTCCGCGCAGTAAGGTGAGCAGGCCGGCGCCGCGATGAGACGCTGCTTGAGCTGTTCGAGCAGCGCCGGATTCGGCGTCGCCTGCGCGGCGGCGGGTTGCGAGTGAGCGAAGGCCACGAAGCAGAGCAGCACCGCTGCCGATGT
>Ga0070689_100002272_pt1 | contig 12491 bp, 8 predicted proteins | sample KBSS23HmetaG_FD_64669 | JGI IMG/M metagenome (GOLD analysis project Ga0070689, IMG submission 64669) | Switchgrass rhizosphere microbial communities from Kellogg Biological Station, Michigan, USA - KBS S2-3H metaG | ecosystem: Host-associated > Plants > Roots > Rhizosphere ...
CAGTCCCGGATCTCGACGCACCTGGGGCTGCTTCAGGATGCCGGCCTGGTTCAATCGCGGCGCGACGGCAAGCGGACGTTTTACCGGCTCAACGAATCCGCGGATGAACCGCAACGGGAGTTCATTCAGGTGGCGATCCGGGGTGCCAGGGAGTTGCCGGAACACCCGGCCGACGACGTTAATCTAAAACGAATCCTGGCCCGACGAGAGGATCAGGCTCAGTTCTTTTTTAATCAGATTGCCGGCCGCTACGATCGTTGCTACGGGCCGGGACGTTCCTGGCAGGCTCTAGGCCAATTGCTGCTCGAGATACTGCCGCCGCTGGTGGTGGCCGATCTTGGGGCGGGCGAAGGCCTGGTCAGCGAGCTTCTGGCGCGCCGATGCAAAAAGGTGATCGCCGTCGACAATTCAGAAAAAATTGTCGAGTTCGGGGCGGCCAAGGCGAAGAAGAACGGCCTGCGCAATCTCGAGTTTCGCCTCGGCGATCTACAAGATCCGCCGGTCGATTCCGCCTCGGTGGATCTGGTGGTTCTCAGCCAGGCCCTGCACCACGCCGCCGAGCCGGTCAAGGCCATCACGGCTGCCTATCGTATTCTCAAACCTGGTGGGCAGGTCGTCATCCTGGATCTGCTCCGGCACAAGTTCGAAAAAGCGCGCGAGCTCTACGGGGATCGCTGGCTTGGTTTTCCGGAAAGTGATTTGCAACGCTGGATGGAGACCGCCGGCTTTAAAGGTGTGCAAGTTCGAACCGTCGCCCGCGAGGAACAACCGCCCCACTTCACCACCATCATGGCGGACGGGGTAAAGCCCGGTTAGGGAGGGCGGGCCGCGGGTGCGACTGGAAGTGGCGGGGGTTCTTAATCGTAATCCTAATCTTAATCTTGCTCTTAATCCCGCTTTTGCTGTGTCAAGTGTGAGTGAACCGCGGCGGAGATTAAGATTAAGATTAAGAAACCGGAGGATTGACCGCCGCTTTCAATCACACCCTGACCCAGCGGGCCAGCCCTACCCTGCGCGCTTACTGCTGGATCCAGCCGGCCTGGCCGGTTCGGACGTAATACCGATAGGCACGATCCCCCAGCGCGGCCCGCACCGCACCAGTGGTTTCATCGGCGATGGCTTTGAGCGCCTCGTTCCGTTGCTGGTCCGTCATCTGGGAATTGCTCCGGACCTGCGCTTTGATTTCGTCGGCAACCTTTTTGTAGCCGTAAACTTCCACCACCTTCTCCCGCGAAAGTTTGAAATGGGTGGCCAGCGCACTCAGCGAATGAAAGTCCTCATCCTGGCCCCGTTGATAAAGGGCAAATCGTTCGGAGCCGATCTTCTCTTGAATCTGTGCTTCCATCAATTGGCGGTCCCGCTCCAGTTCCGCGCGGCCTGCGGCGTCGAGCAGCATTTCGTCCCGTCCCGCCCACTTGTCATCGAAGCCGCGCCTCGCTTGATAAGCGACGAGGAACTCCTGTTCGGTTGCGTCCATCCCGTAAAGGGCGTGCCTCACATGATTGGCTGACGGGGACATCCATAATTCGAACTGGGCCTTTTCCTCCGGACCGAGCAGGCGGCTCAGCTCGGCCTCCCGTTGTTGGGCCAGCAAACGAAGTTGGGCGCGATCGCCGGCATCGAGTGGCTCGCCATCCTCGAGCTCCTTTTCACGGAACCGCTGCTCTGTTTCAGAGAATTTTTCCAGGACCTCGCGTATCTCGGTGCGCTTCTCTTCCGGCAGGAACGACAGACGCCGTTCAAAAAAATCCTCCTCGCCCTGTTGCAGCATGCGCTCGCGGGCGAGATCGGCTCCCACTAATTCGCGAATGATCTGCCGTTTGCGCTTTTCAATCTCCGCCGTTCGCCGCGAAACATCCCGCGGATCCACGTCGTTGGCCAACTCCTCCTCCACTGGATTCCAATAGGTGAGCTCCTTGCGACGGTTGTAAAGCGCCTGAATCTCCGGGGCCATCAGCTTGTCGAGGTCGGCCACAATGATGTCCCGAATGGTCGATTCCGGGCAGCCAACGCCGCGCAGGCGCGCAATGTATTCATGGTAGTCCTCAGACTCCAGTTGGGCCCATTGAAACTGGTTGGTGACCACCCTGACTTCCTGGAGGGCGGGGAGCGCGGCTTGTGCCGCGTTGGTTGCGGCGGTCGCCGCCGCATTTTGTTCCATTCGCGCCAGTCGGGACCTCGGCTGCTGCACCAGGAAAAACAAAACACCCGCCACCACCGCGAGGTTCAGCAAGAGGAGCCCGACAATGACTTTGGTCGACTTCAACCCTTCCCGTGTAAAGCAAGTCGAGCGCCGAATCAATCTTCTCTATCAAGATTTTCCATGATCCACCGACTCAGGACGGCGGAGTTTTTGTTCGATGCCGCCCGGCCGGCCCGGTAAAGATCGGTGTTGACGCCATGAATGACGAGATCCGCAACCTGATCGACAGTATCCGGCGAGGGCAATACGAAGACCCGGCAGAAAAGATCAGTTTGCTGGCGGCGGCGCTGCAGGAGCATCAAGCCGATCATTCGTTACTGAGCCTGTTGCTCGGCGCTCCGCAAATTCCCCTTCGTCTCGCTGCGCTCGAAGCCTGTCGTCAGCGCAAGGACGACTCACTCTACGACGGCCTGCTTCGCCTGGTGCACGACGCCGACTCTCGCGTGCGAACGCGGCTCTGCGAAGTTTTGGCCACGGCGCCCTTGGACAAGTCATTCGAAGCCCTGAAAACGCTGACCGGTGATTCTGATATCGGCGTGCGAATCGAAGCCATCAAGGCAACATCCGGCCTGGCCGCGTTTCTCGACATTCAACGGGATCTCCTGTTGAACGATCGCCATTGGAACGTTCGTCACACCGCTGCGGCCGCCCTGGGGGAAAACAAGGAGGCCGCGGGCGCCGCCGAACTGCTCACCGCCCTGGCCAACGACGAGGACGACGATGTCCGGCAACGCTGCGCGGAAATCTTGGAACGCAGCCTGGTCCAGCGTCACAAACAAACAGTCCAACGATTGCCGACAGAGATCTCTCTCTTGGGAAAGGCCGAGCAGAACGCGAAGGAACTGGGCGGCCGCCTGCCCAAGCTGCGCGAGTGGCTCCTCGGCCACACCACAATCGCTGTCAATCCGGTTGAACTCGCGCAGTTCGGAACGGACCTGACAGCGCTGGCCAAAGCGGGCACCCTGCCCCGCGCTTTTCGCATGGAACGGGCGGTGGGCGCATTGCTCGGTACACTGCAACGGGACCGCGTTCGGTCCGTCGCCCTGATCGGTGCCTCGGGCGTGGGAAAAAGTTCGCTGGTCAACGAACTCGTGTATGCGCTGGCTCGCCCCGAAAACGGCGGCTGGCATGTGCTGCGCATGACACCCACCGATTTCATGGCGGGCACCAAATATTTGGGAGAATGGGAAACCAAGGCGCGCGAACTCATCGCGGCCATTCGGCGGCCCCGCCGGGTCCTGCTCTATGTTCCCAACCTGGCCGACTTGTCCGCCGTAGGACGATGGTCGAAATCCGATACGAATCTCGCGTCCACGCTCGCGCCCTACATTGAAGATGGCAGCATCCTTCTGCTGGGGGAAAGCACGCCGCAGGAATTTGAACGGGGATTAGGCGGAGAACTCGCGTTGCAACGGCTCTTGGATCGGGTCCTCGTCGAGGAGTTCTCCCGTCAGGGAACGCGGGAAGTTCTGACCGACATACGGGATGCCGGTGATGTCGAACTCAGCGATCCGCTCCTCGATGAACTTCGGGAAATGAGCGAATCCTTTCTCAGTCACCTCGCCCGGCCCGGAAACGCCGCCATGCTTCTGCGCACGGTGATCGCCGCGGTGAAGGAAACGGGACGGGTCGTGAGCCGGCGAGACATCCTCGCGGTGCTCTCCCAGTCCACGGGAATCCCAGCCGATCTGCTGGACGACGGCTCGCCGCTGGATCTGGCTGCCCTGCGTGGGTTCTTCGAGCAACGCGTCATGGGACAACCGGAGGCGGTCGAAGCCGTCATGGACGTGGTCACCCTGATCAAAGCGGGCCTGACCGATCCCAACAAGCCGTTCAACGTTCTGCTCTTCATCGGACCCACCGGCGTGGGCAAGACCGAACTGGCGCGGGCTTTGGCGGAATTTATCTTCGGCGATGCCGGACGGCTTCTCCGTTTCGACATGAGCGAGTTCGCCGGGCCCGACGGATTTATCAGGCTCATCGGCGGCCGCGGGGAAAATGGGTTGCTCACCGATGCCGTTCGCCAACGTCCGTTTTCCGTCGTGCTGCTCGATGAAATCGAAAAGTCGCACATCAACGTCTTCGATCTCTGTTTGCAAATCTTTGACGCCGGGCGTTTGACGGACGGACGGGGCCGCCTGGTCGATTTCCGGCGGACGGTGGTGATTCTCACGTCGAACATCGGAGCGGAGGCGCCGAGCACGCCTGCGGGATTCTCCGCGGCGCCGAGCGAGCCGGGGCTCGATCGGGATCGCACGTTTCGGGACTTGTCCCGGTGTTTCCGGCCGGAGTTTTTGAACCGGATTGATCGGATTGTGAATTTCCGGCCGTTGTCGCTGGAGGTGGCGGAAAAGATTGCCCGCCGTGAACTCGATCTGGTTCTGCAACGAAGCGGCGTGGCCCGTCGATCGCTCGCCGTCAACGTGGACTCCGGCGTCCTGTCCCTTCTCGTTAAACAGGGTTACTCGCCCCATTTTGGAGCGCGGCCGTTGAAGCGCACGGTCGAACAATTGGTCCTACTGCCCCTGGCTCGCGCCATCGCGGGAGGGAGGGCGGAAGCCAAAAGCGTCCTGTCGCTGACGATGGACGGCGACAAAATTGCCGTTCAACTCATTTCCCCCGCCCGGCCCGCCTCTCCATTGCACACGAGTGGAACGGCGAAGCCGGCGACCGATCCCCTGCCCCAACAGCTTCAACAGCTCGACGAGCGAATGACGCAGCTCGATCTCCGCGTCCAGCCGCTGGCCGATCGCAAGTCCGAACTTGTCGGACTGACTCGCGAGCCGGGGTTCTATCATAATATCCCCCACCGCAACGCCACCTTCGACGAGTTGCACAAACTCGATCAGTTTCTTGTTCGGCGCGAGCGACTAAAGGATGCCATCGGACGCCTGCGTTCTCGCGTTGAGCATCGGGAGAATGGAAAGGAAACGCCCGAGCTCACGGAGCGCCTATCCGAGTTGCAATCGGAAATGGACCAGCTCGAGTTTGTCACCGGTTGCAGAAACACCCGCGACCTCAGCGATGCCTTCGTCCTCATCACAATGGTCAGCGCACAAGGAGAGCCGTTGAATTCGGTGGAGACTTTGGTCAGCACCTACCGCGGGCTGGCCCGCCGGCGGCAATTCGAAGCGGCGGTGGTGGCTGAGCATTACTCGCCGAAAACGGATATCGTGTTGCTCCAGGTGCTCGGCCTGGGCGCCGTCGCGTTGTTGTCGGGCGAAAACGGGCTGCACGAATTCAATCGGCGGGCACGTGTTAAAAACCCAAAACGGGGCCGGGAAGAAACCCAGGAAGACAACTCCATCGTTCGCGTCGAGGTGTTTCCGATCGGTCCCGAACCGGATCGAAAATTCACTGCCTCCGTCCAATCCAAAGTCGGCTCTCTGAAGCCGGCGCGATCGCGCCTGGTGGAGAAAGCCGTCTGGCAAGTGACGGCGTTTCATGAACCGTCCGTCCGGTCTTTGGAACTGTGGTGTGCGGGCGAGAAGACCGCCGCCCTCGACACAACGCTGCGATTGCTCCAAGCCCAGTCGACAGAATCAAAGGAACGCACCGTCGCTGCGCAGCTGATTCGGCGCTACGATCTGGGCATTGGCTCGCGCATCAAAGATCTGCGGACCGGCCGCAGCACGACTCGGCTCACCCAGTTTTTCCGGGGACAGCTGGAGATGCTCGCTCCAGAGGGTACGATTAAAAGTGGGTGAAGAGATTGCCCCCTCGTAGTGGTAATGATCCAGGCAACGTCAGCGCCAACGGCGCGCAATGCCTCAGCCCGGGCCAGCGGCCTGGGTCGGCAGGGTTATAGAACATTGAGGCCTGAAGGGCCGGGATGGTCTGCGCCATGGCCCTTCGTCATAGTTCGAATTACTGAGGTCAAAAAACCCGAGGCTCAAAAACCAAATGACCGGACGAAAGGTGATCGACGCATGTAGCCTATAGCGTCCCTTCAGGCCGCATGTTCACTCGCCGTCGTTACCCAGGCCGTTGGCCGGCCGTTGGCTTGGGCTGAGGTATTGCGCGCCGTTGGCGCTGGCGTCGCATGAATGACTGCCACTACGAGGGGACAATTCTCTTCACCCACTTCTAATCACACCTCGCTCCAAAGAAGTTTCAGGATCACGGTTGCGGGCCCGTTAGGGGTGTGCTTGGATTTATTCTGTAACCAGAGCTGCATAAGGATGCTTATGAAATCTCGGCTTGTTCCAAGCCTTCTATCCTGGATCCCTGCAATCATCATCAGTACCGCCAGCCCAATGTCCGCAGCTGTCGTTAGCTCGTGCGACGAGGCCGGATTGCGCGCGGCGTTGGCGGCGGGAGGTCCCGTCACGTTTGGTTGCGACGGCACGATTGTGTTAAGCAACGCCATTTCTCTAACAAGGCCTGTATCCATCGATTCAGCGGGCCACAATGTTAGCATTAGTGGTGGCGGCAAGGTCAGAATCTTCGAGATCGAAATCGACGGAGTATTACGGTTGAAGGGGCTGAAGCTGATCGACGGATTCTCTCAAGGTGCCAGCGGCGCACCGGCGGGGGAAGGCCGAGGCGGTGCCATCCTGGTCAATGCAGGCCAGCTTCATGCGGCCGATTGCTCTCTGCTGAACAACCTGACCGTGGGTGGAGCAGGAGTGGAATTCCCAGGGGCCGCCGCGCGTGGAGCTGCTATCTATGTCGCTCAAGGCACACTTCGACTGACCAATTGTTCGCTCATGCTGAATATCGCCCGCGGAGGACGTGGTGGCTCGACTGGATTCATCGGCACGGATGTCAACGGCGGTAACGGTTATGGGGCGGCCGTGAGCACACTCAATAGCGACGTCGTTGTTGTGGACAGCCACCTCGGAGGCAATCGCGCGGAAGGAGGCGAATCCGGAGTGACTGGGAATGCTTCCGCCTCCGGTGGCGCCGCGCGCGGTGGAGCCTGGCAGCAGGTCGGGGGAACGTCGGAATTTGTCAGGACTTATTTTCGGACCAATGTCGCGGCGGCCGGACCGTCCCGTTTGGGCGCGTTGCCTTCGAATGCAACAGGGGCGAACGCGTCAGGAGGCGGTCTTGCCATCGAGTCCGGAATGGCTCTTATCGACGACGGCGTTCTCGAGGATAACCAGGCAATCCCGGCCAGAGGCAATAGGAACGGAAAAGCCGGCCTGGGACTAGGTGGTGCAATCGACAATGCGGGAACGCTGGAGTTGCAACATTGCGTCATTCGCGGGAATTCCGCTGTCTCAGGCGAATTCATGTTCAACGGCAACGAGGCACGGGGCGGCGGGATCCACAATCTGGGAACCCTGACTCTCCGTGATTCCTGGATCGACGCCAACCGTGCCACTGCCGGAAAGCAGTACAGCTTTAGCATGCTAGGTTTTGCCGGTGCCGGGAGTGCTTACGGGGGCGGTTTGTGGAACGAAGGAACGGCGCGCCTGTTCAATTCCAGGCCTCTCAGGAAACGTTTCCAAGGGGCCGGACGCTGTCATGACCGGTTTTGTGTTCCGCGGGTTTCCTGCGTCCGGCGGTGGCATTGTCAATGCCGGCCAACTCACTGCGGTGAACATTACGGTGTCCGGCAATTCGGCACAGGGCGGCTGGGATGCGGCCTCCTTATACCCCGGGTATATTCCCGGTCCCGCCGGAGACGCGTCGGGAGGTGGAATTTACCAAATTGGCGGCACGGCGGCGATGACCAACGTCACGGTTGCGTGGAATGCGGCCGTCGGCGGAAAAGGAACGCCCGCAGGGGCAAGGCTCGGTGAGAATTTCAATGTGGCCGGCACATTTTCTCTCGTGAACTCCATCGTCGCCAACAACGGGCCGGGGGATAATTCGGTCGGAACCATTACCGATGGCGGATACAACATCTCCTCCGATTCCAGTTCTCACTACACTGCACCAGGAAGCATGAACGCCACCGATCCCAAGCTCGGGCCGCTGGGCGGTTACAGCGGACCGGCTCCCACCATGCCTCTGCTCGCCGGGAGTCCCGCCATCGACGCAGCCTCGTCCGCCTCCTGTCCACCAACTGATCAACGCGGACGGACCCGGCCGTCTGGCGCCGGCTGTGATATCGGAGCGTTTGAGTCTTCCGCCCCTTATTCCCTCTTCGGACACATCAGTGGTTGGACCGTTCCTGAGGCAAACATCCAGATCTCATCGGGGACGTTTTCCACCGGGCTCGGGGCCGGCGGCAACTACATCCTGAATGGATTCCCACCAGGCACGCACAGCGTGGTGCCTTCATCGCCGACCGCGGTCTTCATCCAGAGCAATGCCGTCGTTACCGTTGGTCCGGACACGTTCGTCAATTTTCATTCCTACCGCTCCAACGCGGTAACGCTTGAGATGAACTCATCGCCCGGAACCCATCGAGTGGTGTTCGCGGGCGAAACCGGGCGAACCTACGTTCTTTACGGTTCGTCCAGTCTGCCAGATTGGACTCCGCTTCAAACCAACGTGATGTCGTCCAGCCAGATCTTTGACTACCTCGAGAATGACGTCGGCACACCCGGTTCGCGGGTCTACAAGGTCGAAAGCCCTTGAGAGTCCAAAGCCTCCACGTCTCTCCATCGCGGCGGAAAAACGGAAAGTCCGTAATGAATTTCTCCTAGCCTTTCCGTTGGCCTGATCTAGGTTGCACGGCAAATCGCAGCCGTGATCTCAAACACATCGGCGCATGATCGCAATTGGCGAGCTGTTGCACACTGGATGTTTTCGGCATTGGTTTTCATTCCCCAGTGGCTCCCCGCGGCAACCGCCGTCCCCTCCCACGAGTTGATTGAGAAACACCTGGATCGCACGGTGGAAATCTACGGCTCGTATTCCGCTGTGCGATTGCCACTGACGAACGGAGTCCCGATCTGGAATCCCACGACGATTCGCGTCAGCCCGCAGGGGGAGATCTTCGTGGCAAACTATGTGGGCGAGATCTATCGCCTCGTGGATCGCAACGGCGACGGCCTCGAGGACTCGGCGCTCCTCTTTGCCCACGGCACCAACTTCGGCCTGCGTTACCCGACCACGATGGCCTTTAAAGAAAAGGAACTGTACGTTGGCTTCTCCCAGCAAATACGCGTTTTCGAGGACCGCGATGGGGACGGTGTGGCGGAGTCGAGCCGGGCCTTCGTCGAGTTACCCTGCGGCGACCATACGCAGTATTGGACGTTTGGATTGTGCGTTGGGCCCGACAACCATTTCTACGCCAATCTGTCCACCGACAGCTATGTGCCGAGCCCTTCTGCCGATCCAGCCAAATGGCGGGGCAGTTTGCTGCGAATCAGTTCCGATGGAAGCCAGGTGGAAAAATATGCGACCGGCCTCCGCTTCGCGCCCGGCATGGCTTTCGATGCCAGCGGCGTTCTCTACTTCAGCGACAATGAAGGCGGGGCCAATACCAGCGAAGAGCTGAATATTGCCGTTGCGGGAAGGTTTTATGGCCACAACGGTCCGAAGTTCGATGTCCGGGATCCCGGTCAACCGCCGTTCGCCCGCCTTTCGTTCGGACGCGGCGTCTGCGGCATCGCCTTCAACCCGGCGACCAACGGCTTTGGCGGCGCGTCCAATGATCTCTTCGTGGCCTATTGGGGTCTCGAATCACGGGATAAGGACGGGTCGATCTCCCGCGTCACTTTCCACCGAGATGGCGACGGCCAACCTCGGGCGCGGGAAACGCCCTTCTGCAGCCTGTTTGCGCGGCCATTCGACCTTGCCTTCGGCCCACAGGGAGACCTGTATGTGACGCAATTTGGCCCTGCGACGATGAAGATGACGCCAAGCTCAAGTCCCACCGGAGCGATCTACCGAATCATTTACACCCCATGGATAAAATCCCGCCAGAATACACCCCCCGCCTTTGCCACCATTCGCGGGGACCGCGTTCGCGGAGAAAAGCTCTTTGTGGATCGGGGTTGCGCCCAGTGCCACTCCGTGGACGGAACTGCCGAACTGCTCGGCCCCCCACTCCTTCGACTGGGCGATCGATTCAGCTTCGGCGAAGCCGTGCGGGAGGTGACGGAGCCATCGCGGGCGATTCGAACAGGGTTTGAGGCTGAAACCGTCGAGACCAATGACGGAGAGATTATCCAAGGACGAATTCTAACGTCGGATCCAAAATCGCTGACGCTGATCGTGCCGGGAAACCGGACCCTGACACTCCCAAGCGAGAATATTCTTCGCCATATCTCATCCGAAGTCTCACTCATGCCCGAAGGGCTGCTGGCCAACCTGGACGAACGCTCCCTTCGCGATCTTTTCGCCTACCTTGGAATCTGGGAGCGCCCACACGGAATCCGCTGGCGCTATCGCCTGGCGGCATTGTTCGCGCTGGGTATCGTCCTGGCCGTCACCTCGAGGTGTTTGCAGAAGGCGATGCGGTAGCCGTTTTCACCATGGAAAAAAACAGTTCAAAGCCAGCCACCGGAGTCGGACTCGGCGCGGTCGTGATAATTATCGCGGCCGGAACTGTCCTGTTTGCCTGGAGTCATCTTCAGAAGCCAAGCGTTCCATACTCCCCGCCCGATCGGCCTGAAGGAGCAGACCCCACTAACGCTGCTTCAGTGTCGTGGACGCAATTTCGCGGACCGCTTCAAGGCCACGGTGGGCATACGGCCGGCCTGCCACTCGTCTGGTCGGAGAAAACCAACGTCATTTGGAAGACGGAGGTTGCCGGGACAGGCTGGTCCTCACCCGTCGTGTCTTCCACCATGATTTGGGTGACTTCCGCCCTTCAGGACGGCCGTTCCTTGCGCGTCCTTGGTTTTGACAAGAAGACCGGTGCGCTTTTGCTGGAACAGGAAGTGATCAACGTTTCCGAATCCTCGGCGAAACATGCCGTGAACAGCCATGCCTCTCCCACTCCCGCCTTGGAGAGCAACCGACTATTCGTGGCTTTCGGACGACATGGGATGGCGTGCCTCAACACTGAAAACGGAAATGTGCTGTGGAAAAATACCTCCTTGAAATTTGACGATGAAAGCATGGGCGGAGGTGCCAGTCCGATTCTAACCGAGGACCACGTGGTCATTCATTGTGATGGCACGGACGAACGTTTTATCGTCGCCTTGGACAAGGCGACTGGAGTCGTTGCCTGGAAGACCCCACGGTCGAATCCCATCAAGCAAGCAACCCCCTATCGGAAGGCCTTCAGCACGCCCGTGCTGCATGCGTTGAATGGTGTCGAGCAATTGATCAGCAGCAGTTCCTATCGGGTGTTCGGCTACGATCCCAAAACCGGCAAGGAACTCTGGTCAGCGGACACGCCCGGATTTTGTCCCGTGCCCGTTCCACTGGTCGAAAACGATTGGATCTTTGCCTGCGCCGGGTTTGACAAAGCCCACCTTCTGGCCTTCCGGAAGGAAGCCGACAAACCTCCCCAACTGGTGTGGAAAACCATGCGATCTGTGTCGCTCGTCCCCTCCCCCGTTCTCGTGGACCAGTACATCTACATGGTGTCCGATGGTGGAATCGCCTCGTGTGTCGAGGCATCGACTGGGCGCACTGTCTGGAACGAACGGATCACGGGCAAATACTGGGCCTCCGTGCTCCACGCCGATGGGCGAATCCACTGTTTCGCAGAAGACGGCACAACGACCCTCCTGGCCGCTCTTCCGGAGTTCAAAATCCTGGCAAGAAACAAACTCGACGGGGAGATCGTGGCGACCCCGGCGATAGCTGACCATGGGCTCATTATCCGCACAAAGACGCATTTGTATCGCGTCGCCACGGTTCAAACGAAGTAGGCCCGCGTTCAGCCGTAATCAAACGCTCGTTCATCGTTGTGAACTTCAACGAAGCGACTAATGAAAAAGACCGCGGAAGGCAACGCCGACGGAAAGACTATTGGCCAGTCGCCGCCCTCTATACCCTGTGCTCCCTGGCCGGAGCGCTCAGCGGACGCCAGTTCTATTCAACGGAACCGATCTCCCTGACGCCATCCCTAGTTTTCTCCGACCAACGTCACCTCGGCGCTGTGTTCGGTGCATTTCTGGCCACGATCGTCGCCGTCCTGCTGCGAAACCAGATTCATCGCTGGACTTCCCGCCGGCAGTCGCAAGCGACATTCCTCCTCGCTGCCGCCGGAGTGGGATACGTGCTTTGCGCTGGAGCCTTGGCTCTTGGTATCCTCACTCTCATCACTCTATCGGTGCCCTGGGCATTCATTCTATGGAACCGAACTGAATAGAATGGAAAAATGCTGACTGAGCAGGCCCGTTCAGGTTTTCGAAAGATCCAATAATCTCGCCAGCTCATCGAGGGTCGTTACCTCCAAATCCGTCTGAACCGATGAAGCAGGGGCGAG
>Ga0070689_100002275_pt1 | contig 12482 bp, 12 predicted proteins | sample KBSS23HmetaG_FD_64669 | JGI IMG/M metagenome (GOLD analysis project Ga0070689, IMG submission 64669) | Switchgrass rhizosphere microbial communities from Kellogg Biological Station, Michigan, USA - KBS S2-3H metaG | ecosystem: Host-associated > Plants > Roots > Rhizosphere ...
GAAAAGACGAATATGTGAATGAGCTCTTGAAATTTGAAAGGAAGGGTGGCAATGAAGAGGACCGATTGCTTGACAAGCTTCTTATCTGCGCATTGATCGAAGCTAGAAGCTGTGAACGCTTCAAGCGGCTAAGTGAGGGGTTAAATGATGTATATCTAAGCAATTTCTACCGCCGGTTTATGGAAAGCGAGGCGGGACATTATACCTTGTTCATTGAACTCGCTGAAACCTATATCGACAAAGAAAAGGTCAGAAACCGCTGGAAAGAATGGCTGGACTTTGAAGGTGGAATTATGCGCCAGCTTACTCCGCGGGGAGACAGGATGCATTAAATTTAAAGCACCATCACTTTATGAACGCATCAGAATCAGAATTGGAATTATTAAAGGATAAGTGTGTTTTTTACACGCAATTTGTCCTTCAAAAATTGTCTTCATCCCCTGAATCTATCCAGGGTTTGGAAGAGACATATCGGTTAATACTGGAAGCTTACCAGGCAAAGCAAATAAGTCCATTGAGAGCATTTAGTGCCGATATTGATGACCAGGTCCTTCGTCACATGCCATTGGCCATCGCTGTCGAATTTAAAAATTTGATCAAGGAAAAACTGAAGATCGACTACAAGGACGTAGAGAAGGCTTATACGAGGGTTATTGAACGAATCTTAAAAAATAAGAAAATATCAAGCGGCCAGGAGTACGAGTTGGTCACCAACAGGATCGACGAGATTTTTACTGACCACACAAAATCCGAGGAGCTAAAGACCCTAAACAAACTACTGACGGAATATGAAGACCAAAACAGGGCCTAGTTGTTTATGAAATTTCTCTTACTCCATTTCCTATCTCTGAAGCAAACACGGTCGGTTCATTGCCTATCTTGTCTTTGTAGAAATCAACCAGTCCTCGTGCAAAATCATCCATTTTCTCTTTGTTCACAAGGGCAATGGCGCAGCCACCAAAGCCTGCTCCTGTCATACGTGCACCGATACAATCCTTGTAGCATTGACAGAATTCAACGATCGTGTCTAGCTCAATTCCTGATACCTCGTATAGATCCTTCAATGACCTGTGTGATTGATACATCAATTGGCCAAACTCCTTTAGCTCATTTTGCTTTAAGACTTCGGCAGCTTTCTTCACCCGGGCATTTTCCGAAATGACATGTAATGCTCTTTTTTCCAGAACTGGGTCGTTGAGCAGGTGTTTAGTTGACTGAAAAGTTTGCAAATCGATGTCACATAAATTATTCGCTTCAACCTCTTTTTTTAGTGCCTTTAGTGCAGCACCACATTGTGCAAAACGTTCGTTGTATTTTGAATCAGCCAATGATCTTGCTTTGTTTGTATTAATAATCACCAGGGAGTAATTTCCTGTGTCAAAGGGCAGCAATTCATATTTAAGGGAATCGCAATCCAGCAAAATTGCCTTCCTTTTTTCTCCGAATGTTACCGCAAACTGGTCCATGATCCCGCAATTCACACCGATAAATTCGTTTTCTACTTTTTTTGACAATAAGGCGATATCGATCTTCGGAATATTCAGTTGAAATAACCGATCTAACGCGTATGCCATTAACACCTCGATCGATGCAGATGAGGAAAGCCCTGCTCCTATCGGAAGGTTACCGTCAAATAGCATATCAAGACCCGAAAGAGAATAACCACGACTGAGAATCTGATCTACGATTCCTAATGGATAATTAAACCACTCCTTTCCTGATTTAGTATAAGAATTTTGTAAATGCAGCTCAGCGGTTTCAGGAAAATTGAGGCAATGAAAGCGGAGTACCTTTTCTGTGTTTTTTGTGACGGCAAGAGAAGTTCCAAGACTGATGGCGCAGGGCATCACGCTGCCCCCATTGTAATCTATGTGTTCACCGATCAGGTTGACTCGGCCGGGACTAAAAAAGATATGATCTGGTTTTTTTTGAAAGCGCTGTTGAAATTCCTCTTTTATATCCGCCATTGTATTTTAAATTCGTAAGTCTATGGATAGATCCAGTCAATTCTGCTTTACTCACCCTGCGGGTAAAGGTATTTATTTGTATAGTTTGCGCAATATAAATAAAACAGAGGTTCTAATAACTAACTATGGCGCTATCATCACCGCTTATAAAATCAATATGCCGGACGGAACTTCAAATGATATTGTACTTGGCTTTGATAACGTACAGGATTATTTGAGCGCCGATTATTTAAAGGTTTACCCGTTTATGGGCGCAGCCGTTGGCAGGTATGCAAACAGGCTCAAAAACGCATCTTTTAAAATTGATGATAAAGAATTTTCCGTATCGAGTAATTGGGGACCGGATCAGCTTCACGGAGGGTTTGAAGGTTTTGATAAAAAGGTTTGGGACTTTGTTTCATTTGACGAGAAATGTAATATTCTGCACTTAAGATACAACAGCCCGGATGGAGAGGAAGGCTTCCCCGGCAACCTCGAAGTAAACATTTGTTTTGAGTTGAATGATGACGATGACCTCATCTATGAATATACGGCGACCTGTGATCAGCCAACCGCTATAAACCTTTCACACCACGGGTACTTTAACCTGAACAATGGCGAAGGCTCAATTGACGATCATGAATTAAAAATATATTCGGACAAAATTCTCGAGCAGGACGAAAACCTGGCAGTGAATGGGAACTACATTGCTGTTGAGAATACAAAATTTGATTTCACAGAGTTTCATAAGATCGGGGAAAGAATGAATGGTGGTTACGATCAGAGCTTTGTGGTTGACAAAAAAGAAGATCAGCTTTCCATGGTGGCAGAAGTCATATCTAAAAAACCGAGCTTGAAATTGCAGGTGTTGACAACAGAACCAATAGTTCATTTGTATACTGGCCAGGGATTTCCAAAGATCAGGGGAAAAAATAATGTTGAATATGGTCCTTATTCAGGACTTTGCCTGGAAACACAAAAACATCCCAATGCGATTAACATACCCAGGTTTCCCAGCACGGTTTTAAGGCCTGGAGAAAAATATCACCAGAAAAACGTTTACAAAATTTGCAAGTTGTGACGAGCTAAAAAGCTACTCTTAAAGGGAACCTCCTCCGTTGAAGTATTCCATTTCTTCATTAAAATCAAAAAAAGAATATTTTTCTGTTAACGCTTTTGTTTTATCAAAGTAAGTTTTTAGAAACTGCTTATGGGCCATTGTATCGGGCTGAAAAGCTCTGTGCCTTCGCGCGATCATAATGCTTTTTACTTCTTTCATGAGATGTTGCGTAGCCTCATTTATGTATGTTTCGGCAAATTTTTCAAGGACAAATTCTGTCGCCATGTAATTGGGGTGAACGAGATCCGCGTCATAAAAGCGATAGTCCCTGAGCACGTCAACGACTAATTCGTAGGCAGGAAAATAGTATAGCCTGTCATGTTTGCTGACAAGGTGATGAACCGCTTCGATCAGTCTTGCTTTGCTCCGGTTATTATCCACAACGCCATCGCGGATGTGCCTTACGGGACTAACGGTAAAAACAATATTGAGGTTTGTATTGAAAAGAAATAATTGCCGTAAACAAGCATCGAGATCAGAAACTATTTCCTCTATTGTCATCAAATGCTTATCAAACCACTGAGCTGGCGCTCTATGGCAATTGGCAACTCCTGGCCGAGCCTCTCTCAAATCGCCTTTGGTTGGAGCTTGCGACGTTAACCGGTAAGAAAACGATGATCCCAATGTAATAATGACCCAATTGGCCGTTCTCAAAAATTGGTGCGCCCGTTGTTGCGATTCATTGACGACGCGAACTGCTTTTGGAAGGTCTGTATTCGAAAAGCGACTGTGATGCCTCCAGCTATGCCAAACTTCATTCAGAAGGAAGAAGTCTTTTTCAGCGTATTTTTTATTCTGAACGTAGGAGATAAGGCTTTGACTGACGCTAAAAGGATCAAAAAGAATTCCATTAGGGTTTTGCAAAACAGAGAATTTCAATTCTTCCAAACTGTTACCGATGTGTTCCGTAAAGCACGAGCCGACCAATAGTATTTTATCCTGATACCTGACCTGCTCCGAAGGTTTTTTCAGATCAATGTTTACCATGAAATCCATTCTGCAAAATTTCAAATTACAAACGACATAATCAGAACAAAAAAGCGGCTGCGTCAAATAAATATTTCAGACGCAAGTTGAAGACTTTTTGCCAGTGCATTCTTATCCAAATCACTCACGAATCCTTTAGTTCTAAAATAATCGATCATCCATTCCGTCCGCATGTTGCCCACCAGGTCATCATTCGCCATTGGACAACCTCCAAAACCTTTTAACGCACCGTCAAATCTTCTGCAACCGGCATTTATTGCTGCATCCAATTTTTCTTTCCAATTGTCCGGCCTGGAATGCAGATGAACACCTATCTCAGTTTGAGGTAACTGTTCGACAAGATACCTGGTGATTGAATAAACTTGTTCCGGGTTTGCGACGCCGACCGTATCAGCCAAAGAAATCGTTTGAACACCCAGTTCAACTATTTTGTTTACCCACTCAAAAACGATCTCCTCTGAATAAATATCGCCATAGGGATTACCAAACCCCATTGATATATAAATTACCAGTTGTTTATTACTTCTGGCGCAAATAGTTTGAATCCCCTCCACCCTTTTGAGCGATTCCGCGATTGTTGAGTTGGTATTCCTTTGTTGAAATGTTTCTGAAACTGAAAAAGGGAACCCGAGATAAGCAATCTGATCATAAACAGAGGCCTCTGCTGCACCACGGACATTTGCAACGATCGCTAACAATTTTGTTCCCGTCGCTTGTACCTTGAGGCTTTGTATTACCTCTTTAGCGTCTGCCATCTGCGGCATTGCCTTTTGAGAAACAAAGCTGCCAAAATCAATTGTATCAAACCCAATCTCCAATAATGAATGAATGTATTCGATTTTCCGCGCCGTCGGGATAAAGTTCTTCCACCCCTGCATTGCATCACGGGGACATTCTATGATCTTAATAGTTTGGCTACTCATCTGGGAAGGCATCCGCAAAAATCACCTAGAAATCCGCTTTTCCCAAATCTAAATTTGGTTAGTCAATGAATTATAAGGTCTGGGTATTGCGCGGATCAATGATGCAGCAGCTTGATCGCCTCTTCACGCAAAACGTTGAAGAAGTGGTTGCGATCCTTCTCTCCAACTCTACTTATTAATGTAGATCGACTGACGAGATTTTGAAATGAATTGTAAAGATTGCCGCAGAACTTGGGGTCAGGTGTCGAAAGGTATTTTAACACCGCGTAATTAATATAGGAATATGTCTTTCCGTCAAGTCTTAGAATATATGTGTTATTCCCTAAAATGATCTCGTTCACATAAAGCTGGAATGACCCTTTTTTGATCAGGTCGCTCTCCCCTTTCATGGACTTAACCCCCAGCTCTGCCATATTTTGCAAATGATCCAACAACTCATCAAAGGCACGATAGATTATTTCTGCGTCTTCCTCGGTCTCAAACAAACCTGATTCTTTATAATACCTTATCTGGCGTAAAGTACTCCTCACGGTTTCTTCATTCCATAACTCTACCGAATCGAGTTGTGCATACTCTTTGGTCAATTGCTTTGCCAGGTCAAGGATCTCGGGAAAAGGAAATGATTTTACAGAAAATTTCGCTCTGTTCAGTCTTTCATCAAGTAATATATGGCGCATCCAGAAAAAACATTTGAACGCAGCAATTTCGGGAACAAGAAAAAACTGGAAGACAGCAAAGTCTTTTGCCAGCACGAGCATCTCTTTTTGTTTGAAGGCGTTGAAAAATTTTGTCTCCCGTAATAGCCCTTCAAGGTACGTCTTGAGGTCCCTGATATCGCTACTTCCATCACTGGTTTTAAACACTACTGTGCCATTATTCAACTGAAGTACCTGGTCCAGGGCAATATTATATTTTTCACAAAGGATCTTTAATTCCGAAAGGGAAAGTGGTTTTTCCCCCCTGATGCGGCGATAAGCACTGTCATGGCTAATGTCTAGCAAATCGCAAAGCTCATCTGCTAACGAAATATGAGGTTGCGAATTTTTTATAAAATTAAAAAGCTGCTGCTGTAGGTCTGTGGTGGCGTTCATTAATTGAAAATTACTGAAAATTATGATGATAATTAACCTGCAGCATTGCTCTTTCAATCACGAGACGTTATCTTTTCAGATCCCTGGTTTTTTCTTTTAACAAACGAAAGAATCTATTTCTCTCCTTCTCGCCTGTTCCACTAATCAATGTCGAGCGGCTTACCAGGTTTTTGAAGCCATAAAAAACGCTTTCGTTAAAACGAACGTCTTTCGTCACCATATAGCTAAATACATTGTAGGGAATAAAGGCTATTTTAGTTGTATCCACTTCTGCAAGAATTGTATTGCTGCCGATCACGACCTCATTAATATACAATTGGAGCGATGCTCTGTATGTAACATCCGAACCTCCCGGCATGAACTTTAGTCCTTTTTCGGCCTGTTGTTCCAGGTGATCCAGTGTTTTTTCAAAAGAATCAACTACTGCCTCCAGGTCATTCCTTGTTTTAAATATGTGCGCGTCCTTGTAATACTGGATCTGGCTCAATGTGCTATTTATGCTTTCTTTATTCCAAAGTTCAACGCAGGGTAATTCATTGTATTCCCGGTTGATCTGTCGACCGATCTCAAGGCATTCGTCAAACGCATTCCCTGTTAAAGAAAACAACTGGTGGTTATATTCGGGCTGATTAAGAAGTGTCTTTATCCAAAAAAAAGTCTTGAAGATCGCCACTTCAGGAAATAAATAAAATTGCCAGATCGGTATGTCTTTGCAGAGATACAACATTTCCTTTTCCTTGAAAGAATTCATGTATTTGAATTGCTGTAGCATTCCTTTCAGATAATCACTGAATAAAAAGACAGGGTTGTTAATGGCCGAAGCATGAAATACCACCGCATCATTTTGTAGTTGCAATACCTGATCAAGGGAAATGTGATAACGTTCACAGATGTGCTTCAGTTCATTTAAGGTCAAAGGTTTTTCTCCTCTTATACGACGATAAGCACTATCGTGACTAATGTCTAAAAGATCGCAGAGTTCGTCTGCTAAAGAAATATGTGGCTGGGAGCTTTTTATAAAATTAAAAAGCTGTTGTTGCAGGTCGGTAGTGGCGTCCATTATTCGAAAATTACAAAAATCTCCCAAAAACCAACAGTCCGGTTCAAACAACAATTTGGCGGGCCTTCATCCATTACAGAGTGACTACTTTTTCAGGAATAGCAATTTTCCAAAAACTCGTTTTCTTAAAATCTGCCACCCCGATTCTCTTTTAGAATAGCATTACGACTTTTTGCTTCGGTTATTGATTGGCGGTGTCCTGTCTCTTAATAATTACAAAATCGAAAAGAACAGCTGCAAATTCCAGTTTCCAGTCGGCCGATCGGTCATCTAGTTTAGCCGGCGAAACAAAAAAACAATGTGTCTTTCCAAACGCTAAACTAATAGAAAATGAAACCAGCATTTTGCCACATCATTGTCAGAATTGTAGTCACGGCTTTGGTAAATAACGGGTGTATAAAATCAGAAAGTGAACCCGCCATTACTTATAGAACCGTTAAGGTCCTGACACTATTAACACAGGCGGCACGCTTTCCAGCTATTATATAAATCGCTTCGATACTGCACCTGTAGAAATAAATTATTGATGAAACCAAAATAACAGGAGTAACCGGAAAATCCTTAAAGAGTACGGCGCCCAAACCGAAAAGCGATACGAGTAGGTACAAACCATAAAACATTGTTATGAAAAAAACAATTATTACCCTGACAGCATTCAGCGTGTTTATGTATGCTGCCAATTGCCAAAAGGCCCAAATTGGTTTTACAGCAGGCAGTACTTTGGCCAATTACAAGATGAAAGACGGTAGCGAAGATCAATCTGGTAATTCGAAGGCCGGATTCACTGCCGGAGTCATCGTTAATCTTCCGGCGGGAAAAAATTTCATGATCCAACCCGGTGTTCATTGGGTGGGAAAAGGTTCAAAGGACGAAGAGCAAGGCCATACGGCTTCTCTTACAGTTAACAGCATCGAGATACCCGTAAACTTCGTGTACACCAGCCATGGAGGCTTTTTCATTGGTGCCGGCCCTTCTGCATCGTTTGCTGTTTCAGGGAAGGCAAAGCTCGACGATGTGTCGGCAGACATGCATTTTGGAAATAGGAGTGATGATGACATGAAAGGCTTCGACTTCGGAGCAAATGTGGTCACTGGCTATCAATCCCCAAAAGGTCTGATGATCGCAGCTAATTTCAACCAGGGATTCAGCAATCTTGTACCCGGCGATGCGGGCAGCAGCTCGATAAAAAGCCACTATTTCGGAATCAGGTTAGGCTATGTTTTAAAAGGGAAAAAGTCTTAGCAGCATTTAGCCTGTGGCTATCTACAAAAGACATCACGCAAGAGTATTGGTGAAGTGTTCGCCAATACTCTTTAGATAACATCTTGTCAGCACGAAATAATCTACAGCAAAATGAGACAACTTCTCACAATCATTCGGCAGGTGTTCTTGCTGTGACGTGTCTGCCCAATTTATTTTCAGCTCCAAAAAGTCTATTGAAACCCTGCATGAGGCAATCGACAAGCATGAAACCAGACAATTCAAAGATTCGATCCCATTTTCTTCCATCCGTATCATTGATTCGAGATATGATACAAAGGGGATCGGTTTTATTAATAGCCTTCACAAATAAAAATATTGTGTGTTACATCATTACAAGTATCTCAAATATTGCAATCAACATGAAACGTCACTTATGCATGATAATATTTTGCGTTAGTTATTTTTATTGCTCAGCGCAGATCCGGGATACTGCGTTACTTGCTCACAGCGATAAATGGAAAGTAAAGCTGCACCGGGGAATGTTTGGAATGGCCAAACCAGAGTTCGGACCATTCACTACAAACGATATCGAAAAACTTGATTCACCTGTATTGCGTAAAAGGACAAAAGAAGGGTCCTATACAGGTGCAAGTTATTCAAGCGAAGGTTGGGATTGGGATTTCAGCAAATACCAAACCGTTGAAAAAAGAAAGGCGTACAGAATGGTTCTTACCGGGGGATCAGACACTGCAGAGTTGTTGTTTTCCTTTTACCGGATACCGAATGAAAAAAATCTCACCTTTTTTGGAGAATTAATGAGCAAAAATGACGAGGGCAAAAACCAACCATTTGCAGATAAAACAATTGTCTCCGGTCTCGGAATCACGAGCGCCGACAGTTTGCCGTGGCGGTTTTTCCTGGAAGACTCTTTTGACAGAAAAGAAGAAGCTGTTCCCACGCAAACAACCAGATTTACCAGTGCCTATATCATTACGCATGACGACTCACTTTTTACGGAACCGATCCTTAACAGCGCGGGTTCCCGGAACGGTAGATTCTTCCTTGAATGGCAAACAGGTGTGTTTATAAACAGCTCCAAAAGCAATCATATAGCAGCTCTAAAATTCGGAACACCCGGCGATCTCTCTAATCCTTTTTTAGCCTGGATCCGAACTGATATGGTACCATCACAACAACATGCGATTGCCTCTGTCTTTGCCTTGCTGATCAGTGCGAAGAGCAAATGATCGTACAACTGTTTATCGAAAAATGTAGATTGATTCACCATTGGGTGAATCATTTTTTTTATTCAGCGATTGCCCGCCACGGAAGAAAATCAAATCCGGAATATCTTTTAAGGAAAATCCGTAATAGCCACACTTTTGTTTATTGGATTTTGCGACCTGCATCGAAAATCGCTTTAGCACTTATGAGTAATTCATTTCCTGAGCGGAGAGCGATTTGACGTTTCAGAAATATTACCACTTCGTGGTATGCCGTAGTTATTTGCCGTTATGGATCGCTTGATTGCCGTAATAGGTTTGTGACGAAACAAAGCCACAAACATGAAAGCCTTCAAATCAGCTGCAGCCATCGCCACTCTTCTTTTTACAAGCACTATGGTTCTTGCTCAAGCCGACAGCACTCAGTCAAAAAAACAGGAAAGGTATTTCAAGAAGTTCTCTGTTCAGTTAGCAGGCAGTGGACTTCGGTTCGCAGGTAAAAAAGAATCTGGCGTTGAACACTCCAAAACAGGTTATGGGGGTCACATTTTCAGTGCATGGAACATTACCGACAACTATAGTGTTGGTCTTAAGGTGGTATTCAGCTATTATAACCAACAGAATTCCCCGGAAAATACCAGCTTGTTGGCCAACTACCAGTTCACCTGGTTCGGCGGTCCCAATGACATGCCCACTCGAGAGAAAGATGTTTTTGGCCTGTATGCCGGTCTAGGTATCGGCGTTTCCAACACCACTACCCAGAAGGATTCTGTCAAGGAAGCCTCGTCGAAAAATTTCTTTGCTGCGATGCCTTATATCGGCATTCGCTATGGGCACTTATATGCAGATGGTCATTTCCATTTGGCTGCAGGTAACAAAGACGCCACTTATTTCGGCTTTTCTGTTGGAATCATCCTCGGTGGTGGCTTACGCAACAAATTCGACTAAAATCAAAAAACATCAACCATGAAACTTATATACTTAATTGTAGCCGTCGTCCTGGCAAGTTCCAATCGGTTATTTGCACAAACTGATTGTGCTCCACAAGGCATTGATCCCATCGAAAAAACATCCATACGCCGGGTCAATTTCTATGTTGTCAACAAACCAAAAACTGTGGATCTATTCAGTCGCCTGGTAGTTTTAAGAGCCCGGAAAAGAGGAATGACACGCAGGGATAAGTTCATCGTAATCGTCGCGACATCCGCAAAAGAGGCAAGAGATAAAATGGAGGATCACTTGCAGAAGAAAAATGCGATGATCGGCAGTCTTTGGTTCGACACACATGGCCACTACGCTAACGGATATTCTTCTTTCATTTTAGGTAAAGATGAGTTTAGCTACAAAACGATCAATGATACAACCAAAATGAGGGACCTGCGGGCTCTTGCATCCTATTGTGACGAGTACACAAAGGTGGCAATCGGTTCCTGTTACAGCGGAGCTACGTACGAAAAACCTGCGCACAATGGAAGACCCGCATCGAGGATGAATGGCGATTCATTAATGATCGGCCTTGCCAATCTCTTACCTGCTGCGACGATCTATGGCACTGAAGGTTGGGTAATGACCAAACCAGGGATCTTTCAACAACATAGTTACGCTTTGGCCGGTTACCCGTTACAAAAAAGATTTAAAGACGAAGTATACAAACCTGTCTGGGAACACATGGGTATCTGGCACTCCTACTCTACTGTCAGTAAAAAATTTGAAGTGACCAATACGTTGTCTTTGTCGCGCATGGGAAGCATTCGTGTAAAAGAAGTTACGTACCTGGATAAAGAAAAAAGCAAACAACGTCTTGAAAAAAACCTGGCAAAACTAAGACCAGGATTGCTGAGGAGCTAATGCCAGGGAAACCTTGTCGACTGGGTTCCGAAAGACAAAAATGAAACATGGTAGCCAAGACGATGCTCAAAAATTCACCAATTAATTTACCTGCCTAAACATTTTTATGATTGCAAAACTATCATTAGGTTTAAGTATCGGATCGCTCCTTTTCGCAAAGGCTTTTTCACAGAGCACAACGATTCAAAACCTTTATTTCATAAAGGTTGGCCTATACGCCGTGACTTCGGACAACGATTACAAACCCCGTAAAGAAGGTTTTTTTATTTATCGCAATTGCGTCTATGATCTTGTGTTGAAAAATAAACTTCAGTTATCAGCAAAAATCATCGATATAAAAAATGATTCGGTTTATTACACTTTGTTCACAAGAGAAAATAAGGAATGGCACCTGGGAGATCGGCAGGATACCTTTCATCTGCATCCCTCCGAAATAAGAAGAATAAAAATGATCGGAGACAGAATGATGGGAATATATTCCAGTTGCTATGTAAACCGATACAGGTATGTCTTTGAGAAAAGTTTGGAGCCGAAAAAGATGAATACAGATTTTAAAACAATTTATTCTGCCGACAGCACCCATTCGACCACTTACGAAGTGGTGCCTTACCTGACGGCCCAGGGACTGGATCTACTGTACCAACAGTGTGGCAATACTTATTACTACGAGGGAAAAATGCAGGAGGATTGTCCGGACATCACTCCTCAAAGATTTATCCGGAAAAAAGGTGTTTGGTTCTCACCTACAAATGCGAACGAGGTGAAAGGAGTGAATATTGGAATACAAACGATGAATGCCCGAACCGGGCCACTAAATGTAGATGGAATAAATCTGAACGCGGATATACTTTCCCTTTTTCTTGGTATCATGGCTTTGCCCCAAGTACCCTTCTACAATTCTTTGGTGATTATGCCCGATGCACCCGATACTTCGACGATTTTTAACAAGATCACGGGATTGAGTTTGAGTGCGGGCGGATTAGCTGGAAGCAATGAAACAAATGGTATCAGCATCAACGGAGGAATATTCCTGGCTGTCGAAGCCAAAGGAGTTGTTTTAACCGGGTCACAAAATATTATA